>Ga0181573_10002834_pt1 | contig 15755 bp, 9 predicted proteins | sample 101ome_25_FD_148643 | JGI IMG/M metagenome (GOLD analysis project Ga0181573, IMG submission 148643) | Coastal salt marsh microbial communities from the Groves Creek Marsh, Skidaway Island, Georgia - 101409BT metaG (spades assembly) | ecosystem: Environmental > Aquatic > Marine > Intertidal zone... | reverse complement strand
GCCGCTCTGAGCTCGCGTATCGCAGCCGGCACGCTCGTCAGCCGATTATTACGGAGGTCCAACTTCTCCAGCGACGTGAGCTGCCCGATCTCCGCCGGCACGATCGTCAGCCGATTACCGTAGAGGTTCAACCACGTCAGCGACGTGAGCTGTCCGATCTCCGCCGGTACGCTCGTCAGCTCATTGCCGCCGAGGCTCAACTCCTTCAGCGACGTGAGCTGCCCGATCTCCGCCGGCACGCTCGTCAGCTGATTGTAGTCGAGGCCCAACTCCTTCAGCGACGTGAGCTGCCCGATCTCCGCCGGCACGCTCGTCAGCTCATTGCAGCCGAGGCCCAACTCCTTCAGCGACGTGAGCTGCCCGATCTCCGCCGGCACGCTCGTCAGCCGATTGTCGTTGAGGTCCAACCTCTCCAGCGACGTGAGCTGCCCGATCTCCGCCGGCACGCCCTTCAGCTGATTGTTGTGGAGGATCAACCACGTCAGCGACGTGAGCTGCCCGATCTCCGCCGGCACGTTCGTCAGCTGATTCTTTTCAAGCCTCAACCAATCCAGCGACGTGAGCTGCCCAATCTCCGCCGGCACGCACGTCAGCTGGTTGCTGCCGAGGTGCAACCTCACCAGCGACGTGAGCTGCCCGATCTCCGCCGGCACGCTCGTCAGCTTATTTATGTCGAGCCTCAACTGCGTCACCGACGTGAGCTGCCCGATCTCCGCCGGTACGCTCGTCAGCTCATTGCAGCGGAGGTCCAACCCCATCAGCGACGTGAGCTGCCCGATCTCCACCGGCACGCTCGTCAGCCGATTGCCGTCGAGGTCCAACTCCCTCAGCGCAGTCAGGCGCCCAACCTCAGCCGGCACCGCTCCGGACAAACCACGCCGTGGCAACCCGAGCTCCTCCAACCGCCCGTCAACCATCCTCACACCGTCCCACTCCTCCGGCCCTGCGCCCTGCCGCCAACGCCGCTTGAGCTGCGACCACGTCTCACGTAGCACGCGTAGCACGAGGACGTCGTCGCTCACGCGCCCGGCAGGATACGGCGCCCACGGAAGCTCGAGCTCGTTGTGAGCCCACTTCAGAACCTCGAAGTTCCGTCCGCAGGCGTACTCGCAGAGGCGATCCTTCTCGTCCCCTATGAGCTCCAACGCCTGCACCTTCTCCAGGGACCGCACACGATCGTCATCCAGCACACGAACGAGGTGGTCGGCGAGATCGGCCGCTACCCCCTCGATGTCGAAAGCCTGCTGCAGAGCCCTGAGCAGGGAAAAAGCCTCCTGGACCGTCGAGCTCAACGCCAGTATGTGATGCGTTTGAACGTGCTCGACGTGGGAAAGGATGAGCACCTTAAGCTCCACGGGGAGATCGCCAAGGCTGGCGTTCAGGTCGTCCATATCGCGGCGATACGTACTGCAACGCGCGGCTGGGTTGTGACGTCTGCGCCCCGACGGGTCGTTGTCACGAAAGTTTCCTCGGACGAGGCGAGAAGCATCAAAATGATGAGCGACGGGTGGAGGTGATGTGACTGATGATGGCCATACGAACATGAATTGAATTAGGAAATAGCACGGGCAAAATCATTCCACGAGAATCAATGCTCAACGTGTCCCCAGGAAATGTTGTTTGCAAAAGTTTTTGGCAAGCATCGACGCTCGCCTTCAGCTCCCCCCCGACGCCTCCAAACTGCTCGGATCGATGTGAAACTTCGCCAGGACGTAGCTGACGATGCAAGTCGTCGATCCCTGGGCTTGAAATTAAAAAAAAAGAGATCGTGTCCTGTATGGGGATCGAACCCATGGCCACTAGGTTAAAAGCCTAGCGCTCTACCGCTGAGCTAACAGGACTTTTCCGCATTTGACTGCGTATGGGTACAGGACGTCGCCGCATTCGGCGAATACATTAGACACGAATCCATGCCAAATCGGCAACAAGAAGAATTATAAACCGTCTGGATTTTCAGTCCCCGGCCTCGTATAGCGGCCAGTGAGAAAAACGTATATACCGTTAACGATGCATTTTAACTTTTTCGCTCCTCCAGCCACGCACGGCAGAACGATGGGCGGCGCCGGCGCGTTCTCCGACGGGCACGGGGATGAACGTCGCTCCCCACTGGACGGCATCGATCTTCCGGGCGTGGAACCGACGCGTTTTCGTTACTTGGAGGTCCCGCACGCCGCGCCCCTTGGCGGGGGCGCGTTCGGCGATGTCATCCTCGGAAAGCATCTCCCCACCGGCGAACTCTGCGCGTTGAAGCGCGTCCCCATCCGCGAGTCCCCGCCGGGTTTGGACGACGCGTTACCCGCGAACGTCATCAGCGAGCTGCAGTGCATGCGGATGGTCTCGGGGGAGCGCAACGTGGTCCGTCTGATGGACCACTTCGCGTCGGGAAGAGCGCTGGTGCTCGCCATGGAGCTCTGCGAGCGAGGGGACCTGGCCACCGCGCTGGGACACGACTTCGGAGACGAACGAGGCGACCGGGCGGCATCCACGAGCCAGCCCCCGCTGTCGGACGCGTGCGTCAAGTCCCTGATTCACCAGGTGCTCTCGGGCGTCGCGGCGTGTCACCGGCTCGGGGTGCTGCACCGCGACGTCAAACCCGGCAACGTGCTCATCCACGCGAGCGGCGTCCTGAAACTCGCAGACTTTGGACTCGCCGCGGCGGCGGCGGCGAACGCGCGTACGAAGGAGGCGAGCGGGACGGGGAAAACGCCGAACGTCAACGCCAGCGACGACGACGACGGCCTGGTGCACCACGGGTCGTACACTCGCGGCGTCCAGACGCGTTGGTACCGATCGCCGGAGATACTCTTCGGCGCCGCCGAGTACTCCGCGGCGATCGACGTCTGGTCCGCGGGCGCCATCCTCGGCGAGTTACTGTCCGCGAGGGGTCCCATCCTGCGGGGCGAGAGCGACATCGACCAACTCGCGAGGACGCTGAGGGCGTTCGGGACGCCGTCGGAGACCAGGTGGCCCGGCGCGTCGGCGCTGCCGGATTACGGCAAGATCTCGTTTGACGTTTTCGAACCCGCGCCGAGGACGGAGGTTGTCCCGGAGAGCTCCGATCGCGACGGCGCCGCGACGGATCTGATGTACCGGATGATGGAGCTGGACCCTGGCGCCCGGGTGACCGCGGCGGGGGCGTTGGCGGACGCGTGGTTCGCGGCCGAGCCCGCCGCGTCGACGCCAGCCGCCGCGGCGGATGAGCTCATCCGCGTGCGGGGCTGTTCCCGGTCCACTCGCGGCTCATCTCGTGATCCGTCGAACGTTCGCCGCGATTGCGTCGGTGCGCCGCCTCCGCGACGGACCGAACGACCGTGGGCGCGATCGCCGGACCCGCGCGACCTCCGCGACGCGCTCGTTCGCCTCGGGTTGGACGCGGAACTCGATCTAAACGATTGATAGCCAAAATAGGATCCTAGTAAGTGTTAGCTCTAATGCGTCGTTATTACACGGACTCGTCGTCACGACATGGACCCGTACTGGTTCCTGCCGTGCGCCGCGCTCGCGAACGGCACCTCCCCGTCCTCGTCCACCTCCGGGTGCGCGATGTTCCAGTTATGAAAGAAGACGTTCGGGTCCGGCATCGGCTCCCCCTTCGCCTTGGCCATCATCGCCTCCGCCTCGTAGTCGTGCAGCATCCGCATGAAACGCTCCTGACGCTTGGCGTGGATCCTGGCCCCCTCGCCGTACCTCGGCCAGCAGTGCCCGCCGCACCCGAAGCAGCACAGGAACCAGAATATCATGTGCACCACCATGTAGCACAGGAAGAGCGCCAGGAAAACGAGCGCGGCGGTCAGCAGCAGCAGCCATATGAAGAACATGGTGATGGGGCCGAGGATCGGGTGCGCGAGGCAGTGCACGAGCCACGGCGGCAGATGCGCCATCTGCGAACCCCCTTTGCTCTCCCACTGGTGAAACGAGTCCGCCCCGGCCTTGTCCACGTCCGTCTGCGACGCGTACATGTCGTACGCCGCGCGCAACGTGCTGTTGGTCAGCGTGCTGTGCGCGCTCGTCACCACGCCCATGGCCTCGGTGGCTTTGGGATGCCGGCACTTGTCCGGGTGGATGACGCGCGCGAGCTTGTAGTACGCGCGCTTGATCTGCGCCGCCGTGCACGTCCTCGGGTCCAGACCGAGGACCTTGTAGTAGTTGTTCTGGTAGCCTGCGAACGACGACGTACGGTGGATCGGGTCAGTTTGGTCGCATGGAGAGTGCGTTCGGTTTGTCGGGGGAACACTCGGGGCGAAAAGGGTGGGGCGTACTCACGTAACACGCGCGCGATCTCATCCTCGGCGCTGGGCCGCTCCCCGCCGCTCTCCGGATCCGACGTGGACGCGGACTCGTACGCTTCCTCTTTCGAAGTCGTCGTCCCCATGGCGCCCCCGTTCCTCGCGCCCGGGCTCTGTACTCGGTAGAAATCTACAGACTAAACCCCCCTGGCTGGCCGGGAGACGGGGCGCGAGTCGATGGCGGCGGGGGTGGGGGTTCCGCCGCGGGCGACGGATGTCGCTACGGGAAGTAAGGTCGGAGACGAACCCGACCGAACGGTACGTGAGACACCCTGTGCGCGGTCGACGCCGGGCGTTGGTTGTGTAACACCAAAAATCAGCCCCGGTGACTGTCGGCTCGCTTTGATCGGTCCTTGATCGGTGTTTGATGGGGGAAACGAAAATTGACTCACCCACCGACGCTTTCAAACCCGACGGTCGGTTCAGGAGGAGGAGTCCAGGAGCCGGCGGAGGAGTTCGAGCAGAGACGGCTCCGGATCCGGTGACGCGAATCGGCGACTGCGTCGATCGAGCGCTCTAATCTCATCTTACAGGTAACATTACTCGCGCCCGCCCAACCCCCTAAACCCAACCCCCCCTCATCACAGACCTTGGTACGTCCCGGTGCCCCTCAGGTTCCTCTTGAGCTCCGCGTTTTCCCTCGCCAGCCTCTGCTGCGTCTCCCGCTTCCGCTGCGCGCTCCGCTCGGCCACCGCCTTCCTGTCCGCCAGCGTCTTGGGGCTCAGACCCTTCTCGTCCCTGCCGCTCTGGTGCGACAGCCGTCGTTCGAACTCGAGGTTCTCCATCTTCAGGATCATCTCCTGCTCCGCCTTGCGCCGGGCTTTTTCCTCGGCGACGCGTTCACGCGCCGCGAGCGTCTCAGGGCTCAAACCCTTGACGTCTCGCCCCGCCCGCTTGGACTGCGCGATGCGCTGTCGCATCACCGCGTTCTCCTCTGCAATCTTGGCCTCGCGCGCCTCCTTCTCGGCGAGTCGCCTCGCCTCGACGTCGCGTCTCGCCGCCTCGGTGACGTCGTCCAGAGCCTTGGCGTCGCGGCCGTGAAGCGAGTGCCGTCGCGCGGCGAGCATCGCGTTCTCCTCCGCGATCTGCCGTTCGCGTTCAGCCTTCTCCGCCGCGCGTCTCTCCGCCACGGCTCGGCGGTCCGCGAGGGTCTTGTCGTCCAGCCCCTTGACGTCCTTGGCGCGGGTAGACGAGACCCGTCTGGCGTACTCGGCGTTTTCCTCGGCGAGCTTAGCCTCCCTCGCAGCCTTCTCCTCGCGCCTGCGCTGCGCCACGGCGGCGCGGCCAGCCTCGATCTCGGGGGTGAGCTCCTTGGCGTCGCGCCCCGCGGACCGCGAGGCGTTCAGGCGCGCGCGAAAGGCGGCGTTTTCCTCGCGAATCTTTCGCTCGCGCTCCGCCTTCTCCGCCGCTCGGCGCTCGGCGACGGCTCGGCGGCCAGCCTCGACCTCCGGCGTGAGCTCCTTGGCGTCGCGCCCGGCCTGGTTCATGCGCTGACGCATGCGCTCGTTCTCCTCGGCGAGCTGCGCCTCGCGTTCAGCCTTCTCCGCGCGGCGACGCGCGCGAACCTGCTCGCGCATCGCCTCGGTGTGCTCGTCGAGAGCCTTGGCGTCGCGGCCATGCGCCTTCCCGGCGGCGATGCGCTGACGCATGCGCTGGTTCTCCTCCGCGAGCTGCGCCTCGCGCGCCTCCTTCTCCAGGCGCCTGCGCTCCGCCACCGCTCGACGGTCCGCGAGGGTCTTCTCGTCGAGCTCCTTGGCGTCGCGGCCCCGCGCGGCAACCTCGGACCTGCGCCTCGCGAGCGCCGCGTTCTCCCGCGCGATCTGCGCCTCGCGTTCAGCCTTCTTGGCGCGAGACTCCGCGGCCACCTTCTGGCGCAGCATCTCGGTGTGCTCGTCCAGGGACTTGGCGTCCCTGCCCCTCGCGCGAGCCTCGGCGATGCGTTGGCTCTTGCGGCGGTTTTCCTCGGCGAGCATCGCCTCGCGCTCAGCCTTCTCCTGGGCCTTGCGCTCGGCGATGCGCCTGCGCTGGGCCTCGACCTCGGGTGAGAGCGCCTTGACGTCGCGGCCGCGCAGCGGGGGCAGGTCGGCGATCTCGTCGTTGCCCTTCTTGCGGTCGATGGCCTTGTTGTAAATCACCTTGAACTCCTCGAAATCGATGTACCCGGACTCGTCCACGTCCATCTTCCGGAAGGTGCTGCGGACGAACCGCTCGTCCGCCTCCTGGTTAACTCCGGTGATCATTCCGAGGTCCGAGAGGAGCAGGCTGAGCTCCATCTGTGTCGGGTGGGCGGGGCGCGGAGCGTGAGCGGGGATTCCGTCTCGGCCGAGGATAAAATCGGGAAAATTCAAAGCGCGCGATTCTTCTGGGGCGATTACGCGCGCGGAGGTGCGAAGCGCGCCGCAGGTGCGCGTCCATAGAATCGGGTCCGCGTCATCCATCCCACATGATAGATGCGGTGGCGTGTTCTGTGACGATACGAGGGTGTTCGCGTGCGCACCTCGTCGATGCCACCGCTGCCGTCGACGTCGAATTCGTCGAATTTGGCCTTGACCTCGGCCTCCTTGTCCTTGGCGGCCTGCATCATCGCCTTGATGTCGGACATGGCGACGGGCGGTCGGTGAACGGAACGTGTGTCGGTTCAAAGGTGCGCGTCGCTCGAACGAGCGCGACGGGGTGACTGCACAGCTGCGGTGAGGCGCTCAAGTGGTGGCGCCCGGAACGAGAATCCGAATCCAAAGGGCCAAAAGTTGACCAAACCGCGCCCCCGAATTTACGTTTCTTTCATACTGTTTGCCCTTTGGTTGCCGTGCGCGACTGCGCTGGTGACTGGACACCCGCGAGATTTGAAAAGGCATTTCTCAAGTCTGAGATGAAAGACAGGCTAAGTGTTACTTCTTCTCCTTCTTCTCCTTCTTCTCCTTCTTCTCCTTCTTGGCCTTCTTCTCCTTCTTCGGGCTCTTCTCCTCCTTGTCCCGCTTTCTCTTCTTCTCCTTCTTCTCCTTCACGCGCGACTCGTCGGCGGCGTCCTCTTCGCCGCCGCCAGCCCCGGCATCCGCATCCGCCTTTTTCGCCTCCTCATCATCATCCTTCTTCTTCTCCTCCTCCTTGGGCAGGGGCTTGCCGTCCGGTCCCTTGCCCTGCGCCGCGTACGCGCTCCTGCTCTTGCTCTTGTGCTTCTTTCCCTGCGCGTGACCCACCAGCGTCTCCCAGCTCGTGCACTTCACCTTGCAGCAGGCGCACTCGTAAGGCGGACTCTTGCTGAGGAAATCTTCGCCCACGACCGCGCCGCCGCCGCCTCCCGCGGGCCCGCCGCCGCCCTGCTCCTTGTTCGCGGCCGCGCTCATCAAATGCTCTTGCCCGGGCTTGGTGATGCTGAGCGCATACTTCTCGTGCTCGGTGACGCAGCTGGTGTGCTGCTGCACCGTGTAAGCGTCAAACACCTGGAGGCAATCGACGCACGAGAAGCGGCTCGCGCTGCACTGCGACGCGTGCCCGCGAACCTTGGGCTTCTTCAGCGTGTCGCCGCAGTCCTCGCACTGGAACCAGACCATCTCAGATTACGAGCGCGTGCGTCGTGATCGCCGGGGTGGCGTCGGGTGCGTGACGGCGCCCGATGGGGAGTGATGAGCGCTCGAAACTGGCGGCGGTCTCGGGCGGCACCCTCGGGATTTTCGAGCCTGATTTTGCTGTTGTGGTGGTGCCCAGTGAAGCAACTCAATTCGTGGCGCGGCGGCCGCCTGCCGACACCGGAAGGCCGCGACCGGAAGGGGAACGGACCGCGCGGGTTCGGGCATCGGGCGCCTCGGATCGTTCGAGGGCGTCATGAGTCGCAAGGCTGCGGAGCGGCGCAACGGCGAGGGCTTCGTCGAGGCGCATCTCTGGGTGTGCACCAGGGGGCGGCCGTACAAGCCCCGGTTCGCCGCCGAGCGCGCGGTGGTGCTGGTGTCCGGCGGTGGAGCGGGTGAGCGCGGCGCGGATACCCCCGTCGCGGCGGCCGCCAACGGCATCGCCGCGCGGCGCGCCGCGTCGTCCGCGGGTGCCGCGTCGGCGTCGTCGTCGACCCACCCGCTCGCCGCTCTCATCGACGCCGTCCCGCGCGCCGACGCGCTGTTCCGCGACACCGGATGCGAGGCGCTGTTCGTGGTCGACTACTCGCCGCTGGCCAGGGACCTGCCGTCCGAGCTCGCCAGCACGTTCCCCGGCAAGGTGGCCAAGCCCGTGGGCCGCGTGATGCAGAAGCTGAACCCGAGAAACGCGGTGTTCGCCGCGTCCGGAGCCGACGCCGCCGTGCTCTTCAAGGCGATGAGACTCACCGGCGACGACGGCGCCGATTGCGTCGTCGTCGCGAAACCGGGCGACATCCCCCGCGTCGGCATCCCGCGGGAACCCGTCACGGAGAAGGCGGCGATCATCGCCGGCGAACCCGAAGCAGCGGACCTGGCGACGGCGCTGCCAAACCGCGAATACGTCAATTCGTATTTGCTCGACGAAGCGGTGGCGCTCGGGTACGGATCGGCGGCGGGGGGCGCGGACGGGGACAAGCACGTGTCGTGGATGGGGGACGACGCGCCGGTGTTTTACGCCCGGGTGACGTTCGAGCACGACAGGATGTCGAAGCAGATTGAGCAAAAGGCGACGGCGCTGCGCGCGGGGGACGTCAGGGCGCTGGCCGAGGAGGCAAAGCGCGCGGCGGCTGGGACTAAGGAGGAAGAGGAGAAAGAAGAGGAGAAAGATAAGGAGGAAGAAGAGGAGGAAGAAGAGGAGAAAGAAGAGGAGCCGGCGCGCTCGAGATCGATCCCCGCGGGTTCCGCGGATGTTTCTTCGAACGCAGCCGGGAGGGACGCCGCCGCCGACGACGCCGACGCCGACGACGACGAACGACCGGGTCCGATCATCTACTCGGCGCGACGCCCCTTCCACCCCGCTCGACTGGCCGCCGCGCTCCGCGTCCACCTCGGCACCGGCGCCGCGTCGACGGAGGAGGTGACCCACCCGCGGGGAGATGAGACGCGGGCGGGCGACGCGGGGTGTAGCGGCGGCGGCGACGCGGAGGCGGAGGGTTTAGAGGCGGCGACCGAGGCGGCGTCTCGCGCCGCCGCTTTGGCCGCGGCGGTCGCGGCGAGGGCGGGACGCGCGTTCGGCGGGTCGTCGGATCCCGCCGTCGCCGCGGCGGCGTCGGCGCTCGCGTCATCCGCCGCGGCGGCGGCGTCGGCGGCGGCCGCGGCGGCAGCCGCCGCGAGGCTCCTGTCCTCGGCGCAAAAAACGACGAACGAAAACGAATCGGTCCGCAAACGTCGATGGCCTTCGTCGGGGTCGGGTCCCTTCCGAGGGGTGTCGCGCAGCGCGGGCGTCGTGTGGTTGGCGTCGAGGCCCGCGCAGTGCGGCGTGTGGACGACGGACGCGGAGACTGGGCGCGTCGCGGTGTCGTGCCACGGCGATTGGACCCGTTGGACCCCGCCCGACTCGCGCGACGGCAAAGAAGCGGACGACGAGCTCGCGTACAAAGGTGGTACCTTCGCTCACGCGGTACCTTCGCTCGCGCCGTGGATCGGTGACGCGCGACAGGAGCTCGTGTTCGAAGGGGACGTCACGATGGACCCGGCGAGCGTCCGTGCCGCTCTGGACGCGTGCCTGCTGACGGAATCCGAGATGGGCGAATCCGAGACGGGCGAGCGGCGCGGGGCTCCGAGTGTGGCAAACGGGGCGGATTTGGACGTTTTTTGCTTCTCGCCGTGGCCGGAACGGGACGCGCACCTCGCGTCGCTGGGGGTCCACGCGGGCGGTCGGGGCTCGCGCGCCATCGCCATGGCCGCCGCCAAGAAGGGCGCGTGGAGCGGGCTCTGGGACGTCACCGAGGGCGTGGCGAACATGCGAGTGAGCGGCGGCGACGTTGGCGGCGTTGGCGGCGGCGGGGAATCGGCGGCGGCTAAAAGAGTCACCGGCGCGGCTTCGCTCGGCTTCGGCGGCGCCGCGGGCGTTCGCGTCCCGGAGGCGTTCAATGCTCCGCCCCAGGGCGTCGAGGTCGCGCAGTTTCCCGACGGCAAGGGCCACTTCTGGCCCAAGATGCCCTGTCTGGAGTGCGGATCCCCGTGGTGGCTGGGCGACGATTGGGACGCGACGTGCGCCAACTGCGGCGGCGACGCGGAGTCGTACGATAACAACCAGCGCCCGCACAAGGAGTACAGGCGACGGTTCGAGCGGTTCAGGCGATTGGTCGATGACCTGGTGGCGAACAGGGGCGGCGTCGGTGGCTAGTGGCTAGTGGCTAGAGTACCCGATTGGAAGATGAATTCGTGGCCTCCCCAGGGTTGATTTGGAGGGAATCATATGGTCTTTTTCAAGCGCTTTCAAGAAGGGGATTTTCGCTTTCAATAGAGTGGGTCAATCTGGGGAGATTGAAAGCAAAAATCGCGTGTTTGTTTCGATACCACTGTGCGGGGGGGTGCCGAGCCGATCAAAAGCGTTTTTCGTGAATTTTTGGACTTCACAATAAGGCGCGATTTATACTTTGCAAAAAAAAACTTGAAAGCAAAACGAAATCGAAGTTTGATAGGGACGGCACCGATCGAATCTTTGCCACAGATCCTTTCACCGATAACACCCAATTTCTACATAAAAGTGTGGCACCCCTCGGAAAAGCGCCCCTTCTCGGAAGTTCCTGGGCAGCCACTGTTACGCACGCGCGGACCGCATTCCACTGCGCAAACCCATGCCTTCTCGCGCACAAGACCTCGCCTTACTCGACCTCGCAGCCGAGGAAAACGACAAGACGGCCATCCGGAGAGCCTTCCTGCGCAAGTCGAGGACCGCCCACCCGGACAAGGGCGGTACGAACGAGCAATTCGTCGCGTTACGGGATGCGTACGAGCGACTGCAGAAGAACGTCTACGCGGCTTCGGCCCTGCCACCCCGCGCCAGCCAGAACAACCACGGCGATTACGACGATTACGACGATTACTCCGACTGTGGGGAGTCCCACTACGACTGGTACGATTACGCCTGGTTCGATGAGAACTACGAGGAGGACGAGGACGCCTTTCACAGAAAGTTTCACAAGAGAGAGATGACCGAGGAAGAGAGACGGGCGAGGAGGCAGAGCTTCCTGAAGCGGAACAAAGACCCCCTGATGCGGGACAGGAAGGCTAAGCCGGGTGAGCCGAAGTGCGACAGCTGTCGGTATAACCGCGGCATCACGAGGGATGACGCTGACGAATGGGGACTCGACTACAGTGCGTACTCGAGACATCCCGAAAGCAGGATCACCTGCTGGATCTGCAAGCTCAAGTTCAACACCGTGCCGACGAAGAGAAAGGCTGAGGAAAAGTCCTGGAAAGATGCCGAGGGCAAAAGGCTCGGCAAAGTCCTGGATGGCAAGGCCGGACTTTTCAGAATCCTCAGGGAAGACAACCGGACCTTCTGCCAACATCCGAAGACCGAGTTCGTTGAGGACACCCGTCTAAGCGAATACTACTGGGTCGAGGACCTGCAGAAGATCGCGCAGAAGCAGCCGGCGATTCCAAGGTCGCCGAGGAAGAAGCGCGTGAGTGAGAACGCCGTGCCAGGGACGCCGGAGCCTCGACGACAGCGAGTGAACGACGGAGGTTCTCCAAACTGAGGTCGCCGTCAACGAGTATTTCTCTAGTTCGTCGTGCGCCCTCGTAACCGCCCGCCCGTGACTTTTGTGATTAAACTTGTACATTGACGAGAACGTCCGTGGAAATGACTCCGAAACTAACACTCAACCGGTCACGGCTGGGAACGGCGGCACGACGCTGGACGCCCCCGCGAGGTAAATCTGCGCGGGGACGATGTTGGGCGTCATCCTGTCCAGAAGTTCCCTCGGCGACCCGTGGAACATGATCGAGTACAGCGCCCGCCGCCGCAGGTCCCGCAGCCGCTCCACGCCGGTGACCTGCACGAGCGGCGCCACCCCCTGGCACCCGGGCGCGCGCGCTCGGTCGAGCTCCATCCGCTGCCGAAGCCTCTGCTGCTGCGCCAGCCTCTGCGCCAGCTGCGCCCTCCGCTGCTGGAGCTCTCGAGCCGTCTGCGCGTTGAGCCGAGCGAGCGCCGCGGGATCGAACGGGGCGCCGGCGACCGCGCCCCCGCCGGGGGTTCCGCGGGCTGGCTGTTGCGCCGCGAACGCCGCCACCGGCACCGCGCCGGATCCCACCCCGGATCCCACCCCGGCGACCCCCGCGACCCCCGCCGCCGCCGCCGCCGCCGCCGCCGCCGCGTCGTCCCGTTTCCGCTTCGCCCCCGCCGCTTTCGTCTCCGGCGAAATCCCCGACGCGCCCCGGAACCCTCGGTCGGGCACGGCGCCGGGGAAATCCCCTGGCGCGAGCTGCGCGAGACCCGCGGAGTTTGCCCTGCCCAACCCGAGCCCGAGCCCGAGCTGCTGCGCCCCCTGATGCGGATGATGACGCTGCTGCTGCTGCTGCTGCTGCTGCTGCTGCTGCTGGAGAAAGAGTTGGTGCTGAACGTCGTACGCGGCGCCTCGGTTGAACTGGCCGGACAACCGCGTCGGATCGAACCCGCCCGCCGCGCCGTGCACAGCCCCCGCGGGCCCGCCCGCGCCCAGGGGCACCCCCGGCAAACCCCCCGCCGCCGCCGCCGCCGCCGCCGCCGCCATCTGCTGCTCCTTCAGCGCCTTCTTCGTCATCTTCTTAACCTTAACCGCGGCGCCTCCCCCGGGAGGGACCCGGGACGCCGCGAGCGACGACGAAAGCGCCGGCTCCGCGAGACCACACGTCCCGCCCAGGGCGCGGGCCACTCCGTCCCCACCCAAAGCCTCGCGCACAGCCGTGCACGATTTCCCCGCGTGCGACGCGAGCGCCTCGGCGGCGAGGACGCGGCCGCACGCCCTGCACGACACGAGCCCTGTGCCCAACGGGCGCGAGTGTATCGTGTACGGGTCGTCGTCGGTGTGCCAATCGTGGACCTCGTCCGCGTCGGCGATGCGCGCCTCGAGCGCCGCCGCCGCCGTCTCGAGCTCCTTGACCGCCTCCGCGGAGGTGAGTCGCGGATCGCGCATGGCTTCTATGAGCGCGTTCCACGTCTGGGGAGGCGCGGGGTGGTTCGGGTCGATGCCCGGGGGACTGCGCGATTGGGGGAGGGAGGATCGAGGGGGACGGATCCGCGGTTAGGTCGTCGGGACGTGCGGTTTTTTGTGGGGTGGCGCGGCGGACGTCGGTCATCGATCACGCGCGGGGGTGGTTCGGTTTCGTCTATTTTAGGGATGGACACCACGCGGGGCGGTGAGGGGTCGCGTGTGAACGACGCGGGCGCGTGCGCACCGTCTGTAGTCATCGTCGTCGAACACCGACGCGATGTCGCCCACGAGCACGTCCACCGAGCACGATCGAATCACCTCCGGGAGGGACGCGATCGTCTTGGCCACCTCCGCGCGGAGCTGGGCGAGGTTCGACATTTTGCCCCCCGCACACGGCTCAGGGCAACAACCCCCGCCAAAACTGTGAGACTCTCGTCCGGACGCGCCGCGGGTTCGGGTTCACCAGCGCGCGCGAGTCGATCCGCGCGCGTCGATCCGCGCGCGTCGCCCGAGATGCGGCGAGACGCGTGGAGGAGCCGAGGCCTCGATCGCCAGCGCGGGGCTGCTCGCCACCCGCGCCGGCTCTCTCTGCTGGGTGTCACAAGGTCCAACAACCACTTGTTCGGAAATGCGATCTCGTTTCGCGTGGAAAGCACCCCTATCCAGTCGACCCCATCGGCGCCAACCACTCCACTCGTCGACGCAGATGTCGTGCCAGACCGCGCGTGTTCCAGCCGCGGTGATCAAGTCGGCATCCGCCGCCCGCCGCGGCGCCTCCCGCCGTGGAGGACGCGTCGCGTCCGCCGCGAGCGGCCGCGACGACGTGGCCCACGCGCGTCATCATCATCATCATCGGGCGGCGACGGACCGCCCCGCGGACTGGAGAAGTCGCGTCGCCGCCGTCGGCGCGGCGCTCGCGCTGGCGTGCACGCCGCTGACCCCCGCCCTCGCGGACGATGCGGCGGACCTCGCCGCCCCGGTGGCCGACGCGGTGGAGGCCGGCGCGCCGTCCACCCCCGGGCCGGTGGATGAGCCGGAGCCCGTGGAGATCGCCTTCGACGACGTCGAGGTTGGCCAGGCGCCGGACATCGACGCGCAGCTCGCGAGGGACGCCGCGCAAAAGTCCGCGGGTCTCACCGACCTGGAGCAGAAGGCGGTGGACAACAACCTCAAGATCAAGCAGTACAACAACGCGCCCGCCGATTTCCCCACGTTCGTCCGCGAGGGCTACGACGTCCGGATCATCACCCCGCCGGGCTACGTCACGCAGGATGACGGATTGGTGTACAAGGACTTCAAGGTTGGCGAGGGTAAGCTGCCGGAGGACGGCCAGGAGGTGACGTTCAACTACGTGGCGTACAACGAGAACGGCGGGACGATCGACAGCACCTACCGCAAAGGGGTGCCCGCGTCCACCAGGCTGGGAATCAACGGGATGATTCCGGGATTCGAGGAGGCGCTCAAGGGGATGAGAGCGGGGGGCACTCGAAGGGTGGTGGTGCCACCGGAGCTCGGACCGCCGGTCGGGCCCGCGACGTTCTTCTCGTCGAAGCAGTGGGAGGTGTTCGACATCGAGCTGATCAAGGTGAAGAGCTGCGAGCGGCAACAGACCGGGTTCATGACCTCAACGGTGGTGTGCACCGACTGACGTCTTCTTAATCAATACCTTAGTCGCCGAGACGAGTAAAGCGTCGCCGAGTAATAGTCTAAAAAGTGTCACTCACCCCTTCTTCAGGCCCAGCGCGCGCTTGATCCCCCACCGGAACTTCTTCGGTCTCTCCGCGCCGTACGGAACGGCGTTCTCCTTGTCGTCGTGCGCCCACGCGCCGTCGCCGTACGCGCCGTACTCGCCGTACTTTTCCTCAAACTTGTCCAGCTGCTTCAGCAGCGCCCGCGTCTCCTTGAGCCGATCCTTAAAGTCCCTCTTCCACGTCTCGAACCGAGCGCCCAGCTCCCTGAGCTCAAACTCCGGGTCCATGTCCGCGTCGGAGGAACCCTCGCGCACCTCCACGATGAACTCGGCGTCGTCCTCGAAGACCTGCGCGCGGGTCTCAAACTCCCGCTGCATCGAAGCCACCGCCGTCGCCGCCTCCGCAATCTTCTTCGCGCGGGGGTTAGCGCACGGGGGTTTCCTTCCTTTAGCGGCGGCGGCGCCCTCGGGCGCCCGACGGTGTTCAGGGGAGTCGCCCTGGGGGGGAGTACCCGGGCTGGGAGCCTCGCTCGGGCCGGCGGCTTCGGCGTCGTCGGCGTATTCTTCCTCTTCGTCCACCACGTCAATTTTCTTGGCGATTTTAACGGCGGCGTCATTGCGGACCCCCGGCGCCGCGGCCTCGTCCGGCGTCATCCGGCGCTCGAGCGAGGCTCGGACGGCGGCGAGCGCGGTTTGCAACGCGGCCATCTCCTCGCTCCACTCGCTCTCC
>Ga0181573_10002833_pt1 | contig 15760 bp, 15 predicted proteins | sample 101ome_25_FD_148643 | JGI IMG/M metagenome (GOLD analysis project Ga0181573, IMG submission 148643) | Coastal salt marsh microbial communities from the Groves Creek Marsh, Skidaway Island, Georgia - 101409BT metaG (spades assembly) | ecosystem: Environmental > Aquatic > Marine > Intertidal zone... | reverse complement strand
GTGCACGAACTGCTGCGCCGTCCACTCCTGATCGCGCAGCTTGGTCGGCTCGGCCATCCACACGGCCACCATCCCGCCGAGCACCTTGCGGTCGAGGTCGTCCAGCGGCGCGATCTGCGCGCGCAGCTCGTCCGGGGTCGGCGCCTGCTTCATGCCTGCATGTTGCCGTCAGCGCGGCAGCGAACGCAAGCAGCCGGCGATCGCGACCACCAACAGCACGAGCCCGACCGGCACGAGCGCGATCCCGATGCCCGGATCGCCGCCGGCCCCGCCGAAGGCGCCGAGCAAGAAGCCGCCCGGCAGCGCGACCGAGGCGCCTAGCAGACACGCCGAGGACACCTTGGGCGCGGGGCTCGCGGCGGCCACCGTCGCGGCGAAGGCCACGTGCACGAGCGCGAGGAACGTGCCGTGCGCGTGCGCCAGGCGCCACATCAAGCGCTGGGTCTCGTTGCCCACGGCGAGGTACCAGTCGACCTTGAAGCCATGCATCGCCTCCAGCGCGCCTCCGAGCACGACGAAGACCAGCAGGCTCCCCCAGCCAAACCGGAGGTGCCGCGACTTCAGGCGCGCGGGGTCGTCGGGGTTCGTCATTCGTGGATGAAGACCGGTCGGTCGTCGCGCCTGGCGTAGAGCTTCTGGAAGGCGGCCCGGTCGAGCCCGCGCGCGCGCATCAGCAGCGCGACCCGCGCGCCGCCGGTGTAGCGAGCTTGCCAGACGGTGGCGACCCGGTCCACGAACGGCTGCGCCGCCGCAACATCGGCGAGGTGGTCGTAACCTTTGAGCACGCCGCCGAAGCCGCCGACCGAGCGCAGCGAGCGCGCCGCGTTGAAGCGGACGACGTAGTAGGGATCGTCGAGCAAGCGACCCAAGTACGGCGCCATCCAGTCGGTCCCCGAGGCCGCCTGCGCCGGAGCCCAACCGAAGCTCCAGGCGGCGAGCATCCGGAGCCCCGCGTCGCCGGTCAAGAGCCACCGGACGGACGCCGCGACCTCTCGCTGCTCGGTGTCCAGCGCAGGCGCCGGCACGCCCCAACCCTCGGCGAGGTGTTCGGCCGTCCAGCCGAGCGGGCGGTCGAGGTGACACTGGTTGCAGGCGTTCGGCCGACCGGTCGCGAGCTCGCTCTGCACGCTCGGGCTGGTGATCGCGTGGCTCCGGGACGCCTTCATGAGCCCGACCGAGGTGTGACTCATGTGGCAGTTGTAGCAATTGCTGCCCGAGGAGCCCGGCGCGTGGCGGGTGTGCGCCTGCAGCGCGGCGTCGGCCGACAGCTCCTCGTGGCACTGCGTGCAGGCGACGTTTCCGCGCATGCCTGCGTGCAGCTGGTCGTCGCGCCACGAGGCGTCGACGCGTCCGTCCGCGCGGTGCATGCCGTGGCACGAGGTGCAGTCGATCTGTCGCGACTCGTCGCCGTGCTGGTAGCACGGCGCGTCGCGCATGCCGCTGAACTCGCGGCCCGACAGCCGCACCTGACCGTCCGGCCAGAACGAGCTCGCGAAGAACTCGGGGCTCTGGCGCAGCTGCCGACGCAGCTCGGGTGCGTCGCCGTCGTCGGCGTCGATCACCAGGTGCGAGCTCTGCAGGTCTGCGCCGGGCAAGAACGGCGAGCCGTAGTCCCGCCAGGAGTCGAAGTGCCGCTCGCGCAGGATCCTGACCGAGTGGCAGTGCCCGCAGACCTCCGCCGACCGCGCAGGGGGCAGCGTCGCGGGGTTGACGATGGTGTCGTCCTCGCCCGCTGCGCGCTGCGCCAGCCGGCGCAGCGGGTTGCGGTTGGCGGCGGCGTGGTCCGCGCCGGGCCCGTGGCACGCCTCGCAGCTGATCCCGAACTCGCCGACGTGCGTGTCGGTGCGGCCGATGTCGACGCGCGGCCGCGCGTCGGTCGTGTGGCACATCGCGCAGCTCTGGTTCCACTTACCCGGCTCCGGCGGGTCGCGCAGCTCAGGCGGCACGACGAACACGGAGGTGAGCGGGATCCAGAGCTCCTCCTCCAGCTTGAAGCAGACCGGCACCGGCGCCAGCTCGCGGCCGACTCCGGTCGAGTACCAGAACACCTGCATGTGGTGCGAGCCGGTCAGCTGTGCGATCGGCCGCTCGACCGGCCCGGGGCGCGCGCCGCCGCGCACGAACTTCGTCCATAGCTCGTCGCCGCGCCACTCGAGCAGCACCGACTCTCCGAACCAGTCGAGCTCCAGCCGGTCGAACTTCGGGGCGACGTTCGCGCGCGTCGCCGCCTGTGTCATCGTCCGGTGGAACGAGCCGTGCCACGAAGCGTGTTCGCCGGGGTGGCACGATCGACACGCCGCGGAGCCGACATGACCCTCCGCGAGCACCTCGAGCGGGCGGTCGTCCCGACGCGGAGCGCGGACCGGCGCGTAGATCGTGCAGAGCGCGACGCTGCCGACGCCGACCGCCACCGCGCCCACAGCGGCGAGGCGCGCCCGGCCGCTCTGGACGCTCAGCCGCAGCAGCGGCGCCAGCGCTGCGAGGCCGGCCAAGACTCCTACGAACCAGAGCACGACCGGCAGTGTAGCTCGCCCCGGGACGATTGCCCGCAGCGGCCCAGGCCGCGGGCCCCCGGTCTATCCCCGCGCGCCGGCGAACGCCGGGTCCGCCACGACCAGCAGGATCAGGTCGCGCACGGTGACTTTGCCGGACGCGAGCCGGCCCAGGACCGCGTGGTCGACGCGCAGGCGGTCGATCGGGCGCAGGTCGCGCCCGACCGCGTAGACGAACAGCTTGTGCGCCAGGGTCCGCACGAAGGCGGGGTCGGCGGCCACCGCGCGCTTGAGGTCGGCGAGCCCGTCGAGCGCGGTGCCGTCCGGCAGCTCCGCGCTCGCGTCGATGTCACCCGCGCCGTCGCGCGCGCGGAACCGACCGATCGCGTCGAAGCGCTCGAGCGACAGGCCCAGCGCGTCCATGCGGACGTGGCAGACCGCGCACTTCGTGCGCTCGCGGTGCCGCGCCATCTGCTCGCGCAGCGTCGCGGCGTCGTCGATCGCGGCCTCGTCCTCGAACGAGTCGTTGCCCGGCGGTGGCGGCGGCGGCGGCTGCCCCAGCAGGTTCTCGAGGACCCACTTGCCGCGCTTCACCGGCGACGTGCGCGTCGGGTTCGAGGTCACCGCGAGCACGCTCGCGTGGCCGAGGATCCCCCCGCGCAGCCGCGCAGCGCCCTCGAGCGGCGTGCGCACGAAGACGTCGGGCGGACCGTCGTGGGCGAGGCCGTAGTGCGCGGCCAGGCGCGCGTCCAGGTGCGTGTAGTCGCAGTCGATGAGCTCGCGCACGTCGCGGCCTTCGCGCAGCACCGAGAGGAACAAGAGCTCGGTCTCCTGCGCGAACGCAGCGCGCAATCCGTCGTCCAGCGGATACCGGTCAGGGTCGGGCTGCGCGGCTGCGAGGCCGCGCAGCTCGAGCCACTGGGCCGCGAACTCGCCGGCGAGGCGGTCGGCGCGGGGATCCTGCAGCATCCGCTCGACCTCGGCGGCGAGCGCTCCGTCGTCCCGGAGTCGACCCGCACGACCCCGTGCGAGCAGCGCTTCGTCCGGCGCGCTCGCCCACAGGAAGTAGGCGAGCCGGGTCGCGAGCGCCTCGCCTCCGGGCGCGTCCGGTTCGAACCGGAACAGGAAGTGCGGCGACGTCAGCGCGGCAGCGAGGACGAACCGCTCCACCTCGATGCGCGGAGCCCCGCCCTCGAGCCGGCTGACTGCGGCCGCCAGCAGACGGTCGCGCTCCTCCGCGGTGACGGCGCGGCGCCACAGCCGCGGCAGCATCGCGTCGAGCTGCGCGCGCAGGCGGGCATCGCCGTCGGCCGACGGGTCGGCTGCCTCTGCGAGCCAGCGCGCGGCAGCGGGCGTCGCGCGCGCGTCGACGGGCCCTTCGACGATCAGCGCCTCGACGTCGAGGTTGCGGTCCCGCGCGAGCGGGTCCTCGTTGTCCGGGTCGTAGTAGTCGTTGACGAAAGAGACCGCGAAGCGGCGCTCGCCGGCGTCGAAGCGGCGCTCGACGACGAACTCCTCGACGCTCCGGTTGGGGACGTCGAGGAGCTGCAGCTCGCGGCCATCCGCGGTGACCTGCATGCGCGCAGGCTCGTCGCCTGCCTGCTGCGCCTTGGCGAGGACGCGGAGCCGGTAGACGCCGTCGCGCGGCAGGTGCACGCGCTGCTCGACGGTCGCGCGCGTGTACATGTGCGCTGCCGAGTCCATGCGCGCGCCGCGATCGTCGACGAGGTGCATGGCGCCGCCCGCGAACTCGCGGCGCGCCGGACGGGCAGGGTCCTCCCCGTGAAACACCGCAGCAGCCACGCGCTCTGCGGCGTCCAGGTACTTCTCCAGGTGCAGCGTCGAGAAGGTCAACGCGTCGCCGATCGTGTCGAAGCCGTAGCCGAGGTCGTCGGCCGGAAAGGCCGCCACGTCCACCTCGACGCCCAGCTGGTCGAGGACCGTGTTCCGCCACTGGTAGCGGCTGAGCCGTCGCACCGTGACGGCGCCCCCGTCGCGAGGGAGCCGCGGGACCTCGGCTGCGAGCAGGTCGTCCACGAACTGCACCACCTGACGGCGCTCGGCAGGCGTCACCTCGCTCGCGTGGGCAGGCGGCATCTCGAACGCGCGCACCCGCTCCCGGACGCGGCTCCAGCGCCAGAGCGCCGCGACCTGCCCCTCAGGTGGGACCGTGAGGTCCAGGCCGCCCGAGACCTTGTCTTCGCCGTGGCACGAGAAGCAGTGCTCCTCGAGGAACGCGCGCACCTCGGTCGCCTGCCCGGGAACCGCGAGCGCGAGCAGGAGCGGAGGCGACCAGGCGAGGGAACGCATTGCGGTATCCTAGCCACGCCGCGGCTGCCGACGACCCGGGCCCCACAGTTGGCGTAGGATGGACCCAGGTAGCCCGCCGCGGCGAAATCCAGCTGCCGCCGCCGCGTTCCTCAGGTGCCCGTGATCCGCTCCTCCAGCAATCTGCTCTTCGCCCTGGTGCTCTGCCTCTCGTTCGCGCTGCTCGCGTGGTGGGCGAAGTTCCTGCTGTCGTCGAGCGGTGAGCTGGCGGCCGCGAGCGCGCAGCTCGTGCAGCGCGACGTCGACGGCGCAGCGCAGGTGCTCGGAGCGGATGATGCGGCGTCGCTCGCGCAGCTCGGCCGTCGACGGCAGCAGATGTTCGCCGGCGAAGCGGTCTTCTTCGCCGCCGTGCTCTCCATCTGTGGCGGACTCTACTTCGCCTCGCGGCGGCGGGAAGCGTCGCTCCGCGCGAGCCAGGACCGCTTCCTCGCCGCGGCCACCCACGAGCTCAAGACCCCGCTGGCCACCATCTCGCTGCTGCTCGAGTCCCTGCGCGAGGATCGCGTCCCCGTCCAGAAGCGAGAGCGCTACCTCACCAACGGGCTGCTCGAGGCCGAGCGCCTCGAGCGCGGGCTCCACAACGTGCTCCAGGCCGCGGGGCTCCGCGGCGCCCGCTCCGTCGCCGTGAAGACCCGCGGCGACCTCGCCGAAGACGTGCGCGAGGCCGCGGGCGCGATGAAAGCTCGCGCCGACGCCGCCGACATCTCGCTGACGGTCGAGGCCACCGACGGGATCGAGACCCTGCGCGACGGGCCCGCGCTCCAGCTCGTATTGCGCAACCTGCTCGACAACAGCATCAAGTTCTCGCCGCCGGGGACGACGGTACACGTCGATCTCGAAGCGCAGCACGGCGTCGCCCAGCTGCGCGTGCAGGACAAGGGGCGCGGCCTCGACGCTGAAGAGCAGCAGCGGGCGTTCCAGCCGTTTTGGCGTGGGGACGACGAGGCGAGCGGAGGCACCGGCCTCGGCCTGCACCTGGTCCACGAGCTGGTCGAGGCGCACGGCGGCGAAGTCCAGGCTGTCAGCCCCGGTCGCGGCCAGGGCAGCACCTTCGTCGTGCGGCTCCCGCTGGAGCCGAGCGCATGAACCGCTGGGTCCTGGTCGCAGAGGACGAGCGGCCGCTCGGCGAGATGCTGTGCGACAACCTCGCCCTGGAGTCCTATCAGGCTGAGCACGTGCTCACCGGCGCAGCCGCGCTCGAGCGTATGGCCCGCGGCGGCGTCGACCTGCTGATCCTCGACGTGATGCTGCCGGAGAAGGACGGGTTCGAGGTGCTGCAGATTCTGCGGGGGCGCGGCGACGCGACCCCGGTGCTGATCCTGAGCGCGCGCTCGGACGACCAGGACCGCATCCGGGGCCTCGAGCTCCAAGCGGATGACTACCTGACCAAGCCGTTCAACCTGCGGGAGCTGCTGCTGCGCGTCGACGCCCTGCTGCGCCGACAGCCTGCCCCCCTGGCCGGCGAGGACACGCTGGAGTTCGGCGGGCACCGCGTGGACTTCCGCGCCATGCAGGCCTCGCGCGGCGACGGCCTCGTCGACAGCCTGACGCTGACCGAGACGAAGCTGCTCAAGCTGATCGCGGGGAGGCCGTCGACCGTCGTCACGCGGCGCGAGGCGGTCGACGCGCTGTTCGGCAGCGCAGCGCCGACGACCGTGCGCACGCTCGACAACGTCATGCTGCGACTGCGCAAGCTGTTCGAACAGGACCCCAGCAGCCCGCGACACCTCCACACGGTCCGGGGCGTCGGCTTCCGATTCGAGCCGTAGCGCTCGCGCGCTCGGGGACGATTCCGCAGACTCTGATCATGCGGTCGACGCACGCCATCGTCTCCCTGCTCGTCGGCGCGTCGTTCGCCGCGCCGATCCGCGCACAAGAGCTCCGCATCCGCCCCGCGCTCGCGCGCGGCCAGCAGCTCTGGTTCGTCGAGAAGACGCGACAGCAGATCGACATTACCACCCCCGACGCGCCGACCCGGAAGTCGCTCGAGATCGCGCGCACGCTGATGGTCGAGGTCACCAAGGTGGCGGACGCGGGCATGGAGCTGCTGCTCGTGATCGCGCGCGTCCACGGACAGGTCGGGATGCCCGTCGGTCCGCCGCGCTCCTTCGACACGCTCGACGAAGCGCTGCAGCGTGACCCCGAGCAGCTCGCCGGCGTCGGCGCCGCGGTCCGGAGCCGGATCGCCGAGGCCAGCAAGATGCTGATCGCGCGGACCGACGCGCGCGGTGTCGTCACCGAGGACCTCGAGCCCGCGCCTCAGGCCGGGCGGCAGGAGCCGCTGACCGCGACGCAGCAGGCGCGGCTCCAGCGCCTCGTGACGTCGTTGTTCGGGCGCGTGACCGACGCCCCGGTATCCCAGGGCTCGACCTGGGACCACGTAACGCGCTCGACGGACCCGCAGCTGCCGACCGTGCAGCGCGCCGAGGTGACGCTGAGCGAGGTGGACGACGAGCGGCTCACGCTTCGAGTCGCCGGGACGGTCGCGACCGACCCGGCGCTCGCGACGGCACAGACGATCCGGGTCGACGGCACGATCGAAGGCATCCAGCGCGTCGGCCGTGACGGGGTCCTGCGCACGAGCATGCTGCGCGCCGATGCCGCGCTCCGGCTCCCCGGCATGGAGCAGACCCCGGCCTCGATGAAGCTGGAGTCGTCGCTGCGCCGCGCGTCCCGACAAGACCTCGCCCGGCTGCGCGACCGCGTCAAGTCCTCGCTCGATCGCGCCGAGCAGGAGGCGAGGCGGGCCAAGTCCGAAGCCGACGTCCGCGTCCTCGCCGGCGCGGTCCGGATGCACTACGTCAAGCAGGGCAAGCTCCCGAAAGACCTCAACGCGCTCGTCGGCGCCGAGCTGGCCGAGGTCCCCCTGGACGCGTGGGGCAACCCCTACGAGCTGGTGGCTGGCTCGGAGCCCCAGCGCTTCTACGTGCGCACCAACGGCCCGGACGGCGAGCCCGGCACCGACGACGACATCACGTCGAAGCAGGCGCGCTGAGGGCCGGGCGGCTTCAGCGCTTGTGCTCGCCCATGAGCGACGAGCGCAGCCCGCGGGACGCCGCCACGGCGCCGTCGAGACCCACGACGATCGCCTCGACCCTCGGCAGCCGCTCGACCAGCGCGAGCGCGCGCTCGGGGCCCAGCACGCACAGCGCAGTCGCGAGCGCGTCCGCGTACTCGGCGTTGGCCGCGACGACGGTCGCGGTGATGCAGCCGGTGCTCGGGAAGCCCGTGCGCGGATCGAGGATGTGGTGGTAGCGCTCGCCGTCGACCTCGAAGAACCGCTCGTAGTCGCCGGAGGTCACGACGCAGACGTTGGACACGCTGAGGGCCGCGAGCGCGCGCTCCTTGTCCCGCGGGTGCGAGACCCCGATTTCCCAAGGGGCACCGCGACGCCGACCGAGCACCTTCATGTCGCCGCCGACGCACACGATCGCGCTCCGGACGCCGCGGTCCCGGAGCACCTGCATGGCGCGGTCGATCCCGTAGCCCTTGGCGATGCCGCCCAGCCCGATCCGAAATCCGCGGGGCAGGGCGACCGTGACGCGCTCCTCGTCGACGACGACGCGCCGGAAGTCGACGTTGCGGAGCGCTGCGGCCACCGCGGCGCGCGTCGGCACCTGCGGCGGGTCTCGCTTGAAGTCCCAGAGCTTGCCGACGCCGGCGAACGTGATGTCGAACGCGCCATCGGTGAGCGCGCCGATGGCCTGCCCGCGGCCGATGATCGCGGCAAGCTCGAGCGGGAGCTGCTGCGGGCCCTTCCCTGCTCCGAGGTTGAGCGTGGAGAGCGGCGACGGCCGCCAGTCGGTCATCAGGTCCTCGACCCTCCGAAGTTCCTCGACCGCTGCCGTCAGCGCAGCCTCGAGACTCGCTGCCTCCTCGCCGATCGCCGTCAGGCGGAAGTCGGTGCCCATGACGCCGCCGACGTGCACGCGCTCGACCGGCTCCTGCGCCGCGCAGACGGCGGCTGCGCACACCGCGAGGAGGCCGGAGAAGTATCTGCAGATGCTCACGAGCCTAGCGCGGCAGGGCCCAGTCCGACGGCAGCTTGCTGCCGCGGTAGCGAACGTGGCCGTCGCCCCCCACCACGACGACAGTCGGCGTTGCCCGGACGTCGAACCGCTTCGTCAGCGAAAGGTCGCGGTCCCGGACCTGCGGGTAGCTCAGCCCGAGTTCGTCGACGCTCTTCTCGAAGAGCGCCTGATCGACGGCCTCGTCCGGTCCGGAGACGACCCCGACGAAGGCCACCTCGCCCGCCATCGCGGCCGAGGCCGCGACGGCTGCAGGCGCCTCTTCGCGGCAGGCCGCGCACCACGGTTGCCAAAAGACAAAGACGGTCGCGCGATCCAGCGTGTGATCGACGCCGTCTACGTCGACGAAGACAGCGCCGCGGTGGTCGACGTCCTGCGCTGGCGACGGCACGGTCGACGGCGCTGTCGAACAGGACGCGCCGAACACCGCGGTCGCGAGCAGCAGACCGCCGCCGAAGGTCAGAAGTTGGTGGTCCACCCGATGCTCCCGAAGAAGTAGTCCAGCCCGTCGTCACGCGACTGGTAGTCGAAGGTCAGGTCCCACCGCGTCGTCGGCGATGTGAACCAGTCGAACCGCAAGCCCAGCGCGTGCGACGAGAACGCGCCCAGGTCGGCGTCCTGCGTCCGGAACTCTGGCAGGTCCATCGCAGGGTCCGTGCCCGGGTAGCGCGCCCGGTAGGAGTCCGCTGCCGTCTGCGTGTAGAAGCGGTATGCGACCCTCGCCCGGAAGACCTCCGGCACGATCCAGAAGATCGCCGCCGGCTCAAGCGTGACGCTGAAGACCCCCCAGTCGTCGCCGTAGAGACGGCCGCCGAGTTCGGCGGCGATGTTGTCGGTCCACAGTTGGCGCACACGCCCGTAGAGGGTCAGGCGCGCGCGGGTGTCCGGGAGGACCTCGGTCCCTTCGAGACCGCGCGCGTCCCCCACGAGGTTCGGGTTAGGTGGCAGCGAGGGGTCCTCGACCACGACCGCGTTGTAGGGCGTGCTCAGGAAGCCGTTCTGGAGCGTAAGCCCGATCCCGGTCTCGGCGTGCGTCTGCGCATTGAGGACCTGGTACCAACTGCCGCCCAAGTTGAGTGAGGTCCGGTTGTCGCTCCCTTCTTCGACTCCGTTGAAGCGGATCACGTCCAGGTTGTCGAAGAACAGGCTGCCGGTCCACTTGAGCGTGGTGCTGTCGTCGTCGTAGTCCCGCGCGTAGCTGCCGCCGATCCCGAATGACCGGTAGTCGTATTCGGCGCTGCCGTGCAGGAACGCGCCGATCCTCGTGTCCCCGTCCAGCGCCCAGGTCGCGCCGCCCTCGACCCCGAAGTAGTAGTCTCCGGACGCGCCGCTCTGGTCGGGGAAGTTGCTCAAGCGGTCGATCGACGCGCTCGAAACGTTGTCGTAGCTGAACTTCCCCCAGACGTTGGTCGTGCGCGAGACGTTGTAGTCGAAGAATGCGACCGGCTCGATCACCGTCAGCGACTCGTCGAGGAACGGGTTGCCGTCGCCGCTGTCGCCGTTGTCGTAGAACCCGAGCCGGAACCCCATGTGCCCCGTGCCGACCTCCCCGAAGCCCTCGACCGGGGCCAGGCCTGCGCCCGGCGCCGTCTGGTCCGGGCCCGGCACGACCTGCTGGCCGCGCGTGGTCTGCCCCGCAACCGTGCGGCCGCTGGACTGCGCGGGCAGCCAGACTCCGAGCACGACGAGGGCGACGCTCGCGGCCCGCGTCGCGCGCAGGTTCAGTTGGTGCACCCGCAGCCTCCGCCGGCCTTCGAGCCGATGCCCCCGGTCGTCGCCTCGCGTGAGTAGAGGACCTTCTGCTGGAAGTTCGCCAGCGTCGGGTCTTCGTCGAACTGCATCAGCGCGCTGGCGAGGTAGCGCTTCTCGTAGAAGGCAACCTTCTGACACGACGCGAGAGCCGCCGCCAGCGCCAGCAGGGTCGCGAAACGGGTTCGCCGGGAGGTTTTCATGTCGCCAATATCGAGGGCCCCGGTCTGCAGCCACATGACAGTCCGGTCATCTCCCGACGAGAGGACTTCCGCGCGACTCCCCTGGCGGAGACGATCCCGCGCATGCCACTGGCCAAGGGAGCGCGCGTCCTCGTCGTCGACGACGACCCGAAGCTCGTCGCGTTGATCGTGCAGGGGCTGACCGAGTCCGAGCTGATCGCCCGAGGCGCCCACGACGCGGACACTGCCCGACGACAGCTCGAGGAGCGCGCCTACGACATCGTGCTGCTGGACGTCATGCTGGGCGCCGATGACGGCCGCCAGCTTCTGACCGAGCTTCGGGCAGCGGGCAACGACGTCCCGGTCATCCTCGTGACCGCGCGGGACACGACGGAAGACCGCATTGAAGGGCTGCAGCTAGGCGCAGACGACTACATCGTCAAGCCGTTCGCGTTCGCCGAGCTGCTCGCGCGCATCCAGGCGGTGCTGCGGCGCCGACGGGGACGGGTCGTCTACGGCTACGGCGACCTGTCCATCGAGCCGGCATCGCGCAAGGCCTATTGCGGCGACAGCGAGGTCGAACTCAGCCCGCGTGAGTTCGACCTGCTGGCCTTGTTCGTGCGCGCGCGCGGCCGGACGCTGGACCGGACCCAGCTGCTCAAGGACGTGTGGGACATCGCGCACGATCCGGAGACCAACGTCGTCGACGTCATCGTCGGCCGCGTACGCCGCAAGCTCAGGGCGGTCGGCGGGCCCACGCTGACGACCGTCCGCGGGGAGGGCTATCGCCTCGAGGACAGGACGTGACAGCGACGCCGCGCCGCTGGTCCATCCGACGCCGAGTCGCCGGAGCGTCCGCACTGCTCACGACCCTGCCTGCGGCGATCGCAACCGTCGCGGGCGTGACCTGGTTGAGCCGCGCCGTAGACAGCGAGCTGCGGGCTTTGGTTCGCGAAGAGCTCGAGGAGCTGCGCGTCGGACTCGTCGCCGGCGCGTCTCCGGAAGACGACCTCGGACAGATCGTGCCGGGGCTCGCCGCCGACCACCCGCAGGTGCAGATGGCCTTCCGGCTCGTCGACCTCGACCAACGCCGGGTCGTCGCCGAGTCGGGTGACAGCGCGCTGCTCCGCTCGCTGCCGACACTCGACGACGGCAGCGAGAGGCGGTTCTCGAGGTCGCCTGAGATCACCGTGACCTCAGGCGGGCTGTATCTGTCGCGAATGCGGGTCCTGCCCACCACCGGCGTCGAGATGCTCCTCGACGGCGCGCAGCCGCGGCAGCGCATCGGCCACTACTGGACCGTCGGGGGCGCGACGATCGCGCTGGCGCTGGTCTTGGGGCTGGCGGCCGCCGGCGTCCTGTCCAGGCGGCTCCGCGGCATGATGACCGCTGTCACCGAAGGCCTCGGAGAGGACCACAACGAGGCGACCGCTCAGGCGCTCCCGGAGGAGTTCGTCGGAGTGCAGCAACGGCTCGCTCAGATGCTCGCAGCGGTCCGCAGCCGCGCCGAGAAGACCGAGATCTTCACCGCAGGCCTCGCGCACGAGCTGCGCTCCCCCCTGCAGTTGCTGATCGGCGAAGCCGAGGTCGCGCTGATGCGCGACCGCGACGTCGCGACCTACAAGCAGCTGATCGAGCGACAGCTGCACGAGCACCACGAGTTAGCCCGCGCGATCGACCACCTGCTCTATGCGTGCGCCCACAAGGCCGCCCACCGCCCGAGACACCTGGAGCGGTTCTCGCTGCTGGAAAAGTGTGAACTCCGGCTGGAGGTCGAGCGCCGACTCGCCATGGCGCGCGGCATCGAGCTGGAGGTAGAGAGCCACGGAGACACGCACATGACGGGTGACCGCGAGGCGATGGCGCGGCTCCTGCGCAACCTCGTGAACAACGCCATCCGCTGGTCTCCGCACGGCGGCCGAGTGTTGGTCGTCCTCCGCGGCGGCGGCGACGAGGTGACGGTCGAGGTCCACGATTCCGGGCCAGGTGTTCCGCCCTCCGAGCGGACCTCGATCTTCTTACCGTTCCGCACCTCGGTGGCCCCCGACGGCAGGCGCTCCGGGTTCGGCCTCGGCCTCTCCATCGTCAAGATGACCGTCGACGAACACGCAGGAGAGGTGCGGATCGGCGACTCACCGCTCGGCGGCGCGCGCTTCTCGCTGGTGTTCCCTCGCGGCGCCGCGCCACAGGAATCCCGACGCGAGAACTCCTAGCATCGGCGCGTCCCCGACGAGCCCATGCCCGACCGCGAATCCCTCCACGTCGCCGAGCTGCTCGGCGACGGCATCTCCTCCGAGCTGTCGGAGAGCGTGCACAAGGTCGCCGACGCCTTGCCGCTGCACGTACACTTCCACGCCGCCGACCTGAGCCTCGAGGCACGCGCGCAGGACGCGAGCGCGTGCTACGACGCCGCGCTCGCGGCGATGCGGTCGCACGGCGTGTCGATCAAGTATCCGACCGTCACCGAGACCGAGAGCCCCAACAAGATCCTGCGAGAGCGCTGCGGCTTCTCGGTGATCCACCGTCCCGTCAACAGCCTCCCGGGCGTCGAGACCCGGCACCAGGGCCACGTCGACCTGCACATCATCCGCGTGGCGGTCGGTGGCACCTACGAGGACGCCGGTCGCCGCATCGGCGACGACGTCGCCGTCTCGATCCGCGTGATCGAGCGCCGGCCGGCGCGCGAGGCAGCGCAGTACGCGTTCGCGCTGGCGCAGCGGCTCGGTTGCGGGGTCACCAGCTCCAGCAAGTACACGATCCAGCGCGCGACCGACGGTTTCTTCGAGGAGATCGTGCGCGAGGTGGCGCAGCAGCACAAAGGCGTCGGGCACGACAGCGAGCTGTTCGACGCGCTCCTCTACAAGCTGCTGAAGAGCCCGGAGTCCTACCGCGTGGTGGTCACGCCCAACGAGTACGGCGATTTTCTCTCGGACATGGCCTGCGGCATGGTCGGCAGCATCGGCCTCGGCGCCAGCGCGAACTACGCCTTCGACGAGCAGGGTGCTGTAACCCTCGCGATGTTCGACCCCGCCGGCGGCACCGCGCCGGACATCGCCGGCAAGGGCGTCTGCAACCCGTCGGCCGCGCTGCTCGCGTTCGCGATGCTGCTAACCCACCGCGGCTGCCGCGGCCTCGGCAGCATGCTCGACGAGGCGGTGCGCGGCGCGATCGCGGCGGGCGAGGCGACCGCCGACCTCGGCGGGACCCTGGACACCGCGGCGTTCACCGCAGCGGTGTGCGCGCGCCTGCGCTCCTAGGCGCTCTGGTCCTCGGCGCCCTCGTTCGCGGCGAGCGCGAGCCGCTCCTCCAGCCAGGCCCGCGCGCGCAGCAGGTCGTCGGGCTCCTCCCGCGTGTCCACCCACAGCCAGCGGTCGAGCCAACCGCGCGCGCGCAGCCAGTCCAGCTCGGCGCCGGTCGGGCTGTCGTCGAGCCAGACAAACGGCTCGTCGTCGTGCTCTTGGGGCAGCGCCTCGGTCTTGAACGTCTCGAACCGCGTCGCCTTGATCTTGGCGGCGAGGCCGAGCACGCGCTCCCGCTCGCTCTGCGGTGTGTGCGTAACGAGGTGCTGGAGGGCCGGCGCAGACCGCCCTCGGCAGTGGGTCGTGAGCCAATAGACGCTGCAGTGCCGCAGCGCGAACTCGAGGAACTCGCACGCGTGCGCCGCCAGCGCGGCCCGCGAACTCCGGTTCGGATCGACGCCGAGCAGGACGCCGTCGATGTCGAGAAACAGCTTCACGACGCAACTGTAGAGGCCATGGCGCTCGCGCGAATGTGCTTCTCGGTTCTTCGCGCGGGGATCATCGGCGCGGCCGGAACAGGCGATCCGCGAGCGGACTGCCGGCGAACCGGTCCGCGACCTGCTGCGCCAGCTGCATCGCATCGGTGACGGGCATCAGCACGGCACCGTCAGGCACCGGCAGCCAGACCGCCTGGTCGCCGTGAGCGCGGACCAGCTGCTCGAACTCCGCCACCGAAGTCGCGCCGGCCAGCTGCTCGAGGAGCGTCAGATCCACGAGCGCGGCGCCGGCCCGGACATGCTGCCGACCGCGGCCGAGCAGGTCGTCGGTGCTGACCGCGAAGAGGTCTGCGAGGGCGACGAGGTCCGCCCCGGTCGGAAACCGCGAGCCGCTCTCCCAGCGCGACACCGCCGACTCGTGGCACTTCAACCTGCGCGCGACCTGCTCCTGGGTCCACCCGCGCCGCGCGCGCAGCTCCCGAAGCCTGGCGGCGAAGTGCGCGCACAGCTCCTGCTGCGCGCTCGAGGAAGTTGGCTCGGATGGTCCCGGGGACACGGCGGCGTTGTACATGACGGAATGGCACGGAATCGCCGAATCGGGCAACCTCCTGCTCCAGCGTGTCTCGCGCAGCCAAGGGAGGCCTCCTCTCATCATGCCGCATTGAATTGAAACTTGACAGTTCGTCACATCATAGTTCTTATCGGCAAGCCACACCTCTCGCCAACCCATCTCCCGAGACCATGCCCCTCGAACCCCACAGCCTGCTGCCTGTCGCCTACCGGGCCGCGCTCCAAGTCGTCCGCAGCCCCGTCCTGGCCGAGGAAGCCTCCGAACGCGCGATCCATCAGCTCACCGTCGCATGCCTGGAGGGATCGCCGCCGGACTCGCCCAAGGCGTGGATCCGGACTGTCGCGCGGCGCTCGGCCTGCGCCATCCTGCGCTCGGAGTGGGCACGCACCCGCGGCATGGACCTCGAGGACGTCGCGTCCGCGCCGCGGACCGCTGGCGGCCGACCCGCCGCCCAGAGCTGCTGGGTCCGAGAGCACCTCGCGCCGGCCTTGACCCCCAGGCAGCAGGAAGCGTTCGCGGCCGCGATCAGCTGCAACACCACCCGCGCCGCTGCTCGCCGCTGCGGCATGGAGCCGCGAGACTTCCGGCGTTCTTTGACCTCGATCTCGCGTCGCGCCCGCAGGCTCTTGGAGCGCTCGCCGCTGCCGGCCGATGCGCCGCTGCCGGGCGCGGAG
>Ga0181573_10002831_pt1 | contig 15772 bp, 10 predicted proteins | sample 101ome_25_FD_148643 | JGI IMG/M metagenome (GOLD analysis project Ga0181573, IMG submission 148643) | Coastal salt marsh microbial communities from the Groves Creek Marsh, Skidaway Island, Georgia - 101409BT metaG (spades assembly) | ecosystem: Environmental > Aquatic > Marine > Intertidal zone... | reverse complement strand
CCCCGGCGACCACCGAGAGGGGCGGTCTGAGCGACGGGAACACCAGCACCACCCCGTCCCTCGACCGGGGTTTCGATCCCCCGACGTCCCCGTCACCGGACGGACGACGACGATCGGTACCGCCCCGAGGAACGTGCCCAACTCGCCCCTTGGTCACGAAGCACAGATAGAAGAAGACGTCGGACGTGGTCACCGCCTCGTTGACGAGGACGGAGACGATCGTCTCGGCGTCGATGAATCGGACCGAACGAGGCGACCGCGACAGCATCGTTCGAACGGAGAGCTGCACGCCGACGTCGCGCATGACCAACACGGACTCGGATACCACTGCGGACGCGGCGGACGCGATCGCGAGCGCGAGCGACGCCGCCGCGCCGAGGATGAGCCACGCGACGAAGGGGAGGGAACCGCCTGATCCCCGGAGAGTTAACAAGAGCGCCCGTCCGAGCGCGGCGGGTTCGGGAATCCCTTCGCCGAGAGATATCGCGCCGACGAGACACACGTTGACTAAGAGACACAGGGGTGCCATCGACGAGGTCAGCGCGTCGCGCGTGGACCTGCACACGCGGTACTCGACGGTGTCCGCGTCGATCTCGAACGTCCGTAGCCTCATCCCTCGACTCGGGGCGCCGTCCTCACGGGCCGCGGATTCGATCCGTGCGGCTTCGTGTGCGTCCGCCGTCGACGGAGCGTCCTCGACGATCCTTCTAGAGCCTCTGTGCCGCGCCGACATCGCGAACCCGGCGCGCCCTGGGCCTAGCGACCCGGCGCTCGCGCCCCTGTGCCCAGACTTCATCGACGCAACGGTGCCGAAAAGTCAGCGTGTCAGCTGAAGAATCCTTCGTCGGAAGCCTTCGTTGGCCGCACTTTGACGCGCACCCCACGCGCCATGTCGAAGAAGTCGGAGCCCGATGCGGAGTTCATCGCCGAGGCCCAGGAGGCCTACATCGACGAGGACTGGCTCAAAGCGCTCGATCTGTACGACATCATGGTCGAGGGCTACCCCAAGTACGTGCCCGGTTGGGTCCATCGCAGCGCTTGCAACCTGAAGCTGGGCAGACACAACGATGCGCTGGGCGACGCGGCCAAGGCGGTCAAGCTGGACGATACCAACCCCAAGGCTCACCTGCGTAAAGGCATGGCGTTCTTCGAGCTCGGCGAGGCGGAGGCTGCGAGGATGTGCTTCGAGAGGGGCGCACAGCTGAACGGCTCGGGGGCCAAGGTGTACGGGGAGTGGATCAAGAAATGCGACGACCTGATCTTGGGCGCGATCGAGTCGGCTGTTCCGAAGGAGGACGGAGCCGCCGACGCCGCAAAGCCCGAAAACCCCCGGGCCGATATCCCACCCGCGTCTGCCGCCGCGCCCGCGCCCGCCGCCGCGCCCGCGCCCCGACACAAGCACCAGTGGTACCAGTCCCTCTCGCACATCACCTTGGAGGTGTTGGCAAAGAACGTGAGGCCCGACGACGCGTCGTTCCAGATTGACGCCGACCGCGTGCGCGTCAGCGTCGCGAACGAGGACGACCCGACGGACCCGTACGTGCTGGACCTGAAACTCTTCGGGAAGGTGCTCCCCGAGCAGTGCAAGACGTCCGTCGGGGTGGCCAAGCTGGAGGTGAGGCTTAAAAAGGCTGAGGACGCGCAGTGGGGCGACATCGTCGAGGGTAGCGGCGGCGCATCCGGCGCCGCGACCGCCGCTAAGACGGTCGTGGCGGCGCCGCCCGCCCGGCCGGCGTACCCGAGCAGCAAGGCAGCGCAGAAGAAAACCGTCACGGACTGGGACAAGCTGGAGAGGGAGCTCGAGAAGGAGGAGGAGGATGAGCTGTCGGGGGACGCGGCGCTGAACGCGATGTTTCAAAATATTTATAAAAACGCAAACGAGGAGACGAGGCGGGCGATGAACAAGTCGTTCCAGGAGAGCGCCGGGACGGTGCTGAGCACCAACTGGGACGACATCGGGAAGAAGAAGACGGAGGTGCAACCGCCGGAAGGGATGGAGGCCAAGAAGTACGAGATTTAGGCTGGTGGGGAGGATAAGGCGTCGAGGATAGCCCGATGTGGTCAACTTTTATTTTTTTCTCGGAAGCGTTGGCCTTCATATACCATGTGTTGTGAGTGATGTCGCTCGCCATCGTCTCCTTGAGAGATGCATGCCGCTCCGGTCATTTCGCGAAATTCGTCGCCTTGGCAAACCGCGCGAAGCTCACGCCACCTTCCAGGACATGGAAGGGTCGAAGTTGATGGCATCTGCGAGGTCCTTCTTGCTGGTGTTGGCGGGTTGCACGCCCGTGAGTACGCGTTGCACCAGCGTCTCCATCTTCTCGCGGTACATCGTGCGGCATTTCTTGAACTCGAGGTACCACACGAAAAATGGAATCCCCTCCTGCGCCATGAATTTCTGGAACTCAACCTGGGATCCCTGGTGGTGCACGAACGAGCCCATCTCGGTCTTTTTCATCTGCTTCATGATTTGCGCCACTTGGTCGCCAACCATTTTAGGCTCCAAGTAGGCGCGCATCAGGGGCACGCAGATGTTCTCCTCCTCCGTCAGGTGCTTTTTCATCTCGGGCGTGTACTTATCGAACGCTTTGAGGACCGGCTGGAGTTTACGACTGACCAAACTGGCGCCCGATGAAAGCTTGGCCACCTCATCGTCGACTTTGTGCATGAGCTTCAAGATCTGCTCGTGGTCCTTCTCGAGCTTGGCCGGGAGGTCGACGCGCTCTTTGAGCATCGGGTTAAAAAGGTTCTCCTCGTGCCCGTGATGGGTGTGCACAAGTTCGAAGTGCCCCCTCCAGTACGTCTTCAAAGCGTCGATCTGCCAGTCCTCGATCACGGTCTCTTGCGAAACGCGAACCAGCATGGCGTGGAATTTGCCCATCTCGGCTCGGATGGTGTTGTGGATCCTGAACCAACCGTCACTGATGGCGGGGTACTTCCACAGCGCCTCCTTGTCGGGGAGGAAGCCGTTGATGGCATAGGATCCGATGGGATTTGGGGGGACACCGACGGCCATGTTGGCGGTTTCGGGGCGGACGGGAAAGTGCACGAAAAAATGACGTTATGCGCGCCAAGATGCGTTTCGGTCGTCAGGTCGTCTGAAGATCTGCCAGGTGGCGCAACGAGAATCACATGATCATTTGAACTGCTTTATTTGTGAAAAGGTGCATTCAGGTACGAGTTAAAGTTTGCCGCCTCTTCGCGGCGCGTAGCCCCCACCCGGGCGATGATCGCGTCTCCCGTCCCGCTTTCCAATCACCTGACGACGCCCTCACCCGACGCCATCGGCCGGCACTGCGAGAAGTACTCGTCCACCTCCACGCACTCGTCCGTCGCCTCGACACAGCACGTCCCCCCCGCGTGGTCGCCGCCGCCGCACCGCTCGTACGTCTCCACGCACCGCTCGCACTGCCAGAACCAATCGTTCCGGCGCACGCAACGCAGGGGCCCGCAGCAGGACCCTCGGCCGAACCCGTTGGCCGAACCCCCGAACCCGCCGCACTGCCCAAACTCGCCGACGCATCGCGGACGGTCCTTCGCCTCGGCGACGAGCTTGCCGTCCTCGACGCGGCGCTCGTACCGCTCGCGACCGACGCGAACGTTTCGCGCCACGATCCTCTTGGCCACGCACTGGTGGAACCCATCGGTTCGAACCACGCACTCCAGGCCCTGCGCGCAGCACTGCGGGCCGTCGTGATCGTACCCGCCGCACTGCCGCAGCGAGGTGGCGCAACCCGTCGGGTCGCACTGCGAGTAGTACTCGTTCAAAGAGACGCACGGCGCGGCGCCCTCGCAGCAGGTGGGCCCGAGGTAGCCGGCGGTGCCGCCGCACTGACCCCACGCCGCCGCGCATTCCGTCTCCGCGTCGTTCGTCTCCCGGTACTCGTCGATCACCTCGGACGGGATCGTCGTCGTCCGAACTTCTATTTGGTTCTCGTCCCCGTCGTTCACCGTCGGATCCGGGACGCACCGGTAAAAAGCCGTCCCGGGGCTGGCGTCGGGATCCGGGGCTTCGACGCACGCGAGACCGCGGCGGCAGCACCTCGCGCCGTCGAAAGGAACGTGAATGACGGTGCCGCCGCCGGCGCCGCCGCCGCCGTTCGTGGTGGGCTCGGGTAAGTCCACGGCGACGGTACCCCCGCACTGGTCCCACCGCTTACCGCAGTTGAGGGAGACGCTGGGGTCGGAGGATTCGAGCTCCCACGGCTGCGGGCACGTCCCGCCCACCCGGGTCCCGCCGGTCACGAACACCCCGCAGGCGTCCTTCTGACAGAATCCGAACCAGTCCCTGCTCTGACCGGCCTGATTGTCCAGGTGCCACCTCCAGTCCACGGCGAGCTCGCCCGGGGCGGCGCCGCACAGCTTCGGGTTATCCTCAAGATTGAGCGATAAAATTCGCGGGAACGCGTTTGAAGCGCCGAATTCCGGGGGTATGGTCCCGCTGAGATCGTTTTCGTCGAGCCACAGGACCCGCAGGTTGGGTAACGTCGCCAGCACGGGGGGTATTGCGCCGGTGAGCCTGTTGTCCTCGAGCTTGATCTGCTCGATGTTCGGGACGAGGGGCCAGACGTCGTCGGGGACGGAGCCCGAGAGCTCGTTGTGCGACAGGTCGAGCTCGAGGAGCCGAGGGAAGCACTCGCCGATCCACCTCGGGACGGGACCCTTGAGCCTGCCGCCGTCGATGTCCAGCTCGCGCAGGTGCGTGAACGGGCACAGCACGTCGCGCATGGAGTCGAGGGTTCCCTCGATGGCGAGGTCGGAGAGGTGAACGTTCGTCACCAGGCCGTATCTCCGGGAGCCTCGCGACTCGGTGACGCCCGCGGCTCGCACCGCGGCGCGATACTCCCTGTCGGGGACGACCCTGCACGCGACGTAGTGCCATGCGCCCCAGTTGTCGTTCGCGCCCGCGCTCGCACCGCAGGGATCGCACGTACCCACCTCGGGACACCTCCACGTGTCCAAAAGGTACGACAGACCCCGCGCCTCGAGCTCAACCTTGAGCGCGAGTAGCTTGTCAACCTCGGAAGGGAGCGTTCTGGCGTGCCCCGACAGCGACAGCGCCGCCCACAGGACGGCGCAAAGGACGGGTGCGACAGAGGCGCGGGGCGCCATGGCGTGTGCGGCGAGCGAAGAGAGAAGGAGAGGTGAGGTCACGAAAGAGTTGGCATTTCCGAGGTTTTACGAGGTTTTTTGTCGGTAGGCTACAAGGTTTGTCCGCTAAAGAATCAGAAGCAGATAGTGTCGAGCATCGCCCCCAGGGTCTGCACGATGTTGTCGCTCATTAACTTCCGGACGTTCTCCGTCAGGTGCTTCTTGGCGTCCTGCCTGCCCACGTTCTTCACCATGAGCTCCTTTGCCGTCAGCTTATCCTCCTCCACAACCGCCTTCTCGTACTTATCCGCAAGGCCCTTCAGCTCGAGCACAACCTTCTCGTTCGATTCGCCGTGCTTGTCGAAGTCCTTCAGGCGCAGGCCCTCGGACCACTTGTTCTTGTTCAGGTTCAACAGCATCTTCTCCTCCAGCTGGTTCTTGCGATAGGAGATGTTGATGCTGTAGTAGTGGCGGTTCAAGCCGTGGATCAGCGCCTGGATGGAGGGCTTGTTGAGGTGGCCGAGGTTGGACGTCGTCTGCCTCGGCTCCTGACCCAGCATGATGGTCTGCGGATTGATCAGGCGGAACGCGTCGATCACAACCTTGCCCTTGACCGACTGCACCGGATCGATGACGATGGACACGAGCCTCGGGTTGAGCGCCTCAAACGCCTGCTGCGTGTTGATGTCCACGCCGGAGAGCCAGCACCCAAAGCCGGGGTGCGAGTGGTACCAACCCACCACCATCTCCTCCCGCCCGGTCTGCTTGAGCATCTCGAGCATCTTGGTCTGGAACACGGGGTCCACGGCCTCGACCGACACACCCGTGCCGGACTGGGGCATCGCGAATACGTCCACAACCTTGACGGTGTAGTCATCCACAAACTGTCCGAGCATCAGTCCCATCACCTCCATGGGAACGCCGGCGCGACCTGAGCGTTGGGAATCGGACATGAGACCGTGGTCAGAGACGGTTGGGACGAAAACAAGGAGCGCGGAGCCGGGGTGGCGAGATGGTGACCCACGAAGGGGCGGATCTGGTCCGTTCAAAAAAGGTCGCGTTTTGGGGTCGGGTCGAGATCTGCGGCCGGATCTGCGCTCGCGGGGGGGCGAGAACCGGCGGGCGGCGAGATCCGATCCCGTTCCCGCGTATCCGTGTCCAAAACACGCGGGACGCGCATCGTGATTGTCGATCGGCCGCCGACCAACCCGCCTTCGACGCTCCACCGGGCTAGGGTAGACCCCTGTTTTCTTTATCGTCGCGCGGGCCTGTCCTACCGTGCTTCAGCATCTTGAGCAGCGCGAGCGACGAGATCTGGACGTTCTCCGCGGTGTCCACCTGCGGGGAATCGCCCGTCGCCGCCTGGGGCGCTCCACCCATGCCCATCATACCGCCCATGCGAGGTAAACCCTGCATCTTGACCTCGCTCCTCCCCGGAGACGCGGCCCTCACTGTGCCTCGATCCGTGACCGCAGAGGAACGTTGGGTCCCGTGGCCGGCGATCAAATTCTCGCGAGTCAGCTGGCTGGGCTTTCCCCTTTTCCCGGCAGTATCGGAACGCGCGCGCGTGACCAGTCTCACAACCCGCCCCCGAGTACCGGCCGACGCACGGGACATCATGGGTCCCATTGGCGGACCCGCGGGCCGAGGCCTGACAGTGCCTCCCTTGGGAGAAGGGATGTGCAAGGTGTGTCGAGCTCCGCTTCACCCAGTAGTGCGATTCCCCGTTTCGGCACCCCAATGAGGTTTGACCACGACAACCTTCCCCCCCGACCCTCAGGGCCTCCCCGACGACAGAAAACACAAGCACAGGCCGCCGATGTGGGACAGCAACCTGCACGGTGAGCCTGGCGGTAGGTTCAAGCCCAAGGCTGCGTCGAGGTCCGCAGCAGGGGCCGTGCATGAGCCCGTCGACCCCGATGCCGCTTGGGCTTGCGAGGACGCCCTGAAAAAGATGCGGAACGCTGTCGCGAAGCGACGCGAGCAGCACCGAAGGGAGATTGACGTCGTCGCCGCAGCGTTCGTCGCCCACGCGGGGGGTCCCGCACATCCCGGTAAGTGCGATCGCGCGCAGTTCCGCGCCGCGTGGGCATCGCTCGGGGTCAAGGACCTCAGCGACGAGGAGGTAGCCGCGGTCTTCTCCAGGGTGGGAGTCGACTCGAACGGGTTCATGCCGTGCGACGTGTTCACCAGGGCGCTCGCCATGGGCGCGGGTCGCGCGGCGGGCATGGAGGCGATCAAGAAGGGACCGTTCATCGACGCTAAAGACGCGGATTTCCTCGGGAAGGTGACGTACCCGCAGTGCAGACGAGGCGTCAACACCCCCACGGAGTGGCTCGCGGCGGCCAAGGAGATCACGCGGCGGTCGGCTTCCGAGCCGGCGGCTTCGCTCGCGCTGGATTTTGTCAACGGCCTCCCGGGCGCGTCCACGGGCAACGCCTTGAAGGTCACGCCGTGCGGTAAGATCGTCTACTACGTCGCCGCGCTCGGCGTGGTGTACGACAGGACGACGCATCGGCAGAGGTTCTTCGCGGGTCACGACGACGACGTCCGATCGATCGCGCAGCACCCCGACGGGTACACCTTCGCGACCGGTCAGGACGGCGCCAAGCCCAGCGCGCTGGTGTGGAGTTGCAGGAGGGAGGCACGTGATCCGGTGGACATGCCGTGCGCGCAGCTGGCGAGGGTGGCGGACGCGGAGGGGTACATGCGATCGTTCGTGGCGTTGGCCTTTGACGCCACCGGGGACGTCCTCGTCGCGATGGGCAGCGATAACCGACACACGGCGACGCTGTGGGCGTGGAGGAACAAGCGCGACCAGGCGCCGCTGGCGAGCGTGCCGACGATTCAAGGCGTGGTTCCCGCGGTTTGGGGCGTTGCCGTTAACCCCCGCGCGCACGTGAGCGCCAAGCACAGGCCGAGGGACGGATCGCCGGATCCGTCCAAGACGGGTGAGTTTATAACCTTCGGCGATAAGCACGTCAAGGTGTGGAGGAAGGACAAGACGAGCGGGATATGGGGCGGTAAACTCGCGTCGTTCAGCGATACCAAGGCGTTCGGCGTCAACTCCGCGGTGTACCTTCCCGTCAAGGGTGAGGACAGGGAGCCGCGCGTCCTCGCGGGAACGTCGGATGGAAGACTGGCGATTTTCGACCTTCGAGCCAACAAACTCGTCAAGCTGATCCGGGCGCACGAGGACCTCGGCCGGGCGCCCTCGATGCGCAAGCCCGGCTTGGCGAACACCAAGGGCATTCGCGCGTTACTGCTGCTCGAGGAAGACAACATGCTGGTCACCGGGGGCGCGGACGGGCGCGTCATCACGTGGGCGCTGACCGATGACGGCGATGACGTCATCGGTAAGGTAGATGAAATCGTGCTCCAGTCGCCGATGGGACCCGGTGCGCCGCCGCCGATGATTCGATCCCTCGCCGTCGCCGTGGAGCCCGAGCCCGACGTCGAGGAGCCCGCGAGTGAGATGAGCGCAGGAACCAAGAGCGGGACGGACGTCACCGCTAAGGTTGGCGCGGCGGAGGAGGGCAACGGGAAGAAGGCGCGAACCGGACCCGTGAAATTTTACGTGGGCACCGACCAATGCGACCTTTGGGAAGTTACCGCGACGAGCGTTCGCATCCTCATCGCCGGGAGCGGATCCGCGCTGAACGACGTGGCGTGGAACCCCACGGTGCCCCACGTGTGCGCCACGATCGGCGAGGACGGCTGGGTCAAGCTGTGGAACGCGGAAAAACGCGCGCAGTTTGCGGTGCGCGATCTCGGCGCCGGGGTTTCCTCGACAAAATCGTCGGGCGGCGGTAAATCCCTGCACTTCTCACCCGACGGTAAGCTCCTCGCCGCGGGGCTCGGCGACGGGCGCGTGGTCGTCATGGACGCGAGGTCCCTGGCGCGCCTCGCCGAGGCTCAGGCTGGCGGCGGGGGTTTGCTAAACCCGGCGGCTGGCGTGGACCACAAGCCGGGTGGCCGAGTCGCCGCGGTGAAGTTCTCCCCGGACTCGACCTTGCTCGCGTGCGCGGGTGCCGACCGTGGCGTGCGCGTCTTCGCCAACGTCGACGGCCGGTTCGCCCCCACGGCGACGTGCGCCGGTCACTCCACCACCGTCGTCGCGCTGGACTGGACCGAGGATAGCCGGATCCTTCGAAGCGTCTGCGCCAACCACGAGATGCTGCACTGGTCCGCGCCGTCGGGGAAGCCGTTCAAAGGGGACGTCCGGGACTTTAACTGGCACACGCACAACAGCCCGGTGGGGTTCCCGGTCATGGGCGTGTGGGAAGAAGGTAAAGCCGGGTCCAGGCACATAAACTCGGTGGATAGGTCCAGCGCCCGCGGGCACATGGTCGCGGGTGACGACGCCGGGATTGTTCGTCTCCTTCATTACCCGTGCGTGGCCAGGGGCGCCGGTTCCGCCAGGTTCAGGGGGCACAGCAGCCACGTCAGCGCGGTCAGGTTCTCGGCGGACGACGCGTGGGTGGCGTCGACGGGGAGCGTGGATAACTCGCTGTTGGTGTGGCGCGTGAGGGGAATGAAGGGGACGCGTGATGTGAACGGACCCATAGCGTAGACCGGGAGTGTAAAAATCGTGTTGAAATCAAGGAACCTCATCAATAACACTTAGACTATGCAGCTGCACCATGAGCGAACATCTCGATCACATGAAACTTGGCATACCCTTCAGGTAAAGGTAAAGAAGTACCTTCGTAGCCTACATAGACTATGCATTCTTCAAGATGTACATATCGCCCAGAGTGATAGTGATATGTAGACATGCTCGAAGATTCATGTGAACTTGACATGGGTGCAGCTGCATATTCAACTGCCGCGTGTTCAGATCTGTTCGTTGGAAATGCTCGAAACGCATTTTCGAGCGTTTCCATCGAACATCGCATATAACTTCGACGAACATGCGGCAGGACGGCACGCTTGTTTGTTCCTCACATCTCGTCGTGAAACCTCCTCCCGTCGTCAATGCGCGTCGGCTCCGCCTCCCGCCGCTCGGCGTCCTCGGCGTATTTTGAACTTATCTCTGCAGCCTGAAACCGCCAGCCGACGGCGCCGTGCGTCGCGGGAAGCGTGATCGACCCGAGGATATCCGTCGGCGTGATCATGCGCACGGGCCTACCCTCGAGGTCGGTCACGAACACGTGGTGCACGCCGCGCTCGCACATCTTCACAGTCACCTCCCCGAGGTCGGCGTCCGGTCTGACGGTGACGAGCGCCCGGGGGTGACCGCGGCTCCTCCGCCGACGCGTGAATTCCGACACGGACGCGTTGAGGCTGGAGAAATCGCCCGCTTTCACCCCGCGGAGATCACTGACGCTGAGACAGTCCACGAGCGGCCCCCTCGGCTCGCTCACGACGCCGACCGCGGACAAACCCCACGCGTTCATCAACGAGAAAGCCTCCAGGGCGCGAGCCGTGGGAAGCACGCACGTGACTTCGTCGCCGGGGGTGACCGCGGCTCCCGCGCAGGGATCGGACCCGTCGTCCCAAGCGCCGCCAAGGCCGATATCGTGCAGGGATCTGGTGCTCACGTCGCCGAGCTCGTCCCGGCGCGCGTTGAGGAGGCGGATGACGTCCGATCGCGACAAAACAGCGTCGATGCACATCGCGTCGTCTTGAACCTCGGGATCGTAGTCCAGTCGGTATATCGCGACCCTGTGGCACGCGATCGCTCGGCGGGGCACGGTCGCGACGGTCTCGGCGCTCGCCTCGGTCGCGTCCCATCCCTGCTGGGTGGAACCCGGCGTGAGGATGAACCTGAGGAAGCCGCCTCGGACGAGCTCCAGGAGGGGCAGGTCGCGCTTGCCGGCGTAGACCATGCGCCCGTCCTCGTTGCCGCAGAGCTGTGCGCGCGCGTCCCTGATGGACGTCGAGAAGAACGTGTCACCTGCGGCGGTGAGGTCGTCCTCTGTCACGGACTCGATCCACTGGCGGCGACCCTCGTCTTTGAGTATTCTCTCCACGACGGCGGGCTTGAGGGCCGCCCTCGGAAGTGGTGAGGATCCTTCTTTCGCCGCGAATCGGGGCGTATCGGGGCCCAACGGTGCCACGACGGGAGGCGGTTTGACCTTCTCGAGGTGGTACATGAATCCGGCGAGGAAGTCGGCAACGTCCATGAAGCCGAGGAACTGCGATACGGGGTAAGGGGAGGGTCGCGCCCTCTGCTCAGACTGAGGGAAATATCCGGCGAACAGGGGGGGCGCGGGGGCGCACCAGCAACCTATCAAGATCAACGACCGGCGCGGAGAGGATGCTGGGCTCTGCCGCGAGGAGGCTCAGCGCCTCACCGCACGTCGCATCGACGCTCAGCGTCCGGACCTTTCCTCGTGTTCCTCGTGTTGCCTCGACCAACTGGCCCACGGTTATTCGCGTGAGGAGGCCACGTGTGGCGGCGAAGCAGTCGAAAACCGCCCTACGGAACTTCGCATCGGCGACGCCGCGCCGCGGCGTCGCGGCGGTCTGAACTTTACCGTTCTTCTCGTCGACATACTGACGGTGCGCCTCGGGCGTCGGGGTGACCTCCATGACGTGCTTTCGGCAGACTAGTGACGGAGAGCAAGGACCGAAGCCTTATCGCTTCGTCAAAGTATCATATTGCCTATCGGAAGACCCGAAACTGCGAAAGTCCTTGACTGCTTGAAGTCGTCAGTTCCGATCCAAGTGTGAAGAGATCAGACTACAGTACACAACGGAGACTCTATTCTTCACAGTGAACACTGATGAGAGCTCAGAACCCGCCAACCTGCGCGCACAGCCCCGACGCCAGCTTGGTCTCCTCCTTCACCCTGTCGAGCTCTTGCTGCAGGATCGTGTTGAGCTTCCTCGCCAACTCGAGTTCCTCCTGAATGATTGCCGACGTCTGCTCCTGCTTCACCAGCTCCTGGGTCTTCTCTCGCACCTCAATCTCTTTCAGGTCAAGCTCCAGCCGCAGCTCGTTGAGCTCCTCGAGCCTCGCCGCCTTGCTCTGCTTCTTGCCATCCTTCTCCTTGCCCGCCTCCTTGGAACCGTCCTTGCCGGACCCTTCCTTCGCGGCGTCCTTCTCCATCTTCTTGAGCTCCGACGGTAAGGGCGCCGAGGATGCCAGCGGGTACGTCCCCGACGGGACTGACGGCGGCTCCTTTGAGGTCGCCGCCGCGCCGGGATCGGGTGCGACGACGCTCTCCGCCGCGCGCGCATCAGCCGGCGCGGGCGATGGAGCGGCTTGCTGCTCGGGGGGCGACACAGCTGGCGCGTCCTCGGCGAGCGCGAGCGCGGGGTTGAGGGCGAGAGCGGCGGCGGCGATGGCCGCCGCGAGCCCCTGTTTCATGGCCTGCATCGTCCCGACGCTCTCGCTCCTCTCCGCGGCGACGGGGGCGGCGCGCGAGAACCTCGCCACGTCGGCGCGCCAAGCCCCGTCGGCATGTTTCTCGGCCCCGACCGCGAGGGAGCCGGGAGGCGATGCGGACGCCGCGGCCCTCCCGCCGGACCTCGTTCCGGACACTCTCCTCGTCGTGATGTTCGCCGGATGGGCCGCGATCGCGCCCGACGCGATCGCTCCGTGGCACCCCATCGCAGCCTCACCGGATCTCTCCTCCTAACAACCCTGAACCCTCGATTTCTTGTTCCTGCAGCGAACGGGAGCGCGTCGTCGCTCGAGGCTCCTCGCCTCTGGCTCGATGATGCGCTCGCGAGGGTCACGCGTCGGATTCGCACGTCGAGAGCTCTGAGAGCACAGCGCGCGCTAGCGTCTGATGCGTTCGGTGCCGACCCAGCGCCCGTCCCGGCGCGGTCACCTGCGCGTCACGAGACGGATAGGCTGGTGACCTGGCGGATCTTTTCGGCATCTCGGCGACTGGACGTCATCAAGCTGTCATTTGGGTGCCCTGCCACCGCACAGGCGCTGTTTCGCTCGAACGGACAGCTGAGGCGTCACAAGTTAGCGCGCACTGAGGTTCGAGAGCGTCACCGGCGGCACTTCTGGGATCTAAACGGACGTTCACGTGAACGACTGAGGCGACATGCACAGAGACGTGAGTCATGCACCGCCCGGAAGACGCGCCCCTCCGCCCCTCGATCGAACCGCCCGGAAGACGCGCCCCTCGATCGAAGATCGAGGAAAAAACCCTCACAACCTTTTTGAACGAGCTGACCCCTCCTTCCCCCCGCCTCTTCTTCGCAGATTCCCCTGTTCTCCGACTCCCGGGGGAAGCGCGGCAGCGGCGTGAGCGGCACGACATATGCCCTCATCGGCATCTGCGTCCTCCTCTTCGTCGGTTACATCAACCTCCACTTCGGCAAGTCCGCGGCCGTCCGGGAGGTGGAGCGCCATCGCAGGGACATCGCCTCGCACTCAGCCAAGGTACAGCACCTGCAGGCGCAGCACACGCTGAAGGACCGCAGCCGCGAGGAAATGCAGGCGTCCATCGACTCGCTGAACAAGAGGTTGGAGACCGCCGAGACCGCCCTGCAGCGCGAGGCGGTCAAGGCGAAGGAGTTCGAGGAGAAGGTGGCCGTCATGGAGGGCACCATCGAGCTGCACAAGCAGGAGGTCGAGAAGTGCGACAAGGAGAAGAAAGCCGCTGAAGACGAATCCAGGCACGCCAAGATCGAGGCCGAGTACGCGAACGACGCGCTGAAGAGGTGCAAGACTGACCTGGCGACGTCGGTCGACGGAGTCTCGTCAGCCGGGTTGAACGCGGGCCGAGATCCGAGGACGGCTGCCCCCGAGCACAAAAAGTCTGGCGCCTCCCGCGTCGAGCACAAAAAGTCCGGCGCCTCCCGCGCGGAGGTGGAGGTCGAGGACGAGCCGGAGGACGTGATCGAGGATGCCCCGCTGCCGAGGGAGACGCGACGCGGCGGGAACGGGGACGGGGACGCGGGTGTCATCTTCGCGGACGACGAGACGGCGAAGGCGTTTGGGTTCAGGAGCGGCAGGGATTGACGACGCGATGAGGGATTGACGACGCATCGGATCGACTCTAGCGGGTTCGGCGTTGAAAAGTTTGACACGTCACGCGGCGTCTAACGCGGAGATCACTTGGGCTTGAGCGTGACCATGAGCCCGAAATGATCGGAGGGTAACACGGGCTTCGTCTCCTGCCTGCCCCTGTATTCGTTCACGTACGTCACGACGCTCCCGTCCTTTCGCTTGATTGGCTCCGTGCCGACCATCTTGATCCCGGTCACCTCAAAATCGGTCAGGCGGTACAGCACCCGGTCCAGCCTCTTCTGCAGCCAACCGCTCATCATCGGGTTCTTTCGCAGGTCGTACGTGTTCCCCGCCGTCCCGTCGCCGTGGGTGAGCCACGCGTCTCGCCAACCCTCGGGCAGCGGCACGTCCCCGTCTGTGGTTTCGTCCCAGTTGGTGTCGCCCATGAAGATCCCGTTTCGCGTCGCCGTCCCGGGGTACTCGTCCGCCCTTCGCTCCGTCACCGCGTCGATCACCCTGAGCGCGTCCTTCATCTGCCGCACGCGCTCGTCGCTGGAGGTCCGTTCCTTGCTGATGAAACTCTCGAGGTGCGAGGTGAAAACGGTGAGCTCCTTGCCGTCGCCGCAGTTCATCCCGCAGAAACCAACCGCGTACCGGCCCATCTCCGACGTCATAAAATCCCTCCTCGAAACCCTCGTGGAGCCGTCCGGCTTATTCATCGATCGCTTGAACATGATGATCGTGTAGTACTGCTGCTGCGGGGGAGGCGAGCCCTTGTAGTCCTCGAACCAAGGCTGCGCGTGGAGCAGCATGAGGATGTTGTGGGTCACCTCCTGGAGGCAGATCACGTGCGGGTCTTCGCGCATGACGATGTCGGTCAGCCCGTCGATCCTGTCCACCAGCGCCACGTGCTCCGCGAACCACACGTTGTACGTCAGCAGCCTGACCTGCGCGAGGGGTTCCTTGATGGGCTCGTTCCCGGCGAGGAGCGCGTCCAGGATCCCGAGGCTGCCGACCGAGCAGGTACTCAGACCCGCGACTCGCTTAGCCGCGCCCGTCAGGTTACCGCCCGGGCCCTTATCCTTCGCGGGGACGTACCGGTCCTTCGCGGTGGACCGCGGTTTCGCCGCGTAGGGACCCTCGGGCGCGGGCGCGCCGCCGCGCTTGCGCTCGCGCTCCATCCGTTCCCTCGCGAGCTCGGCCATGAGCGAAGGCGCCCCGGCCCCCGCGCCCGCTCGATCCTGACCTCGCTCGATCGGTGACCTCGCTCGATCCGGGTCGTCGTTGTTGTCGTCGTCGTGTGAATCGTCGATGATCGTCGCCGCGTCGTTCCCTTCGCTGCGTCTGCGTTTCTCCCGCGGCGGCGAGTCGTCGGTGAGGTCGATTGGACCGTCGTCGATCTCGGGGGTGGCCTTGGCCATCCCCCTCGCCGCCGCCGCCTCCGCCGCCGCCGCGTATTTCTCCGGCATCCGCGTCGGCGCGGGAAACGCCCTCGCGCCGCCGCCGGCTCCCATCAGGAGCTGCTCCACGACGAGTTCGGTGACGTCCCCGCGGCCGGGATACAGCAGGATCTGCTCCTTCGCCGCCTGCGTGGCGAGCTCGGCGTCGAATCCCATCTCCACGGCGGCGGTCACCGCGGGCGCGATCCTGTCGTCCTTACCCGCCATGACCTTCTCCTCGTCGATGGGGTAGTCATCCATCTCGTTGCCCGCGGCTCCGAGCGTCATGGCGGTGCGTATATGGCGGAGCTCGTGCGCGCGA
>Ga0181573_10002830_pt1 | contig 15776 bp, 13 predicted proteins | sample 101ome_25_FD_148643 | JGI IMG/M metagenome (GOLD analysis project Ga0181573, IMG submission 148643) | Coastal salt marsh microbial communities from the Groves Creek Marsh, Skidaway Island, Georgia - 101409BT metaG (spades assembly) | ecosystem: Environmental > Aquatic > Marine > Intertidal zone... | reverse complement strand
ATCGTCCTCATCATGACCGACGACATGGGCTACTCAGACCTCGGTTGCTTCGGCAGCGAAATCGAAACGCCCAACCTCGACGGCCTCGCCGCGAAGGGACTTCGTTTCACGCAGTTCTACAACACCTCCCGCTGCTGCCCGACCCGCGCCAGCCTGTTGACCGGGCTCTATGCCCACCAGGCCGGCGTCGGCTCCATGATGGGCGACAAGGGGCCGAAACATCCCGGTTACCGCGGACGCCTCATGGAACGCTGCGTGACCATCGCCGAGGTCCTCGGCCCGGCCGGCTATCGCGCGATCCAGACCGGCAAGTGGCATGTCGGCGACAAGAAGAAGGAATGGTGGCCCCTCGGACGCGGCTTCCACCGGACCTTCGGCAGCCCCGCTGGCGGCGGCTTCTACTTCCGCCCCTCCGGCTTCCGACTGCCCCGCTTCGTCGTCCGCAATCACGAGGTCGTCTACACCATGGAAAAGGACCCGCCCGAAGGCTGGTACACAACCGATGCCTACACCGACGAGGGACTCGCCTTCGTCCGCGAGGCCGTGAAGGAGAAGAAGCCCTTCTTCTGGTACTGCGCCTACAACGCCCCGCACTATCCGCTCAAGGCCAAGCCGGAGGATATCGCCAAGTATCGCGGCCGCTACAAGGTCGGCTGGGATGTCATCCGCCGCCAACGTCACGACCGCCTCGTCAAGGCCGGCATCATCGATCCCAAGTGGAAACTCTCCCCGCGCCCCGACAAGATTCCGGCCTGGGACACGCTTTCCGACGAGCAAAAGGACATCCAGGATCTCCGCATGGCCACCTACGCCGGCATGATCGACTGCATCGATCAGAACGTCGGGAAGATCGCCCGCGCGCTCAAGGAACTCAACGTCTACGACAACACGCTGATCCTGTTCCTGCATGACAACGGCGGCTGCGCCGAGGGCGGCGTCCTCGGGAAGAACCGCGGCAAGGGCAAATGCGGAACCGTCGATTCCGAAGCCTACTATGGCGAGTGCTGGGCCAATGTCTCCGACGCGCCCTTCCGCAAATACAAGGCGCACATCCACGAAGGCGGCATCGCCACGCCGCTCATCGCCCACTGGCCCAAGGGCATAAACGCCAAACTCCACGGCTCGTTGAACACGGAACCCGCCCACGTCATCGACCTCATGGCCACCTGCGTCGACATTTCCACGGCGCCCTATCCCAAGACCTACAAAGGGCGCGACATCCTCCCCCTTGAAGGCCTGAGCCTGAACGCCGCCTTCAAGGGCGATTCATTGAATCGCAACGCCCCGCTTTTCTTCGAACACAACGGCGCCCGCGGCATGCGCGACGGCGACTGGAAACTGGTGGCGGCCAAGAAGGGGAAATGGGAACTCTACAATCTCGAGAAAGATCGCACCGAACTGGACAACCTCGCCAAGAAACACCCCAAGCGCGTCGCCTCCATGGCCGCCCAATACAAACAATGGGCAAAGCGCTGCTGGGTGGAGAAGTAAAGTGGGCTCGACGGAGTCTCTCCCCACCGATTTCACGATCCGTCCGGTTGTCGGAATCGCCGTTGACTGCGGATTCCAAGGTGGTTCCGGCATGGAATGCAAAGGCATGAAAACAGCGGCAGCGAGTCGTAAAGCCGGTGGGGAGAGACTCCGTCGAGCCCACTTCAAAACCCCGAACGGGGTTAAAGCAGCGCCCGCGCTCCCGAACGTCCTTGCCTGAACAACCGCTTCCGCCAATCCTCAGGGCAACATCCGCATAAGAATTCCATGAACGACGAGAACCCGATGCCCCACCGAGGGAGGTTGAATGCCGCTGCCATCCTCGCCCTGCTTTCATTCCCGGTCTTTGCCGTCCAGGCAGGCGACTTGATCTTCGTCAAGGATGCCGACGGCACTCGTCCGAAGCCGAACGCCGCGATCACCAACGTCTGCGCCTGGCCAAACCTTACCCTGATGCCGGACGGCGCGATCGTGGCGACCATCCACAACCAACCCAGCCATCTCAAACTTCCAAGCGATGTGGAATGCTGGGCCAGCGTCGATGGCGGGCTTTCGTGGACCAAGCGGGGAACACCCGCGCCGCGCGACACGCCGAAGACCGCCCGGGGCAATGTCGCCGCCGGCCTGGCGAACAATGGCGACCTCGTCGTCGTCGCCAGCGGTTGGTCCGATCCCACGGCCAAGAACGGCCGGGGCGACATTCTGCCGCCCTACGTCAGTCGCTCCTCCGATGGCGGCCGAACCTGGACCATCGACCACAAGGCATTCTCCAAAATCCTGGTCCCCTTCGGCGACATCCTTCCCGGCGCCGACGGCCATCTTCGCGTCGCACTCTATCGCGGCGAACCGGGAACAACGGTCGTCTACAGCAGTCCCGACGACGGCAAGACCTGGGGCGAACCGGCGCACATCAACAAGAAGGTCGTCATTCACGAGCCGGCCATCTTCCATCTCGGAAAAGGTAAATGGCTCGCCGCCGCGCGCTATGACGGCCTCAACCTCTACACCTCCAACGACGACGCCAAGACCTGGACCCTGCGCGACAAACTATCTGGCCGACAACAGCATCCCGGACATTTCACACGGCTGAAGGACGGCCGCGTCCTGGCCACCCATGGCAATCGACTCAATCCAAAAGGCATCGACATCCGCCTCAGCGACGATGAGGGAAAGACTTGGAGCGCCGCGTTGCGACTTGCCGATTTTGAAGGCGATGGCGGCTATCCCAGCAGCGTTCAACGCCAAGATGGCAGGATCGTGACCGCCTATTACGCCCGAAAGACCGAAGCGCACGACGGCTATCAGATGGCGGTGGTCGTCTGGGATCCAACCAACATTCGATAGGGACTGTATGAAAAGTGTAGCAGCCGACGTGAGGAGGCTCACTTTCCTTCCCAAGGCGTTGTTGAACAAGCCTCGTTACCTCGTCTGCCGCGAATTGATCGAGTCTTCACGCAGCTTCGATAAGCAGACGGCCCGGCAAACGGAACAGGTCGAATCAAGCCGCCAGAAACGCGGGAAAAATGGTAGGCCCGGCCGGATTCGAACCGACGACATCTTGTGTGTAAGACAAGCGCTCTAACCAACTGAGCTACAGGCCCGGAAAATCAGGGCCGCCTAATCTCGGCTCCGGACCGTTTTTGACAAGCAGTTTTTCACACGCCCTGCACAGGTAGCCGCGTAATCCATCCGTAGCCGCGTTTGCAAAAACGTGGCCGCAGTATCCAGCAGCCAGCCCCGACCTCTGATTACTGATTACTGACCACCGTCCCGCGTGATCATCACCTTGTCGATGCGATGACCGTCCATGTCGATGATCTCGAACTTGAACTCATCGAGCTGAACCGTGTCGCCTTCATCCGGAATCCGCCCCAACCGATGCAGAATGAAGCCCGACAAGGTCTGAAAGTCCCCTTCCTTCTCCCCGGGAAGGTCGCCCGTCCCCAGCAGCTTCTTCAAATCGTTGGTTCCCAACAAGGCGTCGCAGATCCAGCTGTGGTCGTCGCGTTGCCGCACCTTGGGCTGCCTCGGTTGCTCCCGCGATGGCAGCGCGCCCACCACCGCCTCAACCACGTCATTCAACGTGACCAGGCCGTCAATGCCCCCGAATTCATTCGCCGCCAACGCGATGTGGATGCCCGATTTCTTGAAGGTCTCCAGCAGCGCCGTCGAGGTCATCGATGTCGGCACGATCAACGGCTCCATCAGCAGGTCCTTGATCTCGCAGGAATCGGTCAGGGCCAGGTTCGCCCACAACGACTTGATGGACGCGATGCCCTTCACCTTGTCGCGGTTCCCCTGATACGCCGGAAAGTAGGTGTGCCCGCTGCTGACGATCTTGCGCCAATTCACCTCGTTCGGCTCGTCGACATTCAGCCACACAATGCGGGTGCGCGGCGTCATGATATCGTCGACCAACAACTCGTCCAACTGGAACACCCCTTCGATCAGCTCCTTTTCCGTCCGGTGAAACACGCCGGCATGCAGCCCCTGCAACATCATCATGCGCACATCCTCCTCCGTGACCGGAGCCTCCTCGCGACGCCTGACGCCAAACACCTTCAACACCGCCTCCGTCGTCCAGCTCAACAGCGTCACCGCAGGCCCCGTCAGCTTGGACATGCGGGCCATCGGCCGCGCCAGGGCCATCGCGATGCGCTCCGGATGGGTCATCCCAATTCGCTTGGGCACGAGTTCGCCAATGGTCAGGGAAAGAAAGGTGATCACCGCCACCACCAGGACCATGGCCGCCCCCTCCGCGTAAGGGGCGAGCAAAGGAATCTCCTGCAGGGTCGGAACCAGGCGCTCCGCCAACCGCGCGCCGCCCATGGCTCCGGCCAGAATCCCGATCAAGGTGATCCCTACCTGCACCGTGGACAGGAAACGCGTCGGGTTCTCCGCCAGGTCCAGAGCGACCTTCGCGCGCAGATCGCCCTCGTCGGCCAGCTTCTTCAGCCGGTTCTTCCGCGACGACACCACCGCGATCTCGGCCATCGCGTTGACGCCGTTGAACAGGATGAGGACCAGGATGAAAACCGCTTCAAAACCGCCGTTCATAAGTCTGGGCAAACCGGTGTAAGGACGCGCGAAACCTTGCCAAACAGGGCTGACGCAAACCAGACCGATTTTTCGGAGCCGCGCGCAGCCGCGTTTGCCGGACCGTAGCCGCGTTTGCAAAAACGCGGCCCCGGCCGGCCACCTTCTCGCGAAGGCGGCTACTTCACACGACGCCCGCAATTCCTGCGGAATCTCGATCAAATAAACCCTTTCCATCCAACGTCAAACATCTCAACGTAAGCTTATGCCCACGATCGAACGCACCATCAGTGTGAGCTGGCGGCATCAGGCCCTCTTCACCGAGAAGGTCTTCGCGCCGGACAACCTCACACTGAAAGACGCGCTGACCGATGACGACCGCGCCGAACCGCGCAAGGTCTTCATCGTGGTCGACGAGTCGCTGGCCAAGGCGCGCAACGACTTCCTGGCCGAGATCCAGGCCTACTTCGCCGCGCATTCGGCCGATCTGAATCTCGTCGCGCCGCCCATGATTCTCGAAGGCGGCGAACGCGCAAAGAACTCCTACTTCCACGTCTCGGACATTCACTCGCACCTCGAACGCCACGGCATCTGCCGCCATTCCTACATGATCGCCATCGGCGGCGGCGCGTTGCTGGATGTGGCGGGCCTGGCCGCCGCCACCGCCCATCGCGGCGTGCGTCACGTGCGCATCCCGACCACGACCCTCGCCCAGGACGATTCCGGCGTCGGTGTGAAGAATGGCATCAACGCCTTCGGCAAGAAAAACTTCGTCGGAACCTTCGCCCCGCCCTTCGCCGTCATCAACGACTTCGACCTCCTCTCCTCCCTGCCCGATCGCGACAAACGCGGCGGCTATGTCGAGGCCGTCAAGGTCGCCTGCATCCGCGACGGCGAGTTCTTCGAAAACATGGAGAAGGACGCCGAGGCCCTGAGGGACTTCGAGCCCGAGGCAATGAAACGGCTCATCTTCCGCAGCGCCGAACTGCACATGAATCACATCGCCACCTCCGGCGATCCCTTCGAATTCGGCTCCGCGCGGCCCCTCGACTTCGGTCACTGGTCCGCACACAAGCTCGAACAACTCTCGGAATACAAGATCCGCCATGGGGAGGCCGTCGCCATCGGCATCGCGCTCGACATGATCTACGCGCGCAAGATGGAATACATCGACGCCGAAGCCGCCGAGCGCGTCCTGCATCTGCTCGAGACCATGGGCTACTCCCTCTACGCGAACGAACTCCTCCACGAGGATTCCGAGGGCAACCTGATGGTCCTCGAAGGGTTGGAAGAATTTCGCGAACACCTTGGCGGCCAATTGACCATCACCCTGCTCAAGGGGATAGGCGAGGGCTTCGAAGTCCACGAAGTCAGCCTGCCCAAAGTCATCGAGGCGATCTACGAACTCAAGGAACGCCACCTCGCCCGCGGACAAAAAGTCGTGCAGGCGTTCGGATGAGGCGCTACGTTCGAGGCCATGAAAAAAGAGGGAAACGGCTTTTGGTTCGAACGTTGCTTCTTCGGGGGGCTTGGCCTGGCTGTCGCCGCGATCGCAGGCCTGCATCTGTGGGATATGTCGAATTGGCTGATCTATCGATTGCCGGACAAGGCGATCGAGCTCGTGTCCAAGTTGAATGCCTCCACGGATCCAACCACGCAGATGTTGGTCTTGTTCGCAGCCGCAGTGTTGCTGTTGGCGGTCTTCGGGTGCTGCCTCCTGGCCATACGTGCACGGCAGTTGTTTCGCTGTCCGGAAGCTCACGCGGCGCCGAATGATCGCGGATGACCCGCACCGCCGTCATCAATGTCGTCGGCCTGACCGATTCCCTCATTGGCGAACACACGCCGCGGATCAAGGCGTTCGCTGAAGCCGGTTCCAACGCGCGCATCCAACCGCCCTTCCCCGCCGTCACCTGCACCGCGCAATCCGATTACATCACCGGCAGGACGCCCACCGAACACGGCATCGTCGCCAATGGCTGGTATTCCCGCGAACTCGCCGAGACGCAGTTCTGGAAGCAGCCCGACCAGGTCGTCCAGGCCCCCAAGCTCTGGGAGGAACTGAAGCGCGAAAACTCCGACTTCACCTGCGCCAAGCTCTTCTGGTGGTACAACATGTATTCCAAGGTCGATTGGTCGATCACGCCGCGGCCCATGTATCCCGCCGATGGCAGCAAGCATTTCGACATCTACGCCTGGCCCTATTCCATCCGCGAAGACATCAAGCGCGACCTCGGCGAGTTTCCCTTCTTCGGATTCTGGGGTCCGGCCGCCGGCGTCGATTCGCCGCAAGGATCCGCGGATTGCGTCTCCCGCTGGATCGCCGATTCCGCCAAGTGGATTGAAGAACGCCACCAACCAACGCTCAGCCTCGTCTACCTCCCCCACCTCGACTACAACCTCCAACGCCTCGGCCCCAAGGATCCCGCCATCGCCCGGGACCTCAAGGAAATCGACGCCATCGTCGGCGACCTGATCGACTTCTTTGCGAAGCGTTCCGTCCAGGTCGTCCTCCTGTCCGAATATGGGATCACCCAGGTCGACACCGCGATTCATTTGAACCGCCAGTTCCGCGAAAAGGGCTGGATCACCGTGAAGGAAGAATTCGGCCGCGAACTGCTCGACTTCGGCGCCTGCAAGGCCTTCGCCGTGGCGGACCACCAGGTCGCGCACGTCTACATCAACGACCCCGTCGTCGAGGAAAACGTCCGCGCGCTGCTCGAGGACACTCCAGGCGTTGATCGCGTCCTCGGCCAGGAAGAAAAGCGCGCCGCTGGCATCGATCACGAACGCGCCGGCGACCTGATCGCGGTCGCCACGGAAAACGCCTGGTTCACCTACTACTACTGGCAGGATGACTCACGCGCGCCCGACTTCGCCCGCTGCGTCGACATCCATCGCAAACCGGGCTACGACCCCGTCGAACTGTTCCTCGATCCACAGCGCAAGCTGGTCAAAGGGCAGATCGCCTGGCGGTTGGCCAAGAAGAAACTCGGCTTCCGCATGCTTATGGACGTCATCCCGCTCGACGCGTCACTCGTGAAAGGCTCCCACGGAGCCCGGCCGAGTGATCCCGCTGATTATCCGGTGATTATTGCGGAGGATGAGGATCTCCTGACTGGGGCGGAGTTAAGGTCACAGGATGTCTTCGGCGTGTTGAAGCAAGCGGTGGCGGGAAAGTGACCTTCGCGAAGGTCCCCTCTGGGGAACTGTGGGCACGCGCAGTTTCCCGTTTTCACCCGCTTCTCTTTTTCACCCGCTTCTCTTTTTTCTCAAATCCGTGTTCATCCGTGTCCATCCGTGGTTGAATCCTCCCATGTCCGAATCCCAAGCTTCCGGAGTCCGTTACGCGCACACCAACCTCGTCTGCGACGATTGGAAAAGGATGGTCGACTTCTACCGCGATATCTTCGACTGCCAACCCGTCGGGGCGGAACGCGACCACCACGGGCCGCACGTCGAGAAGCTGACCCGACTCAAGAATGCGCGCATCACGGGCGTCCACCTCCGCCTGCCTGGATTCGGCGACAACGGCCCCACCTTGGAAGTCTTCGAGTACGACAAGAAACAGCCCCGCCACCTCAAGGCCGCCAACACCTCGGGCTTTTCCCATATCGCCTTCCAGGTCGATGACGTGGAGAAGAAGCGCGAGGAAGTCCTCGCCAACGGCGGCGGCGACTTGGGCGAAGTCCAGACCATCGATATCCCCGGAGCAGGCCGGCTGACGCTCGATTACCTGACCGACCCGGAAGGCAACATCATCGAGCTGCAGCGGTGGCACAAAGGGTAGACTTCGCGAGCATTGCCACGGAACCGGGAATTGTGGCATGGCGCCGCGCGAAGCGCCTTGGAGTGCGGCGGCTTGACGCCGCCTTTCCTTGGGCTGCGGATCGATGTGTGTTTGGCCGTTGGCGCCAGGAGTACAATCGCGCACACGCTTGGTGAGCGAAGTTGTCATGCTCAAGGCGGCGTCAAGCCGCCGCAGTCCATGGCGCTCACGCGCGGCGCAACCAGCCTAACCAAGTTACCCTCCACCACCTTCTACTCCACCACCCACTCCGGCCGGCCTCGTTCGATCCGCGCCTTGAAGTCGCCGAGTCCGTGCCAGTGGCGGCGTTCATCCAGATCCACTTCCGCGACGATCACCTGCCCCCATTCGGAAGCCTGTTCAACCATCTGACCCTCGTGATCGAAGATCGCGGTCTTGATCCAGTTCTGGTTGTGATCGGTGTAGGTTGAGCTCACCAGCCACACGTGATTCTCCGTCGCGCGCGCCGCCGCCAAGGCCGGATTGCAGCCCCACACCGGAAGCGCAATGACCTCGGCTCCATTGATCGTCAACTGCCGCGCCACCTCGGGAAAAAACGCGTCGTAGCAGACCATCATCCCCACCTTGCCGAAACGCGTTTCGAAGACCGGATACTCCTTGCCCGGCGTCACGCCGCCATCCGCCTCGCCGCGCGGCAGGCAGGTCTTGCGATACTTACCGACGATCTTCCCGTCCGGCCCAATCAACACCGCCACGTTGTAGATGAGATGCTTCTCCCTCTCCAGCAGTCCCACCACGATATAGAGGTCGTGCTTCTTGGCCAGTTCGCCGAAGAAGCGGGTCGAAGGCCCGGGAATGGCTTCCGCGGCTTCCGCATATTTCACGCCGTTGCCATAGATCGTGATCGTCTCGCCGAGCACGACGATGTCCGCCTTCTTCTTCGCGGCTTCGGCGACAAACGGCGCGTAGGTCCTGCAGTTGGCCATCGGCGTCTTCGCCGCGCTGCGAGGTTTGTGATGCACCGACGCCAACCGCACCTTGCGTCCCTTTGGCGCGGAAACCTTTTTCAGGGAGACCTCGTTCCAACGCACCAGACTGTTCGGCGGCGCCCAGCGGAACTTCAATTCAATCACCGCCTTCGACGCCTTGCTTGGCGCCTTGTAGGTGTCCGATACCTCGGTCCACCCCTTCGCGTCCGTCTCCTTGTCCATGGGATAGTCCGGGCGATGCGTGGAAGTCCCCGAGCGCAGGTAGCGGGGATTGGTGTAATTGTCGTTCGTCACGAGCCGCCCCTTGTCATCCTGCCAGGTGATCTTCGCCACCGCGCTGCGACGCACCACATCCACGTTCTCCGTCCTACGAAACGCCGAGAAGCGATAATGCGCCCCGCCCTCGACCGGAATCGTCTTCGTCCACGCCCCCTGCATCCCCTCGCGCGAATCGGTGCGAATGATCAGGCTCAACGCGCCATTCGGCCCTTCCGAATTGGCGCGATCAAACACCGGCGTGATCTCCTCGCGCGGGCTCATCCCCACCCAGCCGTCGACGTGTTGGGAGGCTTGGGCGACCGCCGACATCAAAACGAGAACCGGCACGACTCTGGAAAGAAGCGATTTCATGACGCTGTCCAAGCTAACCGACCGCCACTGCCGAAACAACCTTTCGAATTCTGGCCGGAGCACGGAATTCATTCCGCTTCAACCACCGATTTCCCGGGATATGAAATCATGCCCGGGCCGCGATCCGACCTGCGTTGATGCGGAATGAATTCCGCGCTCCAAATCTCCTGCTTGACGCCCCACAGTTTCACAGTAATGGTGAAACCGTGAAAAACATCACAGTGTCCATCGATGACGAGGTGTATCGCCGGGCGCGGATCAAGGCGGCCGAGCAAAACAGCTCGGTGAGCGCGCTGGTCGGGACGTATCTCAAGCAATTGGCGGGCTTCGAGACCGAGGCCGAGATCAAGCGCCGGCGGATGAACGAAATTCTCGACCGCATGAAAGGCGGGGTCGGCAAACGCGTTTCCCGGGAGGAGCTTCATGACCGCGAAAGCCTTCGTTGACTCCAACGTCCTGATCTACGCCGTGTCCAACCGACGCGACGAGGCGGCCAAGGCGAAGACCGCCCGAGAGATTCTGAACCGATCTGACATCGGTTTTTCGGTTCAGGTTTTCCAGGAATTCCACGTCAACGCGACGCGCAAGATCAAACGCCCCATCGCCCACGAGGACTCCATCGCCTTCATCAAGACCCTGACCCGCTTCCCGGTGCAGCCCCTCTCCGCGGACGTCATGTTCTACGCGCTGAACCTTCAGGATCGTTTCCAGCTCTCCTATTGGGACGCCGCCATCCTCGCCGCGGCGAACTTCCTCAAGGCCTCCATCCTCTACACGGAGGACCTGAACCCCGGGCAGAAATACGATTCCGTCACCGTGGAGAATCCGTTCGCGAATTGATCAACTCCCCAATTCATCCACCGGCAATCCAATCTGCCGGCGCAATTCGTCCAGGGTCCGCATGTTGCCCAAGGTGTCTTCCTTGGTCGTCCAGGGCTCAACGCCGTTCTGCACGATATCCGCGAAGGCCTCGGCTTCGAGCGTGTAAAGCGGCTTCTCCTGCGGGCATTCGACCTTCATCGTATTGTCGCCAATGGTCATCTCGAAGGCGTCTTTCTCAAACCACGGTTGATCCGACACGATGCGCCCCTCCGTTCCGGCGACAAAGACCCTGCGGTCCGACATGATCGTCATACCCGCCGTAAAGGCCGCCAGGGCGTCGCCGAACTTCAACAGGCCCGCTGCATAGTCGTCCACCCCGTGTTCGTGAATGTGGGCGATGGCGTGAATCTCCGTGGGTTCCGAACCCGCGACCGCGCGGCAGAAGTTCACCGAGTAGGCGCCGATGTCCATCAACGAACCGCCGCCCCATTCCGCGTGATAACGGGCGTCCGCCTTGTCGGCCTCGCGGGCGAAGGTGAAATTGGATCGGATCAAGCGCACCTCGCCGATGGCGCCGCTGCGCACGGTCTCGATGATCTTCTGCGCCACCGGACGCAGGCGATACATGAACGCCTCGACCAGGACCTTCCCCGTTTCCTCGGCCACCGCAAACATCTCCTCCGCCTCGCGCGCGTTCAGGGCAATCGGTTTCTCGCAAAGCACATGCTTGCCGGCGCGCAGGGCCTTGATGGTCCATTCCTTGTGCAGGTGATTGGGCGGCGAATTGTAGACCGCCTCGACGTCCGGATCTTCCAGGACCTCCTCGTAGCTTCCGTATCCCTTGCCGCCGTGGTCGGCCGCAAACTTCTCCGCGTTGTCCTTGGATCGGGATCCGGTCGCCACGAGCACGCCGCGGTCGGTTGCCTTGAGATCCTCGGCAAACTTGTTGGCAATGACGCCGGTCGCCAGGATGCCCCACTTCAATGGTTCGCTCATGCGCAACGGTTTAGCCGCAAAGCCGCGCAAACGACACAAAAAAGAATGGCGCCGGATCTTCACCAGAACGGATGCGGAATCGAGTTGCCACCATCGGGGGAACCGACACAAACCCGCTCAATCACACCGGCGCGCATGACGTCGCGCCGCCCACCCAACCCCGAACAGAGAAAGGAAGCTCAATGTCAGAGGAACGCTACGGATGGAACCATGGCGAGATCGGCTGGACCGAACTCATGACCACCGACACCGAAGCCGCCGCCAGATTCTACACCGAGACCTTCGGCTGGACCGCCGAGAAGATGCCCATGCCGACCGGCGACTACATCATCCTCAAGGCCGGCGAGGAAAAGGTCGGCGGCATCATGGCCAGGCCGGAAGAGGCCGGCGATGCGCCGCCCCACTGGTGCAGCTATGTCACGGTCGACGACGTTGATGCGACCATGAAGAAGGTCGAGGAACTCGGCGGCAAAATCTGCCATCCGCCGATCGACATTCCCCAGGTCGGGCGTTTCATTCACTTCGTTGATCCGCAGGGAGCCGCGCTCGCCGCCATCACCTATGCCGAGGACTGCGGGCAAAGTTGCGACGAGGGAGACAAAGCTTCGGAGTAGGGGCTCCGATCCCTGCCTTCGGAGCGCGGCCACCAACCGCAACGCCGATTGCCTTCACCAAGTTTCCCGCCTAGGCTGCGCCCGTGAATCGAGCGCTTCGCCTCATCTGTCTGTTCGGCCTGATTGCCGCGTTGTTCCCAGGCGCGACGACTGCGGCGTCCGTCCGCGACCAGGCCCTCGCCAAGCTTCGACAAGGCGACGTCAAAACCGCCATCCAGCTCGTCAACACCGCCCTCGGCGCCGAACCGGACAACATCGAACTCCGCCTGCTCCTCGGTCGCATCGTCGATTTCGACGGCAAGCCCGAGGCAGCCATCCGCATCTGGAAGGAGGGGCTTCGCAAGACCGGGGCCGACTACCCGCTGCTGATCTCCATTGCCGACCGCCGCCGTCGCCAAAGCGAGGACGGCCCGACCGTCACCTACAAACGCGGCTCCGTCAGCTACGGCCCGTCCAAGGACAAACAGGCGGAGGACGCGTTCAAGCAGACGAACGCCAACCGCGCCCTGACCAACTACCGCAAGGCCCTCGACCTGCGCCCGAACGAACCCTCCGTTCTCGCGCATATCGGCAACCTCGAACAGGCGGTCGGCGATCTCCCAAGCGCCCTGAACACCTGGGAGTCCGGCGCCGCGCGCTTCCCCGACGAACCGGAATTCCAACTCGGCTGGGCGAGAGCATTGCGCCAACAGGATCGCCCGAAGGACGCGGCCGCGCGCTACGAGGCCGCGCTGAAGCTCGCCCCCCGCTCCACCGAGGCGCACGAGGCCTTGGCGGAAATCTACTCCGAGTCCAACCAACCGGAACAAGCGGAACGGGCCCGGCATCGCGCCGCCTTCTACGACTGGGTTCCGCCGCAATTCGACATGGATTACAGCGGCGAGCGCTTCGCAACGGCATTGCTGCTCAATCCCCGCCTGCTCGGCGACAAACCCACCAAGGACGCCCGCGCCAAGCGAATGGCGCTCATCGAACGACTGAAGCGCGACAAGTCCGATACGGCCACCGCCTTCCTCGCCCTGCTCTGTCACCACCACGAGGATCACGGGCCGGTCGAAGACGCGATCTACGCCGAGCTAAGGAACCGCGGCGAAACGGGAGCGGACCACCTTCTCCAACTGCTCCGCAATGCCCGCTCCACCTGCACCGCCCGCAGCGCCTCCCACGCGCTGGCCGAAGCCGGCAGTTCGAAGATCCTGCCCGACCTGATCGGCGCCTTGCCCCGGGATTCACGCCCTTACTTCTATTCCGATGTCGCCGGCGCCATCCGCAAACTCGGCAACGCCCGCGCCGTTCCCATTCTGATCGAAACCATGAACGCCGGCGTCGAGGAAACGAAACCCGCTTCCAAGGACGATCCAATGAACAACTTCATGGGCCGCCTGATGAACCGCAAACGCTGCGCTGCGGCGCTTTCGCAATTCGATACGCCCGATTCCCGCCAAGCGCTGGAACAGGGATTCGCCAACCCCCAACTCAAGATCGTCTCCGGCGTCGCGCTCTACAAGCTCACCGGCAAGTCCGACTACCTGCACCCCCTCACGACCGCGCTGGACAAGAAGAAACCCACCTACGCCCTGGCCCTCGCCATGGAGATCCTGCCGGATGTGGTTGCGCCGGAGGCGAGTGAGTTAATGAAGCGCCTCAAGGCGGCAAGGGAGCGGGCGGGGAAGTAGCGGGAGTACGGTTCTCGGTTCTCGGTTCTCGGTTCTCGGTTCTCGGTTCTCGGTTCTCGGTTCTCGGTTCTCGGTTCTCGGTTCTCGGTTCTCGGTTCTCGGTTTCAGTAATCAGTGGTCAGTGGTCAGAAGCCGGAGCATTTCACGCCGTTCAGTTTCTCGCAGGGGCGCCGCGCGAAGCGCCATGGAGTGCGGTGGCTTGGCGCCGCCTTTTCGTGGGCATGACTGAAGCGTTTCGATGCTGAAGAAAGTGAACGACCGCGCTGTTGCTGAACGTGTTTGGCCGCACTGAAGGCTGCTTCATCTCCTTACGCTTTGCAAGGCGGCGTCAAGCCGCCGCACTCCATGGCGCTGACGCGCGGCGCAACGGGCCACAATCCACCGATATTTGCCAATCCTTCACGAACCGCCTACGCTCACGCCCACCATGTCAGCCCCCAGAAAACAACCCACCGCCGCCGTCGTCGGGACGGGATTCATCGGCCCGGTTCACGTCGAAGCCCTGCGACGCGCTGGCGTCCAGATCGCCGGGATACTCGGCTCATCGCCCGAGAAGTCAGCGGCCGCCGCCGATCGCCTCGGACTGCCCCGCGGCTATGTATCGTTCGATGAAATCCTGAACGATCCGGACATCGATTCCGTTCACATCACCACGCCGAACAAGTTCCATTTCGAACAGGCCAAGGCCGCTCTCGCCGCCGGCAAACACGTCATGTGCGAGAAGCCCCTGGCCATGGATTCCAACGAATCCGCCGAACTGGTCAAACTCGCCGCCAAAGCCGGCGAACGCAATCTCGCCGCCGGCGTGAACTACAACATCCGCTACTACCCCATCTGCCGCGAGGCCGCCGACCGCGCCCGCAATGGAACGCTCGGCGACGTCTACCACGTCACCGGCAGCTACGTGCAGGACTGGCTGTTCCATGACACCGACTTCAACTGGCGCGTCGTCGCAGAAGACGGCGGCGAACTGCGCGCCGTAGCCGACATCGGCACGCATTGGCTCGACCTCATCCACTCCATCACCGGGCTGGAGATCGAAGCCATCTGCGCAGATCTGAAGACCGTCTTCCCCGTGCGCCAAAGCCCCAAAGGCAGCGTGGAGACCTTCACCAGCGGCGAGGAGAAGAAGGTCGAAACCGAACCCGTGAACATCGCCACCGAGGACTATGGCTGCATCATGCTGCGCTTCGCAGGCGGAGCAAAAGGCGTCGTGCATGTCTCCCAAGTCAACGCCGGGCGGAAGAACTGCCTGCGTTTCGAGATCGCCGGATCAAAGCAGGCCCTCGCCTGGAACAGCGAAACACCCAACGAACTCTGGATCGGCCATCGCGACCGACCAAACGAGAACCTCCTCCGCGACCCATCCCTGCTCGGCCAACTCGGCCAGGCCGCCTCGGGTTATCCCGGCGGCCACAACGAGGGCTTCCCCGACAGCTTCAAGCAGCTCTACAAGGATTTCTACGGCTACATCGCCGCCGGGGATTTCTCCGCCGAACCGACCTTCCCCACCTTCGCCGACGGCCATCGCGAAATCCTGCTGTGCGAGGCCATTCTCAAAAGCCACCAGGAAGAACGGTGGGTGGAGGTGTGAGTCAGTGGTCGGTGGTCAGTGGTCAGTGAGCCGACGTTTGTCGAGGCTCTGCCATCTACCATCTACCATCTGCCATCTGCCATCTGCCATGAACCACGACATATGACCAACGGCAAAGCGGAACACTGAACACTGATTACCGATTACTGATTACAGAAC
>Ga0181573_10002829_pt1 | contig 15782 bp, 12 predicted proteins | sample 101ome_25_FD_148643 | JGI IMG/M metagenome (GOLD analysis project Ga0181573, IMG submission 148643) | Coastal salt marsh microbial communities from the Groves Creek Marsh, Skidaway Island, Georgia - 101409BT metaG (spades assembly) | ecosystem: Environmental > Aquatic > Marine > Intertidal zone... | reverse complement strand
CATATTCCACCCATACTCCACTCCGGTTCAAATATCGTACTCCGGCGACTTCGGCCCTCCCCTCAGCCCCAGGCTCCCCTGTGCGTCTTCTCGCAGACGAGACGCGAGCGCAAACAGGTCCAGCTTGGCGAGCACCTCGGCGCCAGCCTGGCAAACGAGCGAAGCAAGGATCGTGAGTGAGAGTGAGGGTTCGCGGCCAAAGGGTTCGAAATCACGTACCATGGCGGTCGATGTGAGGTGGCGGGCAATCTCTTCGAATCCCTGGTTGGCCGCGCTGAGCACTGACGACGATGAGTGGTTGAGGCGGCTCTTGGAAGAGGAGGATTCCCCCATCATCCGCCGCCTGGCCAGGCTGATCCGCTCGTACATCTCCAGCTTGACCAGCTCGCTGACGGTGTGCGACATCGACGCCCGGAGCGTGACCTGGCTCAGCGGGTGGACCATCAGGAACCGCTGCAACGCGTCGCGGGTCATTTTGATGATGAACACGTCCGTGGTGGCCACGGCGCTGAATCGCCACTTGTTCTGGAAGTACTCGGGGTTGAGCAGGCTGAGGGCGCCGATGAACTGGCCCTCCGACCTCGTGGCCGTCAGCAGATCGCCGAGCTTGCCCTTGGAGGCACCGCGCATCGCCATTTCCGACTGTTCTACAAACCTGTGCACCGATAAGTCCGTGTCCGCGTGGCCCGCGCGGCGGTCGGCGGATGGGTTGGCGGATGGGTTGGGTCCCGACGAGCGTCGCGTTCGAGACACCGATGCATCCGCATCCGCAGACCCGCTCGACGATTCGTCGACCGCGAACGCGGCGCTGAGCTTCTCAAACGCGGTCTGCAGGTCGCGCAGCGACGGGAGGGCCGAGAAGCCGGAGGACTTGCCCCTGTCCGGCTTGGCGAAGACAAACCTAGATGTGTTCTCGGTGTAGCACACAGAGTCGACGTGGGCAAGGTCGATCGAGTAGTGCGACTGGATGACGTCCTCGAAGCAGTTCCCGACGACGTCGTCAAATGGCACGGGCAGGTCGGCCATGTACCGAATGTCCACCTCGCCGGCATCGATATAGTAGGCGTACTGCTGGTCGCCGTGACCAAACCCGTCGATGTACTCGCCAGCCTCGAAGTGCATCAACGCAGCGCCGTCCGCCTCCCCCGCCGTCCGCATGGCTTCGCCTTCGTTCTTGATGACCGACACGACCGGCTGGTGTTGGTCTTGGTGTTCGTTTTGGACGGTCGGCTCGTCAAAGGCACTCGCGACCGAGGCCGGACCGACATTGAACGGGCTCATGAACGCGGCAGACAGGGACCCGGCGTCAGTCTTGGAGACCTGGACCGGCCGATACGGTTGGTTCGAAGACGCCGGGCGTGCCGACGCCGACGCCGATGTCGAGGCAGAGGTCGCTGTTGTCGGCGGACCGATGTCCCCACTCTCACGGATAGAGGTCAGTGATGTGTTGGCGGTATCCAACGGAGAGCGCCGCTTCCGATGCTCGAGGAGGGACTTCTGGCTCTTCAACAGCGTGTCTGCGATGCTGTTGAACTCCTCCAAGCTCGTTTCTCTCGTCTCTGCCAAGGGCACCTCCAAGGAGAGCTCCGGCGAGCCCGTCGCAGCCGTTGTCGTCGAAGCCGCCCCCGTCGCAGCCGTTGTCGTCGAAGCCGCCCCCGTCGCAGCCGTTGTCGTCGAAGCCGCCCCCGTCGCAGCCGTTGTCGTCGTTGCCGCGCTCCGGGTGGCGTCCGAAAACGATGACGTTCCCTCGCGCACGATGCGACTCAGCGATCGCATCACGCTCAGTCCAAACGAACCGTCGTCCTGTTCCGGCGGCCTTTTGGCAGCTCTCGTCGAATACGGCGCGGGAGCGAGTCCCGGGCTGCGGCTTGTGGGACGGATCGCGTCCGGATCCGGCCCAATCTCCCCGTCGTGTCCGTCCTCGGACGATCCGGAGATGGGGGCTTCGCGTTGCGAGAGCTTCGGATGACCTCCAGACCCATCACCAGCGTCACCGGCACCAAAACCGGCCGCCCCGGGACTCGATCCCCTGGATCCCCTCGCGGACCCGCCGAACGTCGGCGTCCCGCCGACTGGGGAGGGGGTCGACCCGCGCGTGACCCGAAACTCGATCGGCAGGCTGTCGTCGTCACCAAACATCTGTTCCACTTCGTCCAGCTCCCGATCGGCGGTCGCCACCCAGGGATGCGCGACCAGTTCGTCCGCCGTGATCCGATACTTTGGGTTCTTGTGGAGCAGCCGCAAAAACAGGTCCTGCAGCTCGATGCTCAGCCCACGCCCCTCTGGGAACCGCACCTCCTGCTCTGCGATCGTATCGTATAGGTCCACCACCGTCGTTCCCTCGAACGGCAACCGCCCAAACATGAACGAATACAGCGTCACCCCCAGCGCCCACACGTCTGCCGCAAAGCCGTCATACTCCTCCCCCGCGCAAATCTCCGGCGCGAGGTACGCTGGCGTCCCCAGCGTCCGCGTCAACATCGACGACTTCTTCCCCTTGCCGCAGGCGCCCATGATCTTGAGGCTCTGCCCAAAGTCGGCGATCTTCACCGTCCCGTCGCCGCTCAGCAGCATGTTTTCCGGCTTGATGTCCCCGTGCACGATCCCTTCCGAGTGCAGATACTGGATTGCCGAGGTCATCTGCTTGAAGAAGTGGTGCACGATGATCTCCGGTATGTCGTCCTGACAATGCGAGAACCGGCCCTTGTCGTCCACCAAGGGCCCGGCGTGGCAGTACTCCATCACCATCAGCAGCTTTCCAGAGCTGTCCGAGCGAATCACCTCGTACAGCCTGACCAGATTCGGATGGTTCAGCGCCTTCATCAAGTCCGCCTCCCGCTCGAGCGCCTGCAAGTTGCTGAGCGACGAATACGCGCTCTCCAGCCGGGACGACAGGTGTGATGATGGCAGCCCCCCGCCCATGCTCCCGTCTTCCTCGGCCCCCTCGGTCCCCTCGGTCCCCTCGGTCCCCTCGGTCCCCTCGGCCTCATCTTTCTCCTCATCTTCCTCGCCACCGTCGTCGCCACCATCCGCAAAGCTCACCGTGCTCTGCCTCGTACTCTGTCGCATCGGCGACATCGAGACTGAGGACAGTGTGGTCGACCGCTCCGCCGTGGACCTCGTGTCGGTCCTCGCCGATCTTCCCAGCGCACTCCGCTTCGTCCTACCCAGCCTCGACTTTTCCCCTTTCCTCAACGCCACAGTCTCCACAATCTTGATCGCGTACAGGTGGTTGTCCGCCACGTTGAGGCAGAGCTTCACCTTCCCGTGCGAGCCCCTCCCAAGCGTATCCACGACGACGTAGTTATTCAGAAACGTCGTTCCCTCCAACACGCCCACCTTCAGCTGAAAGGTCTCTTTGACGGACCGGGGGAGGGCCGGCGACAGCAGGTCCGCCGGCGACCCGGCCGCGGCGAGCGAGGCCGCGGTCGGGCTTCCCAGATCGTCGACGAGGTCATCATCCACGGAGCGGCGGTCCGTGTGTTTGGAGGTGAGGAGGCGCGGGACGGAGGTCTCTATGGAGGTGAGGATTTCCGCGCTGGTGTGCGGGACGAACGACGAACCGCTTCCGGGCAGGGGTTTCGAGTTGAAGCAGCCCATACTCGGCCTTACGGTATGCGTACGAGCTCCATGCGAATCGCAATCATCATCCAATCCAAGTGCGAGAAGAAGAGAGACTTGAGGGAGTTGCACGACGAAATCAGTTTGAGCAGACAATTCCGTCCGTGTTCGACATAGACCACCTAGACTGCCTCCGCCACCATGCTCTGGCGTGCCATGGCAAACGCGCCGACGACGGCACCGAGCTGCAGCACCTCCTGCCCGCTGCCGCCCATCAAATTCCACTCGATATCGGCGAGGGCCGACACCAGCTCTATCCGCGCCTTGGCCGACATGGCGATCTGGAACACCAACTCGTGAAGCTCGTGGAGGACGTCCACCAGCGCGATCCCCTTGTGCGCAGTCAGCTCCTTGATCCGCTCGAACGCCACGCCGAGCTCTTCGTTCAACAAGCACCTAACGATCTCCTCCACGTCCACCGGCCTCGGCTTGCCCGCCGTCGCGTACACGTTCTCCTCGGAAAGGGCGTTGGCGTGTCCCATCGCCACGCTCTGAAGCAGGTTGAGCGTGCGCCTCATGTCTCCTTGGCCCAAAGTAATCACCGCCGACACGCCGGCCTCCTGCTCGGACGAGCCCGTCGGGATGCCCTCGTTCCCACAGACGTACTCGATCCGTTCTTTGACGAATTCCGTCGGCAGCGGCATGAACCGGAACCGCGTACACCTGCTTTGGAGCGCCGGGATAATCTTGCTCACGTAGTTGCAGATGAGACAGAACCTGGCATTCTTGACGTACTTCTCCATGACACCTGGCAAAGGCGGGGAAGGGGAACGGGGGCGAGTGAGCGAGCGAGCGAATGAACGAGCGACGCAAAAGGGTGCACGAGCGCCAGTCGGCCACAACGACGTACGACGAAGCGCCATCTGGGCGTCTTTCGTCATCGCGTCACATTCGTCCAGGATGATCAGCTTGTGCTTGTTCGAGGACAACGTGCGTGTCGACGCAAACTCCTGGATCTCGTTGCGCACGATCGAGATGCCTCGGTCGTCCGACGCATTGAGCTCGAGCGTCATGGCGTCCACTTGCTTGCCGTACATCTGCTTGGCCATCGCAAGGATCGTCGACGTCTTGCCCGTGCCCGGCGGCCCGTAGAACAGGAGGTGGGGTAACTGGTTGCGAGTGAGCAGCTTCGAGATCGTGCTGATGATCTCCGTATGCGATGCAACATCGCTCAAGCTCTGAGGACGGTATTTCTCCGAGAAGGGGACGCCCTGCTGGGCGTCGTGCATCGGCGTATCCGCGGTCATGGATGATCGAAACCGAATTCAAAATCACCAGGGAGATACGTGCGTAATTCACGAGCTGCTGGTGCCTCCTTCTCCCCTTGAATGTGTATGAATGTGTATATGCCGTTCGGGTATGAATGATTCTAGCAAGGACGAACGGAATACTGGCCAAGTCGTGGTGGCTTCCAGCTGGCTCGATCATCAACACTCGAGTGAGCCTATGGACGAGCAGGGGGGCTCGAGGAGGGGGGTTCTCTGTACGGCGGACCCCCGACCGCGTGAACCGATCCCTGGTGTTCTCGATATCCCTTGGATTTACAAGTGCATTTATATCGCCGGCTCAGCCCGCGGCGACCGACCCACGACCTCTCGGCAGAATGCTGACCTGGACCTAGACCTAGACCGAGCGCACAGATTGGCATACTCGCAGACTCATAGACTCGCAGACTGCAGAGACTCGCCGACGACCCTCCTGCCAATCGGCGGCCTACGGTACACATGCCGGTCGTCGGCCTCCCGCGTTGTTCGTTGAGCCCCGTCGCGCTTCGCCGCATTGGAATTCGCATTGGATGAATGGGCGCTTCTGTATCCAAACAATTCGCACGTGATCCCGATCCCGAACGAGCCGAAGACGAGCAGCAGCAGCGAGCGAGCGTTTCCAATTTTGCCTCGAGGGCAAACTCTGCAAAGGAGCTCGCCCAGTACCTGTCTTCGCGAGCTGAAGCACCGGCCGTTCTCGGATTCGTATCTCCTCGTTGCGGTCTCTGTGCTCGCGTGAAGCGGCGTCTTGAGACGGTCGGACCGGCATCTGGAGTCCCGGCCTTGGTTCTCCTCGACGCGACGGTGCCCGCTCTGTGGGGCCCGGAGCTCGTCCACTATAGCATCGTGCAGGTGCCGACGTTCGTGGTTCTCGGTGCGGCAGACAGGAGGACAGGGCAAAGGCGGGTGATCGGCAAGACAACGCGTGTCGACTCGGCGCACCACGTGCTCGAGGGACTGGCACGCCTGTTGGACCGAACTGAACTGAAGAATGGAGTCGCATAATCTTCACCAGCGGACTTCGGCAGGCGTGAGGCACTCGATGGACGTCGAGCACCACGGAGCGAGCGTGAGCGTCGGCGGCCATCCGTCGGAGCACGAGTTTTACCCGGTGCAGAGCCATTTGCCGACGCTGCGAGTGCATGCGGTCGGAATCTCGCCCAGGCATAACGCGCATAACGCGCATAACCACGCGTCGAGTCCGCGGCGGCGGGCGGCGAACCTCAAGGCCAAGTCGTCCGACGCCAACCTCGTGCAGCTGAGCCAGGAGAACTCGCGGGATAGCCGCAACGGTCGGGGCCGGGACGTCTGGGACCCGCGAGATCCGCGAGATCCGCGCGACCTGCGTGGCCAGCTCCGAGGGCTGTCCCGGTCGTCGGGCGTGGCCAGGATCGTCGCGCTGCTCGCCGGGCTTGTCGTTTTGGGATTGGTGCTCTCGAGGCCGCTCCGTGCGGTGAAGGACCACCTGTCGTGTGCGGCGTTCAAGTCGAAGAAGAAGGTGCTTGCGGATGACCTGGGGTTCATGACGCCGTACGAGCCGTACTCGAGGGCGTTTGCGGCGATGCACCACGCTGAGCCGAGCACGTCGAGCGTCAGGCACAGGCAGTATATTTGTGCTCGGGCGATGGAGTTCGAGCAGATCGGGCTTTTATTTCTGACGCATGAGCGCATCAGGAACGAAGAGGCGTGGGCGAGGTGGTTCGACGGTGTCAAGGGGAAGATCCCGCTCGGGCGGGGGCGGCTGGGGCGGTGCGCGCGCTCCGGGAGTCGGTCGATGTCCATCGAGGACTCGACGTCGATCGATACGGAGACATCGATCCAGGACTTTGAGGACGTGGCTTCGGTGTGCGGCGTGAAGACTGATACGGACGCGGCGGATCCCATCTCGAACCAGTTTCTGTTCGACGTCTGGGTCCATCTCAAGCAAGGGGAGGACCGAGCGATATTCGACGGCTCTATCTTCGAGAGCAGACTCGTCCCGGACGAGTCGCGGATTGCGGCCACCTGGGGCGGCCACTCGCTCATCGACGCGACGAGGGTGCTGTTGGCCGCCTCGATGGCAAACCCGCTGGTCTCGAAGATGATCCTCGTGTCCGACTCTGACCTTCCCCTCTACGGACCGGCTATGATATACAACCAGATGATGAACGAGGAGAAGAGCAGGGTAAACGCGTGCAATACGACGGCGGGGTGGGACCGGAACGAGTACCGGCTGCGGTACGACTTTATCGAGCGCGGCATCTCCTGGGCCATCTGGCGAAAGTCGTGGCAGTGGGTGGCGCTGAACCGCGCCCACGCCAGCCTTGTGATTCGTGACACGGAGGTGGATGGGATCTTCAGGACGCTGTGCAGGCCCCGCTGGGATCACGACTGGTGTGATTTCAGGGTCTGCTACAGCGACGAGCACTACATTCCGACCCTGCTCGCCGTCCACGGGCTCGACAACGAGACGGACTGCGTCGGCGAGCTGACGGACAAGGACTGGTCCCGTGTCAAGGCGACGGACGCGCATCCCTGGGAGTACCAGGCCAAGGAAGTCAACGAGGCGCTGTTCACGAGGCTGCGGCACCCGGAGGTCGACGGCTGCGAGCGGTCGATGCTGATCCAGTCGGGCCTGTCGGGGCTATTCACGACATCCGAGACGCTGATGTCGAAAGCAAGTCGTAGCGATGCCGCGAAGGCGAGTCAGGGCGAGCCAGTGGACATTTGCAAGCTTGTCCGGGAGACGACGTACAACCGCGTGCCGTCGTTCGTCCCGCTCGGGCCGCGGTGCCCGCTGCTGGCCAGGAAGTTTGCGGCTGATACCAAGGATGCCGTTGAGGCGATTACAGGATGGACGTTTGGGGAAGAGTGATGATGATATATTGGCGTGACGGCTGGAGCTCCCGAGGGACAATTTTACCCAAGACCCGAGACAGCATTCAAGGTACTGCGTGTCTCAGTCAAGGCATTTAATTTATCTTTGTCTGCGTGTCTCCTCTCCGATCAAGACATCATGCGCTCCACAGTCACGAGGAGGGGTCTGGCGTCGCTGGCGCTGTCCGCCTCGGTCGCCGTCTCGGTGATGTCGACGCTGTCGGCGGTGCCGGCCAACGCCTGGTGGGACGAGGATTCGTACGATAACGATATCTTTGGCGACGTCCCAGGCGAGCCGGCACCGGCACCGGCACCGGCGCCTTACCCTGCCGCGGCCGTCATGAACGTCGTCATCGCCGAGAACAGCACCTCGGACCCGACTCCGTCGCCGCCCGGCGTTCAAGTCAACACAACGGTTCCCGGTACAATCGACGCCACCAACTCTACCAACTCCACCGAGTCTTCCGAGTGGCCGCCCACGTGGAACTCGACGGTCCCCATCGTCAACGTTAACGACACCTACCACACCAACACGTCGACCGTCAACAACAGCACCGCCAGTCCGCCTCTCAACACGACTGACAATGCTTGGAACTCGACGCTCCCCACCTTCAATGATACCATCGGCAACGGCACCGCGCCGGCCCCCGCGCCCTTCTTTGTGCCGATTCCCGCCCCGGAGGGATCCACGCCGACGCCGACGCCGACGTCGGAGCCTCAGGACCCGGAACCATGCACGGGCGTCGTCTATGACGGGTACCTGCACGGCTGCCTCGTCTACCTGGACGTCAACGGCAACGGGCAGCGTGACGCTGGCGAGTCCTTCGGGGTCTCCCAGAACGGCACCTTCAGCGTCGAGGTTGGTCCGAACGGCAACCTCACGGAGACTGGCGTCTTTAGGATGGAGCCGGCAACCACCCGGGGACAGGTGAACCCGGGCTCCGACACCTGCCACGACATCTCCACGCTGATGCCAGAGCGGCTGCCCCTCGCGGCCAAGGCGCCCGGGTCGTGCGGTCCGGACGCCCCGCCGCTCGTTCTCTCGCCCCTGTCAACACTCGCAACCCTGATTGGCGAGGCCCAAGTGGAGTCGGTGTTCGAGCTGCCGGCCGGCATCGTCGGTACCGACATCCTCCGCAGCGCCCTTGACGGCGACCAGGCCGCCATCGGCGTCATGCGCCGCGAGATCCAGGTGAAGAACATCGTCTCGATGATGTCCTATGCCGTCACCGGCAACCAGAACGCGTACTGGCGCATCGCCCGGGCCGCCTTCAAGCAGCTCGGCGAGTTCCTCGGGGGGACCGACAACGCCTCTGCCGAACCGACCGGGTCGACCGGGCCGAACGCGAGCAGCGGCATCACAAGCAGGCGAATGCTGCTTCAAACACCGTCAGGATCGTCGACGTTCCCGCTCGCCCTGCTTCAGGGGCTGTACGCGACGGTCGCCGCAGACGCGGACATCGACGTGTCGGACATCGCCTTCCTGACCAGCGAGCAGCTCGGCGCCGTCGCCACGTCAATCGCCGCCTTCAACGACCTCAGTGACTCGCTCGCGGGCACCGTCCAGGACATCTACCGTCTGGTCCTGCTGATGGAGGACCGCCTCCTGCCGGCAATTCAGTCCCTCGTCTTGGGCACCACCACGACAGAGGAGTTTGTCCAGTCGAACACCCTCGACATGATGATCATGTCCTTCCAGGAGACGTCGCTCCCAGAGGGAAGCGTGAGCGACCCGCTGGCAGCGCTCACCCCCACGCTCCCGCCCTCTCCGCCGACGACCGGAGGGACCACGGGCTCGTCCTCGCTCGCGCTCGGCCTGGGACTCGGGTTGGGGCTCGGCATCCCGGCCATCGCAGCGATCGCCCTCGTCCTCGCTTACTACAGCAAGCGCCGCGCCGGCACCGGACGGTGGGCTGCGCACAGGACGGGCGGACGTCGGAGCGGGAGCGGGAGTGGCTTTGTCCCCGCCGCGGGAGTCGCCGGTGTCGCGGGACGCAGCTCCAAGCCGCTGATGCAGTCAGCGTCGCCCGCGGCCGCACATATTGCGGCCAGCCCGGGCATCCGGGGTGCTCCCACCCCCAGGAGTCCGCTCGGCAACGTCGTTTAGATCCGATCGTATCTTGGCTCCAGGAATCCTGTTCGCGTATTAGCAAGATCACCAGCACCGTGCAAGACGACATCTTTCTATCGTTAGAAAACCGTGTATCATGATGACGAAGACACTCGCCTTGACGCTCGCCCTGGCTGCTCCGTTGGCATTCGGACAGACGGCCCCCGAGCTCATCTCCGCGGAGGCCCCCGCTGCCGCGCCTTCTGGCGGTTCTCCCAGCCTCACTGATTTGCTTTCGGATCCCAAGTATGCGCCTTTTATCCAGATCGGTACGTATCGCGCTCGGACGCGTTTTTTGAGTTTCTTCGCGTGATCTTGCATCCACGTCAGCCCGACCCACGTTTACATACTACGCGCTCTGCAGTGCTGAGCGATGCCACGGTCTGCCTCGCGGACCCGGCGATCACCAACGGATCGTTCCAGATCTGCGGTGAGATCGAGACGCTGCTCGACGCCGTCCAGGAGGCCGACACCACTGGCGTTGCGCCCGAGGTCCCGTTGAAGTGCAGCGAGGACTGTCAGAGCAACTTTGCGGCGCTCAGCGAGGCGTGCAGCAGCGCACTTCAGAACGGAATCTTGAACTCGGACAACCAGTATATCGCGAGTTACGGTCAGCAGTTCTTCGACGCCCAGAATGGCTTCAACGGCTGCGAGAGCACTGGACCCGCGCCGGCCGTCGTGGCGCCCGCCCCCGCGCCCGTCGAGGTGCCCGCGCCCTCGCCCGTCGAGGTGCCCGCGCCCGCCCCCGCACCCGTCGTGGTCACCCCGCCGCCGATGGTCGCCCCGCCGCCGGCGCTCCCGCCGGCCGCCGGCGCAACCGGTGGATCATACGTCGCTGGGTCGATGGTCATCGGGGCCGTCCTTGCGATGCTCTAGACGGCCATATACGTGGTTGATTACAGCTAGCGACGACTCCGAGCCTGGCATGCTTCGTGTGCGATGCGGGTTCCGTTCACATCGAGGACGGACAGCCACCGATCGTGACCGACAGCGACGTTGTCGCTCCGGCTCCGTCGTCCCTGTAGCAACCCCACGTATGCCCAGTCTTATCGCACGTGTAAATCGACGACGATGCCGACGAGCAACCCGGTCCGATCGAATCGACGAGGGTCGTGGCCACCGACCTGGCGTGGTGGCTGGACGAGCTCACCTTGGTCCGCGGCGAACACGACGAGACGATCGGCGAGTCATGTAGACAAACGCAGTACCGTGACCCGGCCACGTGCCGCGTCGCGGCGTCGACGCCCGGCCACCCGCCGGCGCTCGCCACAAACTCGGTCACGACGCGGACCGCTTCCCGCGCCACAGAGCGCTGTAACTCTTCCTCTCGTTCCTCTCGTTCCTCTCGTTCCTCTCGTTCCCCTCGTTCTTCTTGTCGGTCGGGAAAACGCCCCACAAACACGACGTGCTCGCCTTCGCGAACCACCAGCACGTCCCGCCCGTCCACCGCGATCTCGGCCCTCGTTCGTGTCGTTCCGTCCAGGGCGTGCACGAGTGTCGCCCCGTCTCCGAGCACAAAACTTCCAAGCATCCCCGTGAACGAATCCGGCCACGAGCTGAAACAACACAGACCGCCACGCCAGAGCCCGAGATTCACGCCATGCAGGGACACGACGGCCCACAGACCTTCGACAACTTCCCCGGGAAGAGGCACCATGGACGCTCCGTGCGTCAGCGCAAACGGGTTCCGCAGCTGCCGTCGCACCCATGACAGTGGATCCGATAGCACCCTGGCCACGTGACGCACGAGCTCGGCGAGTCGGGCGTCCACGACGCTCGTCGGCTCGGGAGGCACAACCAACGAGGCCATGTCGTCCACGAGCCGCCCCAGCCCCTTCACGTTCCGATCGGACACGTGCCTGGAGACGATTCTTCTGTCTACCATGATGCAGATGATGATATTTGGGTGCAGCGACAGTCTGACGATGACCCACACGTCTTCTTTCATGTCGGCGACGGTTACGTCGGCGGGGGAAGCCGCGTCAGAAACGGCGGCGGCTTCACTGTTGCAGGCCTCATCCAGCCGTTCGAGCGACGCTGTGAACGACAGCAGCCCCTCGACGAGCCCCGCCTCGGCGAGCAGGCGACGGCGGCCCGCCTCCGCCGGAGTCCGGTCACGCGCGAAACTCGCCACGATTTTTTCGTCCCCCTCGTCTCCTCCCCCCTCCCCGCGACCCCTCCCCACGTCCAAGCACAGGACATGGACCCCGGTATCTGTCGGCATCCGCACAGCCCTCGTCGACGCTTCTCGACTTGGGGTTCGGGCGGCTTTCACTTTAAACGAGATGAAGGGACTGACCAAAGACGAAGAGGCGATCTATGACCGCCAACTCCGCGTCTGGGGCGTGGAGGCGCAGCAGCGTATGCGTAACTCCAAGGTGTTGGTGCTTGGATCATGCGGCGCGGCGATCGAGGTCGCGAAAAACCTGATACTCGCCGGGATCGGCCTGCTCCACCTGGTCGACGACCGCACAGTCGGACCCGACGCCACCCTCGACGGCAATTTCCTCGTTCCGGCCACCCCCGAGGTCGTCGGTACGTCCGTCGCCGAGCGGTGCGCGGAGGGTCTGAGGGAAATGAACCCGCTGGTGGACGTGTCGTGCGAGACGACAGACGCAAAAGGCTACGTTGAGCGTGCAGACGACGAGCAGCTCGGCCAGTACAGCGCGGTTTTGGCCTTCGACATGCCGGCGACGACCGTCCGCGCCATCGACGAGCGATGTGCGTCGCTTAATATCCCGCTGTGCGCGTGCACGAGCCGGGGCGTTGGCGGGTGGATCTTCCTCAACCCGCAGCGGCACGAGTACATCGTGGAGACCAGCGCCGAGGACGACAAAACGGGCGAGGTGAAGAAGACGGTCGAGCATAAATCGATGACGGGTGTCGGATTTGTCGACGTCGTCGAGGAGATGGTGGCAAGGTCGGGCGAGGCGGCCGCCGCGGAGCGCGCCAACCCGCGCCGGCGGAAACGTCGGAGCGCCCTGTTTGACGTGGTAGCGAGGTCGCTGGCGTACGAACTCGAGACGGGTCGGAGCGTGTCTGTTGGCGATGCGGAGCGTCTGAAGGGCGAGGGGCAGGCGGAGGTTGATGCCTGCCTGGAGGACTACCTCGAGGGGGCGTGCGTCCCAGCCGTCCTGGCGGTGCTGGGCGGGGTCCTCGCGAACGACGTGATCAAGCTCGTCAGCAAGAAGGGCGCGCTGGGGATCGATCGCATGTTCTGCTACACTGTGCTGGACGACGCCGGGTGGATCATGTGAACTGGCCAGTGTGAATGATGATCCACTAACAACAACACAATACTGACTTATAGCACAAACATACAGCACAAAACATCGTACTCGACGCAAACGCACGCGAAAGAACCCGCCGAGGCCACGAATTGAGCGGCGAGACTTCTCCTTTTTCCACACGAGAAATTAGAAAACCACGCAATCATGACCAATTAACGACTCGCAAGAAGCGTAGCGCTGCTCTTGAGCTTTTATTTATTCTCCTATTTATTCTCCTGACGACCTGCGTCTCGAATCGACGACCTAGGCTGTGCTTCGATGACGCTGAAGGACGGGTCTGGGAGCCAGCAGCGGGCCGGCTCTGGCACGGGCAAAAAGCTGTCGTTGAACGCTTCGGAGTGGGTGCCGAGTCCGTCCAAGGGCGCGGCGAGCGTTGGGGACGTTACGACGGCAGGGGCGGCCCACGCGCACGCCCACGCCCAGCAACTGCAGAACCAGAATGTTCGCTTCGACTCGAGCAACCCGCTGTACAAAACGGAGCTGTGTCGCTCGTTCGAGGAGTTCGGGCAGTGCAGGTACGGCAACAAGTGCCAGTTTGCGCATAGTCTGGAGGAGCTGAGGCCGGTGCAGCGCCATCCGAAGTACAAGACGGAGGTGTGCAAGACGTTTGCGACGACGGGGACTTGCCCTTACGGGACGAGGTGCCGTTTCATCCACCAGACGCAGACGCTGGCACGGCTCCAGACGGCCAAGGTCCAGAGTGGAGTCGGAGAGAGCGCCAGGGACGACGCGTCGGTGTATTCGGCCAGTATGTCGGGCATGTCGACGCCCGTGCCAATGTCGCCGCACTCGAGTATCGCCGCGCCACACGGCAACGTGCTCGGCGTCGACATGCTCGCCGCGCCCGACGTGAACGACAACCCGCTGTCGTTCGCGAACGTAGCCAAGGGAGCGGCCAAGATCAACAAGGGCTCGAGCGCCTCGATGGCGAGGGTAGCGAGCGGGTTGAGCGGGATCAATGGTGCCAGCGGCGTGCCGTCGTCGAACGGCGGGTCGCTCGTCGGCTCCGTCGTCGGCTCCCCGCCCATGAGCAACTATTTGGACGCCGTGAAGGAGCGCCAGCGTGCAAACGGGGGAATGCCTGCGACGGCTGCCATCTCGATCAACGGCATCAACGGCCACGCGGCCGAGGCAGAGGCCGAGGTCGTCACCAACGGCAACACGGCCCTGGCGGCCGCGCTTGACGTGCTGGCCGTCGAGGACGACGTGTCTGATCTCGCCGATAGCCTCGCTGGTAGCCTTGCCGGCAGCCTCGCGGGCAGCCTTCCGAAATCCAGCATGTTTGGATCCCTGGAGGGCAGGAAGTCGTTCCTGTCGGACCTGGGCAACCGGCCGGCGGCAGAGCTCGACCTCGATCTCGGACTGGACGAGAGCATCCTGGGCACGTCTGCGGACATCTCGGGATCGTCTCTGATGTCCCACATGGGCAACAAGGACCGCCGGCTGCCGATTTTCTCCAAGCTCCGAGGCCCCGAGGTGGAAATCGGCGGGGCCGGCGGCGAGCCGAAAAACTGAACCAAGACAACGACAAACCATCCCAGTATCCCTTTTTGCTTTAATATTTATATGAATCAAACTACTGCGGCGTGAGGTCGACGACGCCCAGCCCGCTCAAAATCAGCAGCAGGATGATGGGGAAGAAGATGGCGAGGATGCCGATGATTGCCACGGGATCGCTGAACGCCGACTTGCCGGCCTTCTCGCGCTCCGACACCCAGTACTCTTCCGGCTCGTTCTCGCGGGTCAGCTTGGGGCGTTCGTCGTCGGATCCACCGAGGGCGTTGGTCGCGACCACAGGTCTCGAAGGCCGAAGATTCGTCGGACTGCTGTTGGCCTTGGCCTTGGAGATGGCCGCTGAACGAAGGGCCATCGGCCGTGCGATCGACATCGTGAGCATCGCGATGAGTTAAAGGCTGATATTCGTCGTGTGTGGCGCGGTGTGAGGCGAGCCTGTGCGTGAATGCGAGATGGATTGGCTTTGTGTGTGTGGCGAGACGCCCGCGGGCCCATTTCGACTCGCATTCCTTTCATCGTTGGAGCGACGACGGCGACGAAGTAGCAGCGGCATCAGGTGCTGGTAGACACGATTGACGCCTGAGGGCCAGCGCCGAGCGAGCGCGTGTCAATCGGAGGAGCGGAGAGGGAAAACGTCGAGGTGCATCGCAAGGGGCACGACAAGGAGAGAGAGAGAGAGGGGACGACGATCATGTCTGCTGCGACGTCCAGGACGACGATCGACAGGCTGTTCATCACGCTGAAGCGGGGGCTGGCTGGGAAGAAGGAGACGCACGTGAAGACGGCGACGGCGCTGGGGCTGAGGCACACGAATCAGACGGTCGAGCAGCCGAACAACTCGTCGGTGCGGGGTGCGATCGACAAGATCAAGCACCTTGTGCTCGTGGAGACGGATGTGGCGCGGGCAGAGCGGCTTGCAGCGGAAGGGGCGCGGGAACGGCTGGGCAGCGTGCGGGTGAGACACGAAGACATGGTGGGTGTCAAGTTGTAATTGAATTAGAATTGCGGAAGAATCGACGACGACTCGAGATCAGCGTTGAGTCGATGCCAATTGCCACGACGACGGCAGTGAGCGCGCGTATAGTTGCTTGGAATTTCAGGAACCTGCGTGTTCCGCTGAAATAC
>Ga0181573_10002824_pt1 | contig 15800 bp, 13 predicted proteins | sample 101ome_25_FD_148643 | JGI IMG/M metagenome (GOLD analysis project Ga0181573, IMG submission 148643) | Coastal salt marsh microbial communities from the Groves Creek Marsh, Skidaway Island, Georgia - 101409BT metaG (spades assembly) | ecosystem: Environmental > Aquatic > Marine > Intertidal zone... | reverse complement strand
CCTCGCCAAACGGTTGGAAGGATTGATACGACGGGTAAAACTGCGTCAGCTTGGTGGACAAATCGAATCTCTCCGCGCGGTCGCGGTGTCGATTGTACAACCGGTCCTTCTCTGTCCTCGTCGACGTAGTCTCTCGTTTTTCTTCTTCTTCTTCTTCTGTTGCTGCTTCTTCGGCATTCCAGACGTCGTCGCGCGTCAAAATCGACGGTTCTTCCTCCTCCTCTTCCTTCACTCTCTTCTTTCGTGCCATATTTCCTCGTCTTCGTTCTTTCTTCTCGGTCGTCGCATTACCACGAGTAGTAGTGGTAGTAGTAGTGGTAGTAGTAGCGGCACCAACGCTCGCCTCCGAGGAGGACAAAGACACCTCGCCGTTCGCTCGCTCTCTCCCACTCGCGCCTCTTCTCGCCGCGGCGCGAACAACGCGAAAACCGGGTAACTCGTTCTTCTTCTTCTTCTTCTCGTCATTATCATTGAAGATACGCTGTTGTTGGGGAAAAAGAACGCGACGACGAGGACGACAAAAACGAGAATGCTGACGCGGAGGAAAAACTCTCTCTCCTATTCCTCTTCCGCTTGAAGAAGACGACAAAATCATCGGCGAAGTCGTTTTGGTCGAAAATAACGACGCCATCGTCGTCGCGCGCGCGTTTGCGCGGTTCTCTTCTCTCTCTTCTTCTTCTTCTCTCGAAAAGAGTGGTAAAGTAAACGCGCGGAAGGCTTCACTCTGAAGCTTTTTCCCGCTCTTTTTATAGGGAAAATCCCAAAGATTTTCTGAAACCCTAAACACAAGTCTTTGCAAATCGTCGCGCTGCGCCCACGCGCGAAAGCACTTCTTCGGGGTGCCCCGAACACACGCAGAGAGAGAGAGAGAGAGAGAGAGAAAAGAAAGGAAGCATGACGACACCAGCGCAGTCGTCGTCGACGAGTAGTAGAGATTTTACCACCTACCTCTCCAAATTTGACGTCTTCCCTAAGTTCGTCGACGTTGACTTTTACTCGCGCTCGTTCGGTGGAGGCGTGATTACTCTGGTCACCTACGCGGTCGCGTTCTTCCTCTTACTCGCGGAAATCAACGTGTACACGAAAACGCACGTGAAGCACGATTTAACGGTAGATAAAGGCAGAGGCGAACACATGCGGATAAACTTGGACGTGTATTTTCCGGAATTGAGTTGCGCGAGCTTAGGATTGGACGTGATGGATGTCTCCGGAGAGGCGCATTTGGACGTGGTGGATCACGACATGCGGAAGATTCGGTACGATCGGTACGGGGTGAAGATGGAGAAAGAAGAGAAGCATAAACCGAACGAAAAGATAGCAAAAAAGGCGCCACCGAGTGGTAGTCCGAAGAAGAAAACCGCGGAGGAGTTAGTTCCTGAATTTATGGAAGACGGGAAGACGCCGTATTGCGGTTCGTGTTACGGCGCGGATACCGGCGGAGCGAACGCGGGGAAAGAGAAGCGGTGTTGTCAGACGTGCGAGGAGGTGCGAGACGCGTACATTGAACTCGGGTGGGCGTTTACCGGCGCGAGTGGGATGGAACAGTGTAAACGGGAAGGGTTTTCGGAGGAGTTAGGGAACGTTCACGAGGAAGGGTGCGAGTTTAAAGGTTTCTTGGACGTGAATAAAGTGCAAGGCAATTTTCACATCGCGCCGGGGAAGTCGTTTCAACAAGGCGAACAACACGTGCACGATTTATCGCCCTTTCCCGACGGGAAGTTTAACTTTTCGCACGAGGTGAGACACTTATCGTTTGGCGAGGGTTATCCGGGTAAAATCGACCCTTTGGATGGTACGAAACGAACGTTGAAAGCTCCCGCGGAGACGGGCGTGTACCAATATTTTTTCAGAGTCGTCCCGACGACGTACACGTATCTCAGCCCGTTCAAGAAAGACATCAGCACGAACCAATACTCGGTGGTGGACCATTTCAAACCGCTGAACGCGGCGACTGTCGAAGGTGGCAGCAGCGACTTACCGGGCGTGTTTTTCTTTTACGATTTATCGCCGATTAAAGTAGACATCGCCGAGTACCGAACGAGCGTTTGGAAATTTTTAGCGGAAATATGCGCCAGCGTCGGCGGCGTCTTCGCGGTGAGCGGCATCGTCGATAAGGTGGTGTATAAAGGATCCTTGGCGCTCAAAAAGAAGATTCAGCTCGGCGTTCAGGATTAATTAGAGAGATCATAGAGAATATATATATATATATATATTGTAACATCAAAGAGTTTAGAGATAGATAGATTGTTAAGAATCCGCTCGGCCGCGTAGTACATATCATTTAGGGGTGTTTTGACGACGTTTCGAAATCCATCTTCTTCACTCCTACATCGACGCGTTTAATCACAATGTCTCTCGAGGAGAACAACAAAACCAACAACCAAAAATCATGGTTCCAGCAAAACAAGCTCGCCTTAGTCGGCGGTCTCTGGGCCTCCGCCATGACCACGACGTTTGTGTTTCAGCACGCCTTTCAAAACTCTTCCGCGCGAACGAGCGTGAAAGTCATCCACTCGCGCTTGTATTCGCAAGCGATAACGTTGACGGCTTTAATCGCCGCGAGCGGTGTTGAATATTACGACCGCACGTACGGCGAGAAAGCGAAGAGAGGAGGGAAAGACGACGACGTCTCGGATCCGTTCGAGTATAAGCACAGAAGAGTTTTGGCAAAGGCGAGGAAGAGGGAGGAAGCGGCGGCGGTCGGGAAATGATATGGTTACTCTCGTTAGTCATCAAAAAATCCGAGGCTCGTCACGGGTCAAAAAAAATACGAGTGCGCCGCGCGCATACGAGAGAGACAACTTTCGAGAAGACGCACAATAAGTTCCAGTCTCCTCGCATTCTCGCTGCGTGTCGTCTGTCTGCGCGTGAGAAAGAGAGAGAAAATGTCGGAGTCTCCCACCTTTCCCGTCGTCGTCTTCCTTTCGCGAGCGGCGCGATGGAACCGATTTTTCTGGACGGCGTTGGCGTTTACGTTTTTCAAAATCTTGGACGTTGTTTTTAGCGGATTCGGGTTGGTGTATCCGTGCTTGTTGCCGATAAGTCGGTACGCGTCGAAGGATGCGGGAGATGAGAAGACCAGTCCGAAAGTTTTGCGGTGGGAAGAGTTCAAGTTGAAGGTGTATTCGCTCGCGTATTGCGTCTTTGGCGTGGACGTTCCGAGACGATGGGTGGAGAACTGTTACGAAAAGTTGATAAAGGCGAACGAGAGCGTTCCGGATGCCTTCGTGCAGGAAATACCCACGATTTACGACGCGCATTTACCAGGATTTGATTGCGATAAGTTCTTTCGTGACTTTGTGAAAAGGCCGCATCCGGTCGTTTTGAAAGGGTTCGCCAAAGAGACAATCGCCGCGAAAGAGTGGACGTTGGATAATTTGATCGAAAGATTCGGCGAGGATGAGGTGAAGTTAAAAACGAAAGACGGCGATAATCGACCAGGGAAAATCAAGGATTTGAACGTCTTTCCAAACTACTTGCACAACTGCGAGTCGATCTTTGTGAAACACCCGGAGTTGGCAAAGCAATTACGAGTGGACAGATTGGAGAAACTCGCCGGGAAGAGAATCGCGAACGACCATCCCACTCTCGGTCCTTTGCCGTTACAACTCTTCGCCGGTAGAGGCGGTACGGGAACCGCGTTTCATTGCGCCAACGCGTACAACTTCTTTTTTCAAATCGAAGGCTTGAAAAAGTGGACGTTTGTTGACCCTCGATGGACGATGTTCATGTTCCCTTCGATAAATCGTAACGCCATTTATCAAAGTTGCGCGATTAAAGACCCAAACACGGTTTTGGAACGATACAAACCGTTGTGGCGCGTCGTTCCTCGTTACTCAGCAATCCTCGAAAAAGGCGATGTTCTGCTGAACCCACCGTTTTGGTTCCACTGTATCGAAAACTTATCGGAATCCTCCGTCGCGGTCGCCACTCGATGGGCGGATTGCAAGGCGCTCAACCCAATCACCGGCTTGGGTAGCGACGGCAATCGCTTGTTCACGGCGTTTCAACTCTTCTCGCCAATTTTCGTCAAGATGACCTTCTCCATGTTCCTCGCGGGAAGTCCTCGACTGGTACCGGAAGACGAAATCGTCCAAGACGAAGAAGAACGAGACGCCGCCCGTCGTTCAAAGCAAGGGGTTCGGTTCGAACAAGGCAATCGCATGCTCGACGCGTTTAACGACAACGCCGAGAATGATGCCTACAAAGCATATTACTTGAATAAAAAAGCAAATAAAGGAAGAAACGTCGTGTAATCTTTTTTAATGCTAAATACCTGCTAATGCTACTCTATTCTTACTATGATTCTCTCTACAAAACGAATCCTAATCCGGCGGCGGCGGCTTCTTGCGCTATTTGATCGAACGGATTGATATCCAGAACTCTTCTTGGCGCGTCCGCATCCAAACGAGTGAACTCGTCGCTATCGTCGTTGACGTTCTTTTTTTCTGTCGTTTTTTCTTTCTCTTCTTGCTGCGAGGTGGATGAAGCCATATCTTTGAACGATTTCACGAACGTCGCGACGAGGTTGAGCGTTTTGTTCTTTGGCACGCGCACTTTTTGTTCCTCTGCTTCTAAATCCTTGGTATTTAACGTCGACGGTTGTTCGTTCCTCCCAAGTTTACTTTGTAATTCTTTGGCGGTTTCTGCCGCGGTAGCCGCCGCGCTTCCTCCACCTTGCGCGAACTCGCTCATCGAATTCAACGCGGCGCTTTCCATCGCTAACTTTGCGCGTTCGTCCCGCTCGCGAATCAGTTGCAACTCCTCCTCGTCCAGAACCATCGTCTTGCGTCCTAGAATGTCAATGCCAAACGTCCTCTTCCTTGCCAACTCTCTTTCTTTCTGTTGTTGATCCATGGCGTCGCGTTTGTGTTTCAGAGCTCTTCGCTCGTCCTCCGCCAACCACGCTTCTGCGTCGACGTCTCCGTGATCGTACCACTCCGACTGATCGTCCACAACTTTCGTTCGACTCGCTCCAGACCGGTCGAACGATACCAACTGGTCTTTCAACTTCACCGCCGCCGCTTTCCCGGCTTCCGTTTCTTTCTCTCGTTCTTGTTCAGTCACGTACCCGATGCCGCCGTTCCAAATCAAACCGTCGCGTAACTTAACATCAACAAACGCGTCGCAAAACGTACACTTCCCCGAACTTTCTAAAAATACTCTCGCGTCCTTCTCTGCGACAACCCCAGACGCGTCTAAATCAAACCGAAATATCTTCCCGCATCGCAAACAGTTGACGGCGCGAGGCTTGAGCAAATCGCTCGCCTCGAGCGCGTCGCCTGGATTTTTCATCCGATCCTCCTCCGCGTTGCCGCCGCCGCCACTCCCGCTCTTTTTCTTCGCCGTCTTCACGAGTATCGATCGGTGTTCTCGCACCATCGACGACGACGACGACGACGCTTTCTCTCCAGTCGTCGTCTTCTTCCTCTTCGCGTCGTCGTCGTCGTATTTCCTGTACGCTTTCGCTTCGCCTCTCTTTTGGTCCTCCAACTCTACAACCATCTTCTCGTCTTTCGATTGTTGGGATTTTCTCAGCTTGAGCGACGACGACGACGACGATACTTTCTCTTCTCCCGTCGTCTGTGACGTCTTTGTCGTCGTCGTCTTCTTCTTCGCGAAGAGCATCTCGCTCAAGCGAAGCGCTTCCGCGACTTTCTCCTCTTCCACTCCTAAAAAGTTTCCCATGGCATCGACGGCCTCCTCGGCGGTTTTCGCCGCCACGCACGTGACGACTAAACCGTCGAGCAGCCAATCTTCGCCGGTCGGGAAGGAGCGCTTGAGCTCGTCGAGGAACCAACGCTGGAGCTCTCGTTGGTGTTCGGACATTTTAGAGCAACAACGCGCGAGGAGTAGTTCAAGTTTTGAACATAATTTGTGTAAATAATATGGGAAAAGAGACACTTAAGAGAGAGAGAGAGAGAAAGCAAACGCTCCCGTAGTCCCGCGAGTGTGCGGATTCATCACGCACGACGCGCATTATTGGTGAATATAATAATAAAATTACGTATAATTATGAATTAAAACTGGGTGTGGGTGTATTCCTTATTATCTTATACAGAAGGTATGCGTGCCGTTTGCTTTCCCCGCCGCCGCCGCGCGCATACGCTCGAGAACAATATAGTACTCTCGTCGACTCGACTTACTTGGCCAAAGACATCAAGCGGCGGCGTTGGACTTTGTCCACGCAGCTGGAAGTAGCCAACATGGTCTTCGCGACGCACTGTCTCGCGGCTACTGCGATTTGGTCTTTGCCGGCAGCTTCTTCGAGCTCGCCAGATTTGACTTTATCGTTGATTTGCTTGTACGTGAGTTGGCAGTCGGCGGTGACTTTGGAGAGGGCGCCGGCGCATCCGGAGTCCGCTTCTTCCTCGACGGCTTGTTCTTCTTCTGTTAATTCTGGCTGTTGTTCTTCTTCTCCTTCGATGGTGGTTGTGCTGGTCGTAGTCGTCGTAACTGGTCGCGGCACGCTCAACGTTTGCACGGTCGCGTGGGATTGCGTCGTAGCGGTCGTCGGCACGGCGGCTTCCGCCGATTCGATTTCCGCCGGTTCGACTTCATCGACTTCTTCGGTAACGACCGGTAACTTCATCGTCGAGAGCGAGGAGGAGTGATGTCCAGCGACAATCTCTGGCTCGGAGGTGGTGACGACGTCAACTTGCTCTCCCGGCTGCGGGACCGCAGTTTCGGAGGAAACAACGGATGAGATTGGTTCTTCAGTCGCCTTCACGACTTTGTATTCTTCATCTTCTTCTTCATCTTGACTGGCCAAAGTCGGCTCGACTGCTTCCGTCGCGGTAGCAGAAGACGAAGAAGAAGAAGAAAAAGAAGAAGAAGAAGAGAAGGACAAGTCTCTCATGGATTCATTCACTTTGTCTTGAATCTCTTTTTCTTTCTTCATCTCCAACGCTTTCTCTTCCGCTTTGCTGTCAATCATCGCCAACTCCTTCAAATCCGGCGAGAGCGTTTTGGATTGCTTCATGCACGACTTCAACAAAGCGGACGCTTGCGTGGCGCACTGTTGCGCCGCAGCAGACGCGGAATCCAAAGCCATGTTCAACGTCAATTCCTCAGAGCCGATGATGCCTTTGGCACACTCCTTCTTGATCTCTTGAACTTGGCTCGAGCACAACTCCGCGATTGGCTTCACGCACTGCGTGTTGATCACTCTCGATTTGTCCGCGCAAGTTTCTCGCAACAATTCCATTTGTTCCGCGGACTCCTCCGCGGTCAACTTGCCCGCCTTCACGTCTTCGCTGATGGCGCTGTACTCCTTAAAGCAGGTCACGGCGACGTTTCTCGTCGCCTTCACGCACGAATTGTTCGAAGACGCCGTCGCCCCGGTCGACTCGTCCACGCCTCTCGAAACTTCCATCATCGACCCGAGCATGGTGGCAAACACCGACGAGAGCTTGTCTTTCTTGCTCAACACCGCGTTTTCAACCACCTCGCCGCTCGACGTCGTCTGCTTCTCGAACGGCGTCTTCTTCGTGCCTTCCAACGAGGCGAACAAGTCCAGCGGGTTGAACGAGTCAAACTCGTCCGCTTCTTCGAGCTCGGATTCTTTCGGCGCCGAGTGCACGTGCACTTTGACGTGCGAAGGTGAAGAAGAAGACGACGAGGAGGAGGAAGAGGACATCGTCGTCGTCGTCGCTGAGCCGACTTTAGCCGCCGGCGCCTCTTGTTTTCGTTGTTGTTGTCGATTCATCCCGAGTTGGCTTTTCGCCTGTTCGGCCAAACGATCCACCTTCTCCACGCTTTGTCGTTTCATTTTCGCCGCTCTCTCGAGAATCAACCTCTTCTCCTCCGTCGATTTCCTCTGCGCCGAGCGCAAATACTGCGCGCGGTGGTGGTTCACCGGCATCGCGGCGCGTCTGGGAGACGACGCCGCCCCGTGCGCCGCGTTGTTGGCGTTGGAAGGCGTGGTCGCTCGCGGTGTTGTTTGCGCGGCATCGGCGGTAAACAACAACGCCGTCCCGAGCACGGTGAGCGCGATTTCGTTGCGACCCATTCTTCTTTTTCCGCTTCTCTGTCTGTCTGTCTCGCGTGAATAATCGACGAGTAGTGCGCCGTTTTGTCTTCTTCTCTCGAGATCGAGGAGAAAGCCCGCGCGTCGCGTCGCGTGTCGCGTTTTTGTGATTGATGTTTGCATTGACCCGCGGCTCCTTTTCTTGTGTTTAGGGTATCAATGTTATGACAAAACCCTAAACCCTTATTTTGCATAAAACCCTAAACGTGACAGCGTGGCAAAAAATAAAAAAAGATTACACCACGAGCGATTTGATTTATCCGGGAAACGAACGCGCGATATATACATATCGTCCTCACATAAACGGAACGAAACACACAAAAAAATGATGCAACGACACGCTCTCTCTGCGACTCGCGCGAAGCCGATGCCATCGATGAAAATGGTCGCATCTTCTTCGTCCTCCAAAAGAATCGCACGACAACAACAACAACAAAAACAGATGAAAAAATACAGCAGAACGATGACGACGACGACGAGAGCATCATCATCGGAAGAAGAAGGCGCTACTCAGAAGACTTCTTCGCGAGAAGAAGAGGATGAATTTGAAGCGAAACTGGGCGCGTTGAGAGGCAAACGATCGAAGCGATCGTCCACTTCGAACGACGACGTGTCCATGGTGACGGGTTTACCGACGACAAAGACGAAATCGTCCTCCTCGAAACTTCCCGGCGTGAGAGATTTCATGTCCGATTTCACCGAGGAACCGAAAACGAAAGACTGGGGCACGGAGAAGATTTTGTACGAAGGACCGCCGGCGCGAGGGGAAGTCGTGGCGAACGTGTTGATGTCGTGGACGGTCGTGTGGCTTCCGTTGACGATTCAAGCGGCTGGGAGAGCGTTGTGGTCTTCGTATAAGATCACGGATAAGAGAGTGTGCGTGATTTCAAACTCGCCGTTGCGAAAGGAACGCACGGACGTGCCGATGGAACAGATTAAGGACGTCATCTCCATCGGGAGAGGTATTGGCGCGTGGGGGGACATGGTCATCACGTTGAGGAACGACGAGAAGATTGAGTTGAGAAGTTTGCCGAATTTCAAAGAGTTGGAAGGGGAAATTAAGCAGAGAATGTACAAGGAGAAGCCGATTGAGTTTTAAAACGTCTTCTTCTTCTTCTCGTCGTCGTCGCGCTCCCTTTTTGCATTTATTATTATAAAATAAAATAAACTTTGTGATTGTTTCATGCACTATCTATATCTATATCTATATCTATATCTATACATAACTAACTACTCTGTATACTCGATGAGTACTATCGAAGAAGAGGACGCCGATGGTTCTAGAAACGCGTTTGGATTTTGCGCCTCCCACGCGGCGAAGTGCGCTCTTCTCTCGCCGCTTTTCATCTTGAACACTCTCTCGTCGTCGTCGTTCGTCGTACTCAAATCTATCTCTTCGCGACGAGTTTCGTCGTCGTCGTCGTTTATAGCATGATTACTGCTACTATCATGTATACCACTAAACATTTCTCTCGGAAATTCTCCGGCGCACTTCGGTCGCTCTTTCCAAAAGTTCACCAAAAGCGTCACCCTCTGATACGCTTCTTCGTTTCCTTCAAAGCCGTCGTCTCGACAGACGCCGTGCCACATGTCCCCTCGAAACGCGAACAGCCGGTTCCTTCTCGGTTTCACCAACACGCACTTCCGCATCTTCTCGTACTCCTCCTCGTCGAACGCGACCGTGGCTCCGCCTCTCTCCGTCTTGCCGTAATACACCGTCGAGAGCAGCGGGTGCTTTTTCCTCAACAACAACTCGCCACCTTCTTCTTCTTCTTCTTCTCGTTCCAAAACGCAATCCGTGTGGTACGCTTTCGGCGCTTCGTCGTGCGCGACGTCTTGGACCCAATACTCGCACCCGACGAAATCGTCGTCGTCTCGAAAAAGAGAAGAAAAGAACGCGCTCTTCTTCTTTCCCATAAAGTACGAACAGAGCGTCTCGCAGTAGCGTTCAATCGCCGTTTGCGGTTGGGAATCTCTCGACCAAAAATACGTGCCCGACACGAAGAATGCATCTTCTTCTTCAACTGTCGTCTTTGGCGACGACGACGACGAGAACAACAACAACTTGCCGGCATCGTTCAAACGCACGTATCGATTTAAAAACGCGTCCACCTCTTCGAGCTGCTTCTCGGATAAGAAATTCTCCGTCGCGTGTATCTCGTCTTCGAACGAACACGACGAGGAGGAGGAGGAGGAGGAGGGCGTCGTCGTCGTCGTCGTCATTCGCGTTTCCATTTTGATGTGTTGATGTGTGTTTTCCCGAAACGAAAAGTGTGGATTTTCCCTACTAAATCACGCGCAACAGATACAGAAGATAACAGAGAGCTCTCTTTGACGACAAGTTCAAAAAAATGCCAGCCGCTCGCAAACCTTCCTCTTTCTCCTCCTCCCCGCGACGACAACACCAACACCAACACCAAAACAAACAAACCGCGGAGGAGAAGGCGCTGGAGATGAAGTACGATTTGTTGAGGAAGAAGAAAGAGTTGAAACTGGCGAAGAAGATGGTGAAAGACGCGGAGAAGAAGGCGAAGCGAGAGGAGAAGAAGAAGAGCGAGAAGAATAAGAATAAGAATGATATGGATGATGGCGTGGTAGAGGAGGCGTTCGAAGACATGCGGAAGAGAGATGGAACGGCGGCGGCTGAGGCGAGTGATGGAGACAGAGACGACGAGTCGCTCGGTAGGGGAAAAGCAGATTTGAAATCAGAGGAAGAAGGGAAACGAGGAGGAGGAACGATAACGACGACGAAAGCGATGAAACGACCGGGACAGATGAAAAAGACGACGGACGTGGAGAAGAAAGATGGGGATGTGCGCGAGGAAAACGAAGGAAAGGTGGCGACATCGAGAGGAAACGAAGAAGAGGCCGCCTCCGCTGCCCGGTCGGCGAGAGGAGGAGAGAACGAAGAAGATGTGAAGAGAACGAAAGAATCGACGACAGAAGAAGTGCAGAACGAAGATGGAGGAAAGGCGACGACGACGACGACGAAGGAAAACACTACCGGTGCCATGAAAATTACGTTCAAGAAGAAAGTGGCGAATACTGACGCTTCGAAAGGCGACGCGAGCGCCTCCGCCGCGTCGCAGAAGAAGAAGAACAACAAAGAAGAACCAAAGAAAGAAGAAGAAGAAGAAGATCCGATGGCGAAAGCGATCGCGAAAGCTAAGCTCGTGATGCAAAAAGAAAACGAAAGGAGAGAAAAGGAGGAGAAAGAGGCGGAGTTGAAGAAAAAAATGGAAGAGGAGGAAGAGGCGAGACGGAAAGAGGAGGAAGAACGAGCCAACGCAGTGCCGAAAGTTATCGTTCCAAAATTCGGGAAGAAACGAGAATTGGATCCGGAATGGTTGAAACAGGAAAACGAGCGGTACGAGCGAGAACAGAAAGAACGAGAAGAACGAGAGCGAATCGAGAAGGAAGAGGCTTTGAAGCCGAAGAAACGACAGAAACGACCGAAATTGGCACCGAAGAAACTCTTACCGCCGGTGCCTAAAAACGTCCCCGGTGTCGGAAACCTTGATACCGACGAGGCTGGCGCGGCAGAGGCGGCGGGTGAAGGAGCGACCGCGAACGGAGACGTTGAAGCTGGTGAAATGGCCGTTTTAGACGATGAAACCGCGAAAGCAGTCGGCGTCGGTCAGAAAATACACGAAGAAGAGGAGGACCACGACGACGACGATCGTTCGGGTGGTACCGAAGTGTTTGTCGGTGGCATTCCACCCGAAGCGAACGAACGCGACGTCGGCGACGCATTCTCTCGTTTCGGAAAAGTTTCCAAAGTTCGCTTGTTTGACATGCAATCTTACGGTTTCGTTAAATTTTACGGCGTAAAAGCCGCCGACGCGGCGGTGAAACATTACGAAGGCTGCGACGGTACCGGCAACAACCCGATTGAAGATCCGGTGCTCATCTGCGACGTCCCTGTAAGCATCGTTGAATTTGCAGCTTCCGGCAAAGATCTCGTCGTGCAAAAAGCGAAAGAAATAGCGATGAAGAAACGCGAAGGCGAATCGCTCGAGGAAGAGGAAGCGGCGAGAGCGAAAGCGAGAGAGGTCATGACGTACGAAGAGATTTAGTCCCGTCGCGGCGAGAGAGGCGCGCGAGGTAGAAAGACAAAAGATTAAGAATCACACAAGTAGCCATTGAATGCATAGTCACGATACGTTTAGCGCACACGCGTAGAAGATTAACACATTATCATCGCAGGCTTTTGACGACTTTTCACGGTCGCTCTCGCGTACTATAGGTAGTTTCGAGACTTTTTCCTCTCTCTCTCTCTCTCTTCTGTTCTCCCACAACGACACTTTTTGACGCGCGCGTTTTCGTCGGAGAAAAAAAAGAGAGATCATCGAGTAGTGAGAGAACGTGCGCGAGAAAGCAGAGTAACGCAACGAGCGCACGCAATGATGGACCGCGATGACGACGTGGACGACGACGTTTCGCTCCTCGTCGTCGTCCTCGAAACAAACTCTCGATTTTGGTTTCCAAATGCGCGCGATGGCGACGCCGCGCTCGATAGTAAAACACACGGCGCGAGCGCGTACCGGTTCGAAAAAGTATGCAAAGCCATCGCCTCCTTCTCTTCCGCGTACTTGGCGTGCAACAGAGCAAACAGAATCGCCGTCGTGGCCGCGCACGATAGGAACGAGTGCAGGTTTTTGTTCCGGTCGCATTTGGAGGGTGATTTCGAACCGGAAGAAGAAGAAGAAGAAAAGAACGGAAGAACGAAGAAGAAACCGCGAATTCTGTTCGTCGGCGACGACGAGTACGACGGCATCGGCGGCGGGTTAGCGAATGGAAACGAAGACGTGGACGCTTTAGACGTTTCGAAAGGATTAGAACCGTTACAGACGACGTTTCGGAGAGAGTTTTTCGATGGATTGAAAGCGTTGAACGAAGACGACGACGACGACGAGAGACGAGTTCAGGAGCAGGAGCACTCGACGCCCATAGCTGGTGCGATATCGTTGGCGTTAACCTACGCGAATAGAATAGAACGAGATCCGTCGCTGCGCGGTCGCGTAAAATCGAGAGTTTTGGTCGTTCAAGCGTCCGAAGACGACGCCGAACAGTACGTGCCGATGATGAACGCCATGTTCGCCGCGCAGTCGAGCAACATTTTCATCGATTGCTTGTGCTTGAACGAAAAAGAGTCCAGTTTCTTACAACAAGCAGCATTCGTCAGCGGTGGAGTATACGCGAAGCCAGAGAAATCGAAGAAAGGCGCAGGAGACGAGACTCGAGAAGATTTGCTAGAGAGAGCGTTGTGTTCGTTTCTCCCGGACAGATTCTCCCGACGTTTTTTACGCCCGCCGCGAGCCGGTTCCATCGATTTCCGCTCTTCCTGTTTCTGTCACGGCAACCGAATCAGCAAAGGTTTCGTCTGTTCCGTCTGTTTGTCCGTCTTTTGCGCGAAAGAAGGCACGTGTCAAACTTGCGGCGCAGAGTTCGTGTAAAACGGTTGTAGGTAAATAGCCTTTAGAAGTATGTATATTTAGAGCGCAGTAGCGTACTACTAGGTAGTAGTTTTCATGCGAGAGAGAGAGATCAAGAGCACTCTAATACTAAACGCAAAGCAGGCACAAAAAGTGAACAAACAGACGAAGAAGAAGGAAGAGGACGCCTCCGATCGAACGAGAAAGCCGCGAAATCTTACTAAAAAAAAATCTTTCCAAAAAGGCACCTCAATTCGACGTCGATATTTCTTTTTTTCAAAAATAAATATTCTCTTCTTCGTTATAAAAGGGAGACAACACGCGCGCACAGAATACCACCCGGGGGAGAAGAAGAAGAAGAAGAAGCGCGCAAAATACGCACCCATAGCTACTACTGCTCGACGATCTTTTTTTTCACCTCACAGTAACGCGTAGTCGTCGTTTTCAGATCTCCCCTCCACCCAGAAGTTATTCGTGATGTTGTCGCTCGCATCGTCGCTTTCAAATTGCGAAACGTCGTTTCGTCCCCAGAACAACGCTTCTTCTTCTTCTTCTTCTTCGCGAAGCCGGGAACGACAAAGAACGACGACGACGACGACATTCTTTGGATCTTGTTCGAATGGAAGAAGAAGAAGAAGAAGAAGAGCAGAACGAGGACTTTTTACCGCCGGTGGTGGTCGTGAGTCGTCAGCCTTCTTACTTTCCTCTTCTTCGCTTTCGGTCGTTGCTGGAAGAAAAGGAGGAAATCGTCGACGTTTTTCAACTGTTTTCGCTTCCGCGGCGGAAAATGTTGGCGAAACCCACCACCACCACCAGCAAAAGAAGAAGCGCGCGCAAACGACTTTGACGCACTCGACGTCGACGACGGCAAACAACACCAACGCTACTACTAACAACGCTGCGAGAACAACAACAACAACAACGACGACGACTTTTATAGGTATGAATGAAAACATGTTTGAATATCGCTCGGACGTGGAGAAGAGCCGAATCATAACGTCCGCGCGAGAGTTGGATCAGCGAAGAGTGCTCGTGCTGGACGTGGCGATGCAAACGAGCAACATCGTGAGTTGGCAAAAGGCGTTGATATTAGCGATGTTTGATAAGGTAGACGTTTTGGAGTATTACGAGGAGATGGTAGCGTCCGCGTATTCTGCGTTTTATTTACCCGCGGTGGTGAAAACGAGAGTGTACGATAAGCAGAAAGGGTCGATCTCGTTGTCGAGGAAGAACGTGTTGATTAGAGATAATCACTCGTGCACGTATTGCGGCGCGAAGGATGATTTGACCATAGACCACATCGTTCCAGCCTCGAAAGGCGGCGAATGGTCCTGGACGAATTTAACGACCGCGTGTGCGAAATGTAACAATCGCAAAGGAGATAAGTATTTAAAACAGTGCAATGGAATGAAATTGATCCGACCGGCGAAGGAGCCTTCGGTCGCGTCGGGGGAGTTTTCGCAGTTTTCCAGAATCGTGAACCCGCCAGACGAGTGGATTCCGTTCATCGATCCGAGACACGTGAAACGAATACCGGAAGGATTCATGGATGATTTGGAGTTTGGGGATGTTTCGATTAAGAACAACGTCGTGGACGTGGAGAAGACGCTGTTAAAAGTGAAGTCGAAGAACAACAAGAAGAAAAAGTCAAAGAGCGGGGGTGGCGGTTCTTCGTCGTCGTCTTCGTCGTCTTCGAGCGGCGCGCGGTAAGACTGGCCTTTTGTGTACTATCATCATTAAAAATCATTTTTATATATATAACATCTGTAAAAAACAAGTGTACGTGATTGCCTGCGTTCATATACCTATTGCGCCGTTGATGTAAGATATACCGTATTCCGACGCGGCTGAGTTAACCGTGTACTACGCGTTCTTCGACTTCATGACACATTAATTCACCTGAGTTTGCGTCAACGCCAACAACTCCACAAACTTCTCCGCGCACAATTTACTGCTCGCTGGATTCTGTCCAGTCACTAAAGTACCGTCGACAACCGCGTGCGCGCCCCACGCGCTTTCGGCTTTCGAGTACTTGGCGCCTTGCGCGACCATCTCTTTCTCAATCAACGTCGGCACCTCTTCCTGCATGCCAACTTGCGTTTCTTCCTCGTCTGAAAATCCCGTCACAGACATCCCGCTCACCAACGGCGTCTTTCCGTCTGCTTTCGTGCACGATAACAGCGCGATCGGTGCGTGACAGTCCAGCGCGACTGGTTTCCGCTTCGATAAAAACGTCTCGATGACTTTCGCCAACTCTTCGTTTCCATGAAAGTCGGTGCAACACCCGTGCCCCCCCGGCAAAAACACACCGTCGTACTCATCCGCATTCAATTCAT
>Ga0181573_10002823_pt1 | contig 15815 bp, 13 predicted proteins | sample 101ome_25_FD_148643 | JGI IMG/M metagenome (GOLD analysis project Ga0181573, IMG submission 148643) | Coastal salt marsh microbial communities from the Groves Creek Marsh, Skidaway Island, Georgia - 101409BT metaG (spades assembly) | ecosystem: Environmental > Aquatic > Marine > Intertidal zone... | reverse complement strand
GCTGGGACTTGAGCTGATTCGCTTTGACATGTCTGAGTACATGGAGCGCCATACAGTATCCCGTCTGATTGGAGCGCCTCCCGGTTATGTGGGATTCGATCAGGGTGGATTGCTGACCGACGCGGTAACAAAGCATCCGCACTCGGTTGTGCTGCTGGATGAAATCGAGAAGGCTCATCCCGAAGTGTTTAACCTGCTCTTGCAGGTGATGGACCATGGGACGCTGACCGATAACAACGGCCGAAAAGCGGATTTCCGCAATGTCATTCTGGTTATGACAACAAATGCGGGGGCCGAGAATATTAGCCGACGTTCGATCGGCTTTACTCATCAAGATCACACCACTGATTCACTTGAAGCGATCAATCGCATGTTCACCCCGGAATTCAGAAACAGGCTTGACTCCATTGTTGGCTTCGAACCCCTAGGCGAAGACGTCATTTTGACGGTGGTAGACAAGTTCCTGACGGAGCTTCAAGGTCAGCTGGACGAGAAAGGTGTTCAGCTGGACGTCGATGAGGAAGCCAGGCTGTGGTTGGTTGAAAAGGGTTACGACCGCACCATGGGAGCCAGGCCTATGGCACGGGTGATTCAGGAGCACATCAAGAAGCCACTGGCCGATATGGTTCTATTTGGCGGTTTGAGCAAAGGCGGTATTGCGCGAGTGTCGTTGAAAGACGATCGATCAGCGTTAGTGGTAGTCGCAGATGTTGAGATCCGAGAACCTGCTCAAGTGGAGTAGTGCGTTGGGCGAGGGGAGCGATTACCGCTCCCGGTACGTGATCCGCCCTTTGGTTAGATCGTAGGGCGTCACCTCAACACGCACCTTATCGCCGGTCAGGATGCGAATGTAGTTTTTCCGCATCTTTCCAGAGATGTGAGCGGTCACGACATGACCGTTTTCAAGTCGAACCCTAAAGGTCGTGTTGGGGAGGGTATCAATGATCTCTCCCTCCATCTCGATTTGATCTTCTTTAGCCATTCAGTCCACACCAAGGTCTATTGGGGCGGCACTTTACCCCAAACACCGCCCGACAGAAAGCGTAATCATTGGGGTTTATCGACAAACCGCAGCGGCATTGAAGGGCCTAGATCTCCTCCCGCGGGCAACTTCTCCCGGCGCTGCCAGCATCCGGCCTGAAGCAATTCCAGTGGGCCAAATCGCGCCTTGTAGTTCATCTTGCCGCAATTTTGAATCCAGTAGCCAAGGTAAACGTAGTCAAGGTCAAGCCGTTTGGCCTCCTCGATCTGGAACAGTACTGCCAGCGTTCCCAAGCTTCTCTTTTCCTCGGTGGGGTCATAAAACGTATAAATAGCAGATAAACCATCCAGCATTTGGTCCGTAACCAAGATGGCAATCAGTTTGTCGCCATGCCGGAATTCGAAGTAACGAGTGCACCTCAGGCCGTTGTTTAAAAACGAGCTGTATTGGTCCCTGTCAGGTGGATACATATCTCCATCCGCGTGGCGACCTTCGATATAGCGCCGGTATAAATCATAGGCCTCATTGCACTCGATAGAATCCACTTCCGTGATAGTTAGATCGGTGTTGCGTCGCCAGACCCGCTCTTGGCTTTTACTGCGGTGAAATTCATTCGTTACCACCCGCGAGGGCACGCAGGCATTACATTTAGCGCAGTGGGGGCGGTAGATATGATCACCACTTCGACGAAAACCCATCACCGATAGTTGGGTGTAAAGCTCCGGGGAAATCTGCTGCCGTGGATCGATAAAAAGCGTTGTGGCTTCCTGATCAGGAAGATAACTGCAAACGTGAGGGAATGTCGTGTAAACCCGAATGTCTCGCAGTGATGCCGTCAAGCTTCGCCCCCTTTGCCTTTCATTTCACTCAACATGGTTGAGGTCGCGGGAAAGCTCTCCACGGCAGCCATAGCCGCATCCGTCTCTTCCCCAGTGCCGACTCTCTTTATAGCCCTAGCGAGAAGATTTTCAAAGTGCTGCCGAGGAAGATTTCTCGCGCCAAGAGATAATAAATGGTCGCTGGAGACCTGGCAGTCAATGAGACTGATACCCGTCGCTCTGGCTCGCCATACCAGCCCGGCGAGGGCTACTTTAGAGGCTTCGGTCACACGGTGGAACATGGACTCTCCAAAAAAACAGCTACCCAGGGCGACGCCATACAAGCCGCCGACCAACCTGTCGTGCTGCCAAACATCAATGGAATGGGCGTGGCCAAGCTGGTGCAACCGTTGGTAGGCAGATTCCATATTCGCATCAATCCAGGTACCTTCACCCTCTGAACGCGGCCCAGCGCAGCCCTCCATCACGGCTGCAAACGCCCGATTCCAGGTTAGAAGGAAATCGTTTGAATTCATGGCTTTACGTAGCGTTTTTGAGATTTTGAATTCATCTGGAAGCAGCACACAGCGAGGGTTAGGAGTCCACCAAAGAATGGGATCACCCTCGCTGTACCACGGGAATATGCCCCGTGAGTACGCTAGCAAAAGACGATCCGGGCTCAGATCCCCCCCGACCGCAAGCAAACCATTGGGATCCTCAAGCGCCTGACTGCTATCGGGAAAATCCTCCATCGGCTGCCTGTAAGCGCTGATTACCCTACCTTGTTAGGGAATCAGTCAAGCTCAGCATCCAGGAATTTTTCTGCGTCCAAGGCAGCCATGCATCCGAAACCTGCAGATGTGATCGCCTGCCTGTAAATGTGGTCCGCAACGTCACCGGCAGCAAATACCCCGGAAATACTGGTGGCCGTGGCTTCGCCAGCAGTCCCGGAAGTAACCTCGATGTAACCGCCTGACATCGCTAGCTGCCCCTCGAATATGCCGGTGTTTGGTTTGTGTCCAATGGCAATAAAAACGCCCGCCACGTCGATGGATTCAAGGGAGTCATCCTGAGTGCTTCGGAGGGAAACCCCAGTGACTCCGCTAGCATCGCCCAACACTTCCTCGAGGGTTCTGTGCCAATGGGGTACAATCTTCCCCTCATCAATGCGCGCAAAAATCCGATCCTGCAGTACCTTCTCAGAACGGAGGGCGTCTCTGCGGTGCACCAAGTGCACTCGAGAGCATAAGTTACTTAGATAAAGGGCCTCTTCGACGGCGGTATTACCGCCACCAACGACGACAACTTCCTTTCCCCGATAGAAAAATCCGTCACAGGTGGCGCAGGCGCTGACGCCTTTACCCATAAACGCGGTTTCACTCTCCAAGCCTAAATATTGTGCAGAAGCACCTGTTGCGATTATCAGAGCGTCGCAGGTGTAGTCATGAGTCCCCCCCAATTTGAACGGGCGCTGGGATAGATCAACACGTTCGATATGATCGAATACGATAGACGCATCAAATCGTTCGACGTGTGCTTGCATCTCTGCCATCAGCTGCGGTCCCTGCAAATCATGAGGACCTCCAGGCCAGTTTTCGACCTCGGTGGTCGTTGTGAGCTGCCCGCCTTGCTGTATTCCCGTGATGACAACCGGTCTCAAATTTGCTCTGGCGGCATATATGGCTGCGGTGTATCCAGCGGGTCCTGATCCAAGGACTATCAGGCGATGATGCTGTGAACTGGTCATACTGATCTCTTTGCTGTAATGAGTAAAATCCGTACTGCGTGGCCCCTCACGGAGCGCCGGCGACATGGTAGCATTTCATTTTCCAGGAGAGGATGACCCGTTTTGGCCGGAACCGGAAAGTCAGCGCAAAATACGACCGCATCATCGCTGTCGGCTCACCGAAGACGGCTCCGAGACGGCCTGTTTATAGCGGTTGGGGCCGTCTGCCTGTTCCTCCTGTTGGCACTCACCACCTACCATGACGCTGATCCGGGTTGGTCTGCCAGCGGCTCGGGTGCCGCCATACGGAATTTAGGCGGTGTCACCGGTGCCTTTTTTGCCGATATTTTCTTTTCACTGATTGGCTTTGCTGCCTACCTGGTGCCATGTCTTTTGGGGTATCAGGCAGTGCGGCTTCTGCTTTCCGAAGACAACCACCAGCCCGTTGACTGGACTCTGTTTGGCCTGCGGGCACTTGGATTGTTTTTGGCCGTCATAGCGGCCACTGCAATCGCTGCGCTGAACGACCAGTCCCAGTCTGGACTGCCCCAGGGTGCCGGCGGCATTCTCGGTGTGGCGATAGGCTCGTCATTCGACGCAGCGTTTAGCCCGGTGGGTGCGCGCCTTATTCTGGTCGCAGTATTTTTATTCGGACTCACGGTGTTTGCCAATATCAGCTGGGTACGGGTCACAGAAGCTTTGGGACACTGGTGTATCGAGGGAGCGAGTTGGTGCGCCCGATGGGTGGTGACAACTCGAGATCGTATTGCAGACAGGAAGGCGCGAGAACGGCAACAGGAAGAGCGTAAAGCCGTTATCGAGACTTACGTCGAGAAGAAAAAGACAAACCCACCCAAAATCAAGCCGCCAGCACCGAAGGTAGAGCAGGGCAGGCGAGTAGAGCAGGAGCGTCAAAAGCCACTGTTCGACATGCCGATTTCGGGGGAACTGCCCCCGCTTGATTTGTTGGATCAACCAGTGGAGGGCGGCCCACGCGGCTACTCGAAGGAAGAGCTTGAGTCCTTATCACGACTTCTTGAACTGAAACTTCAGGATTTTGGCGTGACGGCGGAGGTAACCGCAGTCTACCCGGGACCGGTTGTTACTCGCTTTGAAATCCAGCCCGCACCGGGGGTTAAGGTCTCCAGAATTTCCAATCTTGCGAAGGATCTCGCTCGATCGCTCGCGGTCATTTCAGTAAGAGTGGTCGAGGTCATCCCCGGTAAGAGTGTCGTCGGCATTGAAATACCCAATGCTGATCGGCAAACCGTAAACTTCAAGGAGGTATTGGCCTCCCGGACCTTTGAGGAGTCCAAATCAAATCTGACTCTCGCGCTTGGCCATGACATTGCTGGTGCGCCGGTAGTAGCAGATCTGGGGAAGATGCCCCACTTGCTCGTGGCGGGTACGACGGGCTCCGGTAAGTCCGTGGGGGTTAACTGCATGCTGGTTAGTCTTCTCTATAAGAGCTCGCCCGAGGACGTGCGGATGATCTTGGTCGATCCGAAGATGCTAGAGCTCTCGGTCTATGACGGGATTCCTCATTTATTAACGCCGGTCATTACCGATATGAAAGACGCCGCGAACGGTCTTCGCTGGTGTGTCGCTGAAATGGAGCGCCGCTACAAGTTGATGTCATTACTCGGAGTGAGGAATCTTGCGGGCTATAACCGTAAAGTGGCTGACGCGCTGAAAGCGGGTGAGGCCATCCCTGATCCAACGTGGAAACCTGACCCTCTCTCGATGACCCCAGAGGAAGAACAAGTTCATCCCACGTTGGAAAAACTTCCGAGCATCGTTGTCGTCATCGATGAATTTGCGGACATGATGATGATCGTAGGCAAGAAGGTCGAAGAGCTGATTGCCAGAATCGCCCAAAAAGCGCGAGCTGCGGGCATTCACCTGATTCTTGCTACGCAGCGACCGTCGGTCGATGTCATCACGGGGCTCATCAAGGCAAATATCCCTACCCGAATTGCTTTCTCTGTGAGCTCAAAGGTTGATTCACGCACCATTCTTGATCAGGGGGGCGCCGAGCAGCTTCTAGGGTTCGGAGATATGTTGTATCTGCCGTCAGGGTCTAGCGTGCCAAGCCGTGTACATGGCGCCTTCTGCTCGGACGACGAGGTACATCGGGTAGTTGCAGATTGGAAAAGGCGAGGGGACCCGCAGTATCTTGATGGACTTCTTGATGAGGGTGGTCAAACACCGGTGACCGCAGGTGAGATACAGTCGGCAAATGCGGATGAGGAAGACCCTGAGAGTGATGCACTCTACGATGAGGCAGTTCACTACGTGACCAAGAGTCGCCGGGCGTCGATCTCAAGCGTGCAACGAAAACTGCGTATTGGCTACAACCGGGCGGCGCGTCTAATTGAGACCATGGAAGCCGCAGGTGTGGTGACCCCAATGGGCAGTAATGGCCAACGTGAGGTCATCGCCCCTCCGCCGGCCGATGACTAACGATGAGATCGTCAGGTTTGCCATCTTTGTTGGTTCTAAGCTTGGTAGTCGTGGCCGCTCTCAGTAGCGTGCCCGGAACCCTTTTTGCTGGCGAGCTGTGGCCTATCACCACCGACACACTGGTTGGAGACTTTGAACAGCGGATTGACGATGAATATGGCCAGAGGCTCTCAACCAGCAGCGGCCGCTTCGCGCTGCAGAAACCCCGCCTTTTCCGATGGGAAATACAGACTCCCGGTAGACAGACTTTTGTCAGCGATGGGGAGAGTTTGTGGCAACAGGACTTTGATCTTGAGACATCATCAGTAGATGGTCTTGATCATGCAAGCAGCTCGCCCCTCGAGCTGCTGATGGCTAGTGAAGGTGCCTTAACAACCCGTTTTGACATCTCCCGCGTCGACGGCGTACTGACCCTTGCGCCCAAAGAGGAGAGTGATCTTTTTGAGTCGATCACTCTACGGGATATCGAAAATAATCGACATGAAATGATTATTATCGACGGGCTGCAGCAGCGAATTGTGATCACCCTGACCATTGATCCCACGGCTGCGCCCTCACCAGGTGCTTTTGTGATTCCTGAATCTGCCTATGAAGCCAGCTAGCCTTTCTCTTAGGTCATGACCTCCATGGAGTCACAGGGCGGATTGTTTTCGGAGGGCAAGCTACACGAGCCCCTCGCTTCTAAAATGCGCCCGGACACTCTCGACGGTTTCGTTGGTCAACGGCACCTGTTGGCGCCCGGTAAACCACTCGAGGTGGCCATAACCACAGGCCAGTTGCATTCCTTTCTTCTATGGGGACCTCCAGGTGTTGGTAAAACCACTCTCGCGCGGATTGCTGCTAATGCAGCACAAGCCCATTTTGTGCAACTGTCTGCCGTTCTCGCCGGCGTTAAGGATATTCGCGACGCGGTTGCGGAAGCGAAAGCTCGCCGGGCAGCCGGTGTAGCCACGGTGTTATTTGTCGATGAGGTGCATCGATTTAACAAGGCGCAACAGGATGCCTTTCTGCCGCACGTAGAGGACGGCACCCTGATCTTCATAGGGGCGACGACTGAAAACCCCTCCTTTGAGGTCAATTCAGCGCTGTTATCTCGGGTCAGAACATATCGACTGCGCGCCCTCAGCGAGCAAGAGCTCGAGGAGCTTGTCGAAAAAGCGCTCAGTGCCTACCTATCTGATATCGACATAGCGCCATCGCGTATCCAAAAGCTCGCCGGTGCGGCAGACGGTGATGGACGGCGCGTTTGTGCACTCTTAGAACTGGCCGCTGACCTCGCGCCCCGGGTCGGGGATCGCCGCGTCATTGATGATTCCATCCTGTCGGAGATCGCTGCCGGGAGTTTGCGACGTTTTGACAAGGGTGGCGATGCTTTTTATGACCAGATAAGCGCGTTACACAAGTCAGTCAGAGGCAGTGCACCAGATGCGAGCTTGTACTGGTTCGCCAGACTGCTTGACGGAGGTTGCGACCCCATTTACATCGCCCGCCGCGTCGTACGCATCGCGAGTGAGGATATTGGTAACGCCGATCCTCGAGCCTTGGAGCTGGCGCTAAACGCGTGGCAGGTCCAGGAGAGATTGGGCAGTCCGGAGGGGGAACTCGCGATTGCCCAGGCAATTACATACGCGGCCTGCGCTGCCAAAAGCAACGCCGTTTACGTCGCTTATAAACGTGCCCGAGACTTGGCAGAGCAATCAGGGTCACTTGAGGTCCCCCTCCATCTTCGCAATGCGCCAACCGCATTGATGGAGGCGGAGGGGTATGGTGATGGCTATCGATATGACCACGAGGAGTCCGATGGATTCTCGGCGGGCCAGACCTATTTCCCTGAGGAATTGCGCCCGTCGCCCCTCTATGAGCCCGTTGATCGTGGTCTCGAAAGCAAAATAGCCGAAAAACTGGCCATGCTGAGAGGCATGACATTAGCTGCAGGGAAAAAATCATAAAAGAGGCGTTATGGGTTCCTTTATTCTAGTTGCAATTGGGGGTGCGGCAGGGGCGGTTTCTCGGTACGCCATCGCGCTGGCAGTGAATGGACACCATTGGCCCTCGGCAACTTTTCTGGTTAATGTGCTGGGGTCCGTTGGTTTTGGCCTTGTCATGGTGCTGCTAGTCCGGGGCAGCCTCCATCAATCACTTCAGCCGCTGCTTATGGTCGGATTTTTTGGCGCGTTCACGACATTTTCGACTTTCAGTTGGGAGCTGTTTCAGTTCATTGAGCGTAACGCTTGGCTTGATGCGGTGAGTTACAGTCTCGCAAGCGTGGTTTCATGCGTTTTGGGGATCACTGTAGGGATAGTGCTCGCGCGGCTGACGGGATAATTCCGGCGAAAATTAAGCGCAGACACGGTATCATGCGCGCCGCTAGTTGCTAGAAGCCCGGAGGGGGCATGCTCGATATCAAGGCTATTCGGCAGGATCCCACTGCCATTGTCTCAGGCCTGAAAAAACGTGGACATGAGTTTCCATTGGAACGCTTTACCGCGCTTGACGCGCAGCGGAAGGACGCTGACGTCAGGTCCCAGTCTCTACTTGCCGAGCGTAAGTCAGCCTCAAAGAAAATTGGTGAGCTGGTGGGGCAGGGTGTTTCCGTGGATGAGGCCAAAGCTCAGGTTAACGAGATCCTTGAGCGCATTGCAACGGAAATTGATACTGCCACTGCACAGGCGAGGGCCATTCAAGTGGAGCTTGATGCCTTGTTGTTGGAGACCCCTAATCTGCCTCTGGCCGCGGTCCCGGAGGGACTGTCAGAGGAGGATAACGTCGAGATTCTGCGCTGGGGTAACCCGCGTGTTTTTGACTTTAGACCCCTTGATCATGTTGATCTGGCTGAGCGTCAGGGGGGGCTTGACAGCGACACTGCGGGAAAGATCACTGGATCTAGGTTCGCGGTGATGTATGCAGAAGTCGCGCGCCTGCAGCGGGCACTGACTCAGTACATGCTGGATGTACACACCCAGCAACATGGCTATACCGAGGTTTACGTTCCTTATTTGGTCAACCGGGAGTCTCTGGTTGGGACAGGGCAGCTGCCCAAGTTTGAGGAGGATTTATTCAAGATCGCGGGCGATCAGGAGTATTACCTCATTCCCACCGCAGAGGTGCCCGTGACCAACATCGCCCGGGAGCGCATCTTTGAACCAGATGAGATGGGCGCAGAGGGTGTTCGCTTCGTCGCGCATACGCCATGCTTTCGCAGCGAGGCTGGGAGTTATGGTCGCGACACGAGGGGCTTGATACGCCAACACCAGTTTGAAAAAGTCGAGCTGGTACAGTTCGTGCCGCCGGCCCAATCCGAAACAGCACTGGAGGCCCTCACAGGGCATGCCGAGGTGATTCTCCAATCCCTGGACCTGCCGTACCGGAAAATGATTCTCTGTGGCGGTGATATGGGCTTCTCGTCGGCCATGACCTACGACCTGGAGGTTTGGTTACCAGGTCAGGAGACCTATCGGGAGATATCCAGTTGCTCAAACTTTATGGATTATCAGGCGAGACGTCTCAAGGCACGATGGCGGAATCCTGACAACGGTAAGCCAGAGCTTCTCCACACCCTAAATGGGTCAGGTCTGGCGGTTGGTCGGACGCTGGTCGCGGTTCTTGAAAACTATCAGCAGGCCGATGGCTCAGTAGTCATTCCCGACGTGTTGCAACCCTATATGGGGGGCATGACGGCGATTGCCTGAAATGGACTATTTCCCCATTGGCTTAAAACTTGCGAACAAACCTGTGCTGCTGGTGGGCGGTGGCATTGTCGCTACCCGCAAGGCCCGCCTGCTAGCGCGTGCCGGCGCCGACCTGCACGTTTTGGCACCTCAGGTGTCAGACGAGATTCGGGATCTGCTCTCAGCCCCCAACCATATCCAATTGAGTCCCTGGGATGACAGGAGTCTCGGTGAATACGCTGCAGTGGTCGCAGCAACGCCGGATCAGGATGTCAACGCGGCGATCTCCAGACGGGCACAGGAATCAATGACACCGGTCAATGTCGTAGACAACCCCTCGCTCTGCACATTTATTATTCCGGCAATAATTGATCGCAATCCCCTCATTATTTCGGTGTCCTCCAGTGGTAGCAGTCCGGTGCTCGCACGACGGATCCGCTCGGACATAGAAACCCGCTATCCGGAAGGCTATGGGGAGCTTGCCCGATATCTGGGTTCGCGCCGGGAGGAAGTATCAGAATCGTTGAGTAGCGAGAGTGAGCGCCGCAATTTTTGGGAGACGCTGCTGGGTGAGAGCGAATTTATAAATCACGTGCTGCACAACAATATAGCCGCAGCGGACCAGGTCTTTCAGGCATGTCTTTCCGGTGATGGCTACTCCCGTGGCGCTGTCTATCTGATAGGTGCTGGTCCGGGTGATCCTGAATTAATGACCTTTAAGGCGCTAAGGCTTTTGCAGCAGGCGGACGTTGTTCTCTATGACCGGCTCATTGGAGATGGCATCCTCGAGATGGCCCGCCGTGATGCAGACAAAATTTATGTGGGAAAAGAGCGTTCTGCACACGCAATGCCTCAGTCAGAAATAAATGAAAACCTGGCAGCGCTAGCAAAGAGTGGCAAGCGAGTTGCACGCTTAAAAGGAGGAGATCCTTTTATTTTTGGACGAGGGGGAGAGGAGATCGAGGGCCTTCTCGCAGCAGGTATTAATTTTGAGGTGGTGCCAGGTGTCACTGCGGCCTCCGGAGCAGCTTGTTATGCGGGGATACCACTCACCCATCGGGATCATGCGCAAAGCGTGCGATTCATTACGGGTCACACTAAGAATCATCAACTCGATCTGCCTTGGAGGCAATTTCTAAACGAGCAGGAGACCCTCGTCTTTTATATGGGTCTCGCCGGACTCGCTATTATCGCGAAAGAGCTGGTTGATGCGGGCCGCGCTCCTGATACGCCGGTCGCAATCGTTGAAAAAGCAACCCGGGGCGATCAGCGAGTTATCACCGGGACCCTGGCAACCATCGTAAGGCGAGCGGAGGAGGAAACGCCTGCTGCGCCTACATTATTGATCATTGGAAGCGTGGTAACCCTTCACAGCTCACTCAGGTGGTTTGAGCCCGATTAACGCTTTGCAGTTAGGGGGGGGCCGGACGAGGAGGGCAGCAGAGCAAGAACATCAGCAACTATTCGACTCGCCTCCAGCAGCAGCACATCGGGTTCGTCGGTCTCTTCCTCCGTCGTAGCGGAAGGCTCGACATCCAAGTCGTCACCGTTCACATCAGGCCCCGATATCGAAGCGAAGTTTTCGTCTCTCCGTGCCTGGATGCCATCGTCGTCGTCCTCCTCCTCTCGAAGCGAAGCCAGCGGCTCTTCACCTTTTGATACGCGACGTTTGTTTTCAATGCTCAGCGCTTTTGCCTCTTGAGACTCTCGGAGATCCAAACGGGCTTCTTCGTTAAGGGGAAGGGATGTCATACCGCGGGTTTCAGCCGACATGGTGACTTGGTCCTGCAGATACAGAAAGTCGGGATCCGCGCCGGTTCTATCCTGATGGAGTTTTCTGAGAGTGGGCACCAAACCGTCAAACAAACCATAGTCCCGATGTCTGACAGGTGATATCTGATCCCAGCTGAGTGCATAATCCAGCGCGCTTTCCCCGATCTCAGCTTCATCAAAGAGCGAGGGGAATGAAATGTCAGGCACGACACCTCTGTGCTGCGTCGAGTCACCCGAGATACGGTAAAACTTACTTTCGGTTACCTTAAGTTGACCCTCAGGGAGATCCAGTAAAGTTTGCACGGTGCCTTTACCAAAAGAGCGATCGCCAATCACAATGCCGCGTCCGTAGTCCTGAAGAGCGCCAGCAAAAATCTCGGAGGCAGATGCGCTAAGTCGATTAATCAAAACTGCAACAGGGCCCGCGTAATAGGCAGATCGCTGTCGCTTGCCGTCTCGCCACACCCGACGCTCGGCACTTCGAATTTGAACCGTCGGGCCGTATTCAATGAACAGACCAGTGAGATCATTAGCTTCTTGAAGAGAGCCCCCGCCGTTGTTTCGCAAATCGATGACCAGGCCTTCTACGTCTTGCTCTTCGAGCCCGTCTATTAAGCGCCGCACATCCCGCGTGGTGGATTTGTAATTCTCGTCGCCCCGTCGAAGTGCGGCAAAATCAATGTAAAACGCTGGAATTTCGATAACACCTATTTTCCGGTTTTTACCGTCGGCATCTTCGATCTCAAGAATTTGACTCTGCGCAGCTTGCTCCTCAAGTTTCACCTGATTGCGTTCGATAGCGATTACGTGACGTTGGTCCATCTTTCCTTTATCGGGAATAACTTCGAGGCGAACCGTGGTTTCTCGCGGTCCGCGAATCAGGTCTACCACTTCATCAAGCCGCCAGCCTATGACATCCTCGATAGCACCCTCATCACCCTGACCAACCCCGATAATGAGATCAGAAGGGCGCAAGGACCCCTGCTTATCTGCAGGTCCGGCAGGCACCAGTCGAACCACTTTAGTGAACTCGTCATCAACCTGAAGAACCGCACCAATACCGTCGAAAGACAGGCTCATATTGATATCAAAGTTCTCCGCTCTGCGAGGCGAGAAGTAGGACGTGTGAGGGTCGTAGAGCTCGGTGAGGGCATTTGCGTACACTGCAAATACGTCTCGCTCATTATACTGATCGAGTCGATTAAGCTGGTTCTTGTAGCGTCGCTCGAGGGTGGGGACAATTTCTTCTGGCGCCTTGTCCGCTAGCCGTAGGCTCAAAACCTGATTTTTGAGGCGCTTGCGCCACCGATCATCAAGAACATCACTGGATGCAGCCCAAGGCAAATCTTCTGAATCCAGAGGAAGATATTCGTCAACTGTAAAGTCAAAACCATCTACCTGTTGTTGCATGGTAGCCAGAGTCGTTTCAAGGCGGGCCCTGAGGGCGCTTTGATAGCGGTTGAACATCATAAATGCCGGCGCGAGCTCACCCGCACGACCAAGATCGTCAAGAGCCGATCGATACGCCTCAAAATCTTCGATGTCGGCCGAGGTAAAAAACATTTTTTGAGGATCCAGCGAGCCAATGTAGGCCTCTAGGTGAAGGCCGGATAAGACATCGTCGTAGGACTGTTTCTCGTAGTGCCGCTGTTCCAGGGTATCAATGAGCTTGACCAGGGTGTCACCCTGAATAGAGGTGGGTGCGAGGGCCCATCCAGGCACCGCCCCCAAAAAGCAGAGGGCGATCAGTACATTGAGGTAACCACCTGGGCGAGAGTTTCGGGTAAGCATTGACGCTCCAATACTAGTTGGCTATACAGCGATTAGACACTTAATTCGGGCTCAAACACGAGAGCATGTCGATATTGTGAACATTTACTCCCTTTTACTCAAAAGGGATGACCAAAACGCAGGTAAAGCGCCGAGTTGTCTCCTGACCCCTTTGCTACCTCTGCCCTGACAACAATACCTGACTCCTCCTTGAGCAAATAGCTAATGCCTGCCCCCAGAGCAGGGTAACTGTTGTCACTGCAGGAGATGCTAGCAGAGCCAAGCCCATCACCGTACAGGCAACCAACGCCTCCAAAGACCACGGCGCCCCAACGTTCCCCCAGAGCCAGCCTCAGATCGAACTGAAGGTGGCTGTAGTTCTGCCCCAAATAGTTGCCTTTGGTATACCCGGGTAAGCTGATGGAGGAGTACCCCGAGACCGGCGCGTCATCGGTCCAGCGGTTTTTTAATTCAAGGGCGAGTGTGCTACCGCCTCCCTTGTACCCGAGATTCAGGTGCAGGTAGGTTCTGGCCTCCGCATGGTAGACGTCAAAATCGGCGTCCCCCTCACCGGATGACAGAATCGGCTCATCTAAACCGGGAAAAATCGGGTCTGCGATGGCTTCATCATCACTCCCCCGGTAAGCCACGTTGTACACGCTGGCAAAGGAGCCCGATGTCGGATTCCTAACGTCATCTCGGGTGTCAAAATTCAGTACAATTCCTGCACCGGTCGCTTCGAATCCAAGATAACCGATCTGATCAACGATGCCGCCGCTCCGAGGCGGGAAGTCAATTTGGTAATTGCTGTTGAGCAATAATGCCCCGATGAACCAAGGGCTATCACCGATTCTTCTCAGGTAGCGAAGAAAAAGCGCGTCAAAGTTATCGACGGTCTTTACGTTTGTACCCAGTCCCAAGAAATCGTCGTAATCGTTTTTTATTTTTCCAAAGCCCGCCCCCATGCTCAGCCGATTGCTGTCCCCCTGCCAATAAAGGTCGGCAAATAATCCGCCCACGTAGCTATCAGTGCTGGAATAGGTCACCGCCGCTCCAATCATTGACGCCGGTGAGTCTTCATCGAAACGGAGGGTGTAAGCGCCCAGGGCTCCCACGTTACGACCCAGCTTAGGGTCTACGCTGAGAAGCGGTGTCAACAACCAAGGGCTCTCGCTTCCTCCCGCCTCGAGATCGAGATCGATGGCACCCCGGTCCTCATCTTGCGCATAGCCGGTAGCCGAGCAACACAGCACGAGTAGCAGTATGGCACTGCTGATAGCACGCAAACGATCCATCAAGAAAAACACCTCATTAATAAAACAAACACCACATGGTCGTCGGCGCCTCAATCTACTGCGAAAAGCAGCAGGGCGAACAATCGCGCACAAAACGTTGGCACGGTATAGTAACCATATGTCGGTGTTATTGGGCCGCTAACAAGCAGAAAAGCGTGTTCATAAAGTGGCGAGGAGGGTGCCCATGGAGATTTGCCCACAAGACTCGGGGTTCGGCGCGACAATCCGCGGCATCGATCTGAGCAAGAATTTGGGGCCTGATGAAAGAGAGGCCTGTCACCTCGCGCTGCTCAGACATAAAGTCATCGCCTTTGAGGAACAGTCACTCACCGACGAAGATCTAGAGCGGGCCTCTCTCGAATTTGGACCCTTTGGCGATGACCCTTTCATCGCCTCCATTCCCAATCACAAGCACATCATTGCCGTGTGCCGCGGTGCTGAGGAGAAGGCACCGATTTTCGCCGAGAATTGGCACACCGATTGGAGCTTTCAATCGCAACCTCCAGCGGCTACCTGTCTGTATGGCATTACTATCCCAACTACCGGGGGCGATACCTGGTTTGCTAATCAAGTGGCTGCCGCGGCAGGGCTGCCCCCGGCTCTCAGAGAGCAAATTGAAGGGAGGAGGGCGATCCACTCGGCCAAATTGCCGTATGCGCCTGAGGGCGTTTACGGGGAGAATGACAGGCAGTCAGATCGCAGCATGGATATAAGAGCGGATGACTCCGCCAACGCGACCTTTCTGCATCCTTTGCTCTCACCTCACCCGGAGACGGGAGAAGAGCGGCTGTTTGGTTGTGTGGGCTATATTATCGGCATAGAGGGCATGCCGGACGACGAAGCGATTGGGTTGTTGATGGAGCTGCTCGCCCATCAAACTCAGGCAGAGTATGTCTATGAGCATCAGTGGAAACGTGGCATGCTTGTTATGTGGGATAACCGAGCGGTTTTACACAAAGCAACTGGCGGCTATGAAGGTCAAGCGCGTCTGTTACACCGCACAACAATTCAGACCCTTCAGTAAAAAGCCTGGCAGCACGAGAATCCACCAAAAAAGGGCGGCTATCGCCGCCTGCGCATGATTTTAAGAGCACCAGCGTTTACTTTGGCTGCATGCGAATACCGCCATCCAACCGAACGCACTCTCCGTTGAGGTAATCGTTTTCTGCGATGAAAACCGAGAGATGAGCAATTTCTTCAGGCTTGCCCAATCGCTTGGGGTAAAGCACTGATCGCTCCAGGGACTGATAGTTTTCCTCGGGCAGCATGTCAAATAGGGGAGTGTGGATGAGTCCGGGCACGATCGTGTTCACCCGTATG
>Ga0181573_10002822_pt1 | contig 15817 bp, 12 predicted proteins | sample 101ome_25_FD_148643 | JGI IMG/M metagenome (GOLD analysis project Ga0181573, IMG submission 148643) | Coastal salt marsh microbial communities from the Groves Creek Marsh, Skidaway Island, Georgia - 101409BT metaG (spades assembly) | ecosystem: Environmental > Aquatic > Marine > Intertidal zone... | reverse complement strand
CCCCGCCCCCTCCCCCCCCCCCCCCCCCCCCGGCCTCCCCTGGGCCGCCGGCCTCCCCCCACCCCCGTCGCTTCTCTTAGGCGGCGCCCCTCCCGGGGTCGCCCCCCACGTATCGGGGGCGGGTCCTCCCGTCTACGCCACAGCCCCCATGCCCATCGCCGCCCCCCCCCCACCTCCGGCCCCCCCCCTGCCCCTGGTCGGCCCCCTCTCAACGTCGCCCGGCAGCCTTGGCGCCGCGGGGACCCCCCTGTCCCACAAGAGGGGCGCCGACGGGTCCTTCCGCGAGAGGGTCGAGAGGGCAGGGTCGGCGTCGGGGGCCACTGCGACCGCAACGTCCCTGTCGACGTCGCTGGGCGCGACGCCCCAGCCCTTTTTGTCGGGCCCCCGCTTCGGGGGAGGACCCCTGGGGGGCAGCCTCTCACCGCCCGCGCCCGGAGGCGGGGGGCTCCTTCTCCTCCTGCAGGCCTGCGAGATCGGTGGGGGCGGGGAGGGGCCCGGGGGACCCGTCGGGCGCGGGGGCCGCCGCTCCGGGGCGGGCGCCAAGAAGGCGGCCGGCAAACACGGCGCTCCCCCGGCGAGGGGGAGGGCGTCGGCCGACGCCACGCGGCCGCCGGGGTGGGGGATCGGAGGCGAGTCGGGCACGCGGTTCGGGCCGGCGCGCGCGGGGTCGTTGGGCGGGCGGGCTAGCCGGGCGCCGCCGCTGAGCGCGGTCGGGGTGGCGCGGGGCACCTGGGGTCGCAGAGGCCCTTCCGCCCTGCCCGCGTCCGCGCAGTGGCACCCTCGGCGCGCGAGTCCCGCCGAGGCGGGGCGAAGATCCTGGGGCCGCTCGTCAGGGTCGCCCTGTCGCCTCCCCGTTTGCCGTCCGCCTTGCCCCCTCGACGAGAGCGGAAGACGATTTCCCCCCCCTCCCCCATGCCTTCCCCCCCCGTGCTCATGCTCGCCCCCCCCGACCCGCCCCCCCGTCAACCACTTCCTCGCAGAGGCCGTCACCGCCGCCGCCGCCACAGCCGCCCAAGTGCCAGGCAACGGCCTCGGCACGCGGTCGGGCGGCCGCCCCCACCCCAGCGCCCTCCCCACCGACCCCCACCACCCCCCCGCGGCCCCCAAGCGCCGCCGCCGGCAGGGCGCCGAGCTGGTCGGGCCCTGTCAGCAGTGCGGTACGCGAGAGTCCCCGCAATGGCGCAAGGGACCCCCATGCAAGCACGCCCTGTGCAACGCCTGCGGCACTCGGTGGCTCCGGTTTGGCACCGTCGACCGCGACGCCCGGCACGGTGCGGGGGGCACCGAGGGGAGGTGCCGGGGCTGCGGGGGATTCAACTGCTCCGGGGCGCCGAGCGCGGGAGGGCCGACGGTCTCATGGGGAGTTCCGGGGGCCGCGCCCGGTGTCGGGGGGGCGACGGCGGGGGCGGACGATGACGATGAGGCGACGGCGACGGCGCCCGGGGTGCCTGCGTCGCGGTCGCCGGCCCTCTCTGACGAGGGGGTCGGCGGGGCGGCGACAAGAGAGCGGCCGCCCCGGCCGCCCCTTATTGATGCGGGCGCGGCCGAGGCCGGGGCCGCAGACGTCGCGGCCATCCTTGGGGCGCAGGCGTCGCCGCTGTCGCTTCCGCCGCCTCCGCCCTCGACGGCGGCCTCAGGGGCGCCGCCGCCGCCGACCCCCCCCTCGCCCCGTGCGGCCGCCGCTGCCGAGCGTGAGGCCGTCGCCGTTGCCGCCGCCGCCGCGCACCGCGCATCAGTGGCCCACGCCACCTCTCCCCGTCTTCCCGGTCCGTTCTCTCCGCCTCTCGCGACGGTCTCGGACGATCGCACCCCGGCCCTTCTCTCGCGGCTTCTTTCGTCGGCGGGGGCGACGGCCCCGGTTCCGTCGGTCGGCTCAGCCGCCGCCGGCCGCCTTCCCGAACCCCTTTCGCCCCTCGACACGCCCCGTGACTCATCGTTCGACCACGCCACGGCCGCCCACACTGCTGTGTCCGATCGGACCACCGAGGTGGGGGCGGGTGGGGGGGTGGGGCATGGGGCGGACGTGGCGGACGGAGGCCCGGGCGGCGGAAAGGGGGCGGGAGCGGTTGCAGGGCCTCGCCGTAGCAGCTTGGATCAGCCGCGAGCATCGGCGGCGGCCGCTGGCGCGCGGCCCGCGACCCAGGGTGGGAATTTTGGCTAGGAGGGAGGAGGGGGAGTGAGGACGCGAACGGGGATACGCCGCCGACCGCTCTCCATTCACTGTCCACCCCAGACGCCGAATTCGCTGCGTAAGATCTCATGGACCTCCGCCATGTCCCGGGCAATCCAGTGGGGTTCGGAGTCGGTCCCGACTTCGATCCCTCTTCCCCTTACCCCCCGCGACCCGTCCTCGTCCCCTCCCCCAGGCGCCAGGAGCACCGTCCAGCACCCCGCCCGTCTGCCTGCCGCCACGTCGTCCCGCGCCGAATCGCCGATCATCACCGTGTGGTGAGCGTCCACTCCCCACGTCTCGAGGCAGTGGAGCAGCGCATCCGGGTGGGGCTTGTGCCGAAATCCGCCCGTGTCGCGGGCCACCGCGGGGTGAAATGGGGGCAGTGGAAAGTGGCGATTGTGGAAGAGGTCAACGCTCTTGCCCACGTTGCGCGTCACCAGCGATCGCCGGATGGATGCTTCGTCCAGCGCCCGGCAGAGGTCGACGATCCCAGGCATGAGCACGGTGTTCTCGGCCGCCTCTCGCTCGATGTCGGCCAGGACGCGGCGGGCTCTTTCCTGCTCTGCCGCCGACCACGTCGCCACCGTTTCCAGCAGGTCACCCTCAGTGGGATGCACGCCGACCCGTTTGCGCATGTCGACGAAGTCAATGCACGGCTCCGTCAGCGTGCCGTCTGGAGTCGGAGGGGTGAGGTGCGGCGGCGAAGTCGGGATGGGCGGCGGAGTTGGAACTGGCGGCGGAGCCGGCCTGGGCCGGGATGGGCGGCAGAGTCGAGACAGGCGACGGGGTCGGGACAGGCGGCAGGGCACCCGCTGCGGCTGCGGCAGTGGGATCGCGATCGGCAGGTGCAGTTATCTCGGCAGCGGCACCGGTAGCGGCAGCGGCAGCGGCGCACTCTCTGCAATGGCAGCGACAGCCGCAGCGGCAGCAGCAGCGGCAGCGGCAGCGGCATGGGCACCGCTGCAGGCCCATCGCCGCCGATCCGTGCTGTGGTGGGGTTGCACCTGGCGCCCTGACCGTTCCGACCGACGCCAACACGTTACCAAACCGACTCGCCCATGTCCCAGATGACGCCCTTGAGAATGCGAGAGTGCGGCGCGAACCCCTCCGCCGCCGCGGGGGGGCGAGGGGGAGGCGGCCGTCCCGAGGCCGAGGCCGAAGCCGCGCCAAGAGCGTCGCTCGCGAAGGAACGCGAGGTCGATGGCGTTCCGTTTCCATTGGGTCCAAAATCAGAGCGAATGCTTCTCATTGCGCGTCTCGTCACGAGCCTTAGCATTACCGGAGACGGAAGTCGTTGGCCGGCGAGCGTGCTCGTGGCCTTGGCGGCACGCGGAGGGTCAAGGGCGCGCGACAGATTGTTCTGAGCGAAGATCTGCCGCGGCCTTTCCTGTCGCGGCCGGAGGGATTAACGATGAGGTGTTTGGACGAGGCGGGTCCCGAACACATAGTACCGACCTTCGCGCCTCAACACTCCTCCGCCAACGATGGGCGGAGTTGCGGAGGCCTGTGCCGACGCCGATGCTGCGCTCTCATTGGTAGACCAGTGTCGGCTCCAGGCTGACGGCCAAGTGGGGTTGGGCGGGTGTCCCGGCTACTCCGGCGAGCATGGCATGGCTCGATCGCTGAGCTGTGCCCGAGTGCACGGGCCACGTTGGCGGGAGGCAGTCAGGAGGCGTTGAACTGGCGTTGATGCTGGTCAAGCTCGAGTGGTGGTAGGATGTTCTCAACGACTGCAAGGTGGCACTTGAGCTGGATCCCGACAACGTCAAAATGCCAATGCGCCGGGCGAAGTGCCATCAGGAGCTAGGGAACGAGGCGGTGGCAGGGATGCGGCTTTGGCGCCATGGCTCGGCCTGCGGGAAAAGCGGGTCTTCGAGGCCTCATCGCCGTGAGGACTGCCACGACCCCATCCCAATCGGGATTCGCGGGATTCGGCCCCCTTCTGTCGATCTCGTCGCTCACGGTTGACGTTGCCGCGAGAATCCCTCACCTTAACTATCCCCGGACATCCCGAGAGGTCGCAAGTGGCATCAAGCCTCGATGGCCTCGCGCAGACGACGGATGGTCGACCGCACCGTGACGCTTGCGGCCGTGTTGTAGACGTACGCCCCGCCCGCCTTGGTCTTGCCGCAGGTCTTGGTTGAGCACTGCCACACCCCCACGGCCTGCCGCTTCATCGACGGCTTGCCACAGAACTCGCACTGGTACCGGGCGTGCTGGGACACCTCCATCTTCTTGATGACCTTGCGGATGGACGCGCCGTAGCGAGTGCCGTACTTGCCGACAATGCCTACCTTCTTGGTGCGCTTGGACATCTGGGGTGGGTCGAGTGGAGGGATCCGGTGGGGCGATAGCAGGGCGAGGGCGGGGCGAGGGCGGCGGCGGACACGGCGGTGCGCTGGGGCGGCGTGGAGGCTCAGGGAAGTGTCTTCGGGGGGCTCGAAGGCAGATACCCCGCTGAGTCGGCGGGAGGCCGACAGGTCGTTCTGTGACCGGTGTCACGGCCGGGCGGGGAGGGTGCGCAGGTGCGAGGGCGCAGGGAACAGCAGGGGCAACGATGGGGCGACAAGCGGGGACGCGAAGGTCCGTCGTCGCGCCATATAGCCTCGGCTTCCCACCCCCGACGGAGCCGTCGGACCGGCGGACCGAGGTCTCCCGGTCATGGGTCGGACGTGGCACCCCTGCCCTCTTTCCCGGGGGCTGACAGCCCCGACGGCGCGTCACTGGAGGGCCACGCGATTCCACTGAGGTCGCGAGGAGCGCCAGATTCTAGATTCCGTAGAGCCTGCCGGCGAAGTCGCCGACCCCGCGACCCGCGAGGGCTGGCAGCCAGGGTCGGCGGCCGGCATGGGCGGTCCCGCCGAGCGCTCGGACAGATTCGAGATCCTCTTCCGCGCCCAAGGGCCACGATACACGATACATGACGCTCAGGATCGACCGGCGAGGCCGCAGATCCGTTGGTGAAGCGACGCCGCCGGTCGCTCGGGGTCGACGAGAGCGCGTCGACCACCTCGCAGTTCGGCGCGGCGAGGACGGTCACGAAAAAGCACGGGCTCGAAGAGAGCGCCATCGCGGGGACGCGCCAAGCCGGCGTCGAGGAGCGGCGGATGGGGAGAGCGCGGCGCCGAGACGAGGCGCAGAAGGCTCTAACCGGCACGGCTCTCGCCTTCCCCGGGTGCCTCTGCTCAAGCCGGTGGGCTGGTGCCGAAGGACGTGAGCGCGGTAAGTCGGCCGGTCTTAACGGCTGCGCGAAGGAACTCGACTGCTCGAGCCTGCTGCCTCGATGCCGGGGAGAGCTCCTTCTTCATCTTCCGGTACAAACACCCCTGCGTCATCTTCGCAGGGAACGTTTCTCTCTTAAGGCGCCAGGCGAGGCACTGCAGAGCGCTTTAATGTGCGCAGTCGACCGCGCCGCGCTGACGCTGGGCACCGGTTTTCTTGGGGGGCTTCTTCGGCGCACGGGGCCGACGCGCGCTGGGTCGACACGATGGGATGAACTAATATCGCGCGCGTCGCGGCTCTTGTCCCGAGGTTCCGCCCCGATTCCGTGGAAGCGACGCCGTCGACCACCGCGATCAACCTTAGTCGACAGCCTTGATGGCGTCGTTGTCGACGGCGTTGGTGACGGCTGCGGCAGCCCTAAAGCGGCCTCAGCCGCCGCGGGGAGCGCCCCCGCGAACCCGGATGCCTCGCCGCCATGTTTGGCGCCGTCGCACCGTCCCCCGACCTGTCGCCCGCCGCTGCGACGCATTCAACCCCCAAACCCTGCCCGCCTCGCCGGCTGTGCCATCTGCGGCGCCCCCCTCCCCCACCTGCGCCCCGCCTCCCCGCCGCCGCCCTCGACGCCGCCCCCGCCCTCGCCGCCGCCCCCGCCGGCAATCGTGCCACTCATCGCGCCTCCCCGGCGTCCGTCGACCCTGTCGCCCTCAGCCCCCCCTCATTCCTGCGCCCCCACCCAAGCCCCCCCCCGACCCCCCTCACCCCTCCGCAGGAGGGCACCTTTCCCACCGTCCCCATGGCGACTATCCCCTCCCCCGATCTCCTGGCGGCCGTCAAGGCCCGCGGGGCCCACATCGCCGCCCACCAGGACACGTTGACCGTGAAGGGAGTTCTCCGTCTCGTCGAAGCCGACCTTGGGCTCCCCGCCAAGGCGCTGAAGGGGCGCAAGACCGAGGTTGGGGCGGCGGTCGACGCCATCCTGTCGCAGCTCGACGGCAACGCCACGCAGGGAGGGACGCAGGGGGGTGGGACTCAGACTCAGGGGACTCAAGGGGGCACTCGGGGGAGGCAGACGGCTCCGCCGACACAGGCCGAGATCTCGGGGCCCTCGGGCGGCGAGGAGGAAAACGAGCCTGCCGAGGCGGAGCCATCGGCGTCCGAGGGGGAGGGGAACCCCTCGGAGGCGGAGGCGTCCGACTCGGACGGCGAGCCCGCCACCAAGCGGCGCAAGAAGGCCCCAGCGGGCAAGCCCCCCACCGTCGCCCGCCCCAAGAACACCCCTGCCGCCCTGTCCAAGGCCGCCGCGTCGGCCCTGGCGGCGGCCGAGCTGCGCCGGGACCGGGCCCGGCAGGTGCTCCGCCTCGCCACGATTCGGGTGAGCCCCTCGCTTTACCGCAAAGCGGCGGGGAACATCGAGGAACAGGCGAGACCATCCCTCTTCTCATCCTTACCTCCCGCCACCCTCCCTGCCACGTCCTTGCCGGGGTAGAATCCGGCGGTTCCCCGCCTCGGTGGCGGCGCGCACGGGGCTTCAGTCCGCCGCCCTGGCCTAGCACGCCGTGACGTGGCCTCCTAGTCATTCAGATGGGGACGACCGGATCTCACCCCTTACCCGTTCGATGGCCCTCGATCGCCCCTCGGACTCCGCCGCTGCGCCACGATCCATTCTGCCCCACTCTCTCGCTCCTTCGGGTAAGGGTGGGTGCCCACCGCCGCCGCCCCCACGTTTCTTTTCTCTTACACCCTCTCCCCACCCGCTCCCACGTCACCCCCAGGCGCGCCTTCTGGACGAGCTGCTGAGCATGCACGGGCTCTCGCGCGACTCCAAGACGATGGAGGTGAGGGCCGTGCGGTCGCGGTTGGAGCTTGAGAGAGAGACGGACGGCCTCGACGCAGACAACATCGTGGAGGGTGGAAGGGGGGCACGCGCCGCACGGTCGGGTCCCGCAGGGGGGTACGCCCAGTTCGGGGGAGGGGAGGAGGAGGGGGAGGAGGAGGAGGAGGAGGAGGAGGGGGAAGGGGAGGGAGAGGGGGAGGGACAGGGGAAGGGGAAAGGGAAGGGGACGGGGAAGGGGAAGGGGAAGGGGAAGGAGAATGGGAAGAGGAAGGGGAAGGAGGAGGAAAGCGGGAGTGGGAGCGACGACGGCGGCGAATCGTCGGGGCTCGAGGATTCGGATTGAGGGAGAGTTCGTCGAAACGTTATCCGTCACCACATGCACCCCCCCACGCTCTCCCACCCCCCCCGGCCGGCCCCGCCCGCCCCCCCATCGTCGTCGTCCATCGTGCAATCACCGCCGAACCCCGGCGACGTCGTCGCCATGGCTTGGGGGTGAGGTTGGTGGCGGTTCCCATGGAAGCACGTCTCGCCCTGCTGCCGATGCCGCCACCCCAAGGCCGCGCCCCCCTTGCCCCACCCAAGGGAGCAGCCTCCATCACCCTCGGGGGCAGGGGAGAACATCGACGCCTCGATGGCGGGCGGGGGGGACGCGGGCGTCGCCCCGGCTGCTGCGCCCTCACCCTCGCCCCAGCCGTGGGGCACGGTCCCTGGGGTCGTGAACCCGCATCCGCCCCTTCCCGGGGGCGTGGCGGCGAAGCGCCCCCCCGGCCCGCCGCTGCCGTCCCTGCCCCCCCATGCGCCCGCGCCCGCTGGCGACCGGCCTGCCGACCCCGTGCCCGGCGAGCCGCGTGACCCCCCCGCTGCCCGCACCTTCCGGGCCGCTGCTCGAGCCGCGTCGGCACAATCTAAGCACATCGTCACCTCCACCGTGCCGCTGTAGTCGAGGGTCGAGCACGTCGGGCACAACAGCCTGCGGGGGAGGAGGGAAGGATGGCGCGTCGGGCGGATCGAACGCGATGACTCACGCGCGGCCCGCCCTCTGTTCCCCCCCCCCGGTGGGTGGCACTCGCTCGCTGCAGGTGGCGCAGGTTGCCACGCGGCTCTGGGAGACGGCCCGGTGGCAGTGAGAGCAAGCGCAAGCGCCGCCCTCGTCGTCGACGGCAGCGGCGGCGGCGAGCTCGCCGGCGCGGCGATGCTGGGGAGACCGGAGGAGCTGTCCGAAGGGACTCGTCGACGAGGCCGCCAACGCTTTTGCCACGCGAGGCGCCGTGCTCACAGCATCCTTCTCCGCGCGACGTTTCGACATGATGGCGGTTGGGGCTCCTGGGGAGTTCAGTCGACCGAGAGAGGCCCAGCGCACGGCTGCTCCGCTTTTTGTGACGGGGCAGGCTCCTGGTGACTCTAGGGACGGGCTCTGGGTCCAAAGAAGAGTCCAGAGAAATAAAAGCTGTAAATCACACGATTTCTGCGCGTCGAGTGCGGGAAGTGGCCGATCCCGCGGCAGGGGCCCCGACCTCGGCAATCAGAACGGGCACTTGAGACTTCTCCCCTCTCTTAAGTCGTCTCGGCTACCCTCGCGGAGATCATACCCGCCACAATGTCGACGTGTGCGATTGGCTGGTCGGCAACGGTCGCGATCTCGGCCGCCCGTGCCCGACAGACCCCAGCCTCAGCCTCGGCGCCGGCCGGCTGGTGGGGTCGAGGTCGGGCGCTGTCTCGGCCCTCCCTGGCGCCCGCCCAGACCAGAACCTCTCGCCAGAAAAGAAATTTGCGGTCATCTGTTTCCGTTTCCGCTGCAGTGGCCACGCCGTGCCCCTACCGGCGAGAACTGCGATCATCAGCGTTATCGCGCCAACGGACCCTCAGGCAGCCCGCGGTAACATTTCCTCACCTCTCCCTCGGTCTCTCGCAGCGGTGTCGTGTTCGACATGGACGGCACCCTGACCGTCTCCAACATCGACTTTGTCTCGATGCGGGAACGCACGGGCGAGCGCGGGAGCCAGGGGGGGGGTGGCAATGGGGCTGACGGGGCTTCCCGGGCGGGCGTCCCGCAGGGTGGCGCCTGTACCTGCTGACGATGACGCCGCTGTCCCCGCCCGCGGGCGATGACGGTGGCTGGGGCGACTACGCCTCAGCTGCTCCGCCCGCGCCTGCGCCCGCTATCCCGATTCCCATGCGCCCCTCCTCCACTCCCCCCCCTACCGTCCGCAGGAATCCCCCAAGGGGACCTGTTCACGGTGATGGAGGCATGGGGAGATGCCCCTGGCGGCCCTGGCGACCGTCGCATCCTCGACGCCATGACCGCCATCCTCCGCCTTGAAGCCGACGCCCAGGCCACGCTCCAGCTCATGCCAGGTCTCGCGTCTTTGCTGTCACGCCTCCGCGCCGAGCCCGGCGTGCGCGTCGCGGTTGTGACCCGCAACACTCCAGACGCCGTGGCGGCGTTTTTGAAGCTGCTGCGCACGGAGTGCCCTGAGCTCTGCGACTTCACCTTTGACGACATCATCACCCGGCACCACTGCCACGTCAAGCCCGATTATCGGTTGTTGAGAGACCTGGCGCAGCGGTGGGGCCTGCCCGAGGCGCAGCTGTTGATGGTGGGCGACTCCGGAGAGGACGTCGAATGCGGTAACGCGGCAGGGACAGCAACGTGCCTACTGGCGGGCGGTGGGAACGAGACGATCGCAGGGGGCACAGCGCCCCTGCCGGGTGGGGTGCCGAGCTTCGTTGTGTCAGGTCTGCCCGAGCTCGAGGACCGACTGGCACGCGGCGCGGGGGCTTGCCCACCTGGCCACGGTCGGCCGCCCCCACCGCAGCCATGGGACCCATCCATCGGAAATGCCGCCGGCCGACGTGGAGGCGGAGGTCCCCGCGCGCCCGGTGGCAAGGTCGCCGACGAGTCCTCTGTCCAGGCCGCAGTTGCCCTCGCCGCCCTAGCGAGCACTGACGGGGAGCTCGAGGACTCGCTAGAGCAGGGTGCCCCGCCGCCTGGCGTGTGTTTCCTTGACGACCTCCGGGGCCGAGGCTTCCTCACCACGGCAGACGCGTCGTTTCCCGCGATGGGCAGAGCAGCGGGCGGCATGGCGGCAAGCCCATCGACCAAGGGGGACCGCGTCCTCCACGTGGGGTGCGGCGCGGGCGCCCTGACCAAAATACTCGCCTCTCAGGGCCTCGCGACTGTCGGGGCCGACGTTGACCCCTCGGCGGCCATCGCGCGGGGGCTCCAGGCGGTGGCTTGCGTTGGCCCCATCTTATCCGAGGGCAGCCTCGCGTCGGCAACGACCCCTGACGCACCCTTTGGCGGCGGCAGCTACGATGTGGTTCTTGTCCACGCAGTCAGCCGCGAGATTGACGCCCCGATCGACCCCATCGTCGTCGCACTGCTAGTAGAGGGGTGGAGCGAGATCGCTTGTTCTCTCGTGCCAGGCGGCAGAGCGGCGATCGAGGTATCTGTGTCATCCAGAGAGCAAAAATGGGCTCTTATGACGGGCATCTGGGCGGCGGGCCTCCGCGTCGCCTACGCATCGCGTTTGGTGGGCCCGGGAGGTACGCGGGTGCTGAGGCTGTGCGCGGTCAAGCCGCTTGTGTGAAGGGAGCGGCGGGGTCACGTTGTCTTCGCGTCTCGCCCCGTGTCGCGTCTTATCCGTGCTGCCCGCCTCCCTGTGCCGTGCTGCCCCGTGGGCAGCCCACCACACCCACCGGTCCTCCTCACGCCTCCCCTACCTCGCGTCGCAACCGCGACAGCAAGGCCCCCAAACCCACTGTCTCCCCCACGGCCGGGTGGTCTGCAAGGAAGCGCTCGGCCGTCTCCCGCAGATCGTCCCCCGCCCACACGAGCAATGGAGGCGACCGGACGTCCCCTCCTCCCTCGATTGCAAAGGGAACCACTGCCACGGGCAGCAGCCGCGCCGTACGGGCCCGAGAAAGCAAGTCGGAGAGCATCGTGTCACGACCCTGCAGGCCGTGCTCAGCCAAGAAGCGGTCAACGACGCCACCCAGGGCGTCGTTCGCAGCAGGGTCGGCCCCCGCCGAGTGATCGATGGATTCGAAAATTGACAGTGATAGGTCGAGTCGGGCGATGTAGGAGGGGAGGACGGTCCCTGCGTCGGGGATAGTCTCATCGCCGCCGTCACCCTTGGGGACGACGCGTGGGGGCACGATGGCCGACAGAGACAGAGCTGGGAGCCGTCCGGCAGCCACGGCGGCGTTGTGTGCCTCATCCGCGGCACGTGCCCACAGCGCCGCCTCAGGCGCGACGGGCCAGACGTCATCTCTCCCATCGCCAAGTATCGGGCGACCCGTGGTCTCGTCCACAGGCACAGCGGCGCGACCACGCGAGCCATTGGCGAGTGGAGGCGGCGTCCAGGGATCCTCAACGCCATCGCCATCGACATCGTCTGACAACCGAAGGCCAACTGTCCGCCCTCCCACCTTGCCCATGACGGTTCTGGCCTCGTCCCGCTTTTCTTTCATCTCTCTATCGTACTGCGCTTCTTCCAAACGGCGAAAGACTTCAGCTTGAGCGGCGTGGGGATCGAGGCCCTGCCACGAGAGCCAGTCGGCCGAGGCCTCGGCGGGGTCCTGGCCGGGCCACAGGCAAAATTGGAAAGCGAGTGTCGAGGGGGACGCGGAAGATGCGAGGGCACGCTCCATGGTGGCGGCCACGTCGGGGTCGAGGCGCGCACGGCTGGATGCAGACGCGGGGGAGAGCTCAGGTGGCGCGCCATCGGATGATGCAGGGTCCAGGACGCAGGCGAGCGGGCGCGTCGTCGCGCGTGGGGGCGGGGCCGACCCTGGATCCATCCCACCCAGCCGCATCGGGTTGGGCGCTCCACCCAGCCGCGCCGCGGCGGCGCCAACGTTGAGCCCATCGCGGTCGTCCCAAAGCGACACGAGGCCCAACCCCGGCGGGGACCAGGGGCCGCGGCCGGCCACGCAAGTGTCGGCAGGAAGGGCAAACACGAGAGGACCGTCCCGCGCCGACCCCGCCGCAGGTGGCAGCCACGTCCCGTCTGGAACTAGCTCCGCGTGCGCGTCCAATGCCATCTGCTCCAGTGCTGAGGCAATCCACGCCTCCACCGCCTCCAATGAATCTTTGAGCGCCTCGACGTCGTCCTCGCCCCACCCCGCCTCGGCAGCCGCCTGCGCCCGACGGGCCATCCACCGGCGTGCGGCACGGTGTGGCACGTCCCCTGCCCACAGCTCGGCCGACGAGGGTGCGCCCAGGGCCAGACCGTCGTCGACGCCTCCGGACAACATCGCGACACGGTCGGGCGTGGGGTGAATGGTCGCTAGGGGCTGGACCCGCATCGCCAGAGAGGCAGCCTCTAGCCGTTCCTCCAGGCGCTGCTGCTGTCCAGGCAGCAGGCCCAGCGCGGCTCCCGCGGCCTCGGCCGCCTCCTCGGCCGTCTCGCCCCGGTGGACGGGAACGGCCAGGCGCCAGATGTGGGCCCGAGGCTCGGCGGAGGAGCCATCTGCGTCGGCTACGGATGAATCCAGATTGTCGACGGGCACGACGACGCGAACCTCGACCGCATAAAGGGGAAGATCCCCCACACCCTGTAAATGCCGCGTCGCCTCCTCTGTCAGCGCCTCAGCCCACCACGCGGGCGCGTTCAGGCGATCGGCGAGGGCCGCGGCGACGTCGTCAACCCGGTCCCCGACATAGACGGCCATTTCCAGGGACGCGTTGGCATCGCTGTCGGCGTCGCCCTCAGCGTCGCCGTTTGAATCGCCGTTTGTGTCATCGCCGTCGTCCATCGTCATCGGCGACGCCACCGGAAAACGCCAGGCGGGAAGCAGTTTGGCCTCGACCGCCCTGAGCCGCGTCAACTCCATTGCCTCAGCCAAGTCGTCATCATCCGTGATCCCCGCCGCCCTTGCAGCGTCGTGGCACACAGCGAGCGGGTCGTCCCCGGCATACACGTCGAACCCGAAACTAGGCCGTCCCGCCTCGTCGTCCCCAAGAGTCAACGAGAGGGTCGGGAGGACGCGCGCTCGGGCAGCCTCAGCGCGTGCGATTAGACCGAGCCGCTCGACGTCCCAGGGCCCAATATCCGCCTCGAGGCCGAGACTTGAGATGAAACGGTGCACCGCGCCATCGATCGTGTCGCCTTCTATCAGGCTCATCGTGGCATCGATTGGTCCGGTCTGTCCTTCTCCTCCTCCTCCCCCGCCCCCTCGTCTTCGCACGGCAATGTCTATCTCAACCAAAGTCCGCGGAGTCCCCGACGGCGGATCCCGCGGATCGAACAGCATCGGGTTGATCGACGACGCGACCGACTCCAAGTTTCCTGCGTCCACAGCGGCAGCGACGGCCCGGGGTGACGCGAAGCCGAGCGGGGCGCCCCCCCGACTTGAGGCCAACTTGGGCCGGGTGGGGTCGGCTGCGGCAGCGCGCTCGGCGGCGAGGCGGGCGTCCGTCAACGCTCGCTTGGGATTGCCGGAGGCGTCGAAAAAAGCGCCTCCAGCCACGACGCCGAGGCGGGGGAAGGAGGCAGCTCCGTCGCTCGGCCGGGGCGGGCAGCCCGCCGCTTTCCGGGCTCGAGCGCCCACCGCGACGTCAACGTCAGATACGCCGTTGTCGTCGAGCGGATGGAAGGCGCCCTCGCAGTTGACCCACCCGGAGAGACCGTGAAAGTAAGCGAGAGCGGCGAAGGCAGCGTCGACGGCGGCGTCATCGGCGGAGGACAGGTCGTCGCCCCTCGCGAGAGACTCCGCAGACGTGTCCCCTTGGGAGATAGCCCAGCTATAATCGCCACCGGCGAGGTTACCCATCTCCTCGTTATCGTTGCCGTACAACTACGAGCGAGAGGGGGGAGGGGCTAGGGGTTGGCAGCGGTTGGCAGGGGTGCGGCGCTGGGGTTCGTTGCCGTCTATCTATCTCTTTTCATTTTCCTCGCCATCGCCTGGCTCGAGACGTCGTAGACGTGCCCGAGGACGGCCAACCAGACGGCTCCGCCCCGACGACGCCGGGCGAGCTCCTCGGGCGGGACGAGGAAGCCTCCAGCTCGGTCGCTGGGCGTCTGGCGCCCCGCTACGAGCGCTGCATGGACACACGGGGTCGGGACGCACGCCGCAGTAAGTCCAATAGCGAGAGCGACCACTTTCAGCGGCGTGGACCAAAAGTGGTGACGGGAAGGGTTTCCACGGCGGCGCCCCCGCGAAGAAGGGCCCGGCTGGCCGAGCTCGGCGCGTTCAGCCTCGGCCATCGCGCGGTTCGCGCGCTCGGGGGCGCGCTTTTGAAGAAGCCGCACTCGAGGGGTGGTACGCTGTTGGTGGTGCGAGGCGTGGGCGGCCTTTGAGCGCGCCGCAACTCGTCCGCCCTCGCAGACCATCGTGTGGCCCCAGCCGGATCAGAAGGCAGAAGCCGGTTGCGCCAGGCCCTCGCCACGTCACCTCGTTCTGTTGTCCTACGACGCACGAAAGCGCTGTGGTACCCGGTTCAAAACGCGGAAAAGCGCTGCACGCCGCATCTCGCCACGTCGTGGCCAACGCCTGGCCTACTCACTTCGCCCTCGCCGTGTCGTGAGCGGTGACTCGTCCTCTCGTGAGAAACCTCACCCTTCTCGCTCCATTTCCACCGTGAGCCGTGGTTGATACCAGGACTGATCGGGGATGGCCTCGGGCGCCGGAGGCGAGGCCGCCCCGTCGGTCGTCGCATCCCGCTGGGAACCGGGGGTCTATTTCGTGGACGGAGTTCAGTGGAGCCTCGGTCCCGATTTTGAGGTCCTGCGGAAACTTGGACAGGGCAGCTTCAGCCAGGCGGGGACGGAGGACGCGACCGGGCGCAGCGACGGCGCAGCTGCGCTTCGGCGGGCGCGAGGTGACGCGAGGGTACGTCTCGCCCCTCCCCCACTAGAACCCCTACTCATTCGATCTCCAGGTCGCTCTGGTCCGCCACCTCCCCACCGGCGAAATTCTCGCGTGCAAACGAGCCGGAGACGTTCTCTCGGGCCCTGCCGCCGCCCGCCGCAGCGTCCGTGAGTTGCGCTTGTTGCGGGGCCTCCGCCGGCACCCCGGCGTCGCCCGGCTCCGCGCCGTCCACCTCCGACCCGCGTCGACGGGGGCGTGTCGACGGTGCCCCATCACGGGGACCTTGGTCGCCGACTCTCACGACCTATATCTGCTCACCGAGAGCTTTGACGGAGGGTGAGTTCTCTGTCTATGTCTATGTCTGCGTCTCCATCTCTGTCTCGGTCTCGCAGATTGTCTCCCTTCTATCTCCGATCAATCCTCCCTCCATCCATCCGTCCATCCTCAGGGACCTCTTCTCCCTGAGGGGACAGCTGACCCTCTCGACCGCACGCGACCTCTCGCGACAGCTGCTGTCCGCCTTGGCGGGATTGCATGCCCGCGGAGTTTGGCACCGTGACGTCAAAAGCGCCAACTGTCTCTTGGGGAGGGTGGAGGGATCTCCGCGATGGCGATTGGCCCTTTGCGACTTGGGGAGCGCCCGACACTGCGTCTCGAAGGGGGGGGGGGGGGGGGGGGGGGGGGGGGGGGGGGGGGGCGGGCGGGGGGGGGAGGGGGGGGGGGGGGGGGGGGGGGGGGGGGGGGGGGGGGCGGGGGGGGGGGGGTCGGACGTG
>Ga0181573_10002817_pt1 | contig 15833 bp, 11 predicted proteins | sample 101ome_25_FD_148643 | JGI IMG/M metagenome (GOLD analysis project Ga0181573, IMG submission 148643) | Coastal salt marsh microbial communities from the Groves Creek Marsh, Skidaway Island, Georgia - 101409BT metaG (spades assembly) | ecosystem: Environmental > Aquatic > Marine > Intertidal zone... | reverse complement strand
TGGAGTGGTTGAGGCTTGACGAAAATCAGCTGACGAGCGTGCCGGCGGGGATCGAGCAGCTCGCGTCGCTGGAGGAGTTGGGGCTCAGCAGCAATGAGCTGAAGAGCCTGCCGGCGGAGATCGGGCAGCTCACGTCGCTGGAGGGGTTGTGCCTGCACGACAATCAGTTGACGAGCCTGCCGGCGGAGATCGGGCAGCTCACATCGCTGACGGAGCTGCACCTCTACGAAAACGACCTGACGAGCCTGCCAGCGGAGATCGGGCAGCTCACGTCGCTGACGGAGTTGGCACTCCGCGCTAATAAGCTGACGAGTGTGCCAGCGGTGATATGGCAGCTCACGTCGCTGGAGGAGTTGGGGCTCGGCGACAACTACCTGACGAGCGTGCCGGCGGAGATCGAGCAGCTCACGTCGCTGGTGACGTTGGACCTCAGCGGCAATCAGCTGGCGAGTGTGCCGGCGGAGTTCGGGCAGCTCACATCGCTGACGAGGTTGTGGCTCCAAGGCAATCAGCTGACGAGCCTGCCGGCGGAGTTCTGGCAGCTCACGTCGCTGACGAGGTTGTGGCTCCAAGGCAATCAGCTGACGAGCCTGCCGGCTGCGATACGCGAGCTCAGAGCGACGGGCTGCGACGTGCAGATGGATGACGACGTGACGGTTGACGAGTGATTGTCGCACCTCTCAGGGTAGGCTTGTTGTGCGATAGGAGATTGTTAGCGACACGATGTGAACATTTGTTGGAAAATGCATGCAACGGATGCGCTCCTCGCTCAAATGCGTGCCGCACGGAAAGCTGATTGCAAACGTCATGCGCACAAGGGTACATCACGCTACCCGTAGCTTTTTTTGGGAGACATGCGGGGATGGACACGATGCCGGCCCCAGGCGCCTTGAAACTTCATGGAATGGTCTGAAAGTTGGCGTGCGACTCCGCACAGGTCGTAGGAGTCGTTCTCTGTTCTCAGAATGCAAAAAAAAAGAAGTTTCAAGTCCTCCTCCTTAACCGCTCGGACACAGTGGCAGTGTGTTTGCTTCGCCACCGACAGGATTCGAACCTGCGCAGGCATTGCCTAGAGGATACCTTGAGTTACGGTTTGAAACCAGCATTTGACAGTGATGGACGATTCAACAGATATACACCCTACAAAAATCACCTATCAAAATTAACAGTTGATAGCGCCTGCGATCGCATCATCGATCAAGCCCCGATCAAATTCACACTCGATCTTTGATGAAACTGTCTGAGCGAGTTTTTTGACAGAGGAATCCCCGCGAGCGATCCCCACAAAACCCCTCGCGTCGACGCGACGGAGAGAGAGACGTCATCATGGCTGTGAGTATCCCACGGGTCCCCACGAGAGCCCTATGTTCCGGCGACATAGCCCACGACTCCCTAGATTCGGGGGGTCCAACCAACCCGCCTCAATGGAAGCCCATCATCAGGTTCAAACCAACTCGTACGAGCTACTGATCCGCCCGTTCGTTCCCTCCACGCATGTATAAACACAGGGTAACGCCGACGAGGTGTCCTGGGATGATCAGCAGAACATCTGCGCCTTCGGGCGCCTCAACACCCGCCTGCACGAGGTCAACGCCGAGCTCAAGGCCAAGTCGGTGCGTACATACCCTACAGTAGCCAACTGGGATCCCACAAAGATTGACCTCGTTTTGCCAACAAACCTGCTGCTCCCCTCGCTGAACCTTCCCCAACTGAGCAACCCCCAATAAAACCCCTTCGCGAGCAACAGAAGATTGTGGAGGACCTGGACGAGGCGAGCAACGAGCTGATCATCGCCGACGATGACACCGTGCGTTTCAGCGTGGGCGAGACCTTCGTCACCGTGGACAACGACGACGCGGAGACGATGCTGCAGGCGCAGATCACGGAGGTGGGCGCCGAGGTGAGCGCGCTGGAGAAGGAGAAGAAGGACATCACCTCCGCGATGGCCGAGCTGAAGGAGAAGCTGTACAAGAAGTTCGGCAACAACATCAACCTCGAGGAGTGAGCGAGCGAGCGAGCGATGGATCCATAGTGTAGGCTACTCTTATTAGTTTTTTTCAACGTCATCAAGTCAAGCGCGGAACTTCTTGCACGTGTCCTCGCAGCTCGTCTGCAGGTAGCTCAGGCAGATCTTAAAGTTCGTGGACCCGCCCTCCCCGCTCGCCGGGAACGCCCTGTCGCACGCGGTGCTGAACGCCGTCTGGCACGCCTCGAGACACGCGTGCTTCTTATCGCCCGGGTCGCGCACGCACCGGGTCTGGCAGTCCTGGACTCCGGTGAACTCGGCGCACACGTCGACGCACGTGTTTTTCTGCGTGATTGGGCCGAACGGGAGGAGGGAGATGAGATGGACTCGGGTCAGCGTCTCGTGTGTCGCGCGAGTGGGCGACGGGGGAAACGCGATTGGACGCGGTCGTCGGCGCGATCGATCTGAAAAATCTTGCTTTTTCGTGCTTCTCTCACCTCATCCGACTTGGCATCCTTGAAGATCCTCCCCTCGCTGGGCAGCGGGAGCCCGTGCGTCGCGGCGTACCTTTCCCGCGACCACTCCCCGAAGTCCCCGGCGTCGTCGCCGCTAATGCCGTTGTCCCTCTGCCACCGCCTCGTCGCCGTCGCCGTCCTCTCGCCGAAGTACCCCGTGGGCTCGTCCAGCAGGTAGCCCTTGTGAGACAGGTACTGCTGGAAGCAGTGCACGTCTCCGCCGTAGGAACCCTTCGCGAGGTCCCTGGGGAAGTAGCACGCCTCCCCTCTGCCCGCCATGACGGCGGCTGCGACCGTGTGCCGACCGCGGCTCGCTCTCTGCCGAGAGCCTCCACGGCGGGAAACTGAAAACTTATTACAGCCTGCTGGCAGCCACGCAACTGGACTGGCGCGCGGTTCGCCGCGATTCGATTTCCGGCTGTGGCGGCGATGCGGAATCGAGAGGCTCGCTCGGTTCGCAACCCAGAGAAAAAGGCGGGAGAACGAAAACCGGAATCGTTGCAGGTTTTGAAGCGATGGGTCAACCAACCGTCGCTCGGCGGCGTTTCGCCACTTCGCCGTCGCGCACGAGGCGTGCTCGGAGGCGGGTCACCTCTCGCGCGGCATGGGTATCAAGAGAAGGCAGGACGAGTATCCGCTCGCGGACTTTCCCGTGAACATCGAGATCCTCCCGCGGTACCCGGGCGACCAGATCTCCGCGGTCGTCTCGGTTTCTGATTCTTCCAAGAAATCGAGAAAGGGATACCTCGCCGCCTGTTCCTCCGAGCGGGATATCGCGAACCGCGATGCGGCGCGACAGGCGGCGGTCACGTCCGGTGAGACGGAGCTCGTCGCGATGCTTCAGTCGCTCCCTTACCCCATGAACGAGCGCAAGGAGCTCATGCTGCTCGAGCTCAACATGCTCGTGCGGCTCAATCGGTGCGGCATGAGGGATCTGTGGGTGAAGACGAGCCACAGCTGGACGCGGAACGACCCGCGGCGGATCGTATCGACCGTCGCGTCGGCGGTGGGAGAGAGATCGCGCCTCGCGGTGGAGCTCATGACGCATCTCGTGGGCGTCACCTTCCCCACGTGCTCGTCGGCGAGCGCGATGCACCACGTCTTCGACTGTCCGGGGTGGCTCAGATCGTGGTGCGCGAGGCACTCGGTGCCCTGCAAGGACGTCTCCGTGCTTCAGCTGACCCTCTACGACGCCACGGGGCAGAGCTCCAACGCGATGTACTTTCCCCTCGCGTGATGAGGGGAACCCCAAGCCAAATATTCGCCATGTACCACCACAGCCACCATCATCACCGGCAAGAAACAACCGCGAAACGACGCGACCTGCACGAAAATGACCCCCGCACCTCCCGGCGCCGCGGCGGTGCCTCGCCTGAGATTCCATCAACCTCATTTTGCCAGTCGTGAGGTGTGAGAGCCTCAGGTTCACTCGTTCACGGCGTAATAATGTTTGACCTCTGTATTTGTTTTCCACCCGTGGAACCACGGGGTACGCCGTGAACGTCGAACCGAATCTCAGTCGAGTCCGCCGCGCCCTCGGGAGGAGCCCGCGACTCGCCCCGCCGAAGTTTTGCCCTTTCGGAATTTCTTCCAATACGCCGTTTCACATCTCCGCGCAAGCGCTTGAGACACGCGACGTGTGTGCACCAATCCGGTGGGAATCGGGTTTCCCGAGTTTCGCCGAAACACACACATTGCTTGTCCTGGTTTGTTTGAACCCGACAAGAGGGCACCGATGTTGCAAAGCGCTTGCCCGGAGATTCGAACGAACAAGAGCAAAACAAGAGCGGCGAAGCGAGCCCGCGATTACACTAGAACCACCTTTTAATACGTAGATGAATCGATCAAAAACAATCTTGACGACGCTCGAATCACCCGCGCGCGCCCGCGAGCCCGCCCCTGCGACGCTTCTTCCCCCTGGCGCCCCCCGGCGCGGCTCCCATCGCGCCCATCTCCTCCCTTCCCGCTTTGAGCATCCTCACGGCCGCGACCTTCCCGCCCGAACCCGGACCGCCGTCGCTCGCGTCCCCGCCGCCCGCCGCCGCCGCCGCCTCGCGCATGGCGACGTCCCGCGCGAGCTTCGCGCCACCCTCACCGCGGCTCGGGTACCTGACGCTCGCCGCGCCGAGCCGCCCGGCCGCCTTTACCCCGAGCGGCGTGGCCAACATCGCGTCGAGTTCGGCTCTGAGACGCGACTCCTCAGCCTCGGTACGCTCGTACGCGCCGAGCCTGGCGTGCGAGACCTGATCGTCCTGGTCGAACCCCTCGGCGACGAGATCGTCCATGATGTCGTCGGAGGAGGACTCGTCGGATCCCGACGAGTCCGAGCCCGAGTCGTCGGCGGCGGCGCCGGCGCCGCCGGCTTTCTTCGCAGCGGCTCTGGCGAAAGCCCTCGCCGCCTTCGCCTTGCGCTTCTCCTTCGCGCTTCTCTTGGCGTTTTCGATGACGCGCACGGTGGCGGCGTCGCCCTCCTCGTCGGAGTCGAGCTCGATTCCCAGCGCCTGCGCGTTGCTCCTTCGCCACTCAGCCTCGGCGCGGTCCTTCTGCTTGGCGTGCGTCAGCTTGTCGAGCTTGCGCGCGACGGCGACGCGTCGCTTCGCCTCGATGACCGCGCTCTCCACCGTGGGAAACGACGGCAGCGGCGCCTCGCGGTTGAGGTTCCTGAGCAGCGTCCGGTACCGCTGACGCTCCGCCGGGGTGACGAGCATCACCGACGCGCCCTCCGCGTTGGCTCGACCGGTACGCCCCGACCGGTGCACGTAGGTATCCGCCGACATGGGCACCTGGTAGTGAACCACGAGGTCGACGCCCTTGATGTCGATCCCGCGCGCGGCGACGTCGGTGGCGACGAGGATGGACGTCTTGCCGCCGCCGCCCGCGCCCTTCTTGAACCTGTCGAGGTACTTGAGACGCGCGCGTTGCTGCATGTTGCCGTGGAGACCCTCCACGGGAAGTCGAAGCGTCTTGAGAATCGCCAGCAGTCGCCGCAACGCGGAGATGGCGTTGACGAACACGATGACCAGGCCGGGCTCCTGCGACAGGATGTGGTACAGGAGCGCGTCGCGCTCGTCCTGCGACGATGAGGGGGAACATCGGGGTGGGGTCAGCGAACGGATCGATCGGGCTCGTTCGTCGATTGTCTTCGCCGGTGTGCGTCGTGAAAATATGTCGTCTCGGTGACCGACGCCGCGTCGCAGACGGCTCATATGAGGCTCGTAGCGTTTGAGTAATGGCAGATTTCTAACACGAGAGTTTCAGTTTCGAAGACCAGTCGTAATCACCGCCGTCTTCGTCGCCGCGTCGGTCGCCGGGTCGGGAAAGGGTTGGAGAAACGCGGGACGCGAGACTGGGACTCACCTCGGTGCACTCAAGAGAACTCTCCGAGACGCTCTTGGCCACCGTCTGGCTCTGATCCGTCAGGTCCACCAGCTTGACGCGGCCGTAGAACGGCACGGCTTCCATGAGCGACGCGAGCGTCCCCGCGCTGGCGCCGCTCGCCGCCTTCTTCTTGTCGTCCCCCGCGAACGCCTGTGCCTGCCTCTTCTTCAGCTTTCGTCTCACGTTGTCCGGCACGGTGAGCGTCGCGGAGAAGACGAACGTCTGCCTGTCGAGCATCTGCGACGGTCGAAGGTTCACCGCGGCGGCTCCGTCGCCGTGCTCCTCCACGATGTCGGTGTCCACGATCTCCGCGTTGCCTCCCTTCTGCCCTTTGCCTCCTTTCTTCCCGCGCGGCGCCTCGGTCTCGGCCTTGCCGCGGCTTTTGAAAACCTTGAGCGTCTCGGGCGTCGCCTTGGCCGCGCCCGGCGGCCGCTTGATCCTCGGCGGGATCGGAAGCGTCTCGATGATGTCGCTGAGCTCCCTGAAGTGCCCTCGCTCGACCATGCGATCCGCCTCGTCCAGGACCAGAAAGTTGAGGCGGCCGAGGTCGACGAAATGCTCGTGGCCCTGCTGGTGCATGAGCTCCCACAGCCGCCCGGGGGTGGCGACGACAATCTCCGGCCGGCGCCTGAGCAGTCGCTCCTGCTTCTGGAGGCTCATCCCGCCAACCACCGGCACGACGTCGACGTCGGCGTGCTTCGCGACAGCCTTGAGCATGTCGCACACCTGCATGGCGAGCTCTCGCGTGGGCGCGAGGATCAGCGCGCGGAGCGCTCGGCGCTTGCGATCGAGTTTCATCCCGGCGGCGGCGCCCGCGCGGCCGCTCTCGTCGAGGACCAACGCGAAAGGATCGTCCCGCTCGGCACCCCCCTTCTCATCGCCCCCGTTCTTCTCATCGCCCCCGTTCTTCTCATCGCCCCCGTTCGCGTCGTCCCCCTCTCCGGCATCTTCGGCATCTCCGGCATCTTCCGACTCCGACTCGTCAGCCTCCTCGTCCCTCTGCGTGAGGATCCTGTGCAGAATCGGCAGCCCAAACGCGAGCGTCTTGCCGCTGCCCGTCTCCGCGGCGCCGACGACGTCGCACCGACCCTTGATCGCCGGGTTGAGGCACTGCGTTTGTATCGGCGTCGGGTCCGTGAACCCGAGGTCCTGTAACGCGCGGAGCAACGCCGGGTGGAGGTCGAACTGGAGCCAGTTGGAGACGTCCGCGCCGGCGTCGAGGTCGACGCCGTCCACGACGGCGCCCATCCCCGACGTCGGGTAGTTGTTGTAATCCAACCGCCAACCGTTCGCCTTGGCGTCGCCCTTGGCCTCCGCGGTCGGGGCCTCGCGCGTGGGTGTCGCGACGGTCGCCTTCGTCGTTCGATCGGCGCCGTCGTCGTCGGAGGCGGAGTCGTCGTCGTCGTCGTCGTCGTCGTCGTCGTTCGAGAGGTATCGCTCGTCGGCGTCGGCGGCGTCGGCGCGGTCGGATGATGATTTGTCGGCTTTTTCTTCCGTCGCGCTCTTCTTCGGGCCTTTGTCGGGCGCGGGGGCGTCGGCGGCGCGCGCGCGCGCCTCAGCCTTGCGCTGCTTGGCGGCCTCCACCTTGGCCTTCCAACGCGCCTTGCGCTTGGCGATTCGCGCCTCCTTCGCGGACATCGGCGCGCCGTCCGCTTCGGCGCCTTCGTCGTCGTCGTCGTCGTCGTCGCCGGAGCCGGCGTGAACGTCCCGCTGGCCGCCGTTGGCCGCCGCCGCCCCTCCGACGGCCATGGCGTTCACCTCCTCCATGTCGATCTCCTCGAGCTCCATGAAGCCGTCCTCGGTGGCGCCGAAGATGAGGCGGTTGGGGTCGTACTTCACCGGCGTGGACTTGGTCACCGCGTTCCAGTCCACCGCCTGGAGCTCCTCGAAGGAGGCGCTGCGACGTCGCAGCGATGCCGCCGCCGACTGCTGCTTCTCCTCGGCGGCTTTTTTCGCGCCGGCGTCGCCCTTCTCCTTCTTCCTCGGCTTCTTGTAGGGCTCCGCGTCGTCCTCGGGGGTGGACGGGGAGCTGTCGTTAGCGTTGGATGCGCCGCCGCCGCCGCCGGTGACGCCCACCATGGCGTTCACCTCCTCCATGTCGATCTCCTCGAGCTCCATGAAGCCGTCCTCGGTGGCGCCGAAGATGAGGCGGTTGGGGTCGTACTTCACCTTCCTCGAGTTCTGCACGGCGCTCCAATCGAGCGCCTGGAGCTCCTCGTAGGACGCGGAGCGACGCTTCATGAGCTTCGAGGCCTCGGCCCCGCCGCCCTTCTTGCCGCCCTTCGGCATCGTGCCCGCGTCGCGGCCTCGCTTGTGTCCACCGAGGCACTGGCTCGGCTGTTTCGTTATGCTCCTCCTCGTCATCATCTCACTCGACGAGTTTCGACGAGCCACAATTCTCGAGGCGCGAGGAGGGAGGGAGGGAAGGGGCGGGGCGATGGAGGATCTCGCCGCGGTGATCGCCGCCAAGGCGCGGGCGGCGGCGGCAAAGATGAGCGAGCTCCAGGGCGTCATCCCGCCGCTCGCGCGAGGCCAGGCGGTGGACTGGAGCAGGCCGCTGAACGCGGCACCCGAGACAGATCCGTCGACGGCTGTGCGCGTGCTCCCGGACGCGACCGGCGACGCGGAGGCCTCGAGGCCGACGACGAGGACGACGACGTCGACGAGCCACAGGGTGAACGGCGCGCTGGTACCCGTGAGCGGCGCGCACGCCCCCGCGCACGGGACGCAGCTCACGCTCGCCGCGTACCGCGAGCGGACCCTCATCGCGGAGGCGAAGAAGCGAAAGCGCCGGGAGGGATCCAGGTGGGCCCCGCTGCTCGTGGACGAAGACGAGGAGTGTCGCGAGGGCCGCCTCCTCGCGTACAAGTCCCGCATCGACGCGCTCACGTGCATGATGGAGAGCCCGGTCCCCATCGCGCGGAGACTTCCCCCCGCGGAGGAGCGATCGCCGAGTCCGCCCCCGCAGTACGACAGATCCACGGGCCAGAGGATCAACACCCGCGAGCAGCGAGTGTTCGACGCGTGGGACACCGAGCGACGCGAGGCCGTGGCCAAGGCGCTGGAGATGGACCCGCTGTTCAAGCCCCCGCCGGGACACAGGCCCTTGGTGCACGAGCTCCGCCTGTACGTGCCGCACAAGCAGTACCCGGGGTATAACTTTTTGGGTCTGATCATCGGCCCGCGGGGGAGCACGCAGAAGCGGCTGGAGAAAGAGACGGGCGCGTTCATACGCATCAGGGGAAGGGAGATGCACAAGGAGGGCACGTTCAGGCCTCCGCAGGTGGCGGGCGTGGACGACGGACGCGACGACGAGCTGCACGTGCACATCAGCGCGGACACCGTCGAAAAAGTCGACAGAGCCGCGCGAATGATACACCCGCTTCTGACTCCCTTGGACCCCGACCAGAACCCGCACAAGCAGAAGCAGCTGCGCGAGCTCGCGGAGATTAACGGCACCGTGTACGACGTGGGAAGGCTCGAGAAGCAGCGCCTGGCGCAGGAAGAGGAGGCGAAGAACGACTACAAACTATCAGCCGACGTGCAAACGAAGGTGGACGCGACGTATCGCAAAGACGTCGCCGCCAAACTCGCGGCGGAGGGCAAAGGCGCGGACGCCGAACGAGCCGCACGCGAGGTGATGGACGACGAGTACGAGAACTTCCTCTCGGAGCTGACGGGGAACCTCGGGGAGGGCGCCGTGCCCGGTCACGAGTCGCGACGATCGAAAGAAAAGGCGCAGGCGGCGGCTTCGACCGGGTGGAAACAAGGCGCCGTGGACGCGGCGACGATCGCGACGGCGGCGAGGAACCCGTGGGCGCTGTCGTTCAAGAACACGGCCGTCGTCCCCGTCGTTCAGCGCACCCACGTTCACGCGCATCCGCCGAGCGGGCCGGGGTGGGCGCCCGGCGCCGCGCCCGAGCACCTCCGCAAGCAGCAGCCGGCGATGCCTCCGCCCGCGGGACCGGCGCCGGGCGCCGGCGCCGCGCAGCCGGCGGCGAAGCCCATCGCGACGCACGCCGAGGTTTACATACCGTCCACGCTCGCGATCGACGCGAGGCTCGCGCTGAGCGGGTTGTACGGCGCCGGCATCGCCGCGGCGGCGGCGGTGACAAACTCGGTCGCGACGCTGCGGGTCGGCGGCTCGGCTGGCGAGGTGTGCGACTCGGCTGTGCTCGGCGGGGTTTCCGCCGGCGAGAAGCGAGACGCTTCGGAGGCCGTCGTCGTTCCCGCGGAGGCGGCCGCGGTGGTCGGGGACGCGAGCGCGGATGGGGAGATCCCGGAGGAGGCCGTGGACGACGAGTACGCGCGCATGATGGCGGAGCTGGGGGGGGGTTGACAAAGGCGTTTTCATCGGCGCGAGTAGCTTTTTTTTTAGTCATCAGTGATGGAGAGAGACCGGGCAGCGGTGGCCAATCACACGCGCGGCGAAAGTGGGAAATCGTTGAAGATCTCGAGATCCGCGCTGCCACCTGCCAAACTGCCGGGGTTCTTCGTAACAAGCACACTCGATCGGCGCCGTCCGAGCGACCCGACGCGTTTCATCGACACCATGGCCGCCGTGGCGTTCACCCCCGTCTCCATCCAGGCGTCCGCCGCCAGGCCCCGCGCCACCGTTCGCGGCGCGCGCGCCGTCCGCGCCGTCTCCGGCCTCGGCTCCTCCGCCGCTCTCGCGCCTCGCCCGTCCGTGATGCGCGCGCTCGGTCTCGGAGTCGCGCCCCGCACCGGCGCCCGCTCCGCTGACCTCGCCGTCCGCGCGATGGCGGACGAGGAGAAGGATGACAAGGGCGCCGGCGTCAAGCAGCTCCTCGGCATCCGCGGCGGCGAGCGCACCGACGACATCTGGAAGATCCGCCTGCAGCTCACCAAGCCCGTGACCTGGGTGCCGCTCATCTGGGGCGTCATGTGCGGCGCCGCCGCGTCCGGCCACTACACCTGGACCCCGGAGAACATCGGCAAGGCCATGCTCTGCATGTTCATGTCCGGTCCCCTCCTCACCGGTACGCACCCGGCCACCCCGATCCCCCCTTACCCAAAACTTATCCGAACGATCCAACATCCCCAAACGGCGCCGTTGCGCGCACGAACCCCACCTGACCGTCCGCCCCCAACCCCGCGCGCGAACGCAGGCTACACCCAGACCATCAACGACTGGGAGGACCGCGAGATCGACGCCATCAACGAGCCCGACCGTCCGATCCCCTCCGGCGCCATCTCCGAGTTCGACGTCCAAGTGCAGATCTACGTCCTGCTCTTCGGCGGGTGGGCGTGCGCGTGGACGCTCGATCAGTGGTGCGAGCACGATTTCCCAATCGTCACCGCGCTCACCTTGTTCGGCAGCTGGATCTCGTACATTTACTCGGCGCCTCCGCTGAAGCTGAAGCAGGAGGGTTGGAGGGGTAACTACGCCCTCGGCGCGTCCTACATCGCGCTGCCCTGGTGGGCGGGCCAGGCGGTCTTCGGAGAGCTCTCCCTCGACGTCATGGTGATGACGGTGCTGTACTCCATCGCGGGCCTGGGCATCGCCATCGTCAACGACTTCAAGTCCATCGAGGGTGACAGGCAGATGGGCCTGATGTCCCTGCCCGTGGCGTTCGGCGTGGAGAAGGCGAAGTGGATCTGCGTGGGCTCCATCGACGCCACGCAGCTCGCGGTGGCGGGATACCTGCGAACCATCGGCGAGGTGGGCTACTCGAACATGCTCCTGGCGCTCATCTTCCCCCAGATTTTCTTCCAGTTCAAGTTCTTCCTCCCGGATCCCATCAAGAACGACGTCAAGTATCAGGCCAGCGCGCAGCCCTTCCTGGTGTTCGGCCTGCTCACCACCGGCCTGGCGTGGGGTCACCACATCAACGCCATCGGCGCGTAAGGGAAGCGGAGAAAGAGAGAGAGAGAGAGAGGAAAGAAAGCGAGGCGGAGCAACGGCGACGAGAGGTGACATGTAATATCCAGCGAAATATTAGGCGGCGACTCGAGCGGCTACAGCGACGCCCTCTCGCGGTCCTCGCGTCCCTTGCGCCTCTCCTCCGCGATAGCGTCGTCCACGAGGTCCATGCGAACCATCAGCTCCTCGTACGCGGCGGAACCCGTCCCCTCGAGAGCGCGAATAGCCGCCGCCGCCGCCTCGTAACTCGAGTTGGCCTCTTTCAGCAGCGCGAGCGACGCGGCCCGAGCGAATCGCCGACGCCTTCGCCCACGTTCCTCCCTCGCGTCGTCGTACTCGTCGTCCCCGTCGTCCCCGTCGTCCCGATCCCCGTCCCCGTCCCCGGGTGCCGACTTTTCGTCCCCGTCGTCCGGGACGGCGCGATCGCTCGCCGCGAAACACGCGCCTCCCAGCGCCGAGTAACACTCCGCCCTCTCCGCAGACACCTCCGGAAACACCGAACACGCCGCGACGTCCTCCGCGATCTTCCTGAACGCGTCCACCGCGCCGAGGACGTCCCCGGACTTGGCGACGATCGATGCGAGGTTCAGTCTCGCGCGGATGGACGCCCGCGAGTGCAGGGTTTTCATCCCCGACGTTTCGTTCCCGCGGTTCGAGAGGGCTCGGGCGCGCGCCTCCGTCGTCGCCACCGCCGCCTCTGCCCACGCGCGAGCCCTCTCGAACATCTTCCCGGCGACGCAAATCTCCACGAGCTCCGACTGAAGCGCCGCGACGGCGTCGCCGTCGCTTCCCCCCCTCGTCGTCGTCGTCGTCGTCGTCGTCGTCGTCGGGCCCGGTAAGAACCCGCCATTGGCCTCCGCCAGCGCCAGCAGCAGCTCGCACTGCTCCGCCGCCCCCGCCCAATCGCGTTCGGCACGACGGAGCAGACGACGCGCGTCGCCGAGGCGAACCGCGTCGGCGTCCGGCAGACCGCGTCCCCCCCCTTCGCGACCGTTACGACCGTTACGACCCAACGCCCGTTCCGCTCGAGCGTAAAACGCCTCGGCGGATGCGAAACGTCTCTTCGCCTCCGCCTCGGCGCCCGCGCGAACCCGCTCGTGCGCCGCGAGTTCCTCCTCCGCGCGCGCCGCGAACGCGGCGGCGGCGGCGTAGTCGTTGTGCAAACGTCCGGGCTTCGACGCCGCCGCCGCCGCCGCCGTCGTAACGGTCGTAACGGTCGTGACGGTGGCCATCTCCGCCGCCGCCCCCGAGTGCGCCATCGCCGTCGCCAGCGCGGCGGTCTTCTCCCGCCTCGCCTTCTCCCCCTCGACGTGCGTGTGGGACGTGCGCTCGTACAGCGCGGCTCTCGCGGCGACCTTCTTGGCGTTCGCGGCGACGTCCTCGGCTTCCGCGACGGCGGCGCGTCTCGCGGCGTCCATGGCGGCGCGTCGGTCGCGGTCGTGTTTACGTTTGCACTCCCGTTTGGCCCGCCTCGCCGCGGACGACGCGTCCGCGGCCACCTCGCCCAGCGCGCGCTCGCAATCCCCGGCGAGGAGCAGGAACGTCGCGGCGTCCCGTCGGGTCCCCACCCGCGGCGCACATTCGTCTTCGTCTGCGTGAGGCACGTCTTTTCCTTCGCCTTTGTCGACGCCGTCGCGCGCGTCTTTTTCTTCGCCGAGAGCGGCGGCCGAGAGGTGCGGCTCCGAGAGAGTGCGACCTTCGGCGCAGGACGCGAGGCCCCTGCGCGCCACCTCGGCGGCGTCCGCCACGTCGCCGATGGCGAGCAGCTTCGGGCCGAGTTCCGCCCTGGCGCGAAGTTTGCACTCCGCCAGCGCCCTCGCGACGCGCCCGCCCGATGAGTCACCGCACGGTGAGTCACCGCCGCTCGCCGCGTTCGCGGAGGCGACGGCGAGCCGGAGGTGGGCCACCGCCTCGTCGAGGCCGTCACGCTCGGCCGCCTGCGCGTCTCTCTCCCTCCGAAACGCGCGTCGTTGTTGCGAGGAGGCGCCGGCGTCGGGATCGTCAACTCGTCGGCTCGTCGGCTCGTTCAACACCGACGAATCCGACGCGTGCTCGCTCGCGTAGAGTCCAACGCCGCGGCTTCGCTCGTACACCCTGGCGATGTTAAAGTGCGCGCGGGACAGCGCCGTCGCCTCCACGCGCGTGAGCGCGCCGCCGACGGCCTCGGCGGCGGCCGCGTGCGCCTTGGCCAGCGGGACGCATCGCGTCAAGATGGAGAGCGCGGCGGACCAGTTTTCGTTTTCCATCGCCTCCGTCGCGGCGGCTTCGCACTCGGCGAGGCGACGCGCGGGGGTGCGCCACGGTGGCACGTCCCCGGAGGAACGTCGCGCGCCGCCGCCGTCGGCCGGGGCGGCGATGTCCCAGGAGTCCCACTCGCCCTCGCGAAGAGCCGGCGCGTTCGCGTCGCGCCCTCGATTCTCCTTCTTCGCGGGTGCCGTCGTCCGAGACGAAGGTTTGCGCCCGCGCTCCACCTGTTCGTGGTAGCCGAATCGCTTGACGAGCTTGCTGGACGCCTTGACCTTGGCGAGGTTCGCGCGTTCGAGCTCGATGGCCGTCATCGTCCGTCTCTTCACCTGCGGAGGGAGTCGGGAGTCCGCGGCCGTGAGCGAGCCAACTCGTACATGCCGAAGCAACAACGACATTTCAAAAATAGTGCCACTCACCTTGCCGGCGTCGTCGTCGCCGTGGGCGGAAGATTCGCGGCTCGTCGCGAGGTTGGGTCGCGCGAACCCGTATCCCGCGCCCGCGCCCGTCGGGACGTCGTCGTCCGAGCTTTCCATCGCCAGCGGCGGTCCTCGGCTGGTCAACACGTGTGCTCCACAAGTGTCAAACCGGCCCAATCGCTCATCCGATCGATCGGCCTCATCAGAAGGTATTTACGGCCCGGTTCTCGGCAGAGCGAGGCCGCGGGGGGAGGGAGATCCGGCGCCGCGGGGGACGTATCGGCGCTCCCGGAGTCCGTGAACGTCACGCGTGGAGTCGATACGATGGGTTCCGGCGCGGACGCGGACGGGTGGTGCGATCTCGGGGAGCTCGAAGACGCCGCCAAGGTGCGCAAGCGGAGCGGGGGTGCCCAGTTTCTTTCATCCCTCTCGCCGTCGTTCGCCCTCCATCTCTCCATCTCTCGTCGCCGCGGCTGACCAAACATTCAACCCCACGTCTCTCCTGCACAGGAGAGACTCAAGGTGCTGCATCAGCTGGACGCCGCGTGGCTGTCGCGTCCCTGGGACGAGGTGAGGCCTCCCCTTCATCCCTTCGCCCCCGTCGAAACTCGCGTTCAAAAAAAGGGTGCCAACGTGCGTCCGCTGAACTCTGTCCCCCGACGCGCGTCCCCGTTTCCACAGGATCGCCTTGACAGGATATCCGAGGGGCTCTTCCGCGGCGACGAGCGGCGCGAGCGCGTGTCCACCGCCGCGGTCAGGCTCGCGTTCTGCCACCACGAAGCGTCCAGGCGATGGCTCGCCGCGCAGGAATCGCGTCTGCTGTCGTCCCGGATCAGGCTCGGCGAGACTTCGCTCGCCGACGTCGAGCGCGCGAACGACGCGAACGACGACGGTTCGTATTCCCACACCGCTCTATTCGGGCACCCGCCCCCGCCCGAGGCGAATCACGCGTGGATCCCGTTCGAGCGCGCGGCGCCCCTTCTCGGACGCCGCGAAGTTCGCGTCGTCCGCGGCTGGGCGAGCGTCCCGGTGAGTTTATTATTTTTATTTTCGTATGGGCAATTAGTATGACATCGTGTTTTGTTCACAGGATGATCGAATGCGCCACGTCGTCGTCGCCGCGTACGCCGACAAACTCGTTCGGGAGCTCGAGACGACGCGTCGACGTCTCGCGCATCTCCTGGTACCCATCGCGGTTGGATCGTCCGCCGGGTTCGGGTCCCCCGGTGTGGGCGCGTGTCTGCTCGAGCTGGCGCGATGGCGGCCGGGCGAGGGCGAATACGAATTTTTAGCCGACGACCGCGGGATCGATCCGGGGACGTCCGCGATCGACGACGTGGCTCGCGCGGGGGCGGGTGACGTCGCGCGGGGGCGAATCGTCGGTGGGGGTGCCGATGGGGGTGCCGATGGGGGTGCCGATGGGTCCG
>Ga0181573_10002815_pt1 | contig 15836 bp, 13 predicted proteins | sample 101ome_25_FD_148643 | JGI IMG/M metagenome (GOLD analysis project Ga0181573, IMG submission 148643) | Coastal salt marsh microbial communities from the Groves Creek Marsh, Skidaway Island, Georgia - 101409BT metaG (spades assembly) | ecosystem: Environmental > Aquatic > Marine > Intertidal zone... | reverse complement strand
TCGCTTCATCGGACAGCGATAAGCGAACGCTGCTGTTGCTCAGCACCGATAGCACGTCCAGCAGATAACTCACATTAAACCCGATTTCCAGCTCCGGGCCCGCATAATCCACGGCTACACTTTCCTCAGCCTGCTCTTGCTCAGGGTTGTTCGCGGTGATCTCAAGACTATTATCAGAGAGCCTCAGGCGAATACCGCGATATTTTTCGTTGGAAAGAATCGCGGTTCGCGTAAAAGCCTGCTTCAGATCGCCACGATCGCCGACAACAGCCTTGTCGGGATTTTTCGGGATTACGCGCTCATAATCGGGGAACTTGCCATCAACTAGCTTCGAAGTGAAGGTAAATTGCTGGTTCGCGGCTCTAATGTGGTTGCTACCAATAGCCAGCTCCACGGGCGTATCTCCCTCCAGTAAGCGGGACAGCTCCAGCACGCCCTTTCGCGGAATAATCACCCCCGCGTCAGGCGCATCGACCTTTCCAGGCGCAGTCGCCAACGCCAGACGATGCCCATCAGTCGCCACAACGCGCAACCGACCCCCCAGCACCTCCAAGTACAGGCCATTCAGGTAATAGCGCACATCTTGTTGCGCCATCGCAAAGGCGGTGCCATCAATCAGCTGCTTAACCAAGGATTGCTCCAGAGAGAGCGAAATATCTCCAGCACTTGCCTCCACCGAAGGGAAGTCCGCCGCGGGTAGGGTAGAGAGGGTAAAGCGGCTGCGGCCTGCCTTGACGGTCGCCTTGCCGCTATCGACAGAAAATTCTATATTGGAACCTTCTGGCAGCGATTTACAAATATCAACCAATTTGCGTGCCGGGACGGTCACCTCTCCATCGACACCGGGCGCCTCCAAGTCAAGACGACCCACCAGCTCCACCTCTAAATCCGTACCAGTGAGAGAAAGTGACGTACCTTCCAACACCAGCAATACGTTGGAGAGGATTGGCAGCGTCTGCCGCCTTTCAACAACCCCGGCTACCAGGTTCAATGGCTTGATAAGGGTGTCGCGGGCTATCGAAAATTTCATGTTTATCTGCTCAGGCAAGATCAATAGGGTTTATGGGTTAAGCGCTCTGTCGCGGCGTCAGCCGGTCAAAGTCCGTAGCAAGTTTTGATAGTCCTCACTGATGTCCGGGCTGTGGTCTCGCAACTCCTTTATTTTACGACACGCATGTAAAACTGTCGTGTGGTCTCTGCCACCAAAGGCATCGCCGATCTCTGGAAGGCTGTGCTGTGTCAGTTCCTTCGCCAATGCCATCGCAACCTGACGCGGCCTCGCGACGCTTCTGTTCCGCCGCTTGGACATCATGTCAGCCACCTTAATTTTGTAATACTCCGCCACCTTGCGCTTGATATTTTCGAGAGAGACCTGCTTGTCCTGCAAAGCCAATAAGTCTTTCAAGCTATCTTTTATCAAATCAATATCAAACGGCCGGCCCGTAAAGTTGGCGCTGGCGATCACCCGCTTGAGTGCGCCCTCAAGCTCGCGAACATTGGAGCGTATGCGCTGCGCGATAAAAAAAGCCGCCTCTGGAGCCAGATCAATGTGGCTCTGCTCCGCTTTCTTCATCAAAATCGCTACGCGCGTTTCAAGGTCGGGGGGCTCAACCGCAACCGTCAGACCCCACCCGAAGCGCGACTTCAGGCGCTCCTCCACACCGTCGATCTCCTTTGGGTACCGATCACACGTGAGGATCATTTGCTGGCCACCCTCGAGCAGCGCATTAAACGTGTGAAAAAACTCCTCTTGGGACCGATCCTTATTGGCAAAAAACTGGATATCGTCGATCAGTAGCGCGTCAACCGAACGATAAAACCGCTTGAAATCATTGATTGCATTTAATTGAAGCGCTTTCACCATATCGGCCACAAAGCGCTCTGAATGCAAATACACGATTTTTGATTCCGGGTTTTGCCGCCGCATCGCGTTGCCCACCGCGTGCATCAGGTGCGTTTTTCCAAGGCCCACGCCGCCGTAAAGGAACAGGGGGTTATACGAGTGCCCCGGATGTTCTGCTACTTGTTGCGCTGCAGCGAGGGCTAGCTGGTTGCTTTTGCCCTCCACGAATCGGTCGAAGGTATATCCCTCGACAAGGCTCGAAGAACCCACCAGCGCCGGAGCGGCTTGGCGGGGCGTGCTCGTCACCGTGTTTATCGTGCGCGGTTCTGGCGCCTGAGTAGCCTGTTCCACCGCGCGAACCGTTGGCGGAAATGCCGAGGGCGCTGACTGCCCTGCAACCGTCACTGACACATTCGCAGCTGGCGGTGAGACAATCTCGAGCAAGTAGGCGGTGATTTGAGACGCATATTTATCGCTGACAAAATCGCGGATAAAGCGATTGGGCGCAGCCAATAGTAATCCTGAATCCTGCCACTGGGCTTCAAGCGGCCTAATCCATGTGTTGAATTGCTGTTGAGGGATATCGCCCCCCAACCTGCTCAAACAGTGTTGCCAGGGGTCGGTCAAAGGCTGTGGAGCGGCCAACTTTTTGTCTCCATGTATTGCTGGACAGCTTGCGAACAGAAAACCTATTGCCGGTCGGCAGAGAAGTTATCGCTTCAAATCGCTGTTGTTGTTATGGGTTGCACACCGGTGTGGCAGGCATAGTTATCCACACCCAGTCCGTTTTATCAACACGTTTTTGTATATTTATATCAATGGGTTAGAGTTTCGGCGCGCTCTACACCAACCCTTTTTCTTTTGCAACTGTTTTGTTTCTGCGGCTGTGTATAAGCTGTTAGTAACCCATGCCAAACCTGTGGTCGGCGCCCCTCTAGCTCCGCAGGCACACTTCGAGCTCGCAATGTTTGTGAGTGTTTACTAACCCCTAAAGGCTCTACATAAAGCACCCTGTACGGTAAGCGTATCGCCGCTAATAAACAGGACCGCGCATTTGGCTCGGTGCATAATAAAAAGTGCTTGCATCAGGGGGGAGCGTTTCGCACTAATACGCACACTATTGCGAAGTGCCCCGCCTTACCCTACAATCCGCGCCCCTCGAGGCGTGTGCCTGATTGCGACGCACCGAACATGATTATCGCTAACACAGATGCAAAAAGGTTGATGCCATGAAGCGTACATTCCAGCCCAGCGTATTAAAGCGTAAGCGCACTCATGGATTTAGGGCTCGCATGGCGACAAAGAACGGCCGCAAGGTGTTGTCGCGACGCAGAGCTCGCGGGCGCAGCCGTCTATCTGCCTAACACTGTGAGGCGGGGTCTGTGCTCTGTGGCCCATGCCGGGTTTTCCTAGAAACGCGAGGCTCTCCGAGCCAGAACAATACGCAAAAGTTTTTGATGCTCCCGCTATTCGCGTAAGCAGTGCCGCGTTTTTGCTGTTGGCCGTTCATTCTCATCATGAGTGTTCGAGAGTGGGCATCATCGTCGCTAAAAAGCACATTCGTTTAGCCAACCGGCGCAACCGATTAAAGCGCCTCGTCCGGGAACAGTTCAGATGCTCACCGCTTAATCTGACGTTGGACATGGTTGTCCTCGCGCGAGTACACGCCGATCAAATGACCAATCAAGAAATCAGCACCGACCTGAAAAAGCTTTGGAAAAAAGCCAATGATCGGTCAACCCAAACATGAAGCTCTTTTGCTACGTCGACCAGAAAATCGCCGCCTTTTTGGCTTTGGGCATTCGGGGCTATCAACTCACGCTCAGCCCCTGGCTCGGCAGAGCCTGTCGCTTTTCTCCTACTTGTTCGCAATATGGCATTGACGCCCTGAAGACCCACGGTACCCTAGCGGGCTGTTGGCTGACGGTCCGAAGGCTTTCACGCTGTCACCCCTGGTGCGAGGGTGGCCACGATCCTGTGCCGCAACACAGAGCGCATCCACAATCTGACAGAGGCCCTAACCATGGACATCCCTAGATATGCCTTGATCGCAGCCAGCATCCTGCTGGGCCTCATGCTTCTGGGTGAGTGGACTCGCTTTAGCAGTGAACTACAAAAACCACCGGAGCCTGTTGCGATGGTGGAAACCTCCGTACCTGATGTAGAGCGATTTCTCGATAACGACTCCGCGGCACCGGTCACGCAGACCGCACCTGCGGACCTGCCCACTACGGAGGACATTGCACCCGCTCTGGCAGACCCAGATCTCAGCACGCCGACCACAAGTGAAGGGTCTGTTGTCCGGGTCGAGACGGATGTGTTGCTGGTCATGATCGACTTGGTCGGCGGGGATGTCGTTGGCGCCGCACTGAAGGACTACCCGAAAACCCTGGGGAACCCCTCTGACCCGTTCGTCTTGTTAGAGCGGAACGGCAATCGCACTTATATTGCGCAATCCGGGTTAGTGGGTCGCGACGGTATCGACCGCACGGAGAGGGCGGTCTACGTTTCTGAAAAGAGCCACTATCAAAGCACCAGTGGCGAGCCGCTGGAGATATCACTGCGGTACGCCGGCAACGGCCCCACAGCGGTTAGCAAAATCTTCTCTTTTGAACCCGGTAGCCACACGATTGCAGTACGCCACGAAATACACAATATCTCGCCCACAGAGGTGTTGGTCACTCCTTTTGCACAACTCAAAAGAGATGGCTCTCCAGCACCCACCGCGAGTGACTCCGGCATGGGCATGCGACCCTTTTTGGGGTCTGCGCTGACCCACCCCGATCAGCGCTTCGAAAAATTCGACTTTGAAGAGATGGCGGATGCCCCCTTCAAAGCTGACCTGGAAGGCGGATGGGTGGCCATGCTCCAGCATTACTTTGTCAGTGCATGGGTGCCGGATCCGGCTGGAACATACCGGTACCGCACACGGCATACCGGCAATGGATTTAACATTATCGGTTACACCGGTCCCGCTCTATCGCTGGCCGCCGATGAACGCATAAGCGTCAGCAATCAACTCTACGTAGGGCCCAAAAACCAACGCGTGTTATCAAGTTTGGCGCCCCACCTCGATCTCGTAGTCGACTATGGATGGCTTTGGTGGATTGCTCAGCCCCTGTTTTGGTTGCTGACCTTCATCCAGTCAATGGTCACGAATTGGGGTGTGGCGATCATCATGCTTACGTTCATCGTCAAGCTGGCTTTTTTTCAGCTATCAGCTGCGGGCTACAAATCAATGGCCCGAATGAGGAAAGTACAGCCGCGAATTCTGGCCATCCGCGAAGAATACGCCAACGACAAAGCAAAACAGTCACAAGCGATGATGGAGCTGTATAAAAAGGAACAAATCAATCCATTGGGAGGGTGCCTCCCTATCCTCGTGCAAATGCCCGTGTTCATCGCCCTGTATTGGGTGTTGATGGAATCCGTGGAACTCAGACAGGCTCCCTTTGCGCTGTGGATAGACGACCTTTCGGTGATGGACCCTTATTTTGTGCTGCCCATCCTGATGGGCGCCAGCATGTATTACATGCAAAAACTGAACCCACCACCACCAGATCCCATGCAGGCAAAAGTCATGCAATGGATGCCTATCGTCTTCACTTTCTTCTTCCTGTGGTTTCCGGCTGGTCTCGTGCTCTACTGGTTGGCAAACAACCTTTTATCGATGGCTCAGCAATACATCATCAATCGCAAGATTGAGAGCGGCGCTATCTAGCCTGATGGCGACGAAGGAGCCGATGCCCGAAGCCAGCGCTGCGTTGGACCAAGACACGATTGCCGCCATTGCCACACCCACCGGAAGAGGGGGGATCAGTGTAGTGCGCGTCTCAGGACCCAGAGCCTGGACTATTGCCGAGGCGATGACGGCCAGGCAACTCCAACCCAAGACGCCCGTATTGTGCAATTTTTTGAGTGCGACCGGAGAGCCTATTGATCAGGGGCTTGTACTGCTGTTCAAGGGGCCCGCCTCTTTTACGGGGGAAGACGTTGCGGAATTACACGGCCATGGCGGTGTTGTGATCACTGAGCTGTTGCTGAGAGCCTGTCTCGACCGCGGAGCTCGGCTGGCGCGGCCAGGAGAGTTTTCGGAGCGAGCGTTTCTGAATGACAAGCTGGACCTGACTCAGGCTGAAGGCTTGGCTGACCTGATCGACGCACCCACACAACAGGCTGCAAGACAAGCTGCAGCCTCTCTCAGGGGCGAGTTTTCGTCGGCTGTGCAGGCAATTGCAGCGGAGCTTATCAACCTGCGCGTTTTTGTAGAAGCCGCTATCGATTTTCCGGAAGAGGAGGTCGACTTTCTGAGTGATGGCCATATCACTGAGGCGCTATCGCGCTGCGATCAGAGCCTGACCGACCTCATTTCCAATGCCCGACAGGGAGCGCTTATGTGTCGCGGGGCGAAAGTCGTTCTGACCGGTCAACCCAATGCTGGAAAGAGCAGTGTCATGAACTGCCTGTCGAAAGCTGCCGTCGCGATCGTCACTGACGTCCCCGGAACAACGAGAGACGTAATACGACAACAGATTGATCTGGACGGTGTGGCAATAGAGCTAGCTGATACGGCAGGGCTACGTGACGCCGAGGACGCGATAGAACAGGAGGGCGTGAATAGGGCTTATGCCGAGATGGAATCAGCTGACTTAATCATTGAGATTGTCGATGACGCCGCCGACTCGTATGTCCCCGCTACTACGCCAAGCGGCATTCCTGTTTTAAGAGCACTCAACAAGATCGATCTGTCTGGGCGACCTGCGGGGAAGGTGTCGGAGCAACCTAGCACCCTCGCGGTCTCTGCCATCAGCGGCGCTGGATTCACGCAGTTGATATCAAGCATTTTGGCTGACTTGGGGTTCGCTGGTGGCTCGCCATCGACGCCATTTAGTGCCAGGGAGCGACATATCGACGCCCTCAACCGAGCTCACTCGTTACTTTTGGAAGCTTCAACCCGTTTTGGATTATCTGGCGCGGGCGAGTTATTGGCAGAAGACCTGCGCAAAGTGCATGAAGTATTGGGCTCGATCACCGGGACGTTCAGTGCCGATGATTTGCTGGGTGAAATTTTCTCGTCCTTTTGCATTGGTAAATAGCCTGACACTGCTATTCGTGCAAGGCCTTCACAAGCGCTAATAGCTGCTCTGAGTTGCGCCGAAATAAGGCTCTCCTCCAACTTTTCAGCGGTATTCACAACTTATATGCGGTATATCGAACACTTATGCAGACTGCAGCTACGCACTGCACAAGGCCGTTTACAACTCGTCATCAAGCTTGGGGATAAAATCTCCGAGCAAAATCAGAACACTCACCTGCGAGAGCTGTCCACATGGTTTAACCAGTCTAAACAGATCGATTCCGCGAGATTTACAGAGTATTGAGGTGGTGTAAGCGCATGATTTTTTTATTTAAAGCCCACTTTTCCACCACAAGCGAACCCTTAATAACAACAGTATTTAAATACTCTTCATAAACAATAAATATTAAGTTTAGTAATACTGAAGTAATCCAGCATTCTTGGGTTCATCGGAGTTGCGCCGGCGTTTATACTCTGCGGCCTTTTTCTCTTTTCCCACGGCACTGAAATGAGGCATCCCGACAGTTTCGACGTGATCGTTGTGGGTGGCGGCCATGCCGGCACCGAGGCAACGCTTGCAGCTGCGCGAGCCGGCGCTCGCACGCTGCTGATCACTCACGCCATTGATGCGCTGGGTCAAATGTCCTGTAACCCGGCAATCGGCGGAATCGGTAAAAGCCACTTGGTAAGAGAAGTGGATGCGCTGGGCGGTGTGATGGCCCGGGCAACGGATATCGCGGGCATACAGTTCCGGACCTTGAATAGCCGGAAAGGGCCTGCGGTCAGAGCGACTCGCGTACAAGCCGACAGAGTGCTTTATCGCACTGCTATCCGTTCGATGCTAGAGACGGCTTCCGGCGCACAGATATTTCAAGACGCCGTCGAGGACATTGTGATTACCGGAGACCGGGTCAGTGGTGTGAAAACCCGGACCGGAATCACTTTCTCTGCCCATACCGTTGTCTTAACAGCGGGCACTTTTCTCCACGGCAAAATACATGTCGGCGAGGAAAACACGTCCGGTGGAAGAATGGGGGATGCCGCGTCGGTCGGCCTTGCTGACCGGTTGCGCGAGATTGCTCCGCGCGTAGGCAGACTGAAGACCGGAACGCCTCCCAGGATAGATGCCCGAAGCGTTGATTTTGCAGTGATGACAGAGCAGTGGGGTGATGAGCCGCGCCCCGTGATGTCGCTCATGGGGCGGCGCGAACATCACCCGGAGCAGCGATGCTGTTGGGTCACGGAGACCAATGAACAAACCCACGAAATCATTCGCGCCAGCCTCGATCGATCTCCTTTATTCGGTGGCGCCATAGAAGGAGTGGGGCCGCGGTACTGCCCCAGTATCGAGGACAAGATCCACCGGTTTGCGGATAAATCCTCCCATCAGATCTTTATTGAGCCTGAAGGGCTAACCTCAACGGAGCTGTATCCGAACGGCATTTCCACCTCATTGCCTTTTGACGTACAACTCAGTCTCGTGAGGTCGATAAAAGGCCTCGAGTCTGCCTCGATTACGCGGCCTGGCTATGCCATAGAGTACGATTATTTTGATCCCAGAGATCTAAAGCATAGTCTGGAAACCAAGTCGATTTCGGGCTTGTTTTTTGCCGGTCAGATCAATGGCACCACAGGGTATGAGGAGGCGGCGGCTCAAGGTCTCATAGCGGGGTTAAACGCTGCCCGTCAATCACAAAACCGGGAGCCATGGGAACCGCGCCGCGACGAGGCCTACATTGGGGTACTGATAGATGATTTGGTCACGCTCGGTACCAATGAGCCCTACCGCATGTTCACTTCGAGGGCAGAATATCGCCTGCAGTTACGCCAGGACAATGCGGACTTGCGATTGACGGAGCAGGGTCGTCTTTTGGGCCTGGTGGGCGATGAGCAATGGCAGTATTTTTCGGACAAGAGGGAGGCGATCGCTCGAGAGCGGACACGTTTGGATAGGATTTTTATTCAGCCAGGCTCGGCCGCAGCTGATCAACTGTCCCCCTTGCTCCCAACGCCCTTAACGCGGGAATACGCTCTGGCTGATTTACTCAAACGCCCTGAAATCGATCACGCGATTTTGGCGGATATCGCGCCGCCTGACATGCCGGTGCCTGAAGCGGTGGCAGAACAGGTGGCGATTCAACTTAAATATGCGGGTTATATCGATCGACAACAGCAAGATATCGAGCGCTTGCGACGGCATGAGCGAATGAAGATACCGGGAGATCTCGACTTCTATGGGGTGGACGGATTATCACATGAGATTTGTCAGAAACTGACTGAGATTCGCCCAACCAGTTTGGCGCGAGCGGGAAGAATTCCCGGCGTGACTCCGGCCGCGCTTTCTCTGTTGTTGGTTCACTTGAAGAAGCGAGAGCTTGTAAGGTCGTCGCGCGCAATCGCGAATGGTTGAGTCGGAATCTGACTTGCTTCTTGCGGCTGCCGCGGCAATTGGTATAGCGGTCTCCGCACCACAGGTAACACAGCTTCTTGGCTACTTGAGCCTGCTGGAAAAATGGAATCGAACCTATAACCTCACAGCGGTTCGAATGCGCGATCAGATGTTGAGCCGACACATCGTAGAGAGCCTGTCGATACTGCCCTTTCTGTCGGGACAGCGTCGACTGGATGTTGGCACGGGGGCTGGCTTGCCCGGTATCCCCCTCGCCATAGTTGACCCCGAGACGCGTTATACCTTACTCGACAGTAACGGAAAGAAAACGCGGTTCCTGTTGCAAGTGAAAAGGCAATTGGGTTTATCTAATATCGACGTGGAAACAGTAAGGGTGGAGGCTTGGCGGCCACCCGAGCAATATGATGCGGTGCTAACAAGAGCCTTTGCCGATTTATCGAACACTGTCCGCAGGGTAGATCATGTGCTCGGTGCACAGGGAACACTATTTGCTATGAGCACAGACTCCTCAAGCGACGCGGCGGCAAAGTTGCCAGCCAGAGCGGTGTTATCGGGGCTGGAGAAGATAACCGTCCCAGGCCATGACTGGTCTTTCAATTTGTTGATCGTTCAACGAGCGCAGGGCCACGCCCGATGAAAGTGATAGCGGTTGCCAACCAAAAAGGCGGGGTGGGCAAAACGACGACCAGCGTGAACTTATCCGCGGCGCTGGCAGCCATGAACAAGCGCGTGTTGCTCGTTGACATGGACCCACAGGGTAATGCAACGGTGTCAGTTGGCCTCACCAAGGGTGAATTATCATCAACTGCCTACGAATTGCTCGTCGAGCAGCAACCATTAGGTCGGGTGGCCAATCGTCTTGAGGCGCTGGGGTTCGACTGTGTTCCTGCCGATGGCGATCTGACAGCGGCTGAAGTTGCTTTGCTCACCGTCGGTGATCGCGAGCAACGGCTGAAGCAAGCGCTTTCCTCAGGGGATGGCCGCTACGACTTTGTCATCATTGACTGTCCGCCTTCTCTTAACATGTTGACCCTGAATGCACTGGTCGCCTCGCATTCGATATTAATCACCATGCAATGCGAATATTTTGCCCTCGAGGGTTTGACGGCTTTACTGGAGACCATTGATACCGTTAAAGCATCGGTAAACCCCAACCTGAAAGTAGAGGGTATTTTGCGAACGTTGTATGACCCGCGGAATGCGCTCACCAATGAAGTGTCTGAACAGCTGTATGAGCATTTCGAGGGCCTCGTGTATCGAACGGTGATACCGCGCAACGTGCGCCTGGCAGAAGCGCCCAGCCACGGCTTACCGGGAATCGTCTATGATCGCCTGTCCAGAGGCGCAACCGCATATATGGCTCTGGCAGGGGAGTTCATGCGCAGACAAGAGCAGAGTCAAAAGGAAACAAATTAATGGCGCAGAAGCGAAAGCTTAATCGGGGACTCGAAGCACTGCTTGGATCGGGGCTCATTAACCAGCCGCGGCCCGATGTTCCCGACGAAGCGCCGTCTACTGCCGGCCAATCATCCAAGACGGAACTCCCAATCGAGAAGCTCCAGCGAGGCAAGTATCAACCGCGCAGAGAATTTGAACCAGAGGCCCTGAAAACGCTGTCCGACAGCATTAGTGCGCAAGGCATATTGCAACCCATAGTGGTGAGGCCCGTGGCGGACAGCCAGTTTGAGATCCTGTCTGGGGAGAGACGATGGCGCGCCGCGCAGCTGGCAAAGCTCTCGAGCGTTCCGGTAGTTGTTAAAGACGTGTCCGATGAGGCTGCGATTGCTATCGCGCTCATTGAAAATATCCAAAGAGAAGACCTCAATCCGGTAGAAGAGGGTTTGGGCTTAAAGCGCTTGCAAGATGAATTTGGTTTGAGTCAGGAGCAAATAGCGCAAGCGGTGGGGCGATCCCGTCCAGCGGTAGCTAATCTGCTGCGACTGTTAAACCTGCAGAGTGACGTTCTGGCCATGCTGGAGCGCCGTGAATTGGAGGCGGGGCACGCGAAGGTGCTGCTGGCTCTGGAGGGGGGTGATCAGGTTCGCGCGGCCAAGCAGGTTGCAAAGCGGGGCCTGTCAGTGAGACAGACCGAGACGCTAGTCAGGAGCTGGGGCCACGACAAAAAGCCGGGGACAGGCACAGACCCTAACATCAGCCGTCTGGAGCAGGATCTCAGTGATCGGTTTGGGGCCAAGGTGAGAATCCGGCATCAGCAAAGTGGGCGCGGCACGTTGGAAATTCACTACACCACCCTCGAGGAGTTGGATGGCGTATTGAAAAGACTCGACTAAATGCAACGAGTTGAAGGGTTTATGCCTTTCCACTACACTCCTCCCCGCATGTAAGGGGGGCTGGGTTTACCTTGGCCAGACACGATGCTTCAGGGCCCTTCGTGACCACTAGAAAACGCCTTTTGAGGGCAGTGGTGGTCACAGGGGTAAGCGTTGTAGCAGTGGCGGCTATCACCGGTTTTTTCCGGGGCTTTCATACTTCTCTGGACATGTTGCTGGGCGGTGTGTGCGTGTTGTTGCCAACCTTTTGGTTGGTGCTGAGCCTTACGTCTGCGCGCTCAGCGCTAAGCCCAATATGGTTTGGGCTGGCTCGTTATGGCTTGGCGGCGACGTTTTTTGGCGTGCTGTTTGCCTTGCGTCCGGAGAGCGAGCCGGTGGCAGTCATGTCGGGAAGTGCGATGGCGCTTTTATTGCCTTCCGCTTTGGCTGCTAGGCACCGATAACAACGCGTTCGGGGTTTGCGCCCCGAATGAACAACGATGAATTGAGCGCTAACCAGGGCGCGTGGAGCAAGACCTAGACAATGGCGGCAAACGGCGACAGTCAAACCGTATCCGAATATATCGTCCACCACCTGACGAATCTGACCTATGGGAAGCTGCCGGGCGGGTATGAGCGTTATGACGGCTCCGTTGTTCCTGCTAACGGGCAGTGGACCATGGCGCATGGGTCCGATGAAATCGCTGCAATGGGATTCAATGCCATTCACGTAGACTCCATGCTGTGGTCTGTAGGGCTTGGCCTCATTTTTTGCTGGCTATTTCGTCGCGTGGCAAAGCAAGCGAGCGCTGACGTGCCCTCTGGCCTGGTTAATTTCGTTGAGATGGTCGTGGAGTTTGTCGATAACACGGTTAAAGACACCTTTCATGGTCGTAACCCATTGATCGCCCCGCTTGCTCTGACCATTTTTGTGTGGGTGTTTCTGATGAACCTCATGGATTTGATCCCGGTAGATCTTGTCCCTCATGGCCTGATGCTTGCGGGCGTGGAGTATCAGAAAATTGTGCCTTCTACCGACCCCAATATCACAATGGGGATGGCGATCGGCGTATTCGTTTTGATGCTGTTTTACTCTATAAAGGTAAAGGGATTTGGGTTCGTTAAAGAACTGACGCTGAACCCGTTTAATCATCCGCTATTTATTCCCGTTAACCTCTTCATGGAAGTGGTTGGCCTGCTTGCCAAGCCGTTTTCGCTCGGGCTTCGCCTATTTGGCAACATGTATGCGGGCGAGATGATCTTTATTTTGATTGCCGCGCTCTTTGGCGTGGGTGTGTTCTGGATACTGCCTGCAGCGCTATTGCAAATTGGCTGGGCGATTTTCCACATTCTGGTGATCACGCTTCAGGCATTTATTTTTATGGTTTTAACAATCGTGTACCTCTCTATGGCACACGAAGATCACTGATTCAGACCTTAGTACTTTAGGAGACAACCATGGAACTGATATACGTTGCCGCCGCTATCATGATGGGCCTCGGTGGAATGGGGGCAGCCATCGGTGTAGGCATCCTCGGCGGTAAGCTGATCGAGGGCTCTGCACGACAACCTGAGCTGGCACCAAAACTGCAGGGCACGTTCTTTTTGGGCGCGGGCCTCGTTGATGCTATTCCGATTATCGGTGTGGGTATCGCGATGTATCTGATTTTTGTGGTAGCGGGCTAATCATCCGTTTTTCTGCGGGGCGCCTGTTAGCGCCCCTGAGCACCACAGGAGCACGAAGTGAACATTAATCTCACGTTGATAGGACAGCTCATCGCCTTTGTGGCGTTTGTGGCCTTTTGCATGCGCTATGTCTGGCCGCCGATCACCGCAGCCATGGCTGAGCGTGCTAACAAAATCGCCGATGGCCTGGCGGCTGCCGATCGTGCTGGTCATGACTTAGAGCTTGCTCAGCAGCGTGCCATCGAGCAGATGGCGGAGGCCAAGCGAGAAGCCGCAGGGATTATCGAGGCGGCGAACAAGCGCGCTCAGGCCGTGATAGAAGAGGCCAAGCAGGCGGCTGTTTCTGAGGCAGAGCGAGTGAAGGCTGCCGCAGTTGCCGAAATCGAACAGGAGCGTGCCAGAGCACAAGAGCAGCTGATGGCTGAGGTGAGTGGACTGGCCGTCGCGGGCGCCGAGAAGATTTTGGGTGCCGAAATCGATGCGGCAAAGCACGCAGAGCTGCTCAAGTCGCTGACGGCAGGGTCTTAATCGGTGATCGAGCCAACAACACTTGCCAGGCCTTATGCTCGCGCAGCGTTTGAACACGCCAGAGCCGCGTCTACCTTGCCCACATGGCAGGCGGCCTTGGCACAGCTGGCTGCGGCGAGCGCTGAACCCAGGGTGGCTGCATTATTGCGGGATCCCAACAAGACAGCAGACCAGCGCGCATCCGCGCTGACAACTCTTCTTGGCGATGATGCGCCCGCCGGGATTGGCAACCTGCTCGCTATCATGTCTGACAATGGCCGGCTGGCGTTGTTGCCGGAGGTGTGCGCCTTGTTCGAACAACTCAAGCAGGGTGTGGAGAGCACGGTGGCCGTTCACGTCACCTCCGCGTTTCCACTCAGTGATGACGAACAGACTCAGCTAGCCCAAACCATGGAGGCCAGGCTCGCACGCAGCGTTACCCTGACTTCCGACACAGACCCCTCATTGCTAGGAGGGGCCCTTATTCGCGCCGACGATCTGGTGATCGACGGCTCAGTACGTGGCCGCCTGAATAAACTGGCCGGCACGCTGACCCAATGACAGAGGAATAGGTCATGCAACAGCTCAACCCCTCAGAAATCAGCGATCTGATCAAGCAGCGGATCGACCAGCTTGAGGTCGCTTCCCAGGCAACCAATGAGGGCACCATTGTCTCCGTTACCGACGGCATCATTCGAATTCATGGCCTCACCGAGGTGCAGTATGGCGAGATGATCGAGTTTGACGGTGGTGTCTATGGTCTGGCACTGAACCTTGAGCGCGACTCGGTTGGTGCGGTCGTGCTGGGCGATTACAAGCAGCTGGCCGAAGGCCAGACCTGTCGCTGTACCGGGCGTATTCTAGAGGTTCCTGTGGGGCCCGAATTGCAGGGCCGCGTCGTGGATGCCCTTGGCAACCCCATCGATGGAAAAGGCGCGATCGAGACCAAGATGACCGACGCCATCGAAAAAATTGCGCCGGGGGTGATTGCCCGGCAGTCCGTTGATCAGCCCGTTCAGATTGGACTCAAAGCCATCGACGCAATGGTCCCGATCGGCCGAGGCCAGCGAGAGTTGATCATTGGGGATCGCCAGGTTGGCAAGACGGCGATCGCTGTGGATGCCATTATTAATCAGAAGGGAACCGGTATTAAGTGCGTGTATGTCGCCGTGGGCCAGAAGGCCTCTTCTGTGGCATCGGTTGTGCGCAAGCTCGAAGAGCACGGTGCGATGGAGCACACTATCGTAGTCGCTGCGAATGCTGCGGACCCTGCCGCCATGCAATACCTTGCCCCTTTTGCTGGGTGCACGATGGGGGAGTATTACCGGGATCGCGGACAAGACGCGCTGATTATCTATGACGATCTGTCAAAGCAAGCCGTGGCGTACCGCCAGATTTCCCTGCTTCTCCGCCGTCCTCCAGGCAGAGAGGCGTACCCCGGTGACGTCTTCTATTTGCACTCTCGTTTGCTCGAGCGTGCGGCGCGCGTGAACGCAGACTATGTAGAGCAGTTCACCAATGGCGAGGTGAAAGGCCAGACGGGATCACTGACCGCCCTGCCGGTTATCGAAACCCAGGCGGGTGACGTATCAGCCTTCGTGCCGACCAACGTGATATCTATTACCGACGGGCAGATCTTCCTCGAGGCAGATATGTTCAATGCCGGTATCCGCCCGGCAATGAATGCCGGTATTTCAGTTTCTCGAGTGGGCGGTGCGGCGCAGACCAAGATCGTTAAAAAACTCTCCGGTGGCATACGAACTGCGCTGGCCCAGTATCGAGAGCTTGCCGCGTTTTCTCAGTTTGCTTCGGATCTTGACGATGCCACCAAGGCCCAGTTGGAGCATGGTGAGCGGATTACGGAGCTGATGAAACAGAAGCAATATGCGCCGCTGACAATTGCAGAGATGGGTGCGCTGCTTTACGCCGGTAACGAGGGTTATCTGCAGGATGTAGAGGTTGCAAAGATTGGCGATTTTGAATCGGCGCTGCTGGGGTACCTTCGAGCGGAATGCGCGGACGTGATGCAGCAGATAGAAGCCG
>Ga0181573_10002814_pt1 | contig 15848 bp, 15 predicted proteins | sample 101ome_25_FD_148643 | JGI IMG/M metagenome (GOLD analysis project Ga0181573, IMG submission 148643) | Coastal salt marsh microbial communities from the Groves Creek Marsh, Skidaway Island, Georgia - 101409BT metaG (spades assembly) | ecosystem: Environmental > Aquatic > Marine > Intertidal zone... | reverse complement strand
GGCTTACCCGATTGCTGGCGTCATACTATTGTCAGGTCGTCGCATCTACCGCGACTGTGTCGAGCGGGCCAATCAATGGTCTTGAGATAGGTAACAAGTAATAAATATAGGAAAAGTATCATGAGCGATCTTCACTTCAGTCCCTACGACACCGCTATTTTTAAAGACCCCTACCCGACGCTCAAAAGGTTGCGTGAGGAAGCACCTGTTTATTACAACGAAGTGGACGATTTCTACGCCCTGAGTCGCTACGACGACGTGCGCGCCGCACTGAAAGATCATGAAACCTTCAGCTCGGCGAGAGGCGATATCCTGGAGCTGATCAAATTAGGCGCCCCGCTCCCCCCCGGCACTTTCATCATGGAAGATCCCCCCGAACATACGGTGCACCGAGCCCTCGTACAAAAAATCTTCGCACCACGCCGGATGCTCGAACTAGAGACTTCCATCCGCAAAATCACCCAAGATTGCTTAGACCAAATTGTCGGGCGCGAAGAATTTGACTTCATCGCCGATATCGGCGCGCAAATACCTATGCGGGTCATCGGCGCACTGTTGGGAATTCCCGAGTCGGACTACGCCGCCGTACGTGATTCTGTCGATGCGCGTCTCACTACCGATGAAGGCAAAAAAATGGACCTCCCGGAGGGTGATTACGGCATCCAAATTGATGAGAGTTTTGGCGACTACATCGACTGGCGCATTCGCGAACCTGCTGACGATGTCATTTCTGAACTGCTTGCAGTCCGCTTTACTGATGAAAAAGGAATCGAGCGCAACCTGTCACGCGAAGAAATTCTCACTTTCGTCAATGTACTCGCGGGTGCGGGTAATGAAACGACCAACAAGGTCATTGGCTGGACCGGGAAATTGTTAGCCGAGCATCCAGAGCAACGGGCTATGTTGGTCGCGAATCCGGCACTCATCCCCGATGCGATTGAAGAAATACTCCGCTTTGAGACGCCTGGTCCGGCAATCAGCCGTTATGTGGCGCAGGACATCACCCTCCACGGGGTCACGATACCCGCGGGCAGTGCAACAATGCTGCTGGTTGCATCGGCCAACCGCGATGCGGACTTCTTTGACAATGCAGATCGCTTCGATATCACTCGAGAACGCTCTGCACATACGACCTTTGGCTACGGCATCCACACCTGTGTCGGCAATGTGCTCGCGCGCACAGAGCTGCGCGTGGTGATCGAGGAGCTATTGCTGCGCTTTCCAGAATGGGACGTGGATCTCGACAATGCCAGCCTGCTGAACACCTCAACAGTTCGTGGCTGGGAAACGCTACCAGCGTATACCTCGCCCGCGGGCCTCGCACTGCAACGGGCGCGACGCCAGGCGGAAATCGATAGCCAACGAGGGCATGGTCTCAGCACTCCAGAGCTCGCAGGGCAATGGTTGGTCAGTATCAAGGGCCCCACGGGCGCTATGGACAGTGCCTTATCTCTCTCGTATCAAGATGGCTCATTGAGCGGCGTCCAAAGCGGCGACGGGGAAGACAACGAGATCGATTCAATCGATTACGACGAAGCGACCGGCGAGATCACTTGGGTGAATAAGATATCGAAGCCAATGAAAATGACGCTGACTTTGTCTGGCTCCTTCAACGCGCAGGGCGAGATTGAAGGCAAGGTCAAGGCGGGCATGATGGGCAAATGGGACTTCGTCGCCCGTAAAGAATAGTCCGCAAACCCGCGACACTATCAACATCATCGACGCCGACATGGCGTCGTGGTCATGAGCAAGTCCAGCGTCTTAGGGAATCACTAGGGACATGGACTAACCGGCAATGCTAAGACAAGTCTCGTCTCAACACAGATGACACTTCAGGGCGATTAGGGTTTGGTTTCGGCAGACTGCTGCATCGCAAAGCTGTATTTCAGATGCTCAATTTGGCCCGCGGGAATCACATCGCCGAAGTACATTTCGCTACGGTCACGAATGGCATCGATATTCTCGGCCACATCCTCAATAGTCCAATGGTCTCGATAAACACCTCGCGCCTCGCAAGCGAAACCTCGTGCAACGCGACCCGCAACCGAAATGAGCATCTCCCCTGAAATAGAGCAGGACTCATGCGCCATCCACCCCACCATTGGCGACACCATATCGGGAGTCATTGGCGGAAAAATACTGGTGTCGACCCCTGCCGCCATGCGGGTTACTGCGGTCGGCACAATGGTATTGGCCTTAACGCCAAGCGCCGCGCCTTCTAGCGCTGCTACATTGGCTAATCCCCACAAACCCGCCTTAGCCGCTGTGTAATGAGCCTGATTGTAGTTGCCGTATAGGGCGTTCACTGATGCGGTCAGGACGATACGACCATAACCGTTATCACACATTTTGGCGTACGCAGGCTGGGTGACGTTGAATCCGCCGCGCAGGTGAACATCCAAAATGTTATCGAAGTCCGCCAGCGACATCTCCCGTAACGGAATCGCAGAGGTATTGCCGGCATTATGAATCAGTATGTCAATCCGGCCGAAGTGGTCGAGCGCAGCGTCAATGATGTGTCGACCGCCCTGCTCCGACGCGACGCTATCGGTCGACGCCACTGCTGACCCCCCAGCCGCGCGAATGCCGTCCACCACCTCTTGAGCCGGTCCCACATCACCACCCGTCCCATCGAGGGCGCTACCAAGATCATTCACCACCACCTGCGCGCCACGACTGGCCAGCAGTTCGGCGTAGGCACGGCCCAGGCCACGCCCCGCACCGGTCACAACCGCCACACGCCCGTCAAAACGCAATTCAGCAGAGTTTGGATGGGCTGGTTCAGACATGGCGATCAGCTTGCCTGCGCATGATGGGCAAACATATTAAAGAGATCTCCGGATGTAATGACCCGCGGTTTCTCATCGGCCGCGAGGGGCGCGTGGCCGCCGCAAGAAACCGGTGAAGTATCGACACCATCTGCCGCGGCTTGCGCGCGCAGCGCGCCCACCGTGACGTCTTCCCGCTTAAAGTGCGAGAACAGGTCGAAGTTGTAGTAGCGCATGGTGTTCAAGTGCGTGATTTTGTCAATGATCGCGGGATCGAGATGGTTCACCGTTCGCCACAAATGCTCGGGCGCCTCCGGCCACAGGGTGTCAGAGTGTGGATAATCAGTCTCAAACGCCACCATATCCTCGTTAACATAGTTGAGATTGTTTACACCAAACTCATCATCAATAAAGCAGACCATGAACTGGCGCTTGAAGACGTCGCTCGGCTTCAGTTCGCCAAAAGTCATCCGTGAATTCGTCCAAAACTGGTGCCGAGCATGGGCAAAATCAGCTCGCTCCATGAAATAAGGAATCCACCCTAGGCCACATTCGGACAGACAAATTTTCATTTGCGGGTAGCGATGCAGCACCTCGAGGTTGAGCCAATCCGCAGCACCAACAACGCTGGAAATCGGCATCGTTGCAATCCAAGCCTCAATCGGCGTTTCGGTCGACGCATGAACCTGTGGGTTGCCCGCGCCAATGTGCAGGCACATGACCATGTCATGATCAACGATTGCTTTCCACAGCGGCTCCCAGTATTCATTGTGAATACTCGGCAAGCCCTGCTTGGTCGGATTTTCATTGAGCGATACGGCAAAGACGCCTTTGCTCGACAAACGCTTCACTTCTGCGACAGTGGCGTCCATGTCCCAGGTTGGTAATAAACCGCAGGGGATAAAACGTCCCGGATACGCCCCGCACCACTCGTCGACATGCCAGTCGTTATACGCGTGCAGATGTTTCAGAGCCAAGTCCTTATCGGGGGCCTGGTGAAACTTACCGCCATCAAAGCCGACACATGTTCCGAAGTTGAGCGATGCCGCAATACCATTGGCATTCATATCATCGATTCGCGCATGCACATCGTACACGCCCTTGCGCAACTGCTCGAAAGCGTGGGGCTCCATACCGTATTCTTCCAGAGGGCGCCCGACGACGGCGTTCAGGCCGACCGATGGCATCTTCATACCTTGATACTCCCAATAATCGGTACCATTCTCCGATGTGCGCAACTTCGGCGCGCTCTCGAGATCCGCTCCGGAAAGGTGATTGTCGTACATTGTCGGCGGTTCACTGATGTGGTCGTCGACACTCACCAGAACCATATCGTTCATTTCCATAATTCGGACTCCTTCAAAAATTCGTAAGCAATATCGTCGCTAATTGACAGACCATTTCAAATGCAAGGTGTCGACACCGAGAACATGCCCGCCATGGAAAACGGGTGGTTTATCCTCAGGAATCGAAAATGCGGGCAGCCGCTTTAACAGTTCTTCATACAAGATATTGAGTTCAACGCGCGCTAAATGAGAGCCCAAACAGCGATGTGGGCCTGCGTTAAATGCAATATGCACCCGCTCCTCGCGCGCCATGTCGAACTTTTCAGGGTTTTTAAATTCCTGCGGATCCAAATCAGCCGCAGGCAACAACATCATGACACGCTCATTCGCCTTGATATGCGCACCATAAAATTCGACATCGCGAGTGCATCGACGTACGGGAACAGTAAAGGTAAAGCGGCGGAGTAATTCTTCCGTAGCATCTGAAATCTTCTCAGGGTTTGCCCGAAGCTCTGCCTGCACATCCTGATGAGCAGCGAGGAACCGAACGCCATGGCCAATACCGTTCATCACCGTGTCAAGGCCGGCAATAAACAGCAGCAGACCATAGTTCTGAATATCTTGGAGCGTGACCGGTTGACCGTCGATCTCGATACCCCAAAGCATGCTGAGGATGTCGTCCTGAGGATTGTCTTTTCGTTCTAAAATGGTCGGCGTCATGCTCTCAACGATATGCTGCGCCTTGACGATTGACGCCACAGGGTCGCCGCCACCTGCATCGGCCAAATGCGCCCTCACCAACTCGCGATACTCGGCCAAGCGCTCAACAGGTAAACCGAGCATCCGCAAGAACACAATCACTGGCAGCGGTTCCGCAACGGCGTGCATGAATTCGCACTCGCCCTGCCCCACGATCTCATCGATTAACTGCGCTGCGAGGTCGCGAATACTGTCTTTCAGCGTATTGATGTGTTTCGGCGAAAAAACGCCTTGGATGGGCATGCGATAGACGCGATGCATGGGAGGATCCATATTGATCGGCACTGCGCTCGGAATATGGCCAATATCTGGTGGCAATGCTGCAAATACTTTTTCTGCCAACTCAGGCGTCACGAAGTCGTTAGAAAACGTCTCGGTATCGCGCGCGGCATCAAACAACGCTGCGTGACCCCGCATGACCCAAAAACCGCCATTTCGTGGTGTCCAAAACACCGGCGGCGTTTCCGCGACGATTTCAAGCATCCGATCATGCGGCGCCGTCAGAATGCCGGGATCAGCAAACAGATCAAAATCATAAACCAGCTGGTCTCCGATGTGGGCTGGCTTTTCTGTTAACGGGCTCATCTGGACAGCCATGCAGTTCTCCTTAGCGCCGGCGATATTTCCACCGAACTTTATTCCTCAATCACAATAATCCGTTCAGGGCAGGCCTTCGCGCCGCGCCGCGCAAGCTCCTCAGAGCCCGGCGGCACATCGATTTCCGATACCGCGATATAACCGTCGTCGTCGAGGGGAAACAGCTCTGGCGCCACTGCGGCGCACCGCGCATTACCCACGCAATCAGCCTTGTCGATACATAATTTCACTGCGCTTCTCCCACCTGTCGTTTACCGATTTGCACACGCCTTTTATCATCCTCAGCAGTACCGAGCGACTCAGGTCGCTCAACCAAACGAGCAGGCAGCCTAGGCCCCGCTGTGAGCCCTGAGGCCGACCCTTCTCCACAACAGGATGCCGTCGCGAAACCGCGCCCTTTGAGACGCCAATTATACAACACTGTCGAATAAATCAAAGTGCTCATCAACAGCGCGCACCCTGCAGGCTCATTCCCTCTAGTCAAACAGCGGCTCATGATCCCCCGCCTTGCGGCGCTCTGGGGATGCGGGTACAAACGGAGCTAGGCGGCCCAGATTGCCGTCAATCCCACGCAATCCGAGCCACAACCGTGCCCGAAAGGCACTATCCCCACTCTCTACGCGCCCGAAAGGCACTATCCCCACCCTTTAAACGACGAGGCGACTGAAAATACAATCGCCAAATCACCTCATTAGAAGCCGCTAAATTGCTGTTTTTAATTTAATTTGTCCGTATTTTAAAACGGCTCCGCGAACCCCAGAAGAACCCGTCAGTAAGCGCGAACCCTCTTTGCTGAGTGCGCCACGACGTTGCAGAGTCCTCGCGCTGTCCGCTTCCACAGCGGTAACCGCCAACTGCTCGCCATCCACACCAAAAAACCGCAACTGAGTCACGCCGCCCGTACCCGTCTCAAAACCCTCCATGAGCACACCCTCCGCATTGATTCGTGTGATGACACCGTTACCAATACGACCAACCCACAGCGTGCCGCTCTCATCAAGGGCTAATCCATCCACAAACGACTCTGAAAACAACAGCCGGCCCTCTGACAAACTGCCATCAGTGCCGACATCAAATGACCAAGTTCCCCTAAAGGTGTCATTGCAATAGAGCCTGCGGCGCTGGGCATCGATAGCCATACCGTTGGCGAAGGCCACAGCATCGCTCACGCAATGAACGCGCCCATTTGGATCGCGATAATACAAGGCTGAAGGGCGAGTTTTTTCGCCCGCAATGATGCGCTCGAGATCACTACTGCCAAAATACAATCCGCCACATCCGTCGGCGACCATTTCGTTGATGCCCTCAAGCGGACAGACATCCTCACAGCGCAGGAGCCAATCCGATGCACCAGAGCGATGATCAAGCCAACGAATACCGCCGCTTCCACTGACCAATAGCGTTGACTCTGAATTACTGAGTAAACCGCCAATCCATTGACGATCAGGCACTAACACGCGCTCAGGATGCCGATCAGAGCGAACGCCACCCGCTATGACGTCGCTAAACCAGATCTCTCCCGTAGTTGGGTCTATCGCTAGCCCTTCAAGATAGCATCCACGGGCACACTCTCGCCACAGCTGACTTGTCGCCATCATCTACGCCAACAAAAAAGAAGAGGCTTCATCGCACCACAGCTCCAAACACACGATGGCGAATTGCGGGTTAGGAGAAGGCTTCCTCGCCCTCTAGCTTGGTGCGATGCATCAAACGATCGCAGTCTAGCGGGTAAGGTTGGGCGCGGTGCATGGTACCCGTGTTATCCCAAAGGACCGCGTCGCCAACGGTCCAGTCGTGACTCATTGAGAATTGCTCCTGAGTCGCCCAGTTGCGCAGGCGATTTAACAGCACGCGACTCGCTGCCGGATCCATGCCCACAATGCGATCTGCGGTACAGCCGAGTACAAGCGAACGACGGCCCGAATCATGCAACCAAACCAGGGGCAACTCAGCCTCGCCCTTCTGCTCCCATACGGCCATGTCAGCATCCGAGGGTTCGGGGTTCCAATACATCTGCGACGCGGCAAACGAATGGATCACGCGCAGATCCTTGAGCGTCTCTTGCTCTGCGCCTGGGAGGGCCTCCCAGGCACTGTAAGTGTTGCAAAAGTCAGTATTGCCACCGGCGGGCGCCTTTCGACGACAACTCAGCAGCGAGGCAAACAGGGGCACTCGATCCATCGTGCCATCAATGTGCCAATAAAACGCGCCCTTGATGTAGTCGGCATTGGGATTCACGGTCTTATCCATACTGATCGGATAAACTTCTCGATCGCCCTCAGGCATCCATTTACCCAGGGTTTTGGTGAACCGCACCTGCTCCTCGTCACTGAACTGAGCCCCTGCAAAGACGATGACACCGGACTCTGCAAGCAACGCGCGGATATCCTGCGCGTATTCGCCGCTGAGAAGGACCTCCTTGTCTGCGCGAACTGTCGCCCCAATCAAGGGCTTGATAGCTTCTGATCGAAACGATTGCTGGGACACCTGCATACTAACGTTTCCTTTTTTTTGGATTTAATTCGTAAGGGCGTACGTCGCCCCGCGGTACGAGGTTGCCTACTGGTACGAACCGAACATTTGATGCACTATCTGCTGCGCACCAATCATCAACACTGCTGTTGAATACTAAACTATCGAGCACAGGAGAACACCATGTTTAGTCACATCGTTTTAGGATGCAATGACCTCGCCGCAACCCAGCAATTCTATGATGCCGCGCTAGGCGCTCTGGGGCATGTTCCCGGCGTCGATGTAGGTGGTCGACTAATGTATCGGAGTGATGCAGGTATTCTAATGATCACCCCGCCGCTGAGTGGAGAAGCAGCAACACACGCCGAGGGCGGCACGATTGGCCTGATCGCGGGCAATAAAGACATGGTTGATGCTTTTTACGCTGCGGCACTGGCCAATGGCGGCAGTTGTGCCGGCGAACCTGGGGAGCGTGCTGCGATTCCCGGGAGCTATGCCGCTTACGTGCGCGATCCTGTCGGTAATAAACTAGTCGCTTGGCACGCCCCGAGTGCGTGAAGTAGCGCGCTCAACTTCATTGCGTATCGAGTCGACCGCGTTGACTTAGACCTTCGCCTCGGTGCGCATGCCTTCCAATTCGCCAGACTCTCGCCAAGCAGTCACCATATCTTGGAAGGCATTCCAACCATATCCCCAAGAGTTAAACAGCGCCCACTTGCCACTCTCGTCACCTTCATTATTAAAGTAACTCGGCGGACAGTAGGCCTGGTAGTCAGACGTATCAATCATGATCTCTTGGAACTGCTTAACATAAGCCTCTTGCGCCTCAAGCGTTGGCTCAACCACGGCCAAACCCTTCTCAAGTGCCTGGGCAATAATGGCCGCACTGTGGAAACCCTGCGCACCAAACTGCTCGGTCACTGAAGCGTTGGCAGAGCCCTGTATGTAGCCAATAAAAAATTGATTGGGAAATTGGTGCGTCATGGTGCCGTGTAGCGTTCTCGGGCCGTCTCGCCAATGGTCATACAGAGAAACACCGTCTCGGCCTTCTATGCGCGAAATACCCCATCGTCGATCGAGATCACTCGTCACCTCAAAGCCGCTCGCGAAAATGATACAGTCCACTGCATACTCCTGGCCATTTGCGATGAAACCATTTGTCGTGAGTTCCTGAAGGCCACGCGTTTCGGACACATCAATCAAGTCGACGTTGTCTCGGTTAAAAGTCGGATAAAACTCGTCATTCGATAGCGGACGCTTGCAGAGAAATCGGTAGTAGGGCTTGAGGGCCTCGGCGGTTTGAGCGTCGTCAACCATCGCATCAACGCGCTGGCGCAACCGCTCCATGATTCGATAATCCATTTCCTCACGCCGAGCCATGAACTCCTCCATGGAGATCTCAGGCCAGCCGTCTTCAGCCATCCATGCCGAGAGGTTCCGATTGAGCTCGGTCCAAATATCACAAATCAAATCCGGCTCACCCGGCAAGAATGCCTCCATCGCAGCGCGATGAAAGTTAGCGATTCGCGCCTGTTGCCAGCCGGGTTCTTGGTTTTTGAACCAGTTTTCATCGGTTTGCGGATTGCTGCGTTCATCGATACTTGAGGGCGTTCGTTGTACGACGTACAGGTGCTGGCAGTAACGTCCCAAGTAGGGCACTGCCTGAACAGCAGTTGCACCGGTGCCAACAATCGCAACACGCTTGTCAGCGAGCTTCTCTAGCGCGGGGTTCTGCCAACTACCTCCCGTGTAGTCGTAATCCCAGCGCGATGAGTGAAAAATTTTGCCCTGAAACTCATCGATGCCGCGAATACCGGGGAGCTTGGGCATATTCAAAACACCACAGGCCATAATCACAAAACGCGGCTTCAACACATCGCCGCGATCCGTTGTGACTTCCCAACGCTGTGCCGCCTCGGACCACACCATGCTATCCAACATGGTGTGAAACAATGCCCGGTCAGCGAAGCCACCGCGCTCTGCAAGCGTGCGGCAGTACTGCTGAATTTCCCAGCCATCTGAGAACTTCTTCGATGGCATGAAGCCCGTCTCCTCAAGCATCGGCAAATAGCAGTAGGCATCGTTATCGCATTGGATGCCGGGATACCGGTTCCAATACCACACGCCGCCAAAGTCACCCGCGGAATCCAAATTACGAATGTCTGTTACGCCGGCTTTCATGAGATGCCATGACGCAAGGATGCCGCCAAATCCGGCCCCGACCACCAAAACCTCAAGCTCCTCTTGCAGGGGATCGCGCGCTGCGGTTGGCATGTGGGGATCTTCGGAGTAGGCAGCGACCTTGCCGCCAGTCGGGCGCACGTACTGACTTTGTCCCGCCGGATTTAAACGCTTCGCGCGCTCAGCCAGGTACTTCTTCTGCAATGCAGGGATATCGACGTCCACTGGTGGCTGACTGGGGGAACAGGTCATGACTTCTCTCTCTTGACACATAAAGGGGGCGCTACATTACAATTCAACACTGTTGTTCAGTCAAGCGGACTCAAGCGCAGTACACTCCCCTCAGCGTTTCCAGCAATGAGCAAACTCCCAGATGGATCGATTGCGAGGCCCGCAAACGGCCCCATCGGCCCCGACATCCCGTCAATTCCGCGTAAAAATCGGGCATCGCATCCACTCGGCGTACCAATTGGCAAACCAGTGGCAATAACCGATCGCCGGCCGCTTGCCAGGTCGACCTGCAGGCACTGCCCAGCGCCGGTCTCTAGCACATATAAGTGATCACTGGTCACAGCTAAACCTTCTGGTCGGTCTAAACCATCGACCAATATCTCGACTCGACCGCCACGAATCGACCGGATTTGACCACTGCCGAGCTCGCTGATAAAGACCGCTTGATCTCCACTCACGGCGACGCCCCGCGGCTCGTCTAAACCGTCTGCGATCACCTCTATGCCGCTTGCCGATACGTGCAAAACACGACCGGTGCCACCCTCTGCGACAACCGCACCCTCACCACACCCGGCGATGCCGTAAGCTCTGTCGAGGCCTTCGGCAACAAAATCTGAGTGAAGGGCATTGGGGTTGACCTTTGCCACATGACCATTGGCCGTGGATACCCAGAGCAACCCCTCTCCCGCATCAGCGATGCCTCGAGTATAGCCGGGACAGTTTGCGTCAAACAAAAACCACACGATTTCACGAGAACCGTCGGGATGGACACGAAACGTAAACGGCCCGTCGGCAACATAGCAGGTACCGTCGGTCATTACGCAAATGCCATGTGGCCAATTAAAGCTCTCAGGCACCAAGTCGCGCACAGTGCCATCACTTTGAATCTCGACCACCGTTCCAAGAATGCTCGAAACAAAGATACGATCACCAATGATTTCGACGTTATCGAGTCCCGGCGCAAGCTGCGCGAGCACCTCTCTCTGACCTGTGACAGGGTCAAGTCGAATGACTTGTCCCGAAACGACCTGAGTCGTGATGATACGCCCCTTGGCATCGAACTTGATGGCGTCGGGGACGCCAAGATCAGTCGCTATGACCTCCGGCTGTCCGCCATTCAAATTGACCCGCCAAATCTCATTGGTGCCCATGATTGGCAAGTACAACAAGCCATCGGGACCTACCGCCATGGCGTTCGGCATGGGTACATCGGCCAAAATGGTGCGCGGCGCGCCGCCGTTTAGATCTAATTCCATAATTCGCCCGCCGACCCGACACTCGCCAGCAATCAGTCGACCCTGGTGCCAGGTGATGGGGTTAGCACACGGCATGTCGCCCTGTATCACACGGGTCTGGCCATTCGCTGAGCGAACACTCACCTGCCCCAGCGTGATCTCCGTCGCATAAAGATTACCCGCCTCGTCAAACACAAGATCATCGGGCGCAACAATACCGCCATCGATGCCAGAGACTGTCTCAATCGCGCCGGTATCAACATCGATCGCTGAAATTTGGCTGCCACTCACCTGCGCGACCCAGAGTCGACCATCGGGCCCCTGTCTCAGTCCATTGGCTCCAGACAAACGGCCGGGGCGGGTCACTCGGGAAAGAGACCAACCCGCTGCGGCCTCGGCGCCGTCTGGACCTCTTGAGAGCCATCGGTATTCACTCATTAATCACCTCTGCTTTTTTCGCACCTGAACCGTCGGACACTGTTCGCTAACCGGACGCAGTTCGCGTTTCTAAAACGATTGGCAACGCACGACCGATCAACCCTTGCCAATCGATCAGCGGCTTCACTGTCACCCATTGTCAAAAGGGGCTTGATCAACAGTCCTGTTGAATGCGAATCTATCGTTTCAATCCACCCTAGGCAAGAAGACACTAGCAAGAAAGAGTCACCGTCGATTGCACGGCAACGACTGTTTCACCAGACTGAGAGATCCCATCCATGACGTCCACGCACTCCTCGACAACACCGACACTCGCTTTGGAATGGCGTCACTTCTGGTACCTGCCACTGCTCGCCGCACTGGGATATGCCACATCCACTCTGTATGTCTACTCCTTCGGCCCGTTCATCGCCCCGATCGAGGCGGAGTTTGGTTGGTCACGTGCCCAAATCTCTCTCGCAGTCACCATCACATCGGGCTTTGCAGGACTGACGAGCATTCCAGTCGGCATACTGATCGACCGAATCGGCCCACGCAAAGTGGGGGTCATCGGTATTGGCGCAGTATGTTGTGCGATTGCCCTGCTCGGCACGGCAACCGGCACTGAGTTGAACTGGTATGGTCTTTGGTCGTTAATGGCCTTATCGACCATGCTCATTCAGGCAATGGTCTGGACGGGTGCTGTCAACAGCCGCTTTGTGGCCTCCCGAGGACTTGCGCTCGCTGTCACGCTGTCAGGCGCCGCTTTCGCCGCAGCGCTGTTTCCACTGATTGCGACATGGCTGATAGAAAACTATGGCTGGCGGAAGGCCTATCATTTTATGGGTCTGGGCTGGGGCGCCTTAGTATTCCCTCTGCTCGCCCTATTTTTTCGTGGCGCTCAAGACAAGCAACGCGACCCGGAACAAGCCGCACGCGATGAGCAAGCCAAACAGGCGCTTGTCGGCTTGACCCTCCAGCAGGGACTCAGGTCGCCCGCCCTATACCAACTTGTATTGGCCTGTGGCTTTTTCTCATTCACCATGATTGGCATGGTCGTGCACTTCATCCCGATCCTCACCGGAGGCGGGGCAACAAAGCTCGCCGCAGCGGGTGCCGCAGGACTGATCGGAATTTTCTCAGCCATCGGTCGACTCGGTTGTGGCTTCTTGATAGATCGCCTACCCGCGTACAACGTCGGTGGCATCATATTCCTGCTGCCGCTGATCTCTTGCAGCATCCTGCTGTTCGGTGACGGCAGTGATTTACAAAACTCGATTGCGGCAATGACCTTTGGCCTGACTCTCGGCGCTGAAGTTGATGTGGTGGCCTACCTGGCAGCGCGCTATTTCGGGATGAAAAACTTTGGCGCTCTCTATGGCGCGATGACCAGTGCGCTCTGTTTAGGTACGGCATTTGGACCACTCGCGGCTGGTGCCTTTTATGACACGACGGGCAATTACACGGGCTTTATCTGGACGGTGGCTATCCTATGCGCGATCAGTAGCCTGTTGGTGTTTGCACTACGAAGTACGCCCACAGCCGAACAGTATCTCGCGGGACAGGCAGCACCCAGCCTCACCTAAACATGAGTCTCGCTTAAACCGTGGCCTTGCTAAAACGTTAACCACGTTTAAACCATGCATCGCACGAGAAATTAAGGTTCTAGTTGTTTGGCCGCTTGATCGACCAGGTGCCACTGCCCCGAAAAACCAGCCGTTGTTCACTGACTACCTCGCCTGCGGCCAAAACAAGGTGGTTACCTTGTTTAAGGATAGTCGCTTGTAACCTCAAGAATTCAGGGGCCTGCACCGCGGCAACAAACTGACTGTGGATCTCAACGGAGGCGCAAAATGCTCGGTCGCAAGCCTCCCAAATCGTTAGGGCCATGGCTTGGTCAAAAAACGCCATGGCAACACCGCCGTGCATGACCCCCTGGAAGTTGTGATGCCGTTCCTCGAGCAGCAAACCGTACTCCCATTGGCCGTCGCTTTGACGGCACCACAATGGGTCTATGATTGAAGGCAAACCCGAAAACGAGCGCTGAACCCAACCTGCTGTCGGGATATCGTCATGGTCGTTCGCCATCATTTGCCTCCAAGGTGTCAGCTCGCGTCACAGCATCGCTTGCAGCGCTGCCAAAACCGCTGAATCCCGCCGCGTATACCACCCCACTATGATGCAACTGCACAATGTCCTCATCGCTGAGATTTAGATGATCTTTTAATACGGATACCGAGTGCTGGCCCAATACTGGCGGAGCCTCGACCGCTCGCATCGCTTTGGTCGGAAAACGAAAAGGACGATTGACGACGGGAATCTCGCCTAGGGTACTGTGTTCTACCTTCGCGACCATGTTGCGAGCCGCCGTATGCGGGTGCGAGAGCGCTTCGGACACCGTCAGGATCGGCGCATGCGGCACGCCGTAGGCCAACAAATGATCCGCTAGTTCAGCCTTGCTCCACGCGCGTGTCGCATCGGCAATTACGCTGTGTACTCGGTCCCGATGCAATCGTCTTCCTTCAAGAGTCGATAAACTTGGATCTTCTAGCAGGTTCCGTAGCTGCAGTGCCTCACAGATCTTTGACCAAAACTGATTGGTCAGACAGGCAATCACGATTGAACCATCACGCGCTGGAAAAGCGCCATATGGCACAAGATTTAAGTGCTCATTGCCCTGTGGTTCTGGATCGTCCTCAGTGAAAAAACTGTATTGCGCAAGGTAGCCCAACAAATTCAGCATGCCATCGTGCAAGCTGATGTCGATGAGCAAACCACATCCCGATCGCTCTCTGTCATACAACGCCGCTAAAATAGCTATTGGACCGTTAATGCCTCCCACGAGATCGCCCATGGGCAGTCCTAGCTTCACAGGCTCACCGTGTCGTGAGCCATTCACACTCATTGCACCAGAAAACGCCTGCATCACGATATCGAAAGAGGGTCGATCCCGCAGCGGCCCACTCATACCAAAGCCTGATATTGCGCAATAGATAAGCCTCGGGTTGATTTCGGCAAGCGCCTCATAGCCCAAGCCCAAACGCGCCATAACCCCTGGCCTAAAGTTTTCGATTAATATATCGCTCTCAGCAACCAGCGAGCGCACAATTTCGGCACCCTGTGCCGTCTTGAGATCGATGGCAAGACTTTGCTTACCACGGTTGACCGCTATGAAATAATGGCTCTCGCCGGCTCGGTGAGGTGGAAAACTTCGGGTGTCATCACCGCCTTGGATGGCCTCAATCTTAATAACTTCCGCGCCGAGATCAGCGAGCGCCAAACTCGCTGCCGGGCCCGCGAGCACTCGCGTAAAATCGAGCACTCGCACCCCGGCAAGAGGTCCCTCCCAAGCATCAGTGTCGGCCATCTTGCTCGGCTTCGAGTCAGCCCTTAGAGGGCAGTTCTACCACGGCAACGCCCGAGGCTGAGAGCTCACCGCGATGTGTCTCTGCCCGCTGACTGATCTCGACCAGGTGACGGCCATCTTCGACATACTTTCGCACCACCTGTCCGTCAATAAAAATAACATCACCGTCAGGATTGTGCCGTCGGATTTGGCACTTCGCTTTGCGCAGGAAACCAGCATCACCCATCCAATTGGTCAACTGGTGTGTCAGCCACGAGCAACGTTCGGGACCGTAGTCATAGGCGCCGGGCGCTCCAACTTGTAGCGCAAAATCCTCATCCCAGTGCACGCGTTCCGGACAATCTGGCACGTTAAAGCGATTTTTGATTCCCAGTCCCGCGTGTTTTTGCTGCATCTGCCACGCCAACTTATTGGCACGAATGTAAAGACCACCCCAACCCTGTGCGTAGCAAATAAAACCCGTGACGGTCATTGGGCCTTTCATCATTCGCGGCAGATCGTCGCCCTCTGAGACATCCTCCCAGTAGCGGGGAGT
>Ga0181573_10002806_pt1 | contig 15890 bp, 12 predicted proteins | sample 101ome_25_FD_148643 | JGI IMG/M metagenome (GOLD analysis project Ga0181573, IMG submission 148643) | Coastal salt marsh microbial communities from the Groves Creek Marsh, Skidaway Island, Georgia - 101409BT metaG (spades assembly) | ecosystem: Environmental > Aquatic > Marine > Intertidal zone... | reverse complement strand
GGATACAAACAACAACCCGGTGCCTCCAGCGGTGAGGTCAGGCGAGACGGTAAGCGTGTGGCAGGTAAACAGGCGTTTCCACCGCCCGGCTCCGGGGGTTCACGCCCGACCATGGCGCCCCGTGATCTGGCCTTCATTCCCGAAACGGTGGGCGGGCGAGAACCCAAGCCAGCCGGCGACCACATCCACGACCGAGACCGAACCGGAACCACAGTTGGCAAACCGATGGCGCTGGTGGACTCCAACGCCAAAGTGACCGGACAGGCTTGGTACGGTGATGACGTCCGCCTTCCCGGCGAACTCATCGGCAAAATCCTTCGTTCGCCCCATCACTACGCTCGGATCAAATCCATCGACACCAGCCGGGTTGAGGCACTGCCGGGCGTCGTGGCCGTTGCTACCGGCAAGGACGCTCCCAACCGTTTCGGCGTGCTGCCCGTCACCAAGGACGAGCACGCCATGGCGGTCGAGAAGGTCCGCCACGTTGGAGATTTGGTGGCTTGTGTTGCAGCCGTTGATGAAGCCACGGCGATTGAAGCCCTGTCGCTGTTTGACATTGAATGGGAGGTCCTTGAGCCGGTGTTTGACCCCAAACTGGGTCTGGAGGATGTCGACGAGCCCATCCACTGGCGGGGCAAGTACCACCTTTCACGAACCAACGTGCAAAAGCGTGTGTTCCAGGAGTTCGGTGACCGCTCGCTGGTCGACAAACCGACCGCATCTTCGCACGGTTCTTGGACCATGGAAGGGGTTCACCACGGGTTCACCGAACCCCATGCTGTTGTGGCGCATTGGGACCCCAACGGGCGCTTGCAGTTGTACACTCCTCAGCAGGTGCCGCATTACACCCACCGTGCGTTGTCCACCGTCCTCGACGTCCCGATGCACCAAATCAACGTCGTTCGCACCTTTGTCGGCGGCGGATTCGGTGGCAAATCCGATCCGTTCCCTCACGAAATGTGTGCTGCGTTGCTGGCTCGGCAAGCTGGTAAGCCGGTGCGCATCACCTTTGACCGGGAAGAAGTGTATTGGATCAACCGTGGGCGCCACCCCAGCCACATCGACGTCAAGATGACCGCCGATGACGAGGGCCGAATCTCTGGCTTTGACATCGACGCGCTCATCGACGGTGGAGGTTTCGCCTCCTTCGGGCACGTGACCTCCTATTACAACGGCGTGCTGGCCACCGCCCCTTACGAACTCGGTTCGTTCCACTACACGGGTGCCCGTGTGTGGACCAACAAGCCGGCTTCGGGGGCCATGCGAGGGCACGGGGCCGTCAACACGCGCTGCGCCGTTGAGGTCGGCTTGGACGAAATGGCGGAGCAGCTCGCCGTCGACCCGATCGACCTGCGTCTTGCCAACCTGCTTCCACCTCACAGCCGCACCATCAGCGGTTTCCGCATCACCTCCAACGGCATGCGTGAAGCCCTCGAGAAAGTCCGAGAGGGGTCGGAATGGGACAACAAATTCCGCCAACTCCCGCTTGGAAAGGGCATCGGCATCGGTTGCGGTTTCTTCATTTCGGGTTCGGGGTTGCCCATCCATTGGGACCCGAAGAATTTCCCGCACGCCACGGTCCACATCCAAGTTGACATGGACGGTGGTGTTACGGTTCACACCGGCGCTGCCGACATCGGGCAAGGGTCCACCACGGCGGTGGCACAGGTCGTGGCCGAGGTCTTGGCGCTGCCCGTGGAGATGATTCACGTTCGAAGTCACGAAAGCGACACCAGCCCCGTCGACCTTGGGTCGTACTCCAGTCGTGTGACGTTCATGAACGCCAACGCCGCCATCCGAGCGGCCATTGGCATTCGCGACCAGTTGCTCAAGGCCGCTTGGGAGATGTTGGGTTATCACCCCAACGTCCTCGTGCTCAACGACCGACGCATCTACTACAAACACGACCCTGCCATTGGCGTGTCCTATCTTCAGGCGCTTCACAAGGCCCAGGAGGACACCGGTGCGCTGATCGCTCGCGGCGCCTACCGCTCTCCACCGATGGGCGGTGTGCACAAGGGTGCTGCCGCCGGCTTGGCTCCAGCGTACTCCTTCTCTGCCTACGTTGCAGAGGTTGATGTGGACGTCGAAACCGGGCGGGTGTCATGCACGAACGTTTGGGCAGCTCACGATTGCGGAAAAGCCCTGAATCCTTTGGCCGTCAAGGGACAGATCATCGGTTCGTGCCACATGGGGTTGGGACAGGTGATCTCCGAGAAGATGGTGTACGGACGAACGGGTCACCTTCAGAACGCCAACCTCCTCGAATACAAGATCCCCTCCGTTCACGAGATGCCTCACGTGGAACCGATCATTGTCGAATCCAGCGACCCTGAGGGTCCATTTGGAGCCAAAGAGGCCGGTGAAGGTCCGCTTCTGCCCATCCTTCCCGCCGTGGTCAATGCGGTTTACGACGCCGTTGGCGTTCGGCTGAGAGATCTGCCGTTGACGCCCGACGTGGTGTTCAAGGGCCTTGAAAAAGCGATGAAAGCGGGTCAAATCGACGATCCTGAAGACCTTCCATGCCCTCGTTTGACCCATGGACCGCTTCAACCCAAACTGGTTGAACGGGCCAACCTTCACCGTGAGCGTGACCGATTGCGTCAACGCTCCGAGGACACCTCGGCCTACGTGAACGGTGTCCTTTTCGGCTTTGACCCGAACGTTCCACTCGAAGACCAGGTCGAAGGCTGGCGAGACGCTCATGAGCCATTGCCGGAACAACTGGCTGAACTCGGGTTTGCTGGCCGAGCTTGGCTGAAGAAGGAACAACGACACATGGGAGGTGGCGCCTGATGTTGATGCCCCCGTTCGAACTTCATCATCCGAACTCGGTCGAAGAAGCCGTGTCGCTCGCTGCACAATTGATGGAGGCCGGCGAAGGTTTCGATTGGGTGGCCGGTGGGACGGACGTCCTGCCGAACTACAAGTGGCGCATCAACACGAAACCGCACGTGATTTCGCTCGCAGGCATACCAGAGGCGGGCAGCATGTCCTCGACGTCCATTGGCTGCACGGTGACGCTCGATGCGTTGATTCAATCGCCCGAAGCTCACCCGCTCCTCGTGGAAGCTGCTTCCAAGATTGCTTCTTCATTGATTCGCAAAAGTGCAACGGTGGGCGGAAACTTGTGCCTAGATACACGATGCTTTTGGTACAACCAAAGTGAGGATTGGCGCAGGTCCATCGATTGGTGCCACAAAGCCGATTGCGGAACCGGCGCCGATTGCCGCGTCATACCGAACCAGAACACGTTGTGCGTGGCGACGTACCAAGGCGACCTCGCCCCCAATTTCATGGCACTGGAGGCCTCCGTCGTCTTGGTTGGGCCTGCAGGGGAACGAACCCTGCCGCTCACAGAATTTTTTGAACTCGACGGCATGAAGAAGAACGTGCTGCTACCGGGCGAATTTTTGCTCCGTGTAGAACTGCCGGAAGCGGCCTCCGAACGGGTGGGTGCCTACCAAAAACTTCGGGTCCGTGAATCGTGGGATTTCCCAGAAGCTGGCGTCGCCGCTTCGTGGATCCCTGGCGACGTTGGCAGTTTGCGCGTGGCCAGCACTGCGTTGGAGTCCATTCCGAAACTCCATTCTGAGGTCATTACGGCGCACTTGGAGGCCAACGATGGGTCGGTGGATGTCAAATCCCTCGCTCAAGCGGTTCAAAAATCGGTGAAGCCGGTCAACAACACCGCGCTCCCGCCAGCATACCGGAAGAAAATGGTCAGGGTGTTGACCAAACGAGCACTCCAAGCCTTGGGCGAATTGAGGTGAAGGCATGAACCGTGCCATTGTGGTGCTGTTGGTCCTGCTGGTTCCGATGCTTCCTGCCGCAACAGCCCAAATTGAACCACCATCCTGGGAATTGGGGTGGGCCACGGACATGGACGCCACCTATCGTGTGGATTTGGACGACGACTGGGATGTGAACGGAGAACTGGTCGTGTTTGTCAACAACGAACGTTCCAATGAATTGAACCTTCAGCTCACCTACGATTACGATGACACGGCGCCGTTCGAATTCGACGGGCCCGACAGCATTGCCGTGCCCGCTTCAACCAACGACACCTTCACGATCACCATCTCCGGCGGTGATGCCGAAGACGTTCGAGCGTTTTCTCCATCCTCCAAGGTTGAACTGATCATCGTTGCCGAGGAGCGCATTGGCGAAGCCACCGTGAGCAACCAAGAGATTGACGGGGACATTGGTGTTCCTCGGGTGTACATGCTCACGCCCGAACTGACGCCACCATCGAACACCTTGTTTGCAGGGTCATGGGTGGAGTTTGACCTCACGGTGTTCAACTATGGCAACACGCAAGATGCCATCACCGTGGGCCAAGCCACCGTCCGTAGCTGCCCCCATCTGTCCGTGCTCGGGTTGGACGAGGTGGAGGATGTGATCGTACCTGTCACGGCAAGCAATGGGGAAGGTGTGATGTTCACCCTCCGGCTTGAAGCCACCTCCAGCCATCAGGAGCGCACGTGCGAAGTCACCGTTTCCATTGGTTCAGAAGGCGATGCAGGTTCCAGGTCGGACACCCTCGATGTGGCCGTGGTGGCTCCTGAAGCGGATGAGGACGTGCCTGGGCCCGACGATGGGGGCTCGGATGAAGAATTGGGCCAGCCTGCGGACAGCAATCCGCTGCCATGGTTGGGCGCAGGAGAACTTGCCTTCGTGCTGCTCGCCACGATGGTGTTGCGTCCACGACGGGACTGATGGTCGGGTCTCATCTCGCCATCCAACCCCGAAACATAGGTGAAAACATTGGTTTTCATGTGCTTTAAGGACTTGTATGGGATTTCCCACCTTGAGCAGAGGTGAGCAACCATTATGAGTGGAACGAAACTCCGACGAATGCAGACCTCGTGGACGTCACGATGATTGGAGGGAACAGATTTGGCAGAAGGTGAAAAATCCAGTTTGAGCCTCGAGGCGTGGCTCATGATTGGATTGGCCATTTCCGTCACGCTCTCCACGGCTTTGATCGCCATCGTGTCCTCTGGAAAGACCACGGTGTTTTCGCCCTATGAAAACAGCGATGAGTTTCAAGAACAACAACTCACGTTGATGAGGGACAGTTTGGGCGATTACAACATCGCCAACACGATGTCCACGCCCATGTTGGTCAACGATTGGCAAGACCCTCACCGCACCCTGCTCGTCATCGCAGCTCCCGAGAAACCGTTCGACGCTGCTGAAGCAGCAGCCATCCACAGTTTCGTCACTGAACGCGGCGGCAAGGTCATCTTGGCCTCAAACTCAACCAATGCTCAGTTGGTGGCTGAAGAGTTCGGTGTCAAGTTCTTTGGCGACGTGGTTCGAGACGACATCGCCACCGGTCGCTATTACGAGGTCGTCAACCCCAACGACGGTGAGCGCATCGAGCCCGACACCCGTAAAATCTGGTCGGTGGCCAGTGTTGTGCGTGGCGTTGACCAGATGGGCGAGGAAAAAGCCGTGCCCTGCCAGCAGGCGGATGTTGACGCCGGCACGGTTGACAACTGCCGCATGCCGGTGCTGTTCCACCGACCCACCGCCATTCAGGTGCTTGACGACCAAGCCGAGACCGGACGGGAAGTTCACGTCCTTGCTTCGGCATCAACCTCGGCCGCCATCGACGTCGGTCGTGGCGAAGACAACCCCACGTTGGGTGAAGGCGAAACCGGTTTGATCGTCCGCATCGATTACCCTGGCCAAACAGCGCTCGACGAGCAATCGCCCTCCAACGGCGGCGAATACGGTGAAGTGTCCGTCACCGGCAGCATCGTGTTCGTGTCCGACCACTCCGTCTTGGCCAACCACCTCTGGGACGAAACCGAGGCTGCCGCCACCGGGAAGCAGCAGTGCGGCCAGATTTACACCAGCAACGGCCACATGTGTTGGGACACCGACTCGGAAGGACTGAACAACGGATTGGGCGACACAACCTGGCACGGAAACGAGCTGTTCTTCACGGCCCTGGTGGCGAACATGATGGAACTGGACAACACCGACATCAGCACCACCATCACCCGATTCAAGGACAACTACAACGTGGTGTTCGATGAAAGCCGTCACATTTCGAGCAGCCTGTCCATGCCGTTCACCGAAGCGATGGGCGCCATCGTCCTGTTGACCAGCGACGTCGTGCTCAAGTGGCTCATCATTCTCAATTTGTTTGCGTTGCTTGCCATCGCCATCATGGTGGTTCCAGAAAAGGAAAACTGGCGCCACGTCTTCGATTTAACTCGGTTCCGAGAGCGTCCCACCAAGGTCGACCCCTCTCAGTACCACCGGCGCACCCGAGAGGCCTTCCTCTCCAAGGTGCGTCAATTCAACGACTTGACCCGGGAAGAATTCGCCCGCAAGTCCCCCGCCGAGATCATGCAAATGGTCCGCGAACCCCGGCTGGTTGAGCTCGTGAGCGCCAACCGCACCTACTCCAACGAAGAACTGCGCGAGTTGATTCCGCACATTCGTCGTTGGGGCAATTGAAACAAGGAGGAAAAGACATGCAACCCCCAGCACCCCCAGCAGCCCCGCCCGCGCCAGCACCTGCAGCGCCAGCAGCTCCGGCCCCACCCGCTGCCCCCGCAGCGCCGGCCGCACCTGTTGCGCCCGCAGCACCGGCCGCTCCGGCACAGCCGAAGCACCAGAGCACCCCCGAAGTCCGAGAGCGCCTCAAGGCCGTCGGTGCCATCGCTCAAGCGATTTCGGCCGAAGTCCAGAAGGTCATCATCGGTAAATCCCACGTGATCGACAACGTGTTGATCAACATCTTGTCCAACGGCAACCTCCTCTTCGAGGATTACCCCGGTCTGGCCAAGACGCTGATGACCAACACCTTCGCCGATGCGTTGGGTTGTGACTTCAAGCGTGTTCAGTTCACGCCCGACTTGCTGCCCGCTGACATCACCGGCACCAACATCTACGACGCCAAGAAGGGTGAGTTCACGTTCAAGCCCGGTCCCTTGTTCTGCAACCTGCTCCTGGCTGACGAAATCAACCGTGCACCGCCCAAGACGCAAGCTGCACTGCTTGAAGCCATGCAGGAAAAGCAGGTGACCATCGGTACCGTGACCCACAAGTTGCCGGCCCCGTTCATCGTTATGGCCACGCAAAACCCTGTGGAGCAGGAAGGTACCTACCCGCTGCCCGAAGCACAGCTTGACCGTTTCATGTTCAAGATGTCCGTTGGCTACCCCGACCGTGCTGACGAGGACGAAATCCTCGCCCGCCGTATCAACCGTGGTAAGGACGCTGTGGACGTCGATGTCATCACCGACCCAGCCCGTGTTATCGCCATGCAACAAGCCTGTGAAGACGTCTACGTTGACCCAGCCCTTCGCATGTACATGGTTGAGATCGTGTCCCGAACCCGTGAGGACCCCCGCGTTCTCGTCGGCTCGTCGCCTCGTGGTTCGCAAGCCCTGCTCAAGACGGCCCGTGCCGCTGCAGCGCTTCGCGGTCGCGACTTCGTGACCCCCGATGACGTCAAGGCCATCGCTGAGCTGTCCATCGCCCACCGGATCATCCTGAAGCCCGAGCACCAAATCAAGGGCCTCGAACCCGGTGAAGTGATCCAGTCGATTCTCCGCGAAGTCCCTGTCCCCACCGTTTGAGCGGTGAGCAAGGAACCGATTGAGGTGAGTGAAGATGTGGAGCCGCAAGTCAGCCATGCTGGGCAGCCTCGCTGTTGCCATGTATCTGCTGGGCTTGACCTTGCGTAACTCTCAGTTGGTCACCATTGCCGTGGTGATCTTTGTGTTCTTGACGTGGGCTGCCCTCATGGGCAACCACGCTGACGTTGCTGCCAGCGGTCGTCGAGCAGAAGAGTGGGCTGGAGAAGAGGGGGTTGCATTGGGCAACGTGGTTGCCATGCGCAAACTCTCCAGCGCTCGAATGTTCGAAGACGGCGAATTGAATGTCACGCTGAGAATGCAAAACACATCGTCCCTACCTAAGATTTTGGAGGTTCGCGACCGTGTCCCTGAGGTCATGCGCATCAAGGAGGGTGCCAACTACATCCTCATGGAGCTTGGCCCTCGACGAGAGACCTACATTGAGTACACCGTTGAATGCCCGCTCCGTGGTTTCTACAGCCTCGGTCCCGTGACGGTTCGCATTCAGGATGCCTTCGGGTTGTTTCACAAGGAAAAAGAATTGCATGTCTACAACGATTTCCTTGTGTTCCCCAAGATGGAGGATCTGAAAGAGACCTTCGTGAAGTCCCGAGTGCCTAAAATCTTCACCGGTGCGGTCAACATCCGCCAACCCGGTCCTGGTTCGGAATTCTACTCCCTCCGTGAGTACTTCCAAGGGGATTCCTTCCGTGCCATCAACTGGTCTGCCTACGCTCGTTCAGGCAAACTCATGGTCAACGAGAGGGAGCGCGACGCTGTGTCGGACATCATCATCATCGTAGATTCACGTGCGGTGGCCGAGACCGGGCCGGTTTCTCGAAACGCATTGGTGTACTCCACACGAGCCGCTGCCTCCCTTGCAAAGTATTTTCTCGGACGCCGGGACTCGGTGGGTGTCATCGTTTACGGCGACGAAGTCGTGAGCGTAGACCGCGACACTGGAAAGAAACAGCTCTATGTGATTTTGACCAAATTGGCCGGTGCCGTGGCTCGAGGCAACATTCCGCTTCAAGTGGTGGTCAACCGCATCATGCCCCACATCAACAAGGGGAGCCCGATCATCTTCCTTTCCAACTTGGAGGAAGACCCCACCATCGTCAACGCTCTCCGGGACTTCCGGGCACGCGATTTCGACGTCACGGTGCTTTCGCCTTCTTCACTGGAGTTTGAATTCGACGCCAAGCGATTGGACCGCACGGGTTACGAGATCATGAAGACCGAACGCGACGTGCTCATTGGCGAATTGCGCGGGTTGGGTGTGAACATCATGGATTGGGAGCCCGACATGCTCCTGTCCACCGCCCTAGCAGGGGCACGAGGATTCTGAGGTGAACGGTGATGACGGTCAGCAAGCCTTCCGGAGACACGTCCCACTTGTACGACGGTAAGGTCGTTCGCTCTTCAGCTCCTTCAAGGAAAAAGGCCGCCGGTCAAATCGGTTCGGGCAGTGCGATCCCTGATGATGCCATCCCCGAGGTCGTGATTCCGTCGTTCATCGAGAGCCTCCTTGGGGGTCCTTTGGTTCCCAAGATGAAATTCCTGCCTCCCGACAAGATGGTGCAAAACCTGCAAATCGCCGTTTACGGTGTTTTGGTGGCGCTGGCGCTCCTGACCTACCTTATTTCGCCCCCTGAAGGTACGATGTGGTACATCATGACCGGAAGCCTTGGCTTCGCCAACCTTGTGCAGTTGGTGGTCATTGCCGGTGCAACAGTGTGCGGGTTCATGGGCACCCTCAAGCGCGATGCGAGGCTGTCGTTGATCAGCAATTTGTTGTTCATCCTCGCCATTCTTCGTTTTGCCTCCTCCAAAACCTCGCTCTCAAGCGATGTCCTCGGGCTTCAGGACAACCCCGGCATGTTGGCGGTTTTGGTGGTGGTCTACTCCGTGCTCCTCATCATGTATTTTGAGCTGAGCAACGGCGTGATTCGTTATTCCATGCTCGACACCAGCATCCGGACCAATGAAGTCTACGTGATGAACCCGAAGAAAATTGTCTCAAAGTACCACCGTTCGCTGATCCTCAATCCCCTGGTCGCAACCGCCCTGGCTTGGTTTGTTCTGTCCGCCAACACCATCCTGCCTTGGTTTGTTGGTTTGTTTTCTGAAGACACCGCCACCCGAATGCGGGAATCGGTTGAATTGACCTCGGTGTACGGCGTGGCCATGGGCACCCTGTTTGTCTTCATCGTGGTTGGTGTCCTGTTCGGGCTGAACCTCCCGACCCACCTCCAACGGTTCCGTGAGCGTCGCGCCGAGTGAACTCACGTCGGTCGGTTCACCGGTAGGTGGTGAAACACTTCCTCCATCAACAACGAAATGTCGTCGCGCTGGGTTAACAGATGGGAAGTGGACTGGGTCACATACATCGGTTCATGGCTCCATGACATGAGGACATTGCCATCGAGTTCATTCGCCATGTTCTCGCCGCACCCGATCATGGTGATGAGGGCTGAAAAAAAATCGTGAGTGGCTTCCAAACCCGCATCCTTGAACACCGTTCTCACCCGATGAACTTCGTGTTGGGGCACAATGAATTCCCACAATTGTCCGCCGATTTGATAGGTGTGGAGGCGGATGGACTTGTCCGAAAAAGCGCTCAGAACCTGACTCAACACGCGTTGTGAATCATGAATGTACGCCATCGAGGTACGAACCCTGGCCACTTTTTGTTGGACCGAAACGGCTCGAATACCGCTCACGCCGACAACATCGGGTCCGATGACGGTGCTGGCCTTGGCATGGCGTCCATTGAGGTGCCGTATTTCGATGGGAATGCCCAATTTCAACACGGGTTCAACGGTCGCCGGATGCAGCACGGTTGCGTCGGCGTTGGCAAATTCAATGGCTTGGCTGTAGCCAAGGTACGGCACGGGCTGTGTGGTGATGCCCCACCTCGGGTTCAACGGATGGATGCCGTCCACGTCCTTCCACAACACGACTTTGGACGCCTCAAGCAGGGCTGCCAAGGCCGTGGCTGTGTGGTCGCTGCCACCTCTTCCGAGCAACGCCAACTGGCCATCGGCCCCTTCTCCGAACCACCCTGTGACAACAGGGAGGCCCGATAGGGCAGCGGTGTCAAGTCGAGAAGCGGATGCTTCAAGATCAACACGGCCAGCAATGTGGGTCCCGTTCAACTTCAATCCGATGTCTTCGGCACCGACGGCGTGCGCATCGAGACCCTTGCCTTTGAGATGGTGCGCCACCACCAGCGCTGAAAGCCGTTCTCCGGCGGCCAGGAGTCGATTTCGAGCCGACCAGTCGCTTCGATCGGTGGCCAATGTCGACAAGGCATCTTCAATTCCGATCAAGACCCGTTGAAACCGTACGTACGCCTGGTCGTTGACGATTGTCGGTGCAAATCTGAGGTGTTGCGATGCCAAATCGTTCACCAAGCGGCCCGCATAGCGGGGCTCTTTGGCGGCCCGCATCAAACGATCGGTGGTGCCCCACAAGGCCGATACGACGACGACCACCGGTTCCTCAACCAAACCGAGCACATCCGCGATGCGATCCAAATCGGTGGAATCCCGAAGGCACGAACCGCCGAATTTGTGCACCTCCACGGTCATGCCTCCAGGTGGTTTCCACGAACCATCAAATCGGTGAGGACGATCACGGCCATGGCCTCCACAACGGCGACGCCGCGCGGGGCGAGCACGGGGTCATGCCTCCCTTTGACGAGCAATGGCTCAGGCAGACCGGTTCGCAGGTTCAGCGTTCGTTGTTCTTGGGGAATGCTCGAAGGGGGTTTGAGGCTCACGGAAACACGAAGTGGGGCTCCTGATGCCATGCCCGCCAACGCTCCGTCTGGATGTTTGCCTTGCAAGACAGGTGCATCGGGCGTCCCGCCCCACAGATCGTTGTGTTCGCTGCCCTTCATGTGAATCACTCGGGTTCCTCGGCCAAATTCGACGGCACGAGCAGCAGGCACGGCCATGAGCGCTCTGGCCAAGGCCGGTTCCAGCCCGTCGAACCAAGGTTCACCCACGCCCATGGGCAAGCCCGTGATGATCATGTCAACCCGAGACCCCAATGAATCGCGTTCGCGTCGTGTGCTGTCGATCAACGCTGCCATTCGTTCGGCAGCTTCTGGGTCGCGGCAGCGGAGCAATTGGCAAGTGTCGCTGAGGTCACCGGGTGCGCATGACTCCAACGGAGCGGCTTCAATGCCCCCAATGTTGCCAACATGTGCCATCAACTGGACGCCGTGCCGAGCCAACCAAGGTCGCAACAGGGCGGCCATGGCGACCAACGGTGCGGTCATGCGAGCGCTCGAGGTGCCCCCGCCACGCAGATCTGCCGCACCGTTTGTCTTCACCATCATCACGAGATCCTGATGCCCCGGCCGAGGATGGTCGGGCAAGAACCCGTAGTCCGATGAACGGACGTCGTTGTTGCGAATCTGGCATTCAAGCGTCTCGCCGGTGGTCCGTCCTTCTGAAATTCCGGACAACCATTCCACCTCATCGGCTTCACGACGCTGACTGCTGTATGTTCCACCCGGACGTCGTTGTTCCATGGCATGGGCGATGGCCGTGTGGTCAACAACAATTCCTTCCGGCACGCCGGTCAAGGTCGCACCCACATGGGGGCCGTGGCTCGACCCGTACAGGGTGAGTTGCACTTGCTCGCCCAAACGCATGTTCATGACGGTTCAAATCGCCCTGCCCACCGGCCTTCAAGAACATGTTCACGTTGTTGAGGCATCGCTGGACGGCTCGAGGAACGATGTGAGAAGGAATTCAACGTTCTTGTAACGCGATTCAAACCACCGTTGAATGCGTGTCAAGGCTTGGGGCTGGTTCTTGGGAAGCACAATGGCCAGGGCAGGGCCTGAACCGGTGATGAACGCCGCACGGGCCGTGTTCATGAAGGCGTCGTTGGCCATTTTCCGTCCTTCCACGTCCCCCAGGGAAGCGGCCACACCGCGACCGTTCCACGTCATCGCCATCAGCAAGTTCCCTTCCTGAAGGGATTGGAGAGCTTGTTGGAAGGACGTGACATGGGGCTGGAACTGTTCGAGGGTGGGGCGAGCTTCGCGTTGACCTCGAAGCACCAAAGCGACGTCCCATGCATCGCTGTCGGGCATGTGGCCCTCCAACAGGACGCCTTCACGGACAGGCGCTTGTGCGTCCACCAGCTTCCAGCCAGGTCCTGCGGCTGCCCACGTGTCATCCACAGAACCGGTGAGGGTCACGCCGGCTTGAATTTGTGCTTTCACGGCCAGTTCGACCAAATCGGCTTCCTCAAGGGCGGTGTCGGTGGCATCGCAAAGCGCCCGGAGGGCCGCCACGGCGGTGGCGGATGATGACTTCAGTCCTTGGCGCATAGGGACCGAGGTGTCGACCCGCCAATGCAGCCGGTCGGGCTTTGTCCCTCCCGGAACGACCATGCCGTGTTGCTTCCAGGTGTCAAGGATGGCTTGGAGAAGGCCATCGGGGTCATCGGGTGCCCCGCGTTTACTGGGTCTGTCCAGCAAGCGAACCGTGACGGGCAAGTCCAACGCCACGCTGGCACCGTAGCCCAGCCCAGCGGCGTGCAGCAAACTGCATGCGCCGTGTGCATCGCCCTTGCCCAAGACCGCCATTTACCGTTCCTCCATTGAACTGGAAACGGCCACGCCAATGTGCCGTGCTCCATCGCTGAGCGTCCCCAAGACCCGGTCGCCAGGGCGAAGGTCCGTCACCGAGGTTGCTTGACGATGAGCGCCGACAAGGCGCACTGTCTCCGCTTGCTGAAGGTGTATATGGGAGAAATAGGGTTTTCCCTCACGGTTCTTGCCGTGCTTCATTGACACCATGAGCATGGGGCGCAGTTCGATCTTGATCCGGCCCAAAATGACCGGTCGCAGGCCGCCCTCGGTGTTCACGGCCGCCACGGCGTCACCCGATGCCAGTTCGCTGAGGTACTTCGTGCGCCCGTCGGCCATCAGGATGTAGGCATGCGGCGAACCAGCGTTCACGCGGAACGGACGGGTTGGTACAAACGAGGAGGGCAAGGTTTCGCTGTGCACCAACGCCATCATTTGGGCGCTGGAACCAACCAGAACCCCCTCGCCTTGGTCCAAGAGGTTGAGGAAATCCAGGCAGTAACGATCGCCCATGCCCACGGGCTGGATCTCGGTGACCTCGAGAGAATGCAAAACTGGCGCATGCTGGTGCGTGGTGGCGGGCTGTTCGTCGCTCGTTGTGCGTTCGGTTCGTTGAGCTTTGACGCTCAAGGCAGCCTCAACAAGGGACGGTTCGTCACCCACCACGAGGGCGTCAACACCGATTTGCAGGGCGAACCCAGCACCTTGCGCCTGCAAGGGGGCGGTGATGATCGCTGCGATTTTTGTCGGCGTTCCGTCGGCATGCGCGATGAGGTTCTCCAGCGGAATCATCGACCAATCCGTGAAGTCCACCAGCAACCAATCGGCCAAACCGATGGTGTCGACACCTTTTGCTTGGGCATCGCCGCCTGCAACGGTCAGGGCTGCACCGGCCACGGTGTCACCGAACATCAGCACGCCATCCTTTCGCCAGTAACCGTCGGAACGAACATCACCGCTGAACAATGCGTCTGTGCCTTCCGGCACGTCTGCCACGCTGGAGCCTGCGAACCAGATTTGCATGATTTCACAATCCGTGGAGGGCCATGGCGTCCTTCGCACTGCACCCGTCATGGACGATGCTCATCAATGACTTGGCCACCTTCACCATGTCCGGGTGTGCAAACACCTGACGGCCCATGCACACGCCCCCGGCGCCCAGCGCCATGGCCTGCTCGACCCGAGTCAACACTTCGAGGGTGTCATCGGTCCGAGGACCTCCTGCCACCAAGATGGGTATGGGCACGCAAGCTGTCATGGCTTCGAAGGCCGCCTTGTCGTGAATCCACGTGGTCTTGGCAGCGTCGCATCCCAACTCAAATGCGAGCCTCACAGCATGAATTTGGCCGTTGGTGGCATCGCCGGCCACGGGGTTCAGCCCGTCGCCTCGGGCGTACACCATGCCGAAGGAGGGCAGGCCAAGGTGGTGGGCTTGACGGTTCAATTCACCCATTCGCTCGATCATGCTCGCTTCCTTGGGAGAGCCCATGTTGACTTGACTCGACACGGCGATGCCACCCCGCGTCAGGGTTTCATCGGCGTGGCCGACGATGACCTTGTTGCTTTGATCGTTGCCGGCATGTCGCGTGGAGACCGAATAATGAACGACCATGGCGGTGTTGGTGCCCTCGCACAGCGTGTGGTAGCGGTCGACCACACCCTTCTGAGCCACAATGCCGTTCACACCTGCTTCGACCAATCCACGAATCGTCTGCTCAAGGTCTTCAAGTCCGGGGCAAGGGAAATCACTGGCGCCGTGGTCGATGGGAATCCACACGCCCTTTCCCCCCGGCAGCAACCGTTCAAGTCGCGATGCTTTGTTCTCACTCACGACGCCGGGTGCCATGGTGGCTCGAACCCCCCGCCATCATCAAAGGTTTGCCTCAGGCATCGTTGACGAGGTCGAAGGCTGTTCGCTCGAGAATGGCACGCTCAGCCGATTTGAGGTGTTCCTGGAGGGTTGACCTTGAGACGCCTTGAAGGTCCGCCAGAAATTGAAGCGTTACGCCCTCCTTTTGTTGATAATATCCGTGCTCAGCAGCTGATTTGAAGCAGGCAAATTGCTGCGCCGTCAACCGATCTTCGAGGTCATCACCGCTCTCAACCATGCGCTGAACCTTGATGTGTTTTGGAGGTAAGGTCTGGCGACACATCCTGACGAACTGGCCAACGGTTTCGGGCAGCCCTCGCACGGTGATGCGGACCTCGCCTTCGGCCAATTCATAGGGCGGTAGAACCTGTATGTTTTGTGCTGCCGTGGCCATCCGGACCAATGGATGACTGTTCCAGACCACGAGTGCGTTGTTTTCGAACATCGATTCGACATTGAAGTACGGCAGGGCTGCCACGTCGTCGATACCTTTGCCTGGCTGGAATTCAAGCTCCAAAATTTGCCGGACACCCGATTCGGCAATCTCCAGATGACAGAGCACCTTGATGTATGAACACACATCGGTCAGGCCATGGAAGATGCCAAGTGGGTCGGTTGTTGCATCCCACACCAGCTGCACTTCACGCATGGGTCAACGTGCACCTCGCACCGTAAGAATCCCGTTGTTGCAGGCGTTGAAAACGGTCGTATGTTTGAAGTGGTTGTTCAGCATGGGCGTGTTGATGGACCCCGCCGATTACGTACTGACCTTCGCTTTGGGCGGGGCCTTCGTCATGGGCCT
>Ga0181573_10002805_pt1 | contig 15890 bp, 8 predicted proteins | sample 101ome_25_FD_148643 | JGI IMG/M metagenome (GOLD analysis project Ga0181573, IMG submission 148643) | Coastal salt marsh microbial communities from the Groves Creek Marsh, Skidaway Island, Georgia - 101409BT metaG (spades assembly) | ecosystem: Environmental > Aquatic > Marine > Intertidal zone... | reverse complement strand
CGCGTGTTTCCGCGGAGCATTTCGTGTCGCAGCGTGAATTCCGCGAGTCCCATTCTCGTCCTCGTCCGTCCGTCGTCCCACCTGCGTTCGTTCGTCCGCTGTCGTCGTCGTCGCGGTGCATTCGATCCGACCGGTCTTCTACGTGAACGCGCCGTGAACGACAACACCACATCGATCGGCGGCTTGTGTGCGACGCACGGAAGCCTATCTATCCAGGATGGGCGAGCAACAGCACGCGGGCGAGGGGGCCAAGACGACGCCGACGACGCCGACGCCGCCACCGCCGCCCGCGTCGGCCGATACCACCTACCTGCCTCCTCCCGCGCATATGCCGAATATCGGTCCCAAGCAGCTGGTTCCCCTCCCGAAGGCCGCGTTGACAAACGCGCTGGCGGGGCTGCGGCACACGTTTGTCGTGGCAGACACGACGTTGCCGGATTGCCCGCTGGTGTACGTGTCGGAGGGGTTTTCGAAGATGACGGGGTATCCCGCGGAAGAGATCATCGGGCATAATTGTCGGTTTCTGCAGGGGGAGGGGACGGATCCGAAGCACGTGGAGGCGCTTCGTACGGCGGTGCGCAAGGGCAAGTCGTGTTGCACGCGTCTGTTGAACTATAAGAAGGACGGGACGCCGTTTTGGAATCTGCTGACGATGACGCCGATACGGGATGAGACTGGGCGGGTGGTGAAGTTCGTGGGGGTGCAGGTGGACGTGTCGAGTACGTCCGAGGGGGTGGCGACGAAGGACGCCACGGGGGTTCCGGTGCTGATTAATTATGACGATCGATTGAAGGAGAATGTGGCCAAGCCGATTGTCGATGATGTGTTGCAGGCGGTGCAGAGCGGAGAGGGGGTGGAGCCCAAGCGGTTGAGCGAGCGGCACTCGCACGGGCGGGACCCGCAGAGGGGGCCGAGCGTGAGCCGGGACTCGAGGGAGGCGTCGGTCAAGGGGGTGGTTTCATCGTCGGCGTCGTCGGCGTCGTCGGCGTCGCTGCAGAAGCAGAAGCAGAAGGTGGTGCCGCGGTATGCGTTGGATCTGGCGACGACGGTTGAGCGGATCCAGAGCAACTTTGTGATCGCGGATCCGACGCTGCCGGATTGTCCGATCGTGTTTGCGAGCGATTCGTTCATTGAGTTGAGCGGGTATCGGCGCGAGGAGATTTTGGGGAGGAACTGTCGGTTCTTGCAGGGCAAGTCGACGGACCGGGAGACGGTGGATCAGCTCAAGGCGGCCATCAAGGAGGGGAGGGAGATCACGGTGCGGCTGTTGAATTACAAGAAGAACGGGGTGCCGTTTTGGAATATGCTGACGGTGGCGCCGATCATGGATTCGTCGGGGGCGCCGAGGTTCCTGGTCGGGGTGCAGGTGGACGTGACGGAGGAGAGCACGGTGGAGGACTCGGCGCCGATCGGGAGTGAGGCGGCGAGCATGGTCGGGAACGCGTTGAAGACGGTGGATTGGGTGGGGGTGGATCCGTGGGCGTCGTTCAAGAACACGGTGCTGCCGTTGAAGCCGCATCGGAGGCAGGATCAGGGCGGGCTGGCGCTGCAGGCGCTGTTCAAGAAGAACGACGACAAGATCAAGCTGAACGACTTCCGGAGGACCAAGCAGTTGGGCGCGGGGGACGTCGGGACGGTGGATCTTGTGACGTTGGACGGGCAAAAGTATGCGGTCAAGTCGCTGGAGAAACAGGAGATGGTGGAGCGGAACAAGGTGGGGAGGGTGCGGACGGAGGAGAAGATCCTCGAAACGATCGACCACCCGTTCCTGTCGACGTGCTATGCCAAGCTCAAGACGGATACGCACTTGCATTTCGTGCTCGAGTATTGCAGCGGCGGCGAGCTGTATGCGCTGATGAACCGGATGCCGCAGAAGCGCCTTCCAGAGGCCTGGGTGAAGTTTTACGCCGCCGAGGTGCTCCTGGCGTTGCAGTACTTGCACCTCAACGGGTTCATGTATCGGGACCTCAAGCCCGAGAATATTTTGATACACAGTTCGGGGCACATCAAGCTGACCGACTTTGACCTGTCGTGGTGCCAGGGGGAGACGGTGCCGGACATCGAAAAGGGGACGAGGATGGTCAAGCGCCAGCTCCCCAAGGACGAGACGGGCAGGGTCAGCCAGTCGACGATGGAGAAGTACCTCGTGCAGAAGAACATCCCGTTGGAGATCGAGCAGGACGACTTCAAGGTGAAGATCGTGCCGAAAGGACGGGCCAACTCGTTCGTCGGGACGGAGGAGTACCTGGCGCCGGAGATCATCACGGGCGCCGGCCACGACTTTATGATCGACTGGTGGTCGTTCGGCATCCTCATCTACGAGCTTTCGTACGGGTTCTCTCCCTTCCGCGGGGCTCGAAGGGATGTGACGTTCGAGAACGTGATAAAAAAGCCGCTGCAGTTCCCAAAGGTGGACCCGGCGGCCGACACCTCGGACGAGTGCAAGGACCTGCTCCGACAGCTGCTGAAGAAGCGGCCGACCGAGCGACTCGGCCACGAGCGGGGTGCGGAGGATATCAAGCGACACGCGTGGTTCAAGGATATCGACTGGGGCCTGATCCGGGACGCCAAGCCACCCATTGTTCCAGAGTGAGCTGATTTTTGTGTGAAAACACCCGTTTTCTCTTCATTTCATTCCACCGATGCAGCGCTCCGCGGGATCTTCGCGACAGTGCGCTCGACGGCAAACGCATCGGCTTCCTGGCGCGATCGCGCGCGCGATCAGGTCCAGGAACGACCGTCGCCGGGCGCTCCTCGGCGCACCACCGCGAGCCACGCCCAGTTCCGACGCCGACGCCGACGCCGTCCTCAGGCCCGGCGACTCGGTGCTCGTGGCGGGCGCGACGGGCGGCGTGGGACAGTTGCTGTGTGCCAAGCTGCTCGAGCGGGGCTATCGGGTCCTGGCGCTGAGCAGGGACGCGGAGAAGACCGAGTCGCTGCTGGGCTCGGACGTCGCCGGGCTCTCTGTCGTCACGGGCGATCTGCGGTCCAAGGATTCGCTGTCCAAGATCGATTGGTCGATTGTCAACGCGATTTGCTGTTGCACGGGTACGACGGCGTTTCCGTCGAAGCGGTGGGACAACGACAACACGCCCGAGCAGACGGATTACGTGGCCAACAAGAACCTGATTGAGGCCGCCGGGTCGGCCTCGGCCCTGAAGCGATTCGTCCTGTGCACGTCGGCCGGCGTCGAGCGGTCGGGATCGTTCCCGTTCATCATCTTGAACCTCTTCGGTGTCCTGAAGTACAAGCGGATGGCAGAGGAGATGCTGGAGCGCTCGGGGATGCCGTTCACGATCGTCCGGCCCAACCGGCTCACCGACGGGCCCTACACCAGCTACGACCTCAACACGCTGCTCAAGGGCGTCGCGGGCGAGCGACAAGATATCATTCTCACGCTCAAGGACGATCAGGTCGGCGAGACGTCCCGCATCGCGGTGGCCGAAAGCATGGTCCAAGCGCTGACGAGCGCAGCGACCGTCAACGCGACGTTCTCGATCGGTAGCGTCAAGCTGGAGGGGGACGGCTCGAGCGCGCCCGGGACGGACGAGGCCAAGTGGCACGCGCTGTTTGACAAGGTTCTCCTGTAAGGGCTTGCATGTGAACGATTGTGGACAACTGACTGAAATTCTTCTTCCGTGGAGCACACGCGCACGGGACTTCGCCGACTCGAACCTCGAGCAATTCTGCATACCACGGGGTCGATGCCGTCGGAAGGAAGCGACGGCGAGCCGCCAACGTGCGCGAGATCGCGCCCCATCCGGACGACGAGTTCGAGGAAGCGGTCACGCAGTGAGGGGGCCGCGCTCAACCTCGAGCTGCTCAAGTCGAGCGCGCGCACGGCGGAGAAGATCGTCGTGTTCTCGGGATCAGGCCTGTCTGCGACGTCGGGCATGTCCACGTTCTCGACGCCGGGTGGCCTGTACGCGCGCGCCAAGGCGAAGTACCAGCTGGCCAGCGGCAAGCTGCTCTTCACGTGGCCGTTTTACTCGAAGCGAAAAGCGGAAGCCGAGGCATTTTTCGTAGAAATCCACAGGGAAGCACTGCGGGCTCGCCCGGTCAAGGGCCACGAGGTCGTCGCGGCCTTGCGGAGGTCGGGGCGGCTGGCCCGACACTACACGCTCAACGTCGACGGCCTTGCGACGCTCGTTCCCGGGATGGAGAACGACGTGTGGGAGCCGGAATCGAACCCATCGGGTCGCACGGTCGAAATGCACGGGAGCGTCCACGAGCTCGTATGCACAGAGTGCGGAGAGACGAGGCGGATACACGACGAGGACGTCTCTTCGCTTTCCGCGGAGCGTTCCGTCCCTTGCACGTCCGCGTCTTGCCGCGACCAAACCGCGCAAGACGGCATGGACCGCTTCCTGCGGTTCAAGGTGATGATGTACGACGACGGCGAAGGGGAGTTTATCACGCCGGACGAGGTGATGGACCTGATGGAGGACGACGTGAAGGAGGCCGACCTGGTCGTCTGGGTGGGCATCAGCTTTGAGCAGAGCGCGTCCACGTCGTACTTCCGCAACGTCCGACGGTGGCTCCAGGAGGAGGGCCGCCACCACGCCGTGCCCCAGTTCGTCGTCAACCCGTCGGACGACGCCCTGTGGAACGTCCTGACGGCCTCGTCAAACCAGGAAGAGCTCAACGTGATGGAGATTATCGGTACGGCGGACGATATTTTGCCGCTCTTGTTGTCGGGGGGACGCGTCCAGACGACGACGAAAGACGACGAGAAAGGCGGAGGAGAAGAAGGAGAGGACGCCGCTACAACCAGAAGTGGTAATTAAATTCGTATTCGTATTCGTATTCATTCGTCAACGCATCACCACACGACCACGCCCACACACGTGACACCCACAGGCGCACCCATCACCGGATCACTGTCCGCATCATCGAGCCGACGCCAGCCTCTCCGCCGCTCTGCGCCTTGGGACCCGGAAACACGTTCCAAAACCGCAGCGTCTCGTCTCCAGCCCCAGTCACAATCGTCTGTCCGTCGGGGCTGCACGCGAGGAAGAGCACGCGCAGCGTGTGGCCAGTCAGCGTCGCAAGCTTTTGCATGCCCTGGTACCGCCAGACCACAATTTGGTTCTGCGAGTATCCGTGCGTCGAAACAATCTCGTTGACGTTCTTGCTCCAGGCCAGGTTGCAAACCTGCGAGCCCGTATCCACGCTCTGCAGCGCCGCCCCCGTCGACGTGTTCCAGAACTTGATGCACCTGTCTGCCGTGCCGCCGCCCGACGCGATGAGGCCGTGCTGGTGCGGACTCCATGCGATCGCCTTCACGGCCGCCTGGTGCCCCACAAACCGCTGGATGGGCTCCGTGCTCGACGACTGGCCCGGCTGCCAGACCATCAAGAGGTTATCGTTGCCCCCGCTCGCCAGCTCGCGGTCGTCTGGCGACCACTTGAGCCCGCACACCTCGCTGCGGTGCGAGCTCAGCTTGGAGTAAAAGTGGCTGGGCGTCCGCACGTCCCGCATCAAAATGTTCCGGTCCCGACTGCCGGTGGCGAGCACGTGGTGGCTCCAGTTGATGCACCCAACCCGCTGCCTGTGTCCCTGCATGGTCCGCAGCTTGCGGCACTTCACCGCGTCCCAGATCTGCACGTCGCCGTTGTCCACGCCCACCGACAAGTAATGGCCCCGCTGGCTCCACGACACCGAACACACGGCCATGTCCTCGCCCAGATCGACCAGCCGCGTGACCTTTGACGTGCACGCCGACCACAGATACACGCACGACCCCAGTCCCACGGCAAGCGTGTTCATCGCCGACCAGTCCACCAGATTGAGGTAGAAATCGTCCGCCAGCTGCGGCGCGTCCAACACCTTGAAAGGCGCCCGGTTGATGCGCCGCGGCAGCCTCCCGTGGGGCGAAAACCCACTGTCGAACGAGAACGCGGTCGAGTCGTCGTTGGTCGACCCGCCAAACGCAATCCCCCGCTGCTGAAACGCATTCGGACACACGCTTCCGTACGCGTCGGACGAATCCGTCACGTACCGAAAGAGGGTCTTTCGCGCCGGCGTCGACCCGGGCGACTTGGGCGTGGCAACAGACGTATACCCGCCGCTTCTCCTCGGCGACGCGGACGGCTGCTGATTATGTTGCCCTTGATTGTGCCCCTGGTTGTGACCGTGACCGTGTCCGTGGCTTGCCTCTGCCTCTCTCCCCGTCGTCCGCTCGCTGCCCGCCGCGCCACCCCCGGTACCCCCACCGAACCCCCCGCCCAAATGCGTCATCGGACTCTCCAGCAGCCCGTAGTGCATGTTCGCCTCCACTTCGATCGCCTCGATCGCCCCCAGCCTCACCTGCGGCCTGTCACCCCCCTCCTCCCCCCCGTGCCCAGCCGTCGACCCGTGCTGGTGGTTCACCTTCTCCGGAGACGCCGGCATACTCGCGCTGCAGCCCAACAGCTCAGATCGCAACATCATCCCGTACAACGAAGCCGAATCATTATCCTTGTTCTCCCCCTTGACCGGCACGTGCGACGCCACCGTCTCCCGCTCCAAAACCGTCGTATCAAGTCTCGACGCCCCAGCCCTGCCAGTCGACGAACAATACCCAGTGAGCGAGCGACAGAGAGATAGAATCAGAGACAGAGAGAGAGACAGCGTCACGGATACGACCCAGAGACTCCCCGCCCCCGTGTGTCTGCCTCGGACCTCGGCGTTCCAAACCGCTCCGAATGAATCTGAATCTGACGACGACAGCAAATCCCCGCGTCGCGCACGCACCTGCTCGGAATAAACCGGTCACTATACGACACAATCGTCTTCTGATACCCCCGACCCTTCGTCGGCGTCGTTGTTGTCGACGACGTGGGTCCTCGATTCGGTTTCGTCTGTCCGTTCACGCTGCTGGGTCCATCCTCGAGCCCGCGTTGTTCCCCTGTCTCCCCCGTGTATCTCCGCGGAGAGACCTCCGCGACGACGTCTGCGGGTGGTCTCCGCGGCGGGTCGTCCATGAGGCGTCGAGGAGGCGTCGAAGAAAAAAAAATCTGGTGCTCCAGCTCCGACGACGACGAGTGGAGTGTACCGAGTGACTGACTGACTGACAAGACGGCGAGACGGCGAGACGGCGGGTCCGGACGCGACGCTGGAGAGAGAGAGAGAGAGAGAGGGAGGGAGCCCGGGCGTTTTCATGCTCGCCCTGAGCGACACCCAAGTCGGTTGTACCGTGATACGGTGATACGGTGATACGGTGATACGGATCGAGCACCATGTGTCTGCGTTCGGAGACGCCACATAATGCCTCCTCTTCCCCTGCGGCGCCTCCACCCGCCGAGAAGAGCGCCCCCGCGAGCGCTCGCAGAAAGGACGACCCAAGCAAGCAGCACCCCAAGACGAAGAAGTACCTCAAGACCATCAAGTCGGTGAAGAAACGCGCTCGATCCGAGCTGAAACACAAGTGGCGCATCCACGACTACGCCTCGAAACCACCGCTTTCGCCGCCGCCCCTCGGCGCGCTCGCGCCATCTCCCCTCCCCGTCCTGGACGGCGCGACCCTCTCCTTCCCGGAGTTTTCCCACCACGTCGAGAAGAACCATCTCCCGTGTCTGATCCGGAACCTCATCCGGCATTGGCCGGCGACCAAGACGTGGACGAGTTCGCGCGCGCTCAAGGCCATCATCCCGAAGAGCCTCGGGTGTAAGGTCGGCAGTGACGACGACGGGTACGCGGTGCGGCTCCCGTACAAGCAGTTTCACCGCTATCTGCACGACCCTTCGCATGGGCTCGTGGACGATTCGCCTCTGTATATCTTCGATAGTACGCTGCTGAAGAAGTGTCCGGCGCTGGCGTCTGCCTACTTCACCCCGCATCTGTTCTCGGAAGACCTCCTCAAGTACGCCGGGGAGGCGCGGCGGCCGCCATATCAGTGGATCTGCGTAGGCGGGGCGAGGAGCGGGACGGGGATACACGTGGACCCGTTGCACACGAGCGCTTGGAACGCGCTCGTCGCAGGACACAAACGGTGGGCGTTGTTCCCGCCCGGGTCAGTGCCCAAGGCCGCCTTGAAGCCGCGTGGGGTGGATAGCGCGGTGCGGTGGTTTGACGTGGTGTATCCGGAGACGCAGACGGACGCGTGGCTGGCCAAGGGGTATCCGAGGCCGGTGGAAGTGTGGCAGGAGGCGGGGGAAACGGTGTTTGTGCCGTGTGGCTGGTGGCACGTGGTTTTAAATCTGGACTTTACGGTGGCCGTGACGCATAATTTCTGCAGTTCGAGCAACTTTGCACAGGTGTTTCGGCACGCGCGGGTGTCGCGTCCGAAGATGGCGGTGAGGTGGTTGGAGGGGTTGCGGGAGGCGCGGCCCGATCTGTACGAGGTTGGGCGGGGGATCGTGGCGCGGGGGGAGCGGTGCAGTGATGCGAGCAGCCCGAGTAGCAGCAGTAGCAGCAGCAGTAGTAGTTCGAGTTCGAGCAGCGACGACGGCGAGTAGCCTCTCTCGGAGGACAAAAGCGTCCCTCTCAACAACGCCGTCGTCCAATTAACCAATATCATGATGTTGTCATCGTTGAATCAGATCGTCCCGCAGCGGGCTGTGTTCCAGAGCAAAAGGTGCGTCCGCAATGTCCGCATGAGAAAATCCGACCAGGCTGAATTCACGGGGGCATGTTGGTCGTCGTTCGTCATCGTGCTGCTCACGCGTCGTCTGCGTACGTACATTCCACCACCACCACCACGCTGCAGTGTGCGCTCGCGTCAGTCTCGGCGCGTGATGGCGCCTCGAGCGCTCTTCGGCGGGAACAAGGAGGGGGGAGGCGGGAATCCCTTGGCCAATATGGGCAACTTTATGGAGAACATCAAGAAGGCGCAGAACATGATTCAGATTGAGGCTGCCAAGGTGCAGGAGGAGCTGGCGAACACGGACTTTGAGGGGTATAGCTCGGACGAGACTGTGAGGGTGATTATGACCGGGAACCAGGAGCCGAAGAGCGTGGATATTACCGAGGCGGCGTACAGCCAGGGGCAGGAGGCGCTGTCGAGGCTCGTGACTGAGGCGATGAGGGACGCGCATGCGAAGAGCGTGGCCGGGATGAAGGAGAGGATGGCCAAGCTGGCGTCGAGTCTCGGCCTGCCGCAGCCTCCGGCAGGAATGTAGTTTTTGTACTTCTTCTTTTCAAATTAAATTCACAGCGTGTGCCTAGGCACGGTAGCTACCGGGAGCTGAGGGCTTGGTGCCCTTGGACTCTCGCCTTGGCGCCCGCGTCCGCGCCCGCGCCCGCGGCGGCCTCGTCGGTGGGGTTCCGGGCGATGATCTCCCTCAGCTCGTCGGCAAAACAAGTCTCCTTCTCGAGGAGGCGCTCCGCGAGGTCCTCCATGGCACGCTTGCGGGCCGTCAGGGTCTCAAGGTTGCTTATGTAGGCTTCTTTGACGATCTGTGCGGCGGTTGACTTGATCTCGTGCCACGAGTTGTCCGAGGGCTGGAAGGCGCCGCCGGGGATGGTGTTCCCGAAGAGGTCCTCGTCGATGTTGTCGACGGCCACCTCGAAGCTCTTCTGCATGAAGCCCAGCCGTCCGGGCGTGGGAGCGTAGGTGGTGATGCCCACGTTGGCATCCAGCCCGTAGTTGGCGACGTAGCGCATTGCCAGCTTGGACGCGTCGCGGATGTCGTTGGTGCCGTAGGTGGATGGCACGCCGTCGTACACCTCCTCGGCCGCGCGTCCGGCCAGGATCACCTTGATCCGGTCCAGAATGCGTCCCTTGGTCATGATAATGTAGTCCTCGTCGTTGCCGCGCGCGTAGATCGTCCTGCTCCAGTCGCGGCCCCTCGGAACGATCGAGACGCGCTCGACGGCCTCGATCCGCTGGGCCTCCTCGTGCAGCAACGAGGCGACGATGGCGGTGCCGGCCTCGTGAATGGCCATGCTTTTCTTTATGGCGAACCGATCAGGCAGCGACGGACGCCGAATGCCCTGGAGGACCCTGTCGACGGCGCCAAAGACGTCCTCGGGGAGAATCTCGTCCCCGTCCCGGCGGACGGCTTCGAGGGCGGCCTCGTTGAGCACGTTGCCGAGCTCGGCACCGGACAGCCCGGGAAGGTCCTTGGCAAGCTGACCGAGGTCCACGGTGGGCGACATCTTGTGCCGCCGCGCGTGGATCTCCAGCACCTCCTTGCGCCCCGCCTCGTCGGGCCGCCGGATGACAATCTTCCGATCGAACCGCCCGGCGCGCACGAGCGCCGAGTCGAGCAGGTCCGGCCTGTTGGTCGCCGCCACAAATACCACGCCCGAGTCGGGCTTGAAGCCGTCCATCTCCGACAGCAGCTGGTTCAGCGTCTGCTCCCGCTCCTCGTTGGTCTTGACGCCCGCGGCGGCCCTCTGGATGCCCAACGCGTCGATCTCGTCCACGAACACGATACACGGCGCCTGCGCCCTCGCCCTCCTGAACAAATCGCGGACCCTCGCCGCGCCCACGCCCACGATGGCCTCGACGAACTCGGACCCGGCCATCTGGTAGAACGGCACGCCCGCCTCCCCGGCCATCGCCTTGGCGATCAGCGTCTTTCCCACGCCGGGATCTCCCGACAACAGGATCCCCTTGGGAGGCCTCGCGTCGAGCGCCGCGTACTTCGCCGGATCCTTCAGGAAGCTCACGACGTCCATCATCTCGTGGATCGTCTCCCCCAGCCCGCCAACGTCGGCAAACTTGACGTCCGAGTGTCCGTCCTTCCTGGCCGTCCCCTTGCTTTGCGCGAACTCCATGGCCTGGAACATATCCGTCGGCATCTGCTTCCTGGGCCTGAAGATCCCGATCGCCAGCACCACGGCCAGGAAGCTCATCCCGAACCCGTAAAAGGCGATCGTCGGCAGCAGCTCCCAGAACGCGTGCAGCGAGCGCTCCGGCGGCGTCATGTTGAACGAGATGCCCAGATGCGCATCCGCAGGGCAGTCGTACGCGGCCCCCTTGGCCCGCCCCGTCCATCCCTTTCTCCGCACGTCTGTCCTCGCCTTGCCCGACACGCGCTGCTCGTACGCCTCAAACAGCTGCTCGAACACCTGGTTATACCCGTAGTCAGCCGGCGTGAACGGTTTGGGCGCGTACCGCTTGTTTTGCGCCTTGAACAGCGCGCCACCGTGGTATCCCCCGCCCAAGTAATCCCGCAGGAACGAGTCGGGCCCCGGCCTGTCCAGGTTGACCCAGCACGTCTCTGTCTCCGTCTCGGAGACGTGCTTGGTCACCAGCGCCCTGTACCCAGCAAAACTCGGCCTCAAAAACCTCCCACTGTCCTCGAAAAACGCCACATCCCACCTGCTCGCGTCCGGATTGTAGTGCTCGCTCGTCCAGTTCCGCTCCCGCAGCCCCGCGTAAAATTCCATAAACGACATCTGCGGCAGCTGGTCCCAAGCCGGCTCCTTCTCCGGGTACGCCGTCTTCCTCCCCAGCACCTCATACGGCACGAAATTATACTCTTGCGTCGTCGTCTTTGACCCAGACGACCGCGCCACTTCAAAGTGCGCCTGCAGGTCCTCCATCGTCGGCCCCTCTGTCTTGATCCGTTTCAGGTCTGCCTTCTTGAACTTCGAATTGGGCTTGGGCGGACCCGTCGACTCTTTCGGCTTGAAAAAGGCAGTCGTCGTCGTCGTGCGAACGGGCCCAAGGCTCGCCCTCCTTCCGTTCCGCCGTTTCCGCCCAAAGCAGCCGCCAGACGCCCGCATGCCATGGCCTATCAATGGCACGCGAATGGCTGCGACGCCCATTTGTGCGTATCTCTCGCTGTGGCGTTTGTACGTGCGTATCTCGCTCGAATGCAAGCTCCGCTTCGATTCGATTCGCTCGGCAGTGCGCTCGACCTCGCCCTTCCTGGAGCTATCCCGGGACGACGAATAGATCGTAGGTCCTGTTCCTCCTATCGACGAGTCCAATGCGAGAATGGAGCTGCAGAATTGACTAAAAAACGCTGCAGCGAGCTCACACACCAACTCTTTCTTTGCTTGCATCGCCGGCCTGATGAATCCGTATTCCGGCACATCGACGTTGGCAAAGGTACTCAGAGCCGCGTGCCTGGGTGGCGGTGTGGTGTACGGCAGCGTGAAAATGGGGTGGCTCAAGGTGCGTGGACGATGAGCGGACGATGACGACGGACGAGCTGCTCGGCGGAGGGCCGCTGCTCACTGCTCACTGCTCACTGCTCACTGCTGACGGCGATGCTCCGTTATCTTCTGTTCGAACTGCGTATGCAGAGTGTGGCTTCTTCGAATGCGAAGAAGGCCGCCAAGGAGGCAAAGCACTAGAGACGTGTTGGGTCGCCGGCGCCGGAAATAAAACGAACTATGCAGGGTGCTGCAGTCTACGGAAACGCGCTTTAACTGCAGTGTAAGAGAGAAAGAAAATTTAACGGGTCCTAGCTGTGGGGTCCTATCTATCCATCATTCATATCCCAGTTGGACGTCACGGCGGGTTGTTTCGCCACCCATGGTATTGTACAAGAAAATCGGGCCGTCGTCTGGACATGCCGTCCGTGCTAGTCATTTTATTCCTGGTGTCGTGTGTGTCGCGCCTGTCGTGCTTGTATTCGGTACTCGGTACTCGGTACGATCTTGGTGTTTCGTGTCGCCGCGGCCGGCAGCCTCGTCGGCCTCGTCAGATGTGGAGCGAGGGGAGCGTGGACTCGCCGGCCCAGAGCTGCTTGACCAGATCCTCGTCGCTCGAGTTGTGGCTCGATGCGCGGAACCGGGGGGTCGGCTCGAGGTCGACCTCGTCGAGGGAGGGGAGGGAGCCGGTGAAGGTGCTGATGCGCCTGAGGCCCGCGCCGGGCGACGGGGCGGCGCCGTTGGTGGCTATCGAGGCCAACGCCGGCCCTCCGCCGACGCCCAGGCTGCCACCGAGTGGACCCTTGGGCATTGACGGTGGCCTCCCTGCGATCGACGCCAGCGTCGAGCCGATGCCAGTTGCAGCAGTCGCCTCGGCGTCGGCGTTCGCGTTGGCGGCATCGGATACGTCCTGGCAGGCAATGTTGGTCATGGAGACGCTCTTGCTCAGCTTCCGAGGCTTGGGCTGGAACTCGAGGCTGTTCAGGGCAATCTCCTCGGCCTCGTCGAGGTACTGCTTGGAGGCCTGGTCGTCCACGAACGACTGGATGTTCAAGAGGTCCTGATCCATGTGCGAGTCCATGTGCGAGATGGGATCCTGCATGCCGGCCATGGCAGACATGTCGGCGGCCCCCATGCCAATGCCCATACCATTCATGCCGTGCATTCCGTGCATGCCATTCATGGCGTCCATGCCGGACATGCCGCCCGCGGACGATCCGGTCAGCAGGCCGAGGTACACCCCGCCCCCGAGCACATCAGCGTCGTTCATGAGGTCGTCAATGCCCACCAGCGGGTCGCTGAAGTCTTGGAGGGACGGAATGTACGGTTCGCTGGTGGCGCGTTTCATTCCCGCAACCGGCAAGCGATCCTGCCGCTCGAAACGGCCTTGTCTCTGACGGTGGTATCCGCGGCCGACGACGCACGGGTCGTTGTGCAACGGCAGGGCGTTGCTGGACGGCGGGACCAGGTGCGTCTCGGACCCGACGCGGATCATCAGGTCCTGTTGGTCGAGGAAGGAGCTCGTGCTCAGGTTGGGAATCATGCCGGGGCCTTGGTCTCCGAGCGGCGTGGACGCCGACTCAAGGCTGGTGCCCGCCCCGACGGTCCCGCCGGCGACAAACTTCATGCCCTCCCCCGGCACCATCGCGAACCTGGGCTGGGACGCTCCCGCGCCCGATCCGCCGCTCCCGCCCGCGCCCGCGCCACCAGACTTTTTCGTCCGAACGGGGGCAGGGGCGCTCTTGCGGAGGGACGCCATGTCCGATTGGACCGCGGAAGCCTTGTTGGCCCGCATCTTTTCGCTCCGAGACGTGCCCTTGGTCGGCTTGTACTCGTACTCAAAGTCCCCGCTGTCTGAGCTGTAGTAGTCTCCAACCGCTTGGTCGAACGCGTCCTCGACCGGGTACTCGCCGTCCTCGCACTCGGCCGACTCGACGCCGACTCCGCGCCATGCCTCGCCTCGCAGCTGGCTCGGGCCGCCCATGTCGGCGCTTCTTGCGTTGTCCTTGAAGTTGACGTAGGAAGCCGCCTCGGTGGGCTTGAGCCGCCACAGCGCCTTATCGTAGGCCCTGGCCGCCGCCTCCTCCGAGTCGAACAGCTCCCTGTACGCCCAGCGGCGGTTGACCATCACCTTGGCCTCCCACTTGCCCTTCTTCTTCGACACGCCCCGATACTTGCTGCTCTTGTCCATCGGCTTGACCCCAAGCGAACGCTGCAGCGTCTCCCTGTCGAGGCCGACGAACGGCTTGATCTCCTCCTCGGGGTAGTCCTCGACCGGAAAGTTGGTCTGGGCGCCGTTCCCGTGCAGCGCCAGACTCACCCGGTCGTACACCTTGGCGGCCTCCTCCTCCGTCTCGTAGTACCCGAGGTGCGTCACTTTGCCGTGCACGAGAATCCGAGCCTGCCACTGGTTCTTGCGGTTGGACGAGCCGACGCCCATGAACTGCGACGTCCTCTGCCGCGACACGAACCGCCTGCGCGGCGCCTGCTTGATCCGCTCGCTCTTCAGCGCCGTCTTGACCTCCTCCCTCGTCTTCCCGCTCAGGTCCGGGATGGACTCGTCCTCGTACTCGAGCACCGAAAAGTTGGTCTGGAGGTGGGGTGCGCTGGGCCCGAGCAGCCCGATGGCCGCCCGGTCGTACGCTCGCGCGGCCGCCTCCTCCGTGTCAAAGTAGCCCACGGACACTCCGCTCTTGCCCAACGCCGCCACTTTGATTTGCACCCTCCACTTGGCCTTCTTCCTGTCGTAGCTCACGCCCCGATACTGCGACTTTTTGTCCGTTGTCTCCTGCAGCTGCTGCTGCGCTGATCCCGAGCCACCACCAGCAGCGCCCAAACCGCTCCCGCTGCCACTCCCACTGCCGCTCCCGCTGCCACCGACATTGCTATGATCGGACGAGAGCGACGCGTGCTCGTTCGAGTGCGTCCCGGACGGCGGGGTCTCGCAGTGATTCGCGTGGTTCATGCCGCCTTCCGGCATGGCGACGCCAAATCCGAGATCAGACGGCCCGATGCACTCGTGCTCCACCCGCTCGACGCCGTTGGTCGCGCTGTAACCCGCGAGTCCAGGGGGCTTCATGGCGAACTCTCGACACGAAATGTCCGAATCGCCGCTGGCCCGCCGGTCGTATCCACTGTGGGAAGAAAAGTGGGAAGAATCGACGATCCTGTCGACAATGCTGCACGGACGAGCGGAATCGCAGGTGGCGATCCGTGAGAATTCGTGAGAGTGGGAATGTCGGAGCCAGCGTTCGTTTCCAATGCAGACGGGTCAGGCGGGTTCCAGACACGCCGTCGCCACATAACGTCCTTCTACGCCATAGCGAGCATGTGGTATTCGCAAAAGGTGGCATGGCGACGTGCTTGGAACGAATTCGGGAAACGAATCCGCACGCGGCACATGTGCCGGTCGGACTCGCGTCCCGCAGGCCTCGCGGTCGGATACGTACCTGTCAACTCGACGAGAGACGTATGGAAAATCAAATTGGTGTGCGCGGGGGGCAATGGGGACGGGCAATAGGGCGAAATCGACAGGGCGATAGGTCTCGGACGGATTCGATGGATCTCGGGCGGTCCCGGCGGTGCGACGTCGCACAGTTCGCTGGTTGGAAATGGGCGGTAGTGGGTGGTGGGTGGGTAATGAGTGGGTGGGCGGCGATGAGCGGTAGGCGCCGGTGGACGGTGCCGCGTGGCCGGACGATACATTCCCGTCGTCACGGTCGATACCGGCGATACCGGCGAACCCGGCGAATCCGGCGAGACCGTCGAGACCGTCGAGACCGTCGAGACCGGCGAGACCGTCGAGACCGTCGAGACCGTCGAGACCGTCGAGACCGTCGAGACCGTCGAGACCGTCG
>Ga0181573_10002801_pt1 | contig 15903 bp, 11 predicted proteins | sample 101ome_25_FD_148643 | JGI IMG/M metagenome (GOLD analysis project Ga0181573, IMG submission 148643) | Coastal salt marsh microbial communities from the Groves Creek Marsh, Skidaway Island, Georgia - 101409BT metaG (spades assembly) | ecosystem: Environmental > Aquatic > Marine > Intertidal zone... | reverse complement strand
CGTTCGTTCGTTACATAAACCTTTCGTCATTTCATTCCCGACGTGATATTCGGTATGTCATGGCTGCGGGCTGCGGCTGGACAAGCCACCAGCAGAGAAACAGAGACAGAACATGGCTCCGACTCGGCCAGGCAAGGGCAGAGGCGTCGACCGACGGGCCCGTCGACAAACGAGGTCGAGTCGATGTTCTCGATCGAGCTCCTGTCGAGGGTCGATCTGCTGACTTCGTCGGTCGGCGCCCTCATCTGCGTGACCTTCATCAAGAACGAGGCGTTCAGAGAGGAGCGGGACACGCCGTTTCCGTGGGAGCAGGCGATCGGGATGATATTCACGACCAGTATGTGTCCCATGGCCATGCTGTACGACTTTTCGTTCTATGAAAAGTGGCGCAACGTGCTGGTCGTCATCCTGCGGTTGTCCTTCATGGTCGGGACGCTGGCGGACTACGGCGATGTGCCGCATCGTGTGTTTGAAACGTGGCCGAGCTTTTTGTGCACGGTCTTGCTTACGGCACGGTGCGCAGTCATCTGCTGGGGCGGGTTTGGCTGGCTGCTGCCGTTCAAATACCACATCTGGATGCAGGGGATCCATGCGCTGCTGGCGTTCCACCTGATCCCCGAGACGTGTGCGCTGCCGTCGACTTCGAGGTTCGCGAACGGCACGTTTCTGTCGCTCAACGAGGACCGGTGGCGGACGATTGCGACCGTACTGGACTGGCCGTTGGTCTTTTTGGGCGGGGCGACGTACCAGGGGCTTCAGAACGGCTCGTCGGCGTTTGCGACATGCGCGGCGGTGAACATGTGGGTGATCATCGTGGTCGGGTGGATGGTGCCGAGCATGGCGCTGAGCTTTTTGTATCCGAAATTCTCTTCAAGGAAGCGGGCCTTGTTGCAGCGGGACGGCATGTTTGGGATGGCGCTCGCGTGCACGATGTACTGGATCGTCCTGCGTGCAACGACTGCCTCGCTGTTCTGATAATGATACAATATATATATAGTACATGGTTTGGTGGCGATTCTAGGTGGCAAATTCAGAGGCGATGGCGGCGTACCAGGGGCCGCAGACGGTCTCCGAGACGGCCGCCACCTGGCCAATCTTGCGCCCGAGGTCGATGACGTCGTCGGCAACGTCCGATGCACCGATGTTCGCGCACGTTTCGTGAACGAACGACGTATCGTAGGATACGAGCAGGCAAACGAGCATGTTGGTAAGGTGCTCGACTAGGACCCGGCAACTCGAACGGTGCAGACGGGCCCTCAGCGTGCCGAGCACGTGCGCGGTGTCCGCCTCTGCATTGTTGCCTCTCGATCCCGACCCCGATCCCTCGTCGTGAGACGTCATGCACGAGCTGACTTCCGCGGCGATGTGCTCGATGGTGACGTGCGGGCCACCGAGGATGGCCTTGATCCTCCTGGCAGCGTCGCGCCTGCGAGAGGCGGCCAGCACCGGCGTACTGGTTGCCGGTGCCATTGTCGCCGTCGGCGTCAACGACGCTGCGTGATAGGGGCCATCAATAACTGTCAAGCATACGGCGAGGACCATGCACTTTTGGAAGTCGTTCTGCAGGGCAAACAGCCTCGGCACGTCCCTCAGAAGTGTCTCGGGGACGCTCATGGACGCGATGGCGCCGTCACCCGAGATGAGGTGAACGAGACCGACCCGCACCAGGCCGCGCCAGCAGCGCATCGAGCTGATCGGCTCCAGCTGTGGCGTCTGAGGGGATGAGAAGGCCGTGGACTCGCCGATGGTGCCCGTCCGCATCCGGACCGGGAACGGCGATGATGGCGATGGGGGCGACGTCGCCGAGACGGGGTGCGCGATGCTCGAGCCCAGCGCCGCCTCGATTCTCGGCAATCGTCCAGAGGCCACGGCGATCCAACCACGCGTGTTTCCGAGCGACCCGACGGGCTCGGTGAGCCCGACAGACGCAAACATGAGCTCATCCGAGTCGGCGTCGGCCGTGCCCATTCCCAGCTCCTCGGCCAGTTTCTCTCGCACATACTGAATGCGCCAAGACGACCCCTCTGTACCGGGGGACACGTGCGTCAGCGCCTCGAGATGCGCGTTGGCGACGTCGATGTTGAGAATGCGCGCCTGCAGCTCCAGCACGTGGAGCGACTGCGCGATCACATCGATCAGGGAATGCGGACTCTGACACACCCACGCGGCCGTCGACGCCGAGGCGTCGTCGGTCAGTCCCAAACGTTGGCTGATGACGGCTTGGGCGCGGCGGATGTCTGCGTCCCGAACAGGCGCGCACAGCTGAGAGACGACCGCGGAGCACCAGTGGATGGCGTCCAGGAACGCAGGGACATTCATCCAGAACGTATCATCGCGCTTGGGAAGGAGCGACTCCTGGATCTCGACCATGCGGCGTTCGCACGCGCCGCCGAGCGCCTGGCCGGCGTGCTCCTGGAGCCTGGACACGACCTCGACGAGCACCTTGATGACGACAAAGACACGCTCTTCTTGACTCCCGTCCTCTCCTGTAAGCGAGGCTCGAAGTTCTCCCCACGCGCGCCGCTCGGCCACCAAGCTCCGCCTCTCGTCGTCCGACAGGGCAGACAGGGCAGCCGAGCCGTCGTCCACGACGCCGGAGAGCACCTCCTCCGAGACCAGCTCCAACACCCTGGTTGGCAGCCTCCACTTTGCATCGTACAGCAAGCTCCACATCAGACTCAGACGTTGATTGCCGCTGAATGCGTTCGCCGACGATGAGCCGTTGGGGGTGGCGTTGTTGCCAGCCGACGACGGGGTCGTGTTTGAACTCGTCGGAGCCTCGATCATCTCCCGCCTGGACATCTTGCGCAGTGGGCTTGACTTCAGCGGGCTCGACGATGGCTGCGGAGAACCCGAGACGATCGGATCCATCTCGCCCTGGGCCATCTGATGGTGGTGATGGGCCGCCTTGACCGCCTCCAGCGCCGCTTTGAGCCTCGCCACCCCCTGCGACCCCGTCAGAGACTCGACCCGCTCCTCGATCAATCCCAGGTCGTGATCGACCCCCTCAACCATCGCATCGATGTCCACCTGGTGCCGGACCCCGATCGAACCCACCCGCTCCGACAGCTCGACCAACTTGACCAGCCTCGACGACTCGAGCTCCACGGCCGCCTTGATCAGGTCGTTCTCCAGACCGGCTGCGTCGTGCGACTTCCACGAGTTGAACTGATCCAGATATATCAGATAGCTCGAAATGAACTGGTGGCGATGCTGAGGACTTGATTCCTCGGCGACGGCGATGACAGCCTCGTCGACGTCGGCGACGCCGGCCTTCTCCTCGCCGTCGCCCTCCCCGACGACAAACACGGCATCCTCGAACCTCGCAATCGTCCGCACAGCGGCCTCCCGCAACCGGGCCTCCTGCGTCACATCCGACGCCGGCGCCAACCCGCTAGCATGCCCAGACAGCACCACGTCGGGGTAGTTGACGATCATATACGCCGAGAGAAACACCCGCGTATTCACCTGAGAAATAAACGAGCGAGCAAACGAGCAAATGAGCAAACGAGCGAGCGAGGAAGAGAGGTCCAGGGCGTGCGCGCAGACTCGACATCCGTCGTCGACGCCTCAACACCCACCGCAATCTTCTGTTCGGAGGTGTCCAAGAGCTCCCGCAGAATTCGCTGCGTCGCTACCAACACCTCACGATCCGCGATCAGCTCTGCAAACCGATCAAACGGGATGGCCACACTGGGATGGTTCATCGGTGGAGGCATCGGAACCCCGTTGCCGCTGGGCGGGGAGACTACCGAAGGTGCGCGGGGCGCACTCGAATGAATCCCACACGCTCGAAGTATTTCCACAGCTCGATTGTACGTCATCGGAGGCGGAGACGACTTTGTCTCATGGCCGCGACCCGGCGGGTTGGCGGGTGCAGGCAAAGGTGCAGGCGCGGGAGACGAGGCGGCCGCGGGAGAAGCGTCCGTAGCGTGTGCGGGGTCTCCGTACCGCGGTCTCTCTGGACTCTCGCTGCCACTACGCTCCATCCCCTCTCGTTCCCTCTCCGCCCGCCTCCTGGCCGCCTCCTTCAGCCGCTCGTTGCACCGCTCCCGCTTCTCAGCCGCCTCCACCCGACCCCTCTCCTTCATCTCCTCCACACGATCAATGACCATCTGATAATGCCTCCCAGCAGCTGCAGCCCGCTCTCGCTCCCGCTCCTTCTTCCGCTCGGAAGCACAGCTCAGCCTCGAATTGCACCGCGCCAGCCGCTCATGCTCGCCCAGATACTGCAGCGCCTGAAACTGATCCACACGCTCCTTACGTTTCGTTGCCGTCGACGCCTTGAGTCGCACAGATTCTAGATACGACTGGTGGAGTGGTGAAGCATGGACGAGCAAGTAGTGGTGAGCGGGGAAGGAGGGAGGCGGGTGAGATGGAGGAGAGATGGAGGGGGAGATGGAGGTAATGAACCCGGGACGAGACCCGAGACTCCAGACCCGAGACTCCAGACCCGAGACTCCAGACCCGAGACTCCAGACCCGAGACTCCAGACCCGAGACTGAGCAGCCGGCAGTGCACCACCGATACGGAGCGCGCCGGGGCTGAGGACGCCCACGTCACGACCCCCCCCCTTTGGGGAACCCGCGAGACCGCCCACGACGTACCTGTCTCCGCTCCTCCGCTTGAGAGAGGCGCTCGTCCAGTGAAAGCTTCATTGGGGATGCTCGCGCGGTAGAACGAACGAATGCTGTGTAAGAATCTCGGTGTCGAAATTCGAACGAATTCTTGCGAAATCTGGATGGGGACTTTCCCCCACTGGTGGGTATATGGTGGGTATATGGACCAATGCGGCACGTGTTCGGTTTCTATTGTATACAGCAACAACAGAGAAAACGTGTGGGGGCCGAGTTCGACTTCCTTCGACTTCCTTCGTTCGGACCACCCACGAGGGAGAGAGCAGCCAGGCCGGTGTATCAACCTAGTACAGCCACGGAATCAGCTTCTTGACGCTCTTCTGATACCTCGCGTACCCGTCTCCGAACTTTTCCTGGAGGAACCCTTCCTCTTTCGTGGCCTTTTTGTCCAGCAAAAGCAGCAGAGCGAGGGTGATAACGACCCGGGTCGTGTTGGAGGTGGCGATGCCAAGTCCCAGGCAGCTGAGGAGGAGGCCGCCGTACATCGGGTGGCGGGTGTATTTGTAGGCTCCATCCGTGACGAGCTGTGCGTTCTCGCGGGGCTTGGGGAGGGGGCTGAGGGAGTCGCCGAGGTCGTTGGCGCTCCAGGCAATGATCCCGATGCCGGCGAGGAAGGAGAAAAAGCCAATGGTGGTGATGAAGTCGCTGAGGCCCTTGGCGGGGAAGACGACGAGGAGGATGAGGATGGCCTGGATGACGAAGAGGGCCTCGCCGCGAGAGCCTGTGTCGGGGTGGGAGGTGGGGGAGTGAGCGCGTCGGGGTGGGTCTCGTTCGTTCGTGGGCGGCGTCTTCTTCGGGCGTTCGAGTTCATCATCAAGGTGGGAAATACGGACCGAGCTCCGTGGTGTCCGAGAGTTCCTGGGGGTGTCGGGAAGTGTATCTGGGTGAGAGAGGGGCTCGCGATTTCAGTACATGTATACGTACCTCGACCATCGCGTCCATGTCGATCGAGCTGAGACTGCTGGTGGACGAAGCCGCGGGCGGGGTGGAAGCCATGGGCTCGGACGCCTCACTCATCGTCGGGTTGGCGTCGAAGAAGCCCTTGGACTCGCTGTCGTCAGAGGCACGGGCGACCGCCCCACCGCAGCGATGAAAACGCGGTGCAGCAGCTTGCTTGCTTCCCAGGCGCAGATGGCGCGCCGGGTTGGTCAGCATCGAGCATTTCATCATCGGTTTGGGACGGGTTGGGGTTTGGGAAGATTCGATATCGAATGAGAATTCAAATGAGATCGCGATATCGCGAGCGGGATACTCCGCCGGCACATCGATCATCGAGTCTTTACACCAACTTCTTCAACTTTGCCATGCACGCGTTCACGTCAAACCCTTTGGTCTGCACAAACACCTCCTCGACACCGCCACGGCCCTTCTCAATGGTCAAAAACTCGGCAGCGTGCGCAGCCAACGCCCGCACGCGCCCCTCGACGTCCTCCAGCCTGACCGTCTCCAGTCCCCCGCCCCGGACCCGCTCACACACCACACCCAGTCCCATACACCTCGCACCTTTCCTCCCAAACACCGCCAGCACGCGCTGCAACGTATCAGGCAGCGACGCCATGATCGCCCGCTCGTGTCGTGCCGCCCGTGCCTCGGTGCTCGAGAGCGCCACGTGTCGCTGCTCGTTCTGCGCCAGCTGCTGGAGCGACGACATGGAGATGACGCCCGAAAGCGTTCTCGCGTAGAGATCTTTGTTCTCCTCGATGTCTGCCACTGCGGGGATGGGCGCCATTGGCGTGCGGACGAGCCCGAGGGTAGACTGGTTGAGGTTTCGATGGCGGGTCTGATGGCGAGTTTGGTGACCGCTACCACGATCTCCGAGATCGCCGCACACCTCCACCAGCTCGGACAGCCTCCTCGACGTCGGGCTCTGCAGCACCGACCGCATCCTCGGATTCGCCTTGAGGCGCTTGGCCGACGAATCCGGCGTCTGGGATCCTTCTCCGTCTCCGTCTCTGTCTCTGTCTCTATTCGTGATACCGACCCCGCCGTCCCTCGGAGTTGCCACGACGACAGCTGCAGTCGCCTGGTCGAGCGCCACCCCAAACGCCTCCATCGCCACCCCAGCCCCACCCTTTGGCAGACACACCCGAATCACCGCGTCCTCCAGAGACTTTGTCGTCCGCTCCCTTTCTTCCAGCTGAAGCATCTCTGGCGCCACCCGCGCCAGCTCCCGCAGATCTGCAATCCCAAACCGACGACGGCTCGCCTGCTCCACCGCATCCTTGACCGACGAGAACGTAATCTGCTTATTGCGCCGCTTCATCATCGTATACACCGACACCAGACCCGCAAAGATCGACTTCAGTCCGCTTGATTCCTTCAGGGGAGCTTTTGCGAGTGTCCCCTGTGTCTCCTGTGTCTCCCATGCCGCGTATGCCTCGTGCGCCTCGAAAGCGGCACGTGCTCGCGCCGACGTCCCCACCTCTTCCCGCGTCGCTTCGCGATGCTTCCATTGACGCTTCCGCCCCGCCCCGTCGACCGCCGCTGCCTCCGTTCCGACCCGTTTCGCGGGCGTCTTGCGCCCCTTCACCGGACTGGTCACCGGCAAGAGCATCCCCGTCACCTCCTCGCGCCCGACGGAGCCGTCGGCCCTACCCTGTCGTTTCCTGACCCTGACCGACTCCACCAGGGCGTCTCCTCGCCGAGTTCGAGGGCGAGGCGTGGGCATATTCGCGATGTTTGGGCAATAATTGCGCACGATCCGGCGTGAGAGACCGCAATGTCGTCGAACGAAGGAGCCCGAAGGGGGATTCAGTTCAAATTTGGGGGCAATTCAAAACTGCTGTTTCAGACCACGTATCCAATTTCAGTCCGATTTGGGCCTTTAAATGGCGGTAACTATACGAACTATGGTCGTACGTGTGTAGATCGGTGCTCGGAAACTTTGGTTTTGAGGCGAACCGCACCGGCTCGACTGTCCCGTTCAAAATTCCGCAGCAGCACAAACAACTCTCAGTTCTCATCCTCACACGCTCGTCGTTCCTGTCGCCTCCTCGTATCGACTCGTTGGCGTCGTTCCGATGGACCCGCAGGCGGCGTTGCGAGTGCTCACGGAGGCGTGCGAGCAGCTGCATTCGTCGCCGGAACAGGCGAATAGGGTGCTGGAGGATTTTCGGCAGTCGTCTCGGCCCTTTGAGGTTTGCAAGTACTGTATCGACCATGGGGAGGCTGCGGTGCAGTTTCAGGCCGTGACTGCGATGCGGGATGCGGCGATGCGGGAGTGGGATGTGATGGAAGAGGCGGCGCGGCTAGAGCTGGTCGAGTGGCTGCTCGGGAAGAGTCTCGGGGGCAGCGGGGGCGGGGGGCGCGCGTCGTCGTCTGCCTCGGCGTTTTTGTCTTCCTCCTCGGCGTCGTCGGCTTCGTCGGCGTCGTCGTTGGTGCGTCGGCAGATGGGGAGTTCGTTGGCGTTGATATTGAAGCGGATGTGGGGTGGGTTGGACGGGCAGAAGAAGGAGGGGTTGCTGAGGCACATTGCCGAGGCGCGCGATACAGACCTGATGCAGGCGATCGTGGTGGAGTTCAATCCGTCGACAACGTCGGCGATGGGGGTCATGAGCTGGGAGTATCACTATGCGTGCAAGATGGATCTGGAGGCGAGTTTCCTGCCGCAGATCTTGACGTGGACGCTCGAGTGTATCGGGAGCTCGTGTGCGTCGGGGTTCGGGGAGGTCGGGGGGGTCGGGGGGGACGACGGGGCGGCAGCGTCCCTGTCGTCGTCGCTGAGTTTGCTCTCGGCGTTGCTGCTGTGGGACCACAACACGGCGTATTTGAAGGGGGCGGTGGTGGAGTTGAGCGTGAGGCCGCCAGAGAACTGGCGGGGGATTTTGCTGGCGGGTTCCGAGCAACACAATGGGTTGTATGGGATGTTGGAGAGCGTGCGGGGCGCGATAAGCGCGGCGGGTGCGGCGGTGGCGAGGACGGTCGTGGCGACGAGGCAGGCCTACTTGCAGGTGGTGAACAACCTCGCCGCGATGCATGGGAAGATTTTGGAGGATCCGGGGTACAAGCAGCGGCATATCGCGCAGGTGTTCAAGCTGGTGCTGCCCGAGCTGTTTGCGATGGCGCAGGTGGGGGCACTCGCGGCACCAGGCGCCGCCGCGCCGGCGGCTACCGCCGCGCAACAGGTGGGATACCTGGACGCCAACGCCGACATGGTCCTGGGCGCGTGTCGGGCGCTCGCGTCGATGTGCTCAACGCACTCGCTCAAGGATGTGGCCAGCGGGATGCGTTGTCTGGAGACGATGGATGCGTGGTTCTCGCCGGCGGCAGTCGTCGGCACGCTGGGCAGCTGCACGGTGGCGGTGCTGCAGGGGTCGATCAACGGCAACGGAAGTGACTTTTCAGATGCGGCAGAGGAGTGCGCGGATATCATGCTGGACGTGTGGACGGAGCTGTCGGCGGACTATGACGTCGCAGGCCACCTGGGCCCGGACCTGTATCCGCAGTTTGCGGCGAGTGCGGGCGACGTCTTCGCCATGTATTTAGCGAAACAGTTGCATACTGCGGCGGTGGAGGCGTTCGAGGACGAAGAGGACTTTGAGGGGGACGAAGAGGCGTATTCGGACGCCGTGCTGTCTGGTCTGGCCTCTGTCGCGCGGGCGTCGCACGCGGTGTCGCTCTCCAAGCTGGTGGAGAGCCTGGAACGATCGACACAGCGGCTACAGGAGGCGGCTACGCGTGGCACGGATCCGAGTGTGCCGCTGGAGGAGCTCTGTTGGCTGCTACGGATGAGCTCGTACGTCATGGCAGACTCTGGGGACGGGGAGACACCGCTCGTGCCGCAGACTTTCGTCGATGGCATGTCGCTCGGGACTGCGATGCCGCTCGTCGGTATGTCTCAGACCGTGCTCAAGTTGGCGACAGACTTCAAAGCCAGCATCGACACAGCGATCGCAAGCAGCCGGCTCATGGAGGAGCTGTGCAAGGCGCTGGGGCGGTGGGCCGAGACGTACCTGATTCCCAGTCCGATGTCGTCGGGCGTCGACTGGACCGGGTACGTCTTTGGTGCCGAGGCCGAGGGTCCGTCCGTTCTCAACTTCCTGGTGGAGCTGGTGCACTTGTGCTTCATCAAGTTTCCGGGCGACAGGAGCCTTCACCTCGTCGCGACCCAGAACCTGCTCAAGCCGCTGACCAAGCACGAGCGAACGCACCAGGCGCTGTCACAGTCGTACGCCTGGCAAGAGCTTTACAAGGCGTACGTCCAGGAGTTGGACGCGACCAAGGCACTCGAGGCGGAGGTTCAGCTGCACCTGACCTCCGCCATCTGCGCCGGCTACAACCAGTTCCCCGACTGCATCCGCGAGCTGATCGCCTGGCAAGTCAAGCGGCTACAGCATCACGCTGCCTTGCCCAAGAACGAGTTCGGACGTGCCGACCGGGTGGCCTACACGTGCAACGTGCTCTCGAGCCTCCGCGGCGCGGCGCGCGCGGGGTGCAACAAGTCCCAGCCGCTCGTCTTTGGCGAGATGAAGCCGTGCTTTCCGGCCATCCTGGATATCCTTAGCATGTCCAAGGACCACACGATCGTCTACAACAACGTGCTCGAGCTGGCCGCGGACGTCTTTGAGTACCATGCGTCGTACCTGAGCGACGAGGATTCCAGGGGGCTCTTCTCGTGGGCGATCGAGCTCATTCGGCGGCACTCGGCCGATAAGGTGCTCTACAACGCCAAGAACGCTGTCTTGACGTCCAACGCGTTTGACAACGAGTGCGATGCCCTGGTCTCCATCATCCGCCTCCTCACGCAGGTGACCAACGCCGAGACGTGCAGGCACGAAGACATCGCCACCACCGTGTTTTCGGGCGTCGAGACGATCATGCCGCTCTTGACGCAAGAGTCGCTCAAGGTGCCCCAGTTGCGCCACGCGTTCTTTCACCTCCTAACCTACATGGTGGAGGCGTACGCGCCAAAGGTGGCCGAACTGTCTCCGCAGTCGTTCGCCTCGTTCCTGCAGGCCATCGCGTTTGGCTTGCAAGTCCATGACGACTCGGAGACCGGGAGTGCGGTCTTCGAGGCGATCGCTGCCTTCGCCAAGCACAGCATCATGTGCCGTATGCGTGGTGGGCAGGGGCTGGGCGCCAACGAAGAGACGCTGATCGAGGGCAAGCTCACGCTCGTGTACCTGTTTGATGCCATCGTCGACAAGGTCGTCTTCGAGGACGCGGGCGCCAACTCGCTCGACATGGCGTCCGAGCCCATGCTGTACATCATGGCGCACGATGGTGCGGCGTTTGCAGAGCACCTCAAGGTCCGGATGGCCGGCAACCTTGGTGCGGTAGGCGACGCGAGTACCATGGACGCGTTGCATCAGCTCGCCGGAGCGGTTGCCTCCGCCCAGTCGCTCGACAGGCCTGCTCGGCAGGGGTTCAGCGCCGTGTTCAAGTCTGCCGTGACGGTGTTGCGAGGAAAGACGAAGAAATAAATACCTCAAGGTATATACATCAACCCTCCGCCAAAGCATCCTGCGCCTCGCCGAGCAGCTTGAAAACCCACGTCGCCCGCTCCAGCATCTCCTGCTGCGTCTCCTCGGCAGTTCCCAACCGACACCCGTCCTTTCCCAGCTGATACTCGACTTTTACTGCCTGACTCGTCTTGTCCGGATGGAGCTTGAGAGCCAGCTTGCGGTACGCCTTCTTTGCCTCTGCCGCCGACGACCCGTGTGGCGTCAGTCCAAGGAGCAGCCAGTGGTCGGCCTGCTGCTGTCGGTGATGCGCAATGCTCCTCGCCGACGATAAATACGAGGCGCGCTGCGTCGTATCCGCTGCAAACGCCACAGCCCGCTCGATCGATCGCTGGGCGTCCAGAAACAGACCGAGGTCGACGAGGATGGCCGCCATCCTGCTGTATGGTTTGGCGAATCTCGGGGACACGGCCACCGCCCGGCAGCAATCGGCCAGCGCGAGCGCTCGCTGGCCCAACGACTGGTACGCCGCCGCCCTGTTGGACAACAGGATCGCAGCCATGGCCGGGGAGAGAAAAGGCCCCGCCAACGCGCTCGTGTACGTCTCGATGGCACCTTCGAAATCCCGGTGTTGCATCTGGGTATGTGCCCGATCCTTCAGTTGCTGGATCGATCGCAATCCTTGTCGCATCGACGCGATGGACGACGCGTCCGGCACAGTCACAACGCTCGAGACGTCTGTCGAAGCCTCGCTCGCCCGCTTGAGCAGCCCGTCCAGCGCCTCAAGATTCCGGCAACTCTGCAACGTGTCAGCCTTGAAGAAACACGTCTGCACCCGACACCACCCGGCCCACGCGGGCGGCGTAACACCGACGGACCCCGAGAACACGACATCCAACAACCGATCCGCCCCCGAAAAGTCCGTCATCTGCACGTGCGCGACCACCACGGACGCCTTCAACGCCTCAGAATGCGGCACGTGCGTCTCCATTGCCTTATATGCCACCTTGAATGCCTCCATTGTCGTAAACGACCCGTCCCGCAGCGCACCCGCATAGGCCCGAAACGCGGCCTCGGCCTCGTCAATCTCTGCCGTCCGCTTGGCAACTTCCGACGCTATCCGCTCGCCGTCATCGTCATCGTCATCGTCATCATCATCGTCACAACCACGTGCGTTGCGGTTGGACAGCGACAGCGAAACAAACTCGCGCGCCTCCGCAAACCGCCCCATCCGTGTCAGGCACGTCGCCGCCCGGAACCGACACCTGTGGTACATGGGATCCTCCATCACGCCCGCCACGCAGTCCTCGAACGCCTCACTTGGCTTTCCCAACGCCAGATACGCCGCCGCGCGATTACAGTACAGCAGCGGCAGTGACACCCCAGCCTCGACCCGCTCCACAGGCGACAGCGTCAGCGACGTCACAATCGCATTCGAATACCTCGTACACGCAGCCTCATATTCCTTCATCTTAAACGCATGGTTCCCCTTCCGCCGAAACTCGTTGATCGTATCCCTCGCCACGTTCCCGCCTGCACTGGAAACGACCGAGACAATCGGCACGTTGGGAATGATCACCCTGTCTCGCCGGCCCCGCCTCGCCACACCGCTCGGGCTCACCGCCTTCCCGACAGAGAATCCACCCGACGTATCCGTCTCCATCGGCGCAGGCGACCAGAGCATCTCCTCCTGTGTCCGCAGTATCCCATCTGCCTCGTGAGACGACCGCCCGAGCGAGAGCTCGCCCTTGCTCCGCCTGCTGCTCCCGCGACCTCCTCCGTCCGACGTCTTCGTTCGTGTTCCCACGGAGAAGCCAAAGCCCTGCGCACTGGCGTTGTGCGCGCTATCGCTCATCATCGTGAGTGAAAAACTGCCGTTGCGGTTGGCGTATGCTCCAAAACGAACTTCTTGTGCCGCACATCGCACCGCTGGCCTTGGTCTTTCCGTTTATGCCATCGGGCACAGAAGCTCGATCCACGCGCGAGTGGCCTGGAACTGGCCCAGAAACAAACAGACGCGGCGGGAGGCGGACCGGTGGAAAATTTGAGCAGAACAGAACAGAGCGGCAGACGAAGCGAACGTGCTAGAGGAGAGAGGAGAGCACATAAAGAAGACTGCCATGGCTGGAGACGCCCTCGTCCTCCCTCCGGGGACGAAGATGAACGCACAGAGCCTCATTCTGACTCTCGGAATCCTGGGTGAGGTGTTCCAGGGCGGGCTGTTCTTCGGGTGGAGTGCCCTGTCGATCATGATCTCGGATCAGGGCAATTACGAGGAGGGGTGTAGTAATCCGGACGATACGATCGAAGATCCAGGGACGGATATCTGCAAGAGCCAGGAGAGTAAGCTGGCGCTGCTGTGGACGCTCGGGGCGTTCAGTTTGAACTCGGGTCCCATTCTGGGAGGGTTTGCGCTGGACTACCTGGGGCCGAGGTTTGTGGCGATCGCGGGGGTTTGTCTGAATATGCTGGGGCTGATTTTGTTCGGTACGAGCGATACGTCTGGGTTCAACGCCTTCATCCCGGCGGCCATCATCCTCGGGCTGGGGAACATCACGTTCCATCTGGCGCAATTTCACATCAGTTCGCTGTTCCCTACAAAGCGGGGGATGATAACGAGCGTGTTTGTGGCCGGGTTTACGGGGTCGGGGACCATGATGTGGTTCTTGCAGCTGATCTACGAGGCAGCCGGGTCGACGAGCGCGGCATACACGTGGGTGCTGATCGGGTACTCGTTCATCCTGGCGCTGTGGATTCCGATGCTTTGGTGGATGATGCCGAACGATTCGTTCAAGGTTGGTGAGGTGTACTTGCTGCGGGACGATTGGCGGTTCGAGAAGCGGCTACGGGGCGACCTGGGGAGGACGTACCGGCGGACGACAGCGCTGCAGGATTACGTGGCGAACGCGCGGTTACATGAGGAGACGCTGCAGAATGGGAATGGAGTCGATAATGGGAACGGGGGTGGATTTCGGGACATTCCGCACACTGACTCGAGGTCGCCGGCGGTGGCGGGCATCGTGCCGGACAGCGCTGATCCGATCTGGAGCGAGTTAGCCGAGGCGTCAGAAGCAGAGAATACACGGAGAGTCGAGGGTGGCGATGATCACGGTGGAGCGACGGGGACGTCACCAGATGTGAACGGCACGAGCAATGAATCGCTCGTTACCCCAGGGTCACCAACGAGTCCCACCAGTACGTCGCTGAACAGACGGGTGGAGGATGCCGAGGTGGGGCACGAGTCTATGCCCCTTCCAAGCGACGTCTCGTACGGGCCGCTCGTGTTTGAGAGCCGGCGGTTCGTTGAGCTGCGGAAGAAGACGTTCTCGGAGCAGGTCCGGAGCACAGAGTCTCTCTGGATGGGGATCTTCTACACGCTGAATGTGTTTTTCCAGCAGGTACGCCGAGAGAGAGACGTTGTCTTTCATCGCATCATTGCCTGGTTGGCGGCGGGTGGCTCTCGTGGAGACCGGGTCGCTCGCAGCCTCGGGCGCTGCCCCTGTCTCGCGCTGCCGCTTTCTGGCGCTGCCGCAATCACTCACTCGCGCATTTTGTCACGAAACCTTGATAGCTGTATCTGGGAACGCAACGTCTCCAACTCGAGCACAAGGGCGACGAGAGCCACGCGTACGCCGAATTCGGAACTGTCATCGTCGCCTTTGCCGGCTTTTCCATTCCCGTGATCGCCTGGCTGCTGGACAAGAAGGGTTATGGAATCACGTTGGGCACAATCAACTGCATTTCTGTCCTGACGGGTGCCTTGATGGCAATCCCATGGCTGTGGATCCAGTCCGTCACGCTGACATTCTGGATGCTCGGACGCTTCTTCATGTACTCGAGCTACTTTACTGTGTTCGGGGCCCTGTTTGGGTACGTCTGGACGCCTCGAAGTCGTTTGCAGTGCCGGCCTGTAGACCAACGACTGTCGTTCCAGCGAGGTCCCGACTCGCTCACGCAATCGCTCGCCCGTTACCCGCAGTTTCAAAAACTTTGGGCGGCTCGTCGCCGTCGATAACATCGTCAACGGTCTCTTTGGCCTGTTGCAGTTCCCCTTGACGTACTTTGCCATCCACAGCCTGAACGGCAACTTTACCTGGATCAACGTGGGCCAGGTCGTGGTGTTGACACCCCTCACCTGGTTCTGCTACAAGATGTACATCTGGGAGAGGCAAGACTTGGTCCCGATACGCCCGATGGAGGGTGAAGAGCTGCCGTGCGATATGCTGGGCAGTCGAGAGCGAAAGAAGATCAACATCAAGATGCCCGACCTCCCGCACGTCGAGCTCCCCACGTTCGGAAGGCGGAGCTCCGTCGAGGATGGAACGCGGACTGGGCTCACGTAGTCCGATGGGGTTTGTTGTATACGTGACGATGCTTACGCGTCTGAAGGCCGTTCCATATTCCTGTAACACCTCTCCAGTGACGAGCTGGATGACGCAGAGACGAGACATTTCGACGGACCCCGATCACCCTCCCGCCTCCTCGCCTCCTCGCAGACACGCTTTCGGCTCGAAAGGTCGCGCCTTGATCGGTCGGGGCCCCATCCGAGCAAGAACGGGGGAAATATCACCCGAGAAAGGGGGGGCGTCCTCGGTAGGCGTCCTCGGTAGGCGTCCTCGCTCTGAACGATAAAAGCCCACTGCTCGCTTCCCGTCTGGCATTCTGAAAACTTTCAAATACACTCATATACATCCACGTCCACACACACGCACACACACACCTCTCAACACGCACCCCCACACCTCCACACACACCGAACATATCGACCATGATCTCCAAGTCCACCGTCCTCCTCGCTGCGGTCGCGATGGCCACCACCGGTGCCAGCGCCCAGTCCGCAGACGCCAACACCCCCCGTACGTCCG
>Ga0181573_10002800_pt1 | contig 15904 bp, 13 predicted proteins | sample 101ome_25_FD_148643 | JGI IMG/M metagenome (GOLD analysis project Ga0181573, IMG submission 148643) | Coastal salt marsh microbial communities from the Groves Creek Marsh, Skidaway Island, Georgia - 101409BT metaG (spades assembly) | ecosystem: Environmental > Aquatic > Marine > Intertidal zone... | reverse complement strand
CCGGGGGGGGGGGGGGGGGGGGGCCTCGGGGCGCCTCGGCGCAGCCCCACACGGGAGGGAGGTCGAGGCGAGGGTCCGACCGGTATCGACGCGATCATCCGACCCCCAACCCTTACCCTGACCCCAACCTCGACCCTGTCCCCCGACCTCGACTCAAATGGAGGCATCCCTCACTCACTCACTCACTCACTCACTCACGATGCCTCCTGTTGCGAGGGAGGACTTTGACCTCCCTCTCTCGCGCCTGCCGTAGAGCGAACTCCCACCTCAAAAGAAAGCTGGGCTCAGAAGAAACCCCTTCTTCTTGGTGGCGATGGCCCCCCCCGTCGACCCCGGTGGAAGAGGAGCCGCCGGGGTCGGCGCCAGGGCCGGGGACGGGGCCTTGTCGTCGCTCGCCGACAAAACAGCGTTGACGACCACGACACCGCCGGGTTGTTCGTCCGTCGACACCGCGTTGTTCTTCTGTCTCTGGCAGTCTTTGTACATTTTATAGAAGACGTACAGAACGAGCGGGAGGACGATAAAGGCGAGGAACCCGTACAAGGCAAGGCATTCGGTCTGGCATTTGCGTTTCGGCCCTGTTCCCCAGGTTACGGTGTTGCACGCCTGGCCGTCTTCGTTGACGCAGCACGCCCCGCCCGCGGAGATGTAGTACTGTGTGCGGGGGCACTCCACGTTGGGGAGTGGGTCGTAGCCCTCCCCTATACACGCCCCGCCCTCTACGGGTTCCTTGAACAGGGAGGACGTGACTCTCTCGTCGTCGAGCTCAGCCCCGAAGAAGCTGCCGAGGAAGAGCGAGGTGGGGCACCGCCCGTCCTCCAGGGTCGCGTTTGCGACGCATGGATCGGGAGAAGGAAGAACCGTTGTAAACAGGGGGGAGTCGATCCAGGTTTGGGGTGCAATCAGTCTGGTCTCTTTCCCCGCCGTGCAGGTCTGATTCTTCGTGCCACTCCTCGAACCTTTGCACACTGTCGTTTCTGTGGGTGCCCAAAGGCTGAGGACGATGGACGCACACGCCGTCGTGCCCTCCGGGCACGTCACGGTGTCCGTCGGGAAATCGGCGAGGCACTTCGCCAGGGTCTCGGGATTGCGAAAGGGGGCGTCGGAGTTCTCCTCTCGGTCCCCGTAGCACGTCGACAGAGGCGCCACGTCCCAGTAGGCGGGCGTCGAGGCCGGCGTCGAGGCCGTCCAATCGGTCGGGGGAAGCAGCCGATCGCACACGATTAGACCGCCCTGCGACGGTGTTATCGAGTCTCCACTGTCCATGGTCGCTCGCTCTTCTGCGGGATGGTCGGCGGGGCGGATGAGAGGGCGGGAGTGGGTCTCTCTCGTCGCGGATGTGGCGGCCGCCCCGGGGATGTGTACAAGCAGAGGGGGGCACCCACCACCCAAGTCAACGCCACGCGCCACCTTATTCGCGAGAGACCGATTGGAGTACTCCCGGGGGTGTCGGGGCGGGCGGAACTCCTCAAAAGCGTGACTGTGCTCGACCGCCCCCTCTGCCACGCAGCGTATCGCGGGCCAGCATATCCAAGTCTTAGAATAGGAAGGTGCGCTTCTTCTTGGTGGTGATGGGCCCCCCCGTCGACCCCGACGGCGCCGTTCCCTGCGCATCCCGCGAGGCCGCTTGGCCCGCGAAGCCAAAGATGCGAGGCGGGGTCGGCGCTGGGGCCGGGGATGGGGCGTCGTCCTCGCTCGACGACAAGGCCGACGAGCCATCCTGGGCCTCGCCGCCTCCCTCGCCGGCGCGACGGGCCCGGCGCACGCGGTCCTTGGCGTCCCGCGCGACGCTTGCGGGATCGATGTGGACGTCCACGACAGACGTCGTTTTGTCCGCCTGTCGCCGCCTGGCGCGGACGAACCAGAAGAGGCGGGCGAAGAAAAACAGCGGAACGAGCACAAGGACGACGGCCAAAAACCCCAAAGAGGCACGGCAGCCAGTCTGACATTCGCGTTCCGGCCCAGGGCCGGTCATGCTGGCGTTGCACGCCGGCATGGCCGGCGCCCCGTCCGCGTTCACGCAGCACGCCGCGCCCGCGGAGATGAAGTACTCGGGCCCCGGGCAGTAGAAGCCCTCACCGTGGCACCTCCGGCCGCTATAGACGTTGGCAAAGAGGGACGACGTGACCCTCTCATCGTCGAGCTGAGCCCCGAAGAAGCCGAGGGTGCTCAAATCGACGGGGTCCACGGCCAGGTCGAGGGGAGGGGACTCGCCGAGGAAGAGCGAGGCGGGGCACCGCCCGTCCAGGGTCGCGTTGGCCACGCATGGGTCGGGAGAAGGAAGAACCGTTGTATACAGGGGGGAGTCGATCCACGTGGCGGGCGGGTTGCCGTCCGAATTGGGGGCCCATACGCTGATGACGATGGACGCGCAAGCTGTCGTGCCTTCGGGGCACGTCACCGTGTCGGTGGGGAGGTCGGCCAGGCACCGCGCCAGGGTGTCGGGATTGCGAAAGGGGGCGTCGGAGTTCTCCTCTCGGTCCCCGTAGCACGTCGACAAAGGTTCCTCGTCCCAGTAGGCTGGCGTCTCTTCGCCCTCGGCGTTGAGGACGGGCGGCGCGTAGCGCGGGGCGTCCTCGTCGTCCAGCGACACACTTAGCGGAGGAACCGTCCAGTCGGTCGGGGGAAGCAACCGATCGCACACGAAAAGACTGTCCATGGTCGCCGTGGGGGTGTCGGGGCGGGCGGAACTCCTCAAACACGTGACCGAGCTCGACCGCGCGCTCTCACGCGCCCTCCCCCCCGACCCACCGTCTATCAGTGCTGCTTGCCGTGGTTGCCCAGGAAAGGGTTCTCGGCGTCCGGAGGCAGGTCGGCGAAGGTGTGGTTCACGTGCCGATGGCAGGCTTCATCAGCGCGGACGGCGTAGAGGACATCGCGCATGGTGGCCGCGGGAGGGAGGTTCCAGTACTTGACGGCCAGGGGGGGCGCCGCCCGCGCCGACCACTCGGGCAGCTTGCCCGCGTCGAGGTCCTCGATGCACCGCGTGTACGTCTTGACGGCCTCCTGCAGGGGGGGGCGAGGGGGCGGGGCGGATCGCGGGTGGTTCGGGGCCGCCGTGGTCGTGGTTGGGGAGGAGGACGGAAAGGGACGGAGGGAGAAAGAGGCCCGTCGTCGGTCCCCTGTCTCCCTCTGCCCCGACGCGCGTATCTCGCCTCCTCCAAGTACCCTACCGCGCTGTGGCAGAGGCGAGGGGACACCAAGTAAGCCAGGAAGAAGGCGTTGGCGAAGATGCCCTGGGCCACCATCACCAGACCGCGGAAGACGGGGCCCGGCTTGCGGAGCTCGAGAAAGGTCATCAGGTGCATCCGCTCGTTCTCGGCCTCCTCCAGCAGAGTCTGAATCCAGTGGTGATCGCGCTCCTGGGGGTCGGAGGGGGGGGGGGGGGGGGGGGGGGGGGGGGGGGGGGGCGGGGGGGGGGGGGCGGGGGGGGGGGGGGGGGGGGGGGGGGGGGGCTGGCGAGTGGGCGCGGGGCCGACGGCCCGTCGGCGACGGCCCGCCCCCTCGCCCCCGGGGCGAGCGCGTGAGCCCGTGAACTCGCCATGCGACGGAGCGCCCTGAGATGGCGGAGCATGCCCGCCGTCATCCCCGGCACGCCCGCGACGGTTTCGAGGAAGATGATGCGCTGGAGCCACTTTTCCTCCGTCATGTTCGGGCCGTACCCGGACACGCGATCGAAGACGGACCGCACGATCTGGACACCCCAGAAGGCAACTCTGGGGAGAGGGAGAGAGAGAGCGAGTGAGAGCAAGAGGGGAGGGACGGTCGATTGGGGGGTCGGGGTGGGGGGGGGGTCGGGCGGCGGCCCCTATCCTCCACCGACGAGGGGCGCGTCCCCCCCCCGTGTCCGTACCCCGCTCCACTCCGATCCCCCTCTCGCTTGTTGGCGACCCCAACTGGAGCCTTGTGAGTCACCCGAACGCGTTCGAGCTCCTCTCCCGTGTAGTAAGGCTGATAGAGAAACTTGGTGCACCCCTCGTTCTTGGACTTGAGTCCGGGGTGGAGGGCGGGAGGGTCCTCGCCGTCGGGCCCGCCGCACGCGGCCGCCTCGGGCGAAAGCTCGATCTGTTCGCACGACTTTTCGGGAGCCCGGGGGGGCTCGGCGGCCCCCGCCTTGGGTTCCTCCCGATCGGTGGCGGGCATGGGGGCCGGCTGGGCGGCGAAGTCACGCGCGAGGCGGACGAAAGCGACGCCCAGAGCCGGCGCCGGCACCTCCCCCAGGGCCCGAGCCGCCCGGAGCAGGACGCCGAGCGAGGGCGAAGTCCGTGCCATGGGCGACGACGACGACCAGGACGAGACAGCCGTCGAGCCGAGCGAGGACGCGACACGGCAAGTCGACGTCGAAGACGCCAATGCTGACGCCGTGGCCAACGCCGGCGACGCGTCGGCCGCCGGGCGGAGCGCGCGCAACGCGGCGGCGCGCGCCGCCGCGGATCTCATGGGTCCTGTCGGGAGGTAGGCGCGTGGGTTGGCGGCGCCGTCTCTCTGCGAGGGAGGAGGGGAGGAACGCGGGGCAAGGGTCAATCGACGCCGCTTGGGCGGCCTCGGGTCTCCGCGCCGCGGCCCAGCGACGAGGACATGGTGCCAGTCGCATCGGCGGCATCCTCGGGTCCAGGCCCGGCCGCGGCCTGAGTCGGTGCCGCCATCGACCCCTCCATCGACCCCCGCGACGGCGGCGGACGTCGCGAGGACAGGAGTCGCCGCCGGAGAGCGGCTGAGCGGCAGATCGGCGGCGAGCGACGCAGTGGCGTCAACCCCGCCGGCGCCGTCGGCAAATAGGCGGCAAGGGCGGCCGAGGCCAAGGCAAGGGCAGAACTTCGGACTGCCCGACGTTGAAGGGCGGACCGACTACGGTGTGTGATAGATTTCCTCACCATCAAAAGCAGCAGTAGCGTCGGCGTGGATTGCCGATAAGCGCCTAGACGCGCGCCAAGCGCTCGGAGAGAGCTAGTTGGCCAATGGCCGACGCGGGTCGTAAGGGCGTGACGCTCCGCGCTCCGCCGCCGGCCGATCCGGCCGATCGGCCGATGAATCCTTCACCTATGTCTCGCCTCGTCGTCGTCCAGTTCGCTATAGATCGGGTACTACCCTTTGCCCGTGAAAGGCCACTCTCCTTGGATGGGGACACGCGAGCTCTCGCAGGCCGGGTTCGAGGATGACCAGCCTTGCCGCGCGTTCTCAAGAGCAGCTCGTGGTCTCCCGCGACTCGTGACTTGCGCGACGCGCGGTCGACGGCGTCGGCCTGAGTCGCTCTCGCGTGGCCGGTCGCCTCTCGGGCAAAATGTCCTCCCCGGGCGACCGCGGCGGCGTTGAGGGGGGCGGAGCGACGAAGCGTCGTCGACGTTGCCTCCGCGACCCGGCACAACGGAGTCGACGGCTCGCCGCTTCCGCCGTCGCGGCAGCGGCGTGCGCGGCGTGCGACGGGGCCCTCGTCGGGGTCGGGGCTGTCGTCGTCGAGACCCGATGCTCCAGCAACCCCCTGACGCCGGACCCTCCCAGCCCACTGCGCGTTCACCTCGACTACGGCGAGCGGACGTGGAACTGGGGCGCGACGTCGGCTCTTTCGCCTTGCATCCTCGCCCGGTCCTCCCCGTCTCCTCCATTCCACCCCCCCCCCCCCCCCCAGGCTTTCTCGAGGACTCGACCACGTTCACTGCGGCTCAAATTGGACACGTGCGGTCTGTGGTGGGTCCCCGCGTCGCGGCACAGCTCGCCCTCGACATCGACGTCGCCCGACCCCGCCCCGCGTCGGCCGGCCCCCTGCGCCTCGAGGTCGGTCCCCTCGACGACCTCGTCGGCGCCTGGGACGTCTTTCGCGAGTGCGCCGGACCAGGGACCGATGCCTCCCCCTGCCCCGCGGCCCGCCTCGCCCCATTTCGGGCGCCCCACCTATTTGGACCCGACGGCGGCGTCGACGCCGATCTCGTCGTCTTTGTCGGTGCCTCGCGCGTCGGATGTTCGCCAGGCGTTGCCGCCTCTGCCCGACGCCTCACCTTGGACCCGATCGAGGGCCGGCCCCAGTCGGCGGCCGTCAACCTCTGCCCGGGGGACCGCGAGGGCGACGACCCTCTCGCGCCCCCGACGACGCTCTGGTCGCCCGTGCCTGCAGGGGAGGTGCGGAGCGGGGGGGACGTCAGGGACGCGCAGGTCCTCTATCACGAAATCGTCCACGCCATGGCAAGAAGAGTGGGTCTGCGACAAAGGGCGCGCCCGCGCGGCATCTCCCGTCTCGTTTCTCTCGTCCTCTGCGTTCCAGCGCTCCACCGTTTTCCCTCCTCGAGTCGCTCCGCCCCGATCCCCTCTGCACTTCTGCAGGGCGTCGTCTACTCGGCGGTGTCGACGTGGCAGCGCACTGGGGACGCGGACGACGCGTCTGTCGTCTATGGGGACCCGTGCGCGGGCCTTCCCGGCTCCCAGACGGGCCCTTCGGCCGACGTGTTCCCCTGTGCGGCGTGCCCCCCCGACCCGTCGGGCGCCCAGGGCGTGAGCCGGTGCGGCGGCCTGGCGCTGCGCGGTTCAGACGGGGCGGCGTGGCTCGCCACGCCACGTGTCGTCGCCTGGGCGGCCGCCGCCTCGGGGTGCTCCTCCGTCCCCGGCGCTCGTCTGGAGGATGGCGGCGGGGGTGGGACTCGCCTGTCTCACTGGGAGGGACGTATGTTCGACGCGGCGCTGATGAGCGCGACGTCGTCCGTCCGGGGCAAGGCTCTGACCGACCTTGAGCTCGCGGCCCTGGCCGACACCGGGTGGTGGCTGCCCGCCCCCGGCCTCGTCCGGCCGATGGGCCTGCTCGAGGCCGGGGCGGCGCGGCCTTTCGATGTGGCACCGGGCTGCGGCCCGTCTCTGGACGGGCAGTGCCGGGTCGCATCGACGACGGGCGCCGGGGATGGCGGCGTACCCGGCGCCCCCTCCCACATCGAGCCCCACTGCCCTGTCGACTTTGACTCGGCGGTGTCCCCCTCCGAACCCGATCGGGACCCTCCCAGTGTGTGGTGCGGGTGGGATCTCACCTACTTTGGGCCCTGCCTTCCGCTGACGGACGGGCGGTGCGGCCACCCACGGCCCGTGGGCGTCGCGGGCCTGTGCGCCGAGTGGGGGTCCCGGTGCCTCCAGCGGGCGCGACCCGACGGCGGCCGTGATGCGTCGTGCGTCGCCTATTCATGCGACGACGCGGGGGAACTCTGGGTCGACCTGGGTGGAAGAGGAGCTGGAGGAGGACGTCGCGTCCGGTGCCCCGCCGGGGTCTGGGTCGACGCCGCCGATGGAGCCGTCGTCGCCGACGCTTACCGAGCCGCCGAGACGCGCGCCTGGGGGCCTTGCCCATCCAACGACTACGTATGCGGCAACCTGACGTGTCCGAACGACTGCGGCGGGCCCGCGCGTGGGAGGTGCCTTGACGGAACCTGCGTCTGCTGGCCGGGCCACGCGGGTGACGACTGCCTCATCGACGCCGACAGGGCTCCGCCGCGGGCGCGGCCCTGCGGGGAGGGTGGGGTCAGAGAGCAGGCGGCGCGCCTGCTGTCCGCCCTCGGGGCGATGGTCTTTCGCTGACTTCCGCCTCGGGCTGGACGGGCGGGAAGGAGAGGGCGTGAAAGTGCGGCGAAAGACGCTGGTGTCATTCAAAATCCATCAATCCCGCCCATCGCGCCACGACCTCGGGGTCGCCGTACCATCCCCGCGAACCCGGCGAGTGCGCCACGCCGGGCAACCGCGTCAGGCTCGTCGCCCCATCCCACCCCGCCGCCGAGACGGGCGTGACGCCATCACCGTCGGCCCCCCTGGGATCGGTGCCGGGACTCAACGCCGTTGAGTACGAGGCGAGAGCCGCCAGTCTTGCGACGGCGGCCCCGTCGCGCAGGGCCAGCGCCCGCGCGACGGCCCAAGGGCGCGTGTCGGCGGCCGAGGCGGCCGGGAAACCTGTCCCGATCACGGCCTCGAACCGCACCCCCGCCGGGCCGCGGGGGCAAAGTTCGCGGGTGAAGGCCAGCGACGACCCTCGCGCAGCGTCCGAGAGCCCGTCGCCCTCGATCGCCACCGACCGGCGCTCGGCGACGCGACCGAACGGATAGCGCTCGAGGCTTCCGTGTGGTGCGCCCAACGTCACAACCGAGCCCACAGCCGGGCGCAGACGGCTTCGAGCGCGCGCTTCCGCGGGCGACGTGGGACCGTCGTACGGTCGCCCCTCGCACAGCCAGAGACGTGCCTGAAATCGACGCAGGAAGACGCTCGGGGTGGGAGGGGGGGATTGGATTGGCAAGTGTCCGCAGCCACCCCGATGCAAACCCCACCCCGCGGCCAAACTCGCCAGCCACCCACCCGCGCTGTGCCCGACGAGCGCGACAGAGGGCCCGTCGTCGCTGTCGTCTCCGCCTCTTCCTCCGCGCTCGAGCACCTCGGCCACGGCATCGTCGACGGCAGCGAGGTACCAGCCAAAGGCGCCGCCAACGACGGCCCGCCACCAGTCGCCGCGGTCGACCCCGGCGACGACAACGACCGGGGGACCAACGGGGGCCGCGGACCCGGCGTCTGAGCGAAGCTGGAGCGACGCCTCGAGCGACGCTTTGAGCTCGTCGTACGCGTCGGCTCCCTGCAGAAAGCCGGGGAGGACCACGACCGCCCTCGGCCAGGCGGCGTGGCGGGGGGCGAGGCGACGAGGGTGCGACGACGCGGCGTCCCTGCGCCGCGCCGATGCCCCCACGGAACGACCGAGCGGGCGAAGCAGCACCGCGATAGACGGCCGAGCCCCGCGCGCTCACGTGCAGTGAGGTGTTGCGGCCTTGCATAGCAGCGAGGCATGGCCGCGACTCGAGACTCGTGGCGCCCTGCCGGAGCTCAGTCAGTCAAACTCCCCCACTTCATCGCCGACGCATGATCCGCGACTGAAGACCCTCGGTTGGATAGGTGATTCGTTCGGATTGGGCGAGCGGGTCGGGCGGGAGGGCCATCGTCCGAAACGCCGGCTGGTTGCTGTGCGGCTTCGTTTTGCGACGAGGGCTGGCGCGTCGCGGCGTGGAGGTACTGCAGGATGGATCGAGAATTGCCGAAAAAAGGTTGCCCCCGCCATCGCTTCCCTCTCCATCCCCTTCGCGGCCTGCCGAGCAGGCCTCGCGCTCCGCCGGGCGCTCGCGACGCTCGCGGCCGCCGCCGCCGCCGCCGGGTGCTCCGCCCCTGCCCATCCGCTTCAGCCACCCGCCCGCCTTGCGACCTCAATCTGTCCACGACTCTCCCGCCCCCCCCCCCCAGAAATGGATGTGAGGAAACTGTCGTCCACATTGGGCCGCGCTGTCGTCAGCGTCCTTGCAGCCGCCCTCGTCGCGTCTCTGGCCGCTGCGTCCCCTGCTGCCGCCGCGGTGCGCCCCCACCCCTTTGGGAAGGCTCGGGAAGGATCGCCGCGCCCCCCTCACCCCTCGCTCGATGAGGCCGCCGCGTCCCGCCGTGACCTCGTCGAGTGCTCGGCCAACCGGGCTCCGCTCCGCCTCCACCTCGACTACTCCTTTCTCGATTCGGCCTCGTCCGTCTTGTCGGCCGCCCAGACGGCCCACATCAAAAGCTTCGTCGGGCCCATGGCGAGCGAGAGGAGGGGGGGCCCGGCGCGGGTGCCGCGCCGACGCGTCTCGTCGCGCGTGCGTCGACGCGCCGGCGGTGCGCCTGCCTCGTCACTCGCCGCCCCCGACCCCCACCCCTTCCCTCCCTCCCCCCCCCAGTCCAGCGCCGCGCTCGAGCAGGACCTCGACGTGATCGGCCCCACCGAGGGACCGCTTCTGCTGGAGATCGAAGACGGCTTCGAGTACATATGGGACTTGAACGAAGTGTGTGGCGATGGCTGCTCTGCAGACGACGACGCCTATGCGTACAACCGCGCGCCGCACCTATTTGGTCTTCCCTCCGACAGGGCCCCCATCACCGACGCTGACGTTGTCGTCTTTGTTGTCGGCGGGACGGCCGATACCTGCGGGGAAGGCACTCTCGCGTACGCGTACACCATCGCCTACAAAAGTTCACCGAGCGGGGTCAACTATGGTGGCCGTCCGCGAGTCGGCGGGGGAGAGCGGGGTCCGGAGGGCGGGGTCGACTATGGTGGCCGCCGCGGTCGCGGGGTCCGGGGCCGATCTGAGACAGCCAGCGCCAGCCGGCTCGCCCGACGACCCCGCGCGCTCCCTCATACCCCTCGTCCCGCAGGCTCGCCGTCGGGGTATTCCTCTGCCCTGGGTCCGCCGATGCGTCCTGGTGGATCGCGGCTGCGCCCCAGCTCGACGACGGATACGAACAGGTCGACGTCGACACGATGACGCACGAAATCCTGCATGGGCTGGGCTTCGACTTCTCTCAGACCTCTCTGTGGGATGAATCGAGGTACGGCGATCCCTGCAGGAACCAGAAGCAAGGCGGGCCGTTCAAGACGTGTGCAGCCTGTCAGTCGAGGGGCCTAGACGGGAGGGCCCTTCCCTCGGGCTTCAAGCGGTGCGGCGGCCTCGTCATCGAAGAGGGGAACGGCACCACCGACTTTGGCCCCCTGACCTACATCGCCACACCCAACGTTGTCGAGACGGTGCGTGCGGCGACGGGCTGCAACACCGAAATAGGCGCCCTCATCGAGCAGGGCGGCGGATTGGGGTCGGCGTTTGCACACCTCGAGATGCGCACTTTCCAGCCCGACTCGATGACGGCCTCGGGCACTGTCATTCCCAAGGCCTTTACGAATATTTCCCTCGCCGTCATGACGGACACCGGCTGGTTTCCGGCCGCCATCTCGGGGCGCGCTCTCGACTACCGCACCTACGACGGCACGGCAGACGACGACGACATCGTCACCGACGCCTGCAACCACGACGTCACGTGCGCCGTCCGTCTCACGCCGGGCAACTCCTCGATCCCCCTGGCGAGTCGGGGACGGGGGCCGATGGAGGAAGTCGTTGTCCTCTCGCGCCTGCGCCAGCTCTTCGTGCCCGTCGTTTGCAAACAGCACCACTCGACTCTCCTAACCCCTTCCCCATGTATTCTTTTCGCAGTCGCCCACGAACGAGGCGCCGCACTGTCCGTGCCCATATGCGGATTTCGGCTTCGACGGTGGTGTCCCCGGGTGCGTGATATCATTCTTTTGCGAATGGGACCTCCAGGCGGCCGGGCAGTGCTCAACGAGCGGACTCGACGGCGGCTACGAAGAGTGCGGATTCCCACTCTCGGGATTGGCGAGCAACCAGGCGGCCACCTACGGGCCCTACCATCGGTGCCTCCAGTCGAAGCTGAACGACGGCGGAGTTCTCGGCGCGGACTTTTACAAGATGGAGTGCGATGGATCCTCCCTCTTTGTCGACGTTGGCGACGGAATGACGCGGTGCCCGAGCGACGCTTACATCACGGGCAAGAAGGGAGACGACGGCGACATCGACCGCACGGCGGCCTACGCTGCGGGACGCCTCTTTGGTCCCTGCCCCGACAACGCGTACGCCTGCTCGGGTCTCACCTGCCCCGACGACTGCAACGGGCTCAACGGTAAGTGCGTCAATGGCAGGTGCGAGTGCTTTTCCGGATATCTGGGAGAGGCGTGCGAGAAGAGAGCCATGGACGTGCCCCGCCGCAGCGAATGCGGTTCGTTCGACATCGACGAGGCGTTCAAGTTCGACACCACCGACGACGGCGACGCCCCCTCGGCCGCCGTGGGCGCATTGATGGCCGGTTCCGTGCTCGCGCTCGCCGCGGTGGCCGCGCTCTGGTAGAGGGGGGAAGAGGCCGTCTGAGGCGTCGATGGTGAGCTGCGTACGTTTCGCCTTCCCCCCCCCTCCCAGTGACGTTGCGAGGATCGAAACTGCGCCAGGGATCCCCGCTGGTCCGGCGAGTAGCTCAGAATTGCCGCGGTGGAGGGCAGCCAGGCGTGGTCGGCGTGGAGAACGTCGTCGGTGACTCCTTGGTTCGATAAGCCGTGGAAATGACGGAGCTCGGCGCGGGCTGACGACGTCCGTCTATTACTGTCCGCAGAAGATGGCCGGGCTGAGCCGGCTGGTCCCTGGGGTCGCGCAACGTGTGCCCCCAGCGGCACCGTCTGCCTCTTTCGCCGACCTTGTCTTCCGGCTACGGCGGCGCGACATCCCTTGCGCCCCCCGTGCCGCGCACTCGACCGACGCCGGCCTTCGCACGTGCCGCCATTGCAAGGAGCAGTTTGACCCCGCGACCAACGGGCCCGAGGCATGCCGTCGTCACACAGCCCATTTCGGGGGAGAGTCGGCGCGCAAATTCGAGTCCGCGTTCACGGGGGGAACCAGCGACACGCCGGGATCGGGTCGCGTGGTGGCCTACTGGCACTGTTGCGGCGCTCCCGAGTTCGACGCCCCAGGCTGCACGGCGAGCCCGCATGTGGGATTCGGGGACTAACCCCCGAGCCCCGCTACGCGAACGAAGAGAGGACACCATACCAAGGCCAGCGGGACGGCGGAGAGACAGTAGAGCCGCAGGACAACGCGTGCGGCGAGCGCCGCCATTCGTTGCCGGGCCCTCTCGACGTCGGCGTCGCCCACGCCGCCTGACGAGCCCTCGTCCGTCAGCGGCAGATTGAGGAGGACGAGAAGATTTTGCGCCGGCGGCATTGCCGCCGTGAGGAGGAGGGCCAGGCGAAGGACCCGCGGCCCCACATCTGCGGGCCCGACGGGCGCGGGGAGGAGAGAGGCGAGGGGCGAGGCCGTCACGAGCCAGATTCCCGCCAGCGGCACCAGGACACCGCGGGCGACAAGGCCAGCGAGCACCACGCGGCGCTCTGTCGGGTCGTCGGGTCGGAGTGCGGACAGCGCGAGCCGTCGGATGGTCTGACGGCCACGCCGCGCCGCGCTGGTCTTCGGTGGTGTCGGCGGGGCGGCGCTCAAGGACGCGGCGAGAACGACTGCCGTCACGGGAAGCGTTCCCGGAGAAAACACGCCCGCAGCGTCCAGGACAAAGCGAGCCAGGCCGGCGACCAGCCCCGATCCCGACCCTAGCGCAAAACCAAGAACGCAGCCCGCGACGACGCCCCAAAGGGGCGGCGACATCAGAGTGCGGACGATGTCGCCAACGGCGCATATCCGCCGCCAAGCCTCGGCCCGGCGCCTCCGCGCCGCGGGCCAGGCGGGGGGATGCAGGCCGTCAGGGGCCGCGCCTTTGTCATCGGGGGCGACGTCGAGGCCAAGCAGCTCCCGCTGCAGCTCGTGTCGGGCGAAGCGCTGCCCAGGCCCCCAGAACGAGGGAGACCACCCGCTCAAGAAGAGCGCGATCCAGGGCGCTGCGAGAGCCTCGGCCGCGGCTGGGGAGCCGGCTGCAACAGCTCCGGGAGCCGACAGCAGCGCCACGAGGAGGGCGAGGGGCAGCGTCAGCGAGTTGCCTGCGGGCGAGGGGAGGGAAGAGGGCACGAGTTGATACGGTGCACCCGGCGGTCAGAGCGCCCCGCCAGGGCGCCGCCCCGCCCCTAACCCGCCAAAGGAACAGATAAGCACCGTGAGGGCCCGAACACCAGGAAGCGCAGGAAGCGTCGTCGCGTTGGTCGCGGCTGCGGTGGCGTTCGAACGCGCGCCAACGCCGTCATCGTCGCTGTCGGAGGCCTCAGCCCACGACGCGTCGCCCCACCCCCCCGCTCCGATGACTCCATCTCCTTCGTTGTCCACCTCCCCCCAGCTCGAGGCGAGGGCCGAGGCGAGCCCAGGCGCGCCCACCGCGGCAGCCGTCGCCGCCGCCACGGCGGCGTCAGCGGCGTTGCGCCGGGCCGACCGGCGTTGCCGTCGGCCCCAGAGCCCGTCGAACAGGCGGTTCAGGACAAAATGGACGCCCCCAACCGGCTGCGTGACGACAAAAATAGACAGGCCTCTCCCGACGACAAAACCCGCCGCGATCTGGGCGCAGGCGAACAGGGGGACTGCGGCCAGGCGCGCGAGGCCGCCGGGGCCACCTGGGGCCGCCGTCGACACCAGGCGCGATACTCCCGTGGCGAGGGTACACGGAATCAGACACCAGTAGGCGGTGCGGCTCAGGGCGGCGGCCGTCGTCCTTGCGGGCAACGTGGGCGCGTCAGCGGTGGGCAGGCGCGTCAGCCCGACGACGAGGACCAGCGCCAGCGCCAGCCGCCCCAGGCCCGCCAGCGACGCTGCCATGACGGGGTCCAGCGCCAGCGCCAGCGCCGTGGGGGAAGGCGGGGGGAGCGGCAGCACGCGGGTCGGCGGCAGGCGGCGATGGCGGCCCGCGTTGCGGGGACAAGACGACAGCCTGGGCGCCAGGCACGGCGCCGACGAGGCCACCATAACCGAGGAGCGACCGCGCCGCGCGCATCTCGTGCCGTCAGCAACCCGGCTAAACCGCATGAGACCGCGAGACGCTCGTCTTTCACGCGGGGAAAGGGCCGGTCTGCAGCCCGCGCGGCGGCGACGGGGTGGCAGCGGAAGGCGGTAACGGGGCGGGGACGGGGGGGGTGGGGCGTCACCGGCGAGGAAGGACGCAAGTCCACCGGCAAATTTCGGGTCCTTTTTGAGCTGTCGCGACGCGGGAAGCCCGTCGGGAAAAGAAATTGGCCGCGGACGGGCCCAAACATCAACTCGACCTCGCCCGCCCGCCGAGGGCCCTCAAGCCACCCGCTCATGGGGCAGTGGAACAGTGGGGCGGCGACGTATGCGCTCACTCTCGTCGTCGGCCCCGCGGTCGGTCTCGCCGGCCTCGCGATCGCGTGCGGCCGCGGCGGCCGGCGACGGGGCCGCACGCGTGGCGCCAGGCGGGCGGGCCACGCCGGTGCATCGTCGCCGCGTCGTCGCGCTGGACGAATGTGCCGACTTCGTCCGAACCAGTCAGCCCCTACCCCCTCTATCTCAGGTCGTGTGCTGTCTCCCGAGGAGCTCCCGCTGCTCCGAGATCCCCGGGACGGGCTGCTGACCATCGTCGGCTTCGGTGAGCGCTGAACTGCCGCCGGGCTGTGGTGATTGACAACCTCGCCCTGGGCTCCGCCCTCATCGCCGGCCGAAGCTCCGCCCCGTCCGGCTTGCTCGCAGACTCTCCGTGAGAGGCCCTCCTCGGCCCTCGGCTGCCGCGTTTCTCTCGCGTCCCCACCACGACCCGTCGCTGCTCTCGCACCCTCAGGCCCCCCACCGCCCCCCTCCTCCCCCTCCCAGGTTCGCTGATGAGCGAGACTTCGGCGCGAACCACCTTTCCGTCGCTGACGGGATTTCGTGAGACGCGGCTGGAGGGGTGGCGACGTGTCTTTGCCCATGTGGCGCCGATCTTTCTGCTGCGGGGCATCGCCGACGTTGAGACGCAAGAGATGAGCTCCCTCAGCGTTGAGGAGGTGAGCGAGCGAGCGCGAGCGCGCGGGCGGGCCGCATGGCGCCCCGCCTTTTGGCCGTCCCCCGACCTCTGCCCATTGCGCTCTCCCTCGCCCGTCCCCCACCCTCCCTCCCCCCAGGCCCCAGGCTGTGGCTGCCAGGTCTGTGCTTTTGAGACGCCGATGGACGCGACCGAGCTCGCCGCCTTCGTCGAGCGAGAGCACGAGTTCCGCTTCGTTGCGGTCGAGGTGGCCGATGACGGCATGGGCGATGGCGCCCCGCGGGCGGGAATTTTGTGCGCGGCGTGGTCGGACGCCGGCTATCGCGACCCCATCGCGGGCCGGTGCACGGAGGCCGAGTTCGCCCGCCGCTACCTCGCCCACGGGGTCGACCGCATCTGGCGCGACGACGTGCTGCCGTGCCCAGTTTACGCGCGGCACTGCGTTCTCGCGAGCCGCCGCCTGAGCGCCACCGCAGCCGCGTCCTTCCTGGACGAAACCTACCTCGCTGATCGGACCACGCCGCTGCGGGCCTACCTCGAGTCCAACCCGCACGTCATGGCCAGCGAGCCCCCGCCGGAGCTCGTCGGGAGGTACTCGGGATGAGGGGGGTCGGGGGGGGGGGGGCGGGGGGATCCTTCAGCA
>Ga0181573_10002797_pt1 | contig 15921 bp, 10 predicted proteins | sample 101ome_25_FD_148643 | JGI IMG/M metagenome (GOLD analysis project Ga0181573, IMG submission 148643) | Coastal salt marsh microbial communities from the Groves Creek Marsh, Skidaway Island, Georgia - 101409BT metaG (spades assembly) | ecosystem: Environmental > Aquatic > Marine > Intertidal zone... | reverse complement strand
GGGGGGGGCGGGGGGGGGGGTGTGAGGAGGCCGGCGGAGCGCCGAGGAGACGGGGAGGGGGATGTCGAGGCGCGGGGGGTCGCGAATTTTCGGCTCCACGGTCCACCTGACCCGCCATATGGGCAGCGAGAAGGTCCATTGCCGCACGAGCCCCCCGGCTTCGCAGGGCCCAAGCCAGGCGTGAAGCAGCCGGACATGTCGACGGAGCTCGAGGGGAAGCGCGTGGCTGTCATCGGCGGTGGAATCAGCGGTCTGGGAGCGGCCTACCTGCTGAAGAGGCTAGTGATAGTACGAGCTGCGTCAGATACTCTCTGGCGTTGGCTGGGGCCGGCGACGGCTTTGGCGGTGCCGGCCGCCACTTCGGCCCTCCCCCCCGCTCTCTGCGCTGAGTATTGACATCTCTCGACACCTTCGATTGCGCAGAAATGGTGCACATGTCACACTCTATGAGAAGGAGAACTATCTTGGCGGACACGCGCTGACGGGCGAGCTACGACGGCGATGGGCTCCGGCGACGCGCCGTCGGCCGACGCGTTTCCCTCCCCTTTAGAGGTCGAGCGGAGCTTTTTCCTCCCTCTGTTGCGATCAGCCTGATCTGCATAATCGTTCTTACCGAGACCCTCTCGGTATCCGTCCCCGCCGGACACCGCCCGTCCCCTGGCCCATCTCCATCCCCCGCACCCCTCGCCGCCCCCCAGATATCGAAGCTGGCTACCCCGTCGACCTAGGCTTCCAAGTCTTCAATCTCACCACCTACCCCCATTTGGTCGCCCTATTCGAATCATTGGGCGTGTCCACGCAAGCGTCGTCCATGTCCTTCAGCCTGTCCCAGCGGGCGACACGCACGGGCGGCGTCGGCGACAGCGGTGAAGAGGTCAAGCTAGAGTGGAGCAGCGAGGCACCCTTTTGCGGACCCGGCAACTGGAGGAATCCGGCGTTTCTTAACATGTTGAGGGAGGTGGTTCGGTTCGGAAAGGAGGCACCGCTGCTCTTGCCGGAGCGCCGCGCCGCTGCAACCGCCGGAAAGGCCGCAGGGGCCAAACAGAAGACCGACCCGAAGGCCCCGGCCGCTCCGCCGTCCACTGGCGGCCGCGCCGGCCCACGCCCCACGTCGAACGCCGACGACGCGACCGTCTCCCTTGGCGACTATCTGACCGCCCACGGCTACTCTCAAGCCTTCAGGCAGTGGTACGTCGCCCCCATGATCGCTGCGGTGTGGAGCTGCCCCACGGCAGAAGCGCTGGCAATGCCCGCGGCGCCACTGATTCGGTTTTGGGTGAATCACCATTTATTGGATCTGAGCGGAAGGCCGCAGTGGCGGACGGTCCGCGGCGGTTCCCGGGTTTACGTGGAGGCGTGTCGGCGGCACGTCAACGTGGTGAGGACGGGAGCGAGGGTGGTGCGGGTGGAGCGGGTCGGGGAACGGGAGGGGAGCACTGGAAGCGTGGGAGCTGAGTCGACGGACGGGGCGACAACCGCCGAGAGGGCGACGATCCCCTCGGGCGCAACGGAGGCGTCGTCGCCAAAGCCGCGGCGGTCGCCGCGGTTGGCGGGTAAGGAGAAGAGGGCGGGGCGGCTGACCGAGTGCGTTGCCGAGGTATCCTCAAAGGTTTTCTCCGAGGCCCGCCGATCCTCTGAGGGCCGTGGCCGCGTCGCCATCTATCTCGCCGACGGCTCCGTCCAACGGTTTGACGACGTTGTTGTCGCCGTACACTCGGACGTCGCCCTCTCCCTCCTCGGTGGGTCCCCCGGGCTTGCCGCGGTCCCTACCGCCATCCCCTCGCCCCCCTCGTCCGCGTCTTCGGGCAACTCGGGGGCCACCTTACCCTCAGACGCCCCCTGGGCCGACCGATCCATTGAAGGGAAGGCCGAACTGGACTGTCTGCGGGCGATTCCTTACGCATCGAACGATGTGTGGCTGCACACGGATGCGAGTCTCATGCCCAAGGCCAAGGCAGCCTGGGCCTGCTGGAACTTTCTGGGAGAGATGGATTTATCGGTCTTGTCGAGCGGCGGCAGCGCAGACAAAAACGCGGCGCCCCCCTGCGTGACCTACTGGGCGAATCTGCTGCAGGGCCTTCCCGCATCTGCGCCCGACGTGTTTGTGACGCTCAACCCGCCCGCGGGCCGCGAGCCGCGTCCTGAGACGGTGCGGCGGCGGCTCAGGATGGACCATCCGCTATGCATGGCGCGAGCGGGCGTTGAGGCGCGGCGCCAGCTCCCGGGACTCCAGGGGCGGGGGGGGGTGTGGTTTGCGGGGGCTTGGACGGGGGCGGGATTCCACGAAGACGGACTTCGGTCGGCCGTCGCCGTTGTCTGCGGGGCCGACGCAGCCCTCGGGCTCGGCGACGGCGTCTCCAGCGTCGGCTCAGTCGGTGGCGCCGTCGCGTCGTCGACCACCTCCGGCCCTCCGAACATGGGCGGCCGCCTTCCCTGGGAGCCTGTAGCCACAAGTCCTCGGATGGGCTTACGGGTCGCCTGCCTGGCGCCCCTCATTGACCGCTTCCTGGCGCTGGCTGTGACGCGTGGTCGCCTCACCATCGTGTGGCCCGACGGCAGCGAGCGGAGCTACGGACGGGCCGGCTACGTCGGTGGCGCCCCGCTGCCCGAGGACGACCTCGCTGACGCCGGCGGCCCGATTCAGGAGAGATGGCGGAACCCGCCTGCCCCAGAGTGCACCCTCCGTGTCATCCGCGCTCTGCCCTTCATCTGGAAGTGCGTATCGCGCCACGACACGGGCCTGGGCGAGGCTTGGATGGCCGGTGACGTGGTCTGCGGCAACCCGGGCGCCCTCATGGCCTGCCTAGTGCTTAACGCCGACAGAGCTGAGGGCGAGGCACGAGGTGCGTTGGGTTTGCTCAACACCCTGGGCGACCGCATCTTGCAGGCAGCCCATGCGGCGCGGCACAACAGTATCGTCAACGCCAAGAAGAACATCGAAGAGCACTACGACGCGGGCAACGCGATGTACACGACCTTTTTGGACGAGACGATGACTTACTCGTGCGGCCTCCACGCGCCAGGCCGGTCGCTGACCGAGGCGCAAGAGCGCAAGATGGAGGCGTTGCTCGATGCCGCAGCGGTGGGTCCGGGGATGAGAGTATTGGAGGTGGGGTGTGGATGGGGCGCGCTTGCCATACGGGCGGGGCGGAGGGTCGGGAAGAAGGGCAAGGTCGTGGGGCTGACCCTGTCGAAGGAGCAGCTTGCCGAGGCCAACAGCAGAGTCGCCGCGGCGGGATTGAGCGACGTCGTCGAGCTCCTCCTGTGTGACTATCGGAACTTCCCTGGCGCTGGCACGTACGACGCCGTGGTGTCGTGCGAGATGATCGAGGCCGTTGGGCACGCCTACCTGCCGTCCTTCCACCGCTGTGTAGCGGATGCCCTGAAGGAAGGTGGCATGGCGGCCATCCAGGCCATTGTCATGCCCGATGCGAGGTATGAGAAGTACCGCCGTGGCTCTGACTTTATCCGCGAGCATATCTTCCCCGGAGGACATTTACCGTCGGTCGGCGCCATGCGTGGCGCTTGCCGGCAGAGCGGAGCTCGACTGAGACTGGAGGGCGCCACGGACATTGGGCCCAACTACGCCGTCACGTTAAGGGAATGGCGCACTGCGTGGGAGCGCCGACGGGCCGACGTCATCGCACTAGGCTACTCGGACATCTTTTGGCGGAAGTACCAGTTCTATTTCGCCTACTGTGAGGCGGCATTCGACGCGCGCTACATCAGCGTCCTGCATCTGCGGTGGACGAAGGACTCGTCGTTGGGAGACAAGGGGTGCGGCGTGGGGCCGGCGGTGCCGACCGAGCGGGCCTGGCGGGAGCAGGCGCCGGTGGATCGGGCGCCCGCGCGCAAGGGCGGGGGGATGGTCTGGGGGACGGCGAGCGCGGGGGTAGCCGCGGCGGTGCGGCGCGGGGGGGTGGCTGCGGGGCTGGCCCCCGCCCTCCTGCGGGTGGCGACGGCGACCCTCGCGGCCCTGGCGGTGCTCTCGTGGCAGGCGCCGGGCCTGGTGGACGCCCTCGTAGAGTGGACGGCCCGCCGCCGCGGGGCCGCCGGCCTGCTCGAGACGGCGGCCGCCTTGCCACCGCTCGAGCTTGTCGTGGGGGGGCTAGTAGCGCTGGCGGTGGCGCGGGCGATGGCGCGTGTCGTGCGGCCGCTCGTGGCCGGAGGGTGATTTTGGAGTTTGAGCCGTGCTCAGTCCGCACGTCGACTCACTCGCTCGCCCTCTCCCCCCCACGATCACATTGCGACCGTCGAGGTTGATAGAGGGGCGCAGCACGCTCCCAAGGAGCTGGGAAGCACTGGCTGGCTCCCCGGACGGCCTCGGACCTCGGTCGTTCTAGTAATTTGTGATGCCTCCCCGGCGTCCGATGGGCCTAGCGCTGGACCTCGGCGCTGGGGGGAGAGGAGAAGAGCCCGAGGAGATTTCTGGACCCGCGCACGAGCAAGCATCGCTTATGCAGAGCGTGGCTTGGGGCGCCGACAGCGTCGTGCTGAGGCGAGCGGGGCGGCCGGGCCTCTTCCCCCCGCCCACAAAGCGAATGGGCGCGATCTCTCGTCACGCGACCACGAACCAAGAGCCGCTTCGTGACATTCTATCCGCAGGGGCGCCGGTGGAGCCGTCTACAACTTCAATCGGGACGGCATGAAGGTCGAGGCCGGCCCCAGCGGCAGTGGCGCCCCTGAGACGGCCCCTGGCAGTCGCCTCTCCCTACGCGCCCGCGACCTCCGCATCGTCCGCGTCGTCGGCCGCGGCGCCAGCGCCACCGTCTCCAAGGCCTTCTATCCCCGCATCAACCGGTTCGTTGGGCTGAAGCGTATCAGTCAGGTCGAGCGTGAGCACCGGGCGCAGATGATGAAGGACTTGCAGACGCTCCTGGCGCTCTATCAGCGTGAGTTGCCCGGACTGGTGAGTTTTATGGGGGCATTTCTGTCCGGGGAGGAGTCAGTGACGCTTGCCTTGGAGTATATGGACGGAGGCAGCCTCGCCGACCTCCTCGAGCGGCAGCGCGCGTCGGGCAAAGGGAAAGGGATACCGGAGCCCGCCCTCGGCAAGTGCGCCGCCGACGTCCTCGCGGGCCTCGCCACGATGCACGCCCGCCGCACCGTCCACCGCGACCTTAAGCCCGCCAACGTCCTGGTATCGACCCTGGGCCAGGCTAAGCTCAGCGACTTCGGCATCGCGCGCGTCAACGAAAGCACGCTGGCCCAGTGCAACACGTACGCGGGCACGGTGACCTACATGAGCCCCGAGCGCATTAACAGCCAGCCCTACGGCGCCCCGAGCGACATCTGGGCCTTAGGGTTGACGTTACTCGAGTGCCACCGGGGGGACTACCCGTACGACGCCAAGGTGGGGCCGCTGCAGCTTATGATTCACCTGTGCGACGAGCCGGCGCCACTCCCCGTGCCGTCTACTGAGATGGATCCGGTGACGGGCAAACCAGGCACAGCCAGCCCCGAATTCGTCGATTTCCTCTCACGGTGCTTGCCCAAGGACCCCGCCGACCGGGCCACGGCCGAACAGCTGGTGGAGCATCCCTGGGTCCTGAGACACGCCGCCGCTGGCGCTGCTCTATCCAGATTTGTAGCGCGGCATGCTTCGATGGAGGAGAAGGTCAACGACACGGCGTGGCTGATGGCCAACCGTTTTCATATGCACCTTGAGGGGGCAGGTGGGGGTGGAGGTGGGGCTTCTGGCGTTGGCAGTACTAGTAAGGGGGTGGAGCGGGCATCGCGCTTGTTCGCCCAAGGGGCCCGGGCGACGGTTGACGGCAAAGCGCTCGACGCGTCGTCGGGCGCAACGCTGGTGCCGGGCCTCGCGGCCTTCGCCCGGTCCCTGCCTGCCCTGCGGATGGACACGGTGCGGACCCATCGAGTCGCGCCCCCGGCCAACGCCGACGCCGGCCCCGCCGCCTCCGCTTCAGACGGTCCGGCAAGCCAGTCAGCCCGCAGCGCCAAGCGGAGTCTCATCCTGGCTCACGTCGCCGGGTCTATCCTCGATGCCCCTGGTGGAGACGAGACGGGCGAGACATTCGACGAGGTCTTCCTCATCGACACCAGCGGGGCGGGGGCAGACACGGGAGTCGGGTATTACGGGTGCCTCTTTATTAACTACGTCTACAAGAGAGGGAAGGGAGCTCAGGAGTGAGGGCGTGAGGGACGATGCCAAGAAATGCTACCACCTCGGACGGGGCCCGCATCGAGATCGACACCCTGAATTGCCCCAGCCGCCGAGCACACCGAGCCGAGACCCTCTGTCTCTTCTACCGCGGCATGCTCGCCCAGTGCGCCAAGACCCGCGGCGACGCCCACGCCCTCGCCGACTGCGACGCGGCGCCAAAGCTGGACCCTGACAACGTCAAGACGCCGACGCGCAGGGCCAAGCGCTGTTGGGAGCTGGGGGACGAGGCGGTTGCGGGGGGGAACGCGGCACGCCTTGAGCCGCGGGAGAGGCGCGTCAATGCTTTCTCAGGGATGAAGCTGTTGCGGGATATTCGAGCCGTTTTTGTTGTCGCGGTATCGTTCTACTCTAGTTGAGCTCGAGCATGTCAGCCAGCCCCCCGTAGAACGTCGCAAGGTCAGCATCGTGCTTGGCCACGGCCTCGCGCACGGTCTCCACCTGCGATGACGGCACAAACCCTGTCACCGCCGCGTGCCCCAGCGCGGCGTGCTCGCACTCGTGCTCGGCGTGCACCTCCATGAAGAGATAGTCGGGCTTCCTACCGGTCAGGGGACCGATGACACGAGCGTCAAGCGAACGGAACGCGTCGAGGAGCCACGTCTTCTCGTAGTCGGCGAGGTACTCAATGGCTAAGTTGTACCCGAGGGCGTAGCTCGCCTTGGCCACGGGATCATTCGCCCGTTCGGTCGCGCCCCCACCCGTCTGGATGTCGTTCATCATCGCGGAAAAGAGCGCGAGTGACTTGGCGGGGACAGCGCCCTCGGCGAGGAGAGTCTCGAGCGGCTCACCCATCGTGGATTCGTACCACGAGGCGAATAGCTGCCTGTGTGTTTGGAGGAGGGGCTGGCCGATGGCGATGCCGTACTCGCCGGCGAGCGGTTGCACGAGGGCCTGGAGGGCGGCGTCACGGCGCTTGTAGTCGGAGAAGCCCAGAGTCATCTGCACCGACAACACGACGGCGGTGAAGGCGGGGTTGAACGACTCGAGGTCGTGAGCGAGCTCGACGAAGACGGGGCGGAGCATAGTCTCCCACCGATCGGCAGGCAAGGCGGCAAGGTTGTCGTTGAAGCGCCTGAGGGCGCGGACGGCCTTGCCGCCATCGAGGAGGTCGCGCTCGATGGCACGGACTTCCGCGCGGGTCAGGAGCGAGGGGAGAGCGACGGCGGGCTGCGCCGTCTGGATCGCGGGCGGGGCGCGGACAGCATGCGCATGTGCAACCTGCTGGTCGGAGGGGGAAAAGGGAATTCGGGCTCGCGGAAGTAGGGCGAGGAAGGGGCGGCGACGTCAGAGCCGACGTGGCGGCCGCCGTCGGCCACCTCTCCGGACGGCTCGACGGTCACCAAGTCAAGACGACCCAATTTTTCTGAGCTGCACACTAATCGTTTCGACATTACTCGGTCGCATACCCCCCCGAGACCCGCCGTGGAGCGCTGCACGGCGACCGACGCCAAACGAGCTGTTTTAGGGGCGGCGAGAGACTGCATGCTCTGGCTTTGTGCGCTCTGGGGGGTGACTTTGGGCAGCAGTCACTTTGATGGGGACATGGGAGGTCATTTGACCGCCTGGATTTTTCCTCAGCAAACCCCGAGGGGGCCGTTGGCACGCTTTCGATGTCGTCAAGCCTCGGACCCCCTCAACGCGCTCCGCACCACAGGAGCGAGTCCACGACGACTAAAATGCGACTTTTAAGCGCGGGATCGCCTTCCACCCCGGCATTCGCGGCCCCGATCGGCCGCCATGGCCCCGCCCCTGCGCTCCGCCGAGTTCGCGGCCAGCTTCCCACCCGACGCGGGGCGCGCATGACGCCCGCCCCCCCCGCCGCCTCCGCCGCCGGCAACCCAAGCGGTCCTCTTTTCCTCTGCTCCTCCGGTGCGGGCCCGTCCCTGTGCTGCGCCCCGCCCCCGCGGCCCCGGGGTGGGTGGCTGTGGAAGCTCGGCGGGGGCGGCGCTCCGCCCAACCTCCGAGCCCTTGGCGTGGCCGCAGTCGTCGCCTATGGCATCTTCGACGCCCTGACCTACTCTGTCGCCTTCTGCATCGCGTTCCTGGGGTACGAGAAAGCGACGGGCGAGAGGGAGAGAGAGAGAGGGTGGGGAGGCTCGTCCAGGGGCCAGGGTCGCGGCTTCACTGCCCGTTTCCCCCCGCTCCCACTTGTATGCGTGCTCCCGGACCGTCCGCGACCGCCCCCGACCGCCCTCGTCCGATTGCATGGATCAACCCCCTGAGCGACCTGCGTGCCGTCGTGGGCGTCATGGTGCTGATGTGGGCGGGGAATAACGTGACAAGGCCCTTTCGCATCGCGGGCGCTGCGGCCCTCGCTCCAGTGGTGACCACCCTCGCCGACGCGCTGCGCGACCGGCTGCGGCTCAAGTCGTCCGGGGCGGGCATGGCCATCATCGTCGCCATCGCCGCGGGTGCAGCGATCGCGCTCATGGGGCTAGTGGTCGCGGGGCGGGCCGCGGGGGTGATCGGGATGGCATAGTGCGACGGGCGAGGCAGTCCGGGGGCGGTGGAGCTCGAAGCCGTTTCTTTCCAGACCCCGTAGTCACGCGATCCACTACACTGCGCAGATCGAGCGGTATGGGAGAGTTTTCTGCCGGAACGCCTGCCGTTCGACACCTCTTCGGGGGTGCCATGGCCCTTGCCGCGCCCGACCGCCTCGTCGACGTTTCAGCCTTCCGCCCCGTCCCGGACCACCAGGAGGAGAGATCCTGCGGGTTGTAAAGCTGAAAAATTCTGCGCCAACGCACCTTTCATCTCGCTTCCTCTCCGCCGCTCCCACGTGTCCCGCCGAGACCGCTACGTCCCTGGCCGTGCCGTTCCCCGTCACGATGAGCGCTGACCCTCTGAACTCCCCAGGTCCTCGCCGACGCCGATACGGACCAGTCCCTCGTCATCGAGATCGTTGAACATCAGACGGTCGTAGCGGACGGTGACCCCGCCCTGGCCTTCTTCTGGCGTGACCTGTGCGAGCGGAACGAAGAAGGCAGGGGGGGCGACGCTGCGCCGGCGGAGGCGGCGGCGGCGGGCAAGGCGCCGCTCCCGCTCGCCCTCGGCGCCGCGACATCACCCCCTGAGCTGTCGCTCTTGTCGCGCGCACGGTGGGTCGGCGCCTGTCGGGGTCGCCTGCGGGCGGGGAAAGGGCGGCAGACGGACGACGAGGCGGCCAACGACGTGGCGTGCTGTCTTGCCGTCGTGCGGCTGCCGTCCGTCGGAAGCGACGTCCTCCTCACCGCCTTCGCTCCCGCGCGCGTCGGGGCCCGATCGGCCGCCGCCGCCCACGCGGGCGCGGGAGTCAAGATCGGGGCCGACGAGACGGCCGAGGCGATTCTCCGTGAGGCGCTGGCCACGGCCGAGGTGCGCGACTGGGGGCTCTTTGGTTGAGGTTTGGGGAAGGGGGGGGGGAAGCGCGGCGGTTTGATTCAAATGGCTACTTCAATTTCTCGTGTTCTCCGCGCCGCTCTACCGCGCAGCACTCCGCCGCGTCACCGCCGCCTCCGCCATCAAGGGCTTCCACACGTTGGCCCGGAAACGGTCCTGCCGCGCGCGCGGCCGTTCGTCGACCGTCGGCGCCGCGTCGACCGCCCACCGCCGGGCCAGCTCCGCGGCCAGCGGCCACCGCGCGCCCGCCTCCGCATAGCCGTTCGCCTCCACAAATGCCCCCGCCCGATGCGCCCCCTCCAAGCAAGCCAGAACCGCGTCGGACTCGGCGCTCGCCGTCGCGGGGGCGTCCGCGGCGTCTTCCCCCTCGGCGGCCCTCCGAGACGCCATGTCCTCGGCGAGCGACAACAGGTCTTCCCATGCCCCACCCCCCCCACGCGCTAGAAAGCACAGGGCCTCGAGCCCCCCCGGCCTACCCGCCGCTCCGGGGCCGCCGCCCCGTGCCAGCTCGGTAGCCAGCGGGGCCAGCAGCGCGAAGGCGCGGCGGCGCTCCGGGGGGGGGCACCGCACGTCGTCGGTCTCGGCGAGCAACTCCGCCCCCCCCGCCAGGGCCCCCGCCACGTCTTCGGCGAGGGCGGTACGGGTGGAGAGGAGGTCGGGACGGAGCCAAGGGGAGCAGCCCCCGCGCCCGCTCTCGGCCGGGCCCTGCCAGGGCCGGAAGAACCACACGACGGCAGCCAGGGCCGCGGCGCGGGCGTCGGGGGGCGGCGCCACCACCGCCGGATTCGAATCTGTCGTCGGGGCGTCGCTCCCGTCATCGTCATACGCGGCGAAGACCGCGGCGCGGACGAGACGGGCACCGTCGCGTCCGGCGAGTTCGGGATCGGCGGCGACGCACGGTGCGACGTCCGTCACGGTCGCTGTCGCCATCGTCAGGGCGCCGGATTGCGCTGAGGCCCAGGCGGTAGCCTCCCGGGGAAAGTGGGGCCCGAGAGCATCGGCGACGTCGGCGGCGAGGGCGAGGGAGAGGAGGTCGGCAGGTCGGCTCGGGGGCGGAGGGGGGATCAAGCGGACGCGCGCCCAGAGGGCGGCGGCAGCTGAGGGCGGGGCGCCGCGGAGGGCACCGCATATGCGGGCGACAGCGGCGGCGCGGGCAGCTGCAGCGGCTGGGTCAGCGGCGGCGACGGCCGTAGTTGGGGGGGACGCGGCCGCGACGTCTACGAGGGCCGAGGCGGGAGGGTCCCCGGCCGACGCCAGCGCTCGTGCCAGCCACCGGTGGGCTTTGTGAGGAGCCAGTCCGGGCAGAAGGGACCCGAGGGTTCCAGCAGCTCCGGTGGCCGCCCCCCCGACTCCGCATTCCACCAAAAATTCTCCCATACCCGCAGGCACCCGCCGTGTCTCTCCCGCCGTTTGGATCAAGGCCGGCAAGAGTGACCGCAGCAGCGCGCCGTGGAGGGCCGCCTCGCCCGGGTGGAAACGAAGGCACGACCGGACGAGGGCGAGGCCGGCATCAGACCTGGCGGCAGCCGAGCAGTAGGGACCGGCAGGGACGTCCACGAGGGCCGAATCGAAGTCAACGGATCCCCAAGTCGCATGAACGCGCCCCGCAGCGGCGGCGAGACCCTCGAGGGCGCGGGGCGACACGGATCCTGCGACCGTCGCTGCGGCGGCCGACAGTGCGCCAAGGGCTGCTGCGATGGAGCCAGCGGCGGCGGGGCCTACGCCTGCTGGGGCCACGGGCGTTTCCCCCTCGGCCGCATCGGCGACGAGGCGCGACGCCTGCGCTAACAGCATCCAAAGCTGTTCCAGGTCCGCGGGCCCGACCTCGGCGCCTCCCGCGCCCTCCCCAGCGGCCGACCTGACGAGGGCAGACCCCGCCGCCGACAGAGCTGCCGACACCGCCGCCGCCGCCTCGTCCACGCATGCGCGGCCCAGCGCGGCCAGCGCCCCCACCCGCACATCCTCTTGCCCCGCCATGTCGCCCTCGCCGTCGCCGTCATCCTCGCTGTCGTCGCACTCGAGCCGCGCCGCCGCGGCACGGCACGAAAGTACTGTCGAGTAGGAGGCCGCCGCCAGCGCCCTCCAGGCCAGGGGGGCTCCCGCAGTCGACTCGGCCCGCTCGCCTGCCCCCAGGAGGGATGCGAAGCTCTGCCAAGCCTCAAGGACGTCAAGGAGGGCGGGAGCGGCCCAGAGGGAGGCGCCATGCTCGCCGGCGGCGGCAGCCAACGCGGGGGCCTCTCGGGGCGCCAGGCGGTCAGTCAGGGCAGCGAGACCCTTGGCCACCGCCTCGGGTAGGCCAGGGCCGCCGAGGAGGGCCGCGGCCGTGTCCAGGCCAGGAACGGCGGCGCGCTCGGCCTCGGCGCCCTCGACTGACGCCCGGAGCACCGCCGCGGCAGCGACGACGCCCCCGGGCCGGCCGGAAGTGGCGCCGGCGCCCCCCACCAATGCGAGGGCGACGCCAAGGGCCCAGGCCCGTCCTCCCGGCCCCGATGCCCACCCCCCGAGGGCCGGGTCCAGCGGCGTCGACGTGTCGGGCGCGCCGCACAGGCGACCCCAGCGGGCGCCAACAAGGCCAAGGGCGGATGCGGCGGCGGCAGCGGAGGCCTCTGCGGCTGCATCGGGCGTACCGGCGTCGGCGCTGGCAACAGCGCCGAGCCACGACAGGGCGCCGAGGCCACCGAGTGGCCCCAGAGCCGCGGCGAGGCTCGGGATGGGGCTGCCGCAACCGTCGGCGCCGGCGAGGACGGTAGAGACGAGGCGCGCGGCGGCCCCCAAGGCCCTCCCAGACGACGGCCCAATGCACTGTGCGGCCGCCTCGGCCCCGCGTTGCGCACCCGCCCTCAAGAAGAGCGGCAGCGTCACGGACCGAAACAGGCGGGTCGATGCATCGTCAGGGCCTCGACGACCCGACGTTGTTGGGAGATCCCGGGGACAGCCCCCCAGCGCCCCTCCCCGCGATGACTGGGACGCCGTCACCCTCCCTCCGCCTCCGTCGACCCTCATCTCCGCCGCCACGACTGCCTCTAAGACGTCTGTGGGGGCCGCGACGGCGAGTCGATCGGCCCACGCGCGCGCTGCGGCGATCGCGCTCTCGGACGACCCGACGTCGGCCGCAGCCTCGGCCCATCCACGGCAAGCGCATGCTGCCGCCAGCCGGCACGCCGCCGCCCGGACGGCCGCCGGCCGAGTCGCTTCCACGTCGCCGTCGGCTGCCAGGGCTAGCGCTGCGGCGCTCAGCCCTGCCCGGCGCTCCACACTCAATCCTCCCCAGTCGCGGCCGCACGCCGCCTCCAGGGTCAACAACGCCTGAAAGTGAGCGGCGGGGTCGGTCGACCGGGCCAGCAGGACATCGCACACGCCGTAGGGGTCGGGGGCCTCGCGGAAGGCGAGCTGTGGAGTGGGTGGGGAGATCGGGTTGCGGGGCACGTGCGTGGTGGCGGATGCGGGGTGCAGAGTTGGTGCGGCGCGGTGCAAGTCTCGGTCGCGCAATGGGGGGCAGTGGCAGTGCGACGGCATGGAGTGGGAGCGGCGCAAGGAGAAGTTGCTCGCCAGGACGCGCTCAGCCGCCGCGACGTCGGTCCCGGCAGCCAGAGCGGCGCATGCCGCCGCCACCGCCGTCGCAAGCTCCTCGTCCGTTCCGCGAGGTGCGTGTCCAGCGGGGTGGGAGGCGGCGGCCGACGCCATTGCGGGGATGGCCTCGGCGTCGCGAGGCGCGGTGTGGCGGCCTTGGCCGGCCGCTGTAGAAAAGGGACAGTTAACCGCTGAAGCGGCCTCAAGAAGAGGTGGGGAAAATGCACTCCCGATTTCTGGCGCTGTCGAAGCTTATGGCGGAAAGAGGGGCGCGACGACCGCCGGCCGTCACGTCGCCCACGGCGGGGGGTTCGTTGAGACGACGATGACGCATCCTGAGAGCTCGACAGGGTTCTCCTCCGTGCCCCGTTCCTGCCCGCTGTTTCACTGGCTGACGTCAAACCTCGCGGAACTCAATCAGGACCGACCCCGTTCCGCCCTAGCCACCTCCCCGACAGCCGCTTTCCGTGCCGCCGCTCCGCCCCTCTTTGTCGTGAAAATGCGGGACTTCGCGGATGACAGCGACGCCCGAGTTGAATCCATCTCTAAGAGCATCCGGGAAATCCCCGACTTCCCAAAGGCGAGACGCGTTTGGGGCAGACGCTGCGCGGCCTTGGCCCCTGCGGTACCAGCGTCGCCCTCGCCCCACCCATCCCCATCGAAACCCTTCCCCGCAGCCCGGCATCCAGTTTTACGACATCACCACGATCCTACTCGATCCCCCCTGCTTCCAACACTGCGTCGATCTTATGGTCGAGCGATTCAGAGAAATGGGAGGCGTCACAGCCGTTGCCGGCCTAGAGGCCCGTGGCTTTATCTTTGGCCCACCGGTGGCCCTCGCCCTCGGCGTCCCTTTCGTCCCCTTTCGCAAGCCCAAGAAGCTTCCCGGACCCACCGTGGGGGTCGACTACGCCTTGGAGTACGGCACGGACCGCATCGAGGCACACGTCGGCGCGCTTAAGGAGGGGGACAAGGTGGCCTTGGTTGACGACCTGCTGGCCACAGGTGGCACCCTGGCGGCGGGCATGGCACTGTGCAAGGCGCTGGGGGCCGAGCCGGCAGGGGCTGCGGTGGTGGTGGAACTGCCGGCCCTGGCGGGGAGGCGGAAGCTGGAAGGGATGCCGACCTTTTCCATTCTGGCAAAGGAGGGGGAGTGACCGTGGAAGTGAGAAAAGCAAGCGGGATGACCAGGTTGGGGAAGGTCGTGAGGGTCGAGATGGGGACGACGGGTTTCGACTACCGCGCCCCGAGTCGAGCCAGCCGTGCTGCAACACGGCCTCCCGATTATGTGTTTGTGATTTCGAGACCACAGTTGTTGTTGGTGGACACGCGCCGCCACGCGTGCCGCACCAGAGGAAGACCCAGAGTGTTGTGAAAAGTGCCATTTCTTTTGTTTTGTCGTAAATTCAAATATCGTATTTGTGTGTTCGCTCATTCCGATCTCGCCATCCAGGGCGAGATCGGCATAGCACGATCATGTTACAGTCATTTGTGGCCTGGGTCTTGCCACGCGCGAAGCCATCGGCGGCGGCGCCTTGTCCCGGTGGAGGGCCAGGCAGCGCCGGCGTCATCACGGCCCGCTTATATTACTCGGCGGTTGTATTCAAGTTTGTCCATGTAGCTTGGCGGCGGAGCGGAGGAGCGAGTAGCAGAGGGGGGGGCGACACGCTCCGGCATCGCCTTGAGGAGTTGCGGTGGTGGGGGGGGGCAGGGGGGGCGGGGCTCTCGCTCGCAAGGCCGAGCGGGAGCAGCACCAGGAGGCCCGGCCCCGGCGGCGCTCACGGCATCCCGATCGAATGGGGGACCCGGACGGCGGACGGGGAGACCCGACCCGCAGCACGAGCTAACTAACTAGCAATCGGAGAATCCGTCATCGCAGAGTGGGTCGCGTGGCAAGGCACATGTGCCGGCAGTATACCCCAGGGGGACCGCCAGAGAATGTGCATTGCCCACACTCCTGACCCGCACTTCCGCCACCGGTCATCCCGCCGCTTCTTATGCACACTGTCCGAAGGATGGAGGTTGGTGGATCGAGGCGGCAGGTCTCAGGTGGCACGGGGCGCGTCGAAGGTGGAGAGAATGGAGGGGGAAGAGTGGCGGGTGGGGGAGTCGGTGCCGTCCTCCACGGGGCCCGGGGAATGGCCCCGTCCAGAGTGGACGAGCCCACTCCTCTTGAGCACTCCTCCCTGGGCGGCGAGGGGGCCGCGTGGAGGGGAAGGAAAGGCAAACCGGTACCGTCCCTTGTCGTCGTAATTGGCTCTGACGAACCGGATGAAGTCGGGCGAGGCCGTGAGCCCCGGCCATGGCGCTCTGATCTCGAGCAGAAGCTCCTTGAGGGCGGGCTTGAACTCGTAAGCCGTAGTGCCGCCCTTGCGCTGGGGGAAGAGGTCGGCTTTGGCCTCGTCGTGGAGACGTCCATTGTCCCGGAGCTTCACGACGGCGTTGAGCCCCCGCGACTTGAGCTCGTCGTCGGTGACCTGTCTGTTGCCCTGCTCCAAGCTGGCCAGCAGCACGGCGCGGATCACGATGCTCTTGGGGTGGGTCAAACTGAGTCCGCGCTCGACGAGGCCTCGGGGCCATTCGGCTTCCACACGCTTGTTGTGCATCTGCCGCAGCGAGTTGAGCGACAGCGATCCGAGGAGTTCCTTGGTGACAGGGTCCACGAGATCGCCTCCGCACATCATGATGGCGGCGTTGGCCGTGGCGTTGGACTGGACTGGACGGTCATCCTTGCCCTTGGGGAAAATCCACTTGAAGTGGAGGGGGGTTTGGGGGGGGGGGCAGGCGTT
>Ga0181573_10002796_pt1 | contig 15927 bp, 7 predicted proteins | sample 101ome_25_FD_148643 | JGI IMG/M metagenome (GOLD analysis project Ga0181573, IMG submission 148643) | Coastal salt marsh microbial communities from the Groves Creek Marsh, Skidaway Island, Georgia - 101409BT metaG (spades assembly) | ecosystem: Environmental > Aquatic > Marine > Intertidal zone... | reverse complement strand
AGCCAGTTCGGACATTGCTGCATCAAGCTCGGGAGGCCTGAGCTCAATTGGCAGATTTGTCCGTCCTTGCGCAATTCCTGCGAGGGCGCAAGCACAGGCGCCTACAGCATCAGAAGCACCGGTCTCCAGCTGGCAGGAAATGCTGGTTGAGGCACGCCTGGTTTCATAGGTCGCTGTGATCCCGCGGTGGTTCATGGCACCGCCCCGTTTCCCACATGAGGTGGCCGTGGACGGCCATTCGTTAGTGGGTGAGCGGCGAGTGTTGTTTAGAGCAGTTTCACCATTGATTGGCTTCCTCATCGTCCCATTTCATCTTTCTACTCCGAGGTCGTATTGGGGCGGGCCACCAGGTCCTTTCGCGTCGTCCCTTTACAGATGAACGAGGTCGAGTTCGTCAGATCTGAATCTGCGACTCCATGCCGCTTGCACCGGCCCAGGGCTACAGTCCGCCGCATGCCGATGCCTGACTTCGCTGCTGACCGCCGGCTCATTCCGAGGATTGCCCAAGTCCTCCCGCTGCTGAGTTCCGAAGAGGCCGGCGCGCCGGTCACGAGCCGTGAGCAGGCGCTGGCCGTGTCGCACACGCCAGAGGCCGTCGCCCGGCGGGAGCTCGTGGCGGCCGCTACTGAAGCGATCGATTCCGAGAAGGTCGTGCCGTTTGCCGGTACATCGACGGAGACGATCACGTTCGAGTCGACACCTGACGGCAATGTCATCCCGTGCCACGTCACCCGGCCCGACGGGGCGACGGCGGCGCCGGGCGTGATCTATCTCCATGGTGGCGGCATGGCGAATTCGTCGGCGTTCGACGGCAACTACCGAGCCTTCAACCGGATGATTGCCCATGAGGGTGCAGTCGTCATCGCTGTTGACTTCCGCAATTCGATCGTGGCGTCGGCGTCGGGGGAGATCGGCGAGTTCCCGGCTGGTCTGAACGATTGTGTTTCGGCGGTCCGTTGGGTTCACGCCAACGCCGAGTCGCTCGGCATCGATCCGGACCGCATCGTGATCGCCGGTGAGAGTGGTGGCGGCAATCTCACGTTGGCCACGGGGATGCGGTTGCTGCGCGAGGGCGACATCGGTCTGGTCGCCGGGCTCTATGCGATGTGTCCATACATTGCGCTCGATCGAGATGGCGAGACATTCCCGTCGGCGGTCGAGTTCGACGGGTACTTCCTGCGGGTGCTGGGGGAGTGGGGCCGCTATTCCTATGGCGTCGCGGCGGCCGACGCGAAAGATCCGTTGGCGTGGCCGATCTTCGCCGGCACCGACGATGTTGCAGGACTGCCGCCGACCGTCATCCGTGTCAACGAGTGTGATCCGCTGCGCGATGAGGGCATCGCGTTCTTCCGGACGCTGCTCGCCGCCGGTGTCCCTGCACGCTGCGACACCGTCATGGGCACCATGCACGCCGTCGAGGCGATCCCGAACGTCTGCCCGGAGATCTCCCGAGCCGCGGCCCGCGACATCGTCGGTCACGCCGGCTGATTGATTTCGGCTCGAGTTCAGCCGTCGAGCGTGGCGAGCACGGCGAGATCTTCGATCGGGCCGCTCGGGATGTGGATCCAGCCTTCGCGGGCGGCCTGTGCCGTGTCGCGCTCGGCGGGTGCGTGGGTGCGACCTGCGGCGGCGAGCCCCACGATCGCTGCACACAGCACGGCGTCGAGATCATCGTCGCTCGCAACCATCTGCTCGGTGAACCCGCCGAGATCGAGATGGCGACCGAGTGCGGCGACGATCGCCGCGCGTTCTGGCTCGCTGTCGGCGCGCTTGTAGCTGCGTTCGACGAGAGCCCACGCTGCGACGGCGCCGCCCGGATACGTCTCGTACACGCCGGCGCCACCGGATCGATCGGCGCCTGCCCCGGCAAGACGTTCGAGCAGCCGGATCGCCCGGAGCGCGACCACGCCGATGCGATCGGTCGAGACGCTGAGCGGTCGTTTCCCGCTGTGCTCAGCGACGATGTGGTCGGTGCGGCGGAGCTGGAGCTCCTTCGGGGTGGCCGGCGGCGGTGATTCGCCTCGGTGGTGAGCGGTAACGACGTCGATGAACGCATCCGGCCAGCCGAGCGGGGCGTCGATACCGACGACCGCGCAGTCGGAGGCGAGGTCGACGATCGCGTCGTCGTCCGCCTCGTTCGCCAGGTGAACGAGCGTCCTGCCGTCGAGCAAGGCAACCGACGTGTTTTTCGGTTGGGAAGCGAGGTCGACCCCGAGCAGTCGCATATGCAGATCATGAACCCTCCGGCTGGTCGAGCGCATGATCGGCGGTTGATGGGCGGGGGTGGTGACGGACCTCAAGGTTCAGTTTTCCACCCTGGGAGTGCGTGTCACATCGGATTTCGACCTCGTAGAAGGCGCCTATCTGGCTTGGCTTGCCAAGCAAGGGAATATCGAGATGTCTTCAAACCGGTTCACTTGCGCTCGGTCCAACGCTGTCTCGTGTTTCCCCGGAAATCAGCCCCGTGAGCGCGATACGGTCCGCTGCGTGAAGGTGATTCGGCAAAGTTCGGGGTCTCGCCGAAAACAGGTCCGGCGAATTGTCACACCATTTGCCGACAAGGTGATGAAGCGAGGTGCCACGACGTGAGTGAATGGTTGGTCGACTCCGACGTCACAAAGAAAGTTATCGAGGGGCGGTCGAGGCTACTCGAAGCCTATTCGGCCCACCCTGCGCTGGTTCCCGAGCACTTTGGGATCGAGCTTGGCATTGCGGAGGGGGGCTACGGGCGCCGGCAGATCTATGAGTTGGTCCAGAACGGGGCTGATGCGGCCCTCGATGGCGGCTTGAGCGATGCGCGAGTTTCGGTGGTTCACACCGGCGACAGTCTGTACTGCGCAAATCAGGGCGAGCCGATCACGCCTCGAGGTGTTGAGGCGATTCTTGGCGCCTACAACTCCGATAAGCGCAATAACCAGATTGGCCGCTTTGGTGTGGGCTTCAAGTGCGTTCTCGCCGTCTCGTCTGCTCCACAGTTCTTTAGTCGTTCGGGTTCGTTTTACTTCGATCCGGGACAGGCCAAGGCCGACATCAGGGCTGTTGTCGACGAGGAGCGGACTCCAGCCTTACGCATGGCGTACCCGCTTGACCCGAAGGGTGAGCGAGCGAAAGATCCAGTTCTGGCAGAACTGATGGAGTGGGCAGACACCATTGTCCGTTTGCCGCTCGATCAGGCAGAGGTGGGTTGGCTGCCTGATGACCTGCGCGAGTTCCCTGCGCAGTTCATGCTCTTTTCGCCTCACGTCGGCCTTCTTGAATTGGACGACCGTGTCAGCCGTTCGGTTCGCCAGATCGAGGCAAGCGTCCTCGGGGACTCTCGAGTGCTCCTGACCGAAGACGGTCAGGAGAGCGAGTGGCGCGTGGTGACGAGCGAGGTCGAGATGTCGGCGGATATCCGATTAGAGGCGGGTGAGCTCGCCGATCGAGACATGCTTCCGTTGTCGTGGGCAGTCCCTCTTTCGACCACGCAGGATCGCGGGCAATTCTGGGCGTTTTTCCCCACCCAGTACTGGACAACACTCCGGGGCATTCTCAATGCGCCCTGGAAGACCAATGCCGATCGACAGAATCTGCTCGAAAGTGACTTCAACGATCGCTTGATCGAACGTGCCGCGTCGATGGTTGTCGACCAGTTGTCGTCGTTGTCGACTGCTGAGGACCCGGCTCGACACCTGGATTACTTGCCGGGTCGAGGTAGGGAGGCGCCGCAATGGGCGGACGCACTGGTCACCTATCACGTCTACGAGATGTGTCGATACAGCCCTTCGCTTCCCGATCTGGACGGCACCATGACGATGCCGGAAGAGCTTCGTGTCCACCCAGCAAATCTTGGTGCTGCTGCCGTTGAGCTCTTCGCCTCGGTGAGCCGAGAACGAGATTGGGTTCATCCTTCGGCGGAGGTCCGTAATCGCCGAGGACGGGTCGACAAGATCGTCGAGGATCTCGGGCATCGGCCGCCGCCGGTGGAGGCTTGGTTTGGTTCGCTCTGCTACCCCGATCTTTCGATCGAAGAGAGTGGGATGGTGGCGCGTCTAGCGTCGTTGATCGCCCAGGAAAAGGGGCTTCGCCTTATTGAGAAGGAGGCGTTTATCGTCACCGCTTCCGGGCATCTGGTTGCGCCTGACCCCACATCGCTCTTCTTCGGTGATGGGTCCGAGGAGGCGGATGGCATTGCGCTGGTGCACCCGGAGCTCGAAGCTGACCCTGAGGTGCGCGCTTCGCTGGAGTCGCTTGGTATCCGCTCCCTCGATGCCATTGGCCGGCTTGATGCGCTGCTCGCATCGGCCGATGGGTTCGCCCGAGAGACGTGGGAGGAGTTCTGGCGCCTGAGCCGGCTTGTGCCGGTCTCCGATGTCGCTGCGCTGGTCGAGAGCCGTGGTGTCGCCGGAGATATCCGAGGCTGCCGGCGGGATGGTGTGTGGGCTCGGATTCAGGACCTGCTCCTACCTGGCGTCGTCGTTCCTTCGGAGGCGGAGGATGACGATGGCGTCGTCCTCGATATTGCAGTTCATGCTGAAGACGGTCCGCTCCTTCGAGCGCTCGGGGTAACTGCTGAGCCGGAAGGTGATCGGTCTCCGACTCAGGAGTCGTGGTATCGGACCTACAGGCAGGAGATGGTTGCTCGATTTGTTGGCCGTCCTGACCTTCACGGGAGGCCGTCGGAGTCGCACCTCGAGTTTGATGAGAACGGGTACGCGGGCCCGTTGAGCTCGCTCAGCTTGCTGTCGGAGGAGTCAGCGGCTCGGCTGAGTGCAGCAGTAATCCAGCATTCTGAGGCTCGCCGTCCCTGGGTGATGCGTCACCGCTCTCAGTCCCAGTACGGCAAGCTCGAGTGCCCAAACCCGGCACTTTGGCAGGTTCGGAAGCATGGTGTGCTGGCCACCTCGCTTGGCCTTCGCCAAACGGCGCTTGTCGTGGGGCCTGATCTCGTGGCGTGGTCTGATGTGTTGCCCGTCGCAGATGTCGACCCGGTGGTGGCGAAGCAGCTCGAGCTGCCGAACTCGCCGGCGGAGACGAACCGAGCGGTCTGGCTGGACGCGCTGCGTCACGCCGCTGACCCTTCCGCCCTTGGCCGGTTGTTGGCGTTCGCAGGAGAGGGTGAGCTCACGGTCCCCAACGAACTCGAGATCGCAGATCGTGTTGTTGGTCGTTCAGAGATCGTCGTGTGTGGTCCTCTGGACGATGCAGAGGCGATCGTTGAACAGGGCCGCGAGGTGGCTGCTCTCGATGATGACGTGACAGCAGCTGCGGTAGTGGAACGGTTTGGTTTGCGAGCCGCTGCGGAGCTCTTCACCACGGAGATTAAGGCGGTCGATCCTGAGGAAGAGCTGTTGGTGAGGGATCTGTTCCCTGATCTGATGGGGGTCCTCCCGGATTTCTCTGACTTGGTCATCGTTCCGAGCGCCGAAGTCGTTCGGCTTCGACATGGAGATGACGGAACAATTGCGGAAAGCGTCGGCGCTATCCGCGATGGCGACCGTCTGTATGTCGAGGCGGGAGGCACCGATCTCGAAACCCTCCTGGATGTGATCGATGCCGAGTTCGAGCTCGAACTCGATCAGACCGAACGAGAGAAGGTGCTTCAGTCACGACAGCGGGCCGCTGCTCCCGGCATCCGGAGCGCGGTCAGTAAGGCGACGAGTCTTGCTGAGAAGGCACTTGCCGCTATCGGCCGTGAGGCGCTCGCGAGACGGGTTCCCACTGAGGTCCTTCAGCAGGTCGCTGATCGGCGAGATGGTCAGCTCGATGATCAGACGGTCGCCGAGGTTGCCCTTGCGGTGCACGGTGTCGATTTGCTTCGCGAACACGAGGCTGACTTGCGGGCCTCCGGGCTGCAGCCTCCGAGCGTGTGGGCGGGATCCAGGTCGGCTCGTGAGTTCGTTCGCGATCTTGGGTTCGGGGAAGAGTTTGCGGGATTCGCTGGCGGGCTTCCCGATAAGGAGCTGTTGGTCAGTGGGCCGCCGCAGCTTCCGGATCTTCATGATTTCCAGCGGACTGCTGCCGACAACATCCGCGCGCTGGTTCAGCGCGGGGAGGGGCGTGGCCTGCTCTCCTTGCCGACGGGTGCGGGAAAGACCCGGACTGCGGTTCAGGCGTTGGTCGAGTCGATGGCAGATGGCGAAATCCTTGGCCCGGTCCTTTGGGTAGCTCAAACCGAGGAGTTGTGTGAGCAGGCCGTGAGTGCTTGGGCGGAGAACTGGCGTGCGCATGGCTCGCGTGAACGTTTGCGCGTGAGTCGTTTGTGGTCGGGCAACGAGGCGGCGGAGTCTGATATTGCTCATCAGGTCGTTGTTGCGACCGATGCGAAGCTGGGCGTCGTGATCCAGCGCGGCGACGGCAGCTATGACTGGCTTTCGAAGGCTGGAGCGGTCGTGATTGACGAGGCCCATAGCGCGGTCTCGCCCGCCTATACAACGATCCTTGACTGGCTTGGCATGGGCCGGAACAAGAACCGTGTGCCCATCATCGGATTGTCGGCAACGCCGTTCCGTGGGACGAGCGAGGTGGAGACTGAGCGTCTTGTCAAGCGTTTCGGCGGTCACCGTTTCGACGACTTCGAGTCTGATCCGTATCCCATGCTTCAGGACATGGGAGTTCTATCGAATGTGCGTCACCGGGTCTTGTCCGGCTCAAACGTTGAACTGACGGCTGAGGAGCTGGAGCATCTCAAGCGCACTCGTCGCATGCCTCCCTCAGCGTTGGAAAGAATCGGAGTTGATGCGGAGCGAAATCAGGCGATTCTCGACTCGATCGCCAGCCTGCCTGAGGATGCAACCGTGTTGCTGTTCGCAACGACGGTTGCGCACGCCGAACTCTTGGCTGGGCTGTTGTCGCTCGATGGCATTCCTGCGCAGGCGGTGTCGGGCCGGACGCCTCGTGGTGCGCGCCGCCACTACATCGAGCGGTTCCGCGCCGGGGAAATTCGGGTACTGACGAATTACGGCGTATTCACCGAAGGGTTCGATGCTCCTGCTGTGAGGGCGGTCTATGTTGCCCGGCCGACGTACAGCCCGAATCTGTATCAGCAGATGATCGGGCGTGGTCTTCGAGGGCCGCTGAACGGTGGCAAGGAGGAGTGTTTCATCATCAACGTGGAGGACAACCTCGCCGAGTACGGCGAGCAGCTCGCGTTCACCCAGTTCGAGTCCCTTTGGAACGAGGTGTCGTGATGTCCGGCCTTACCGAGGAGCAGCGAGCCGTCAGTGAGGCTCCCGTTGGTGCACGGCAGCTGGTCATTGCGGGGCCGGGTACGGGGAAGACGCACACGCTGGTCGCTCGCCTTGCCCACCTCGTTGAGGAGGAAGAGGTTTTTCCGGGAGCGGTGCTTGCGCTGAGTTTCTCGCGTGCTGCGGTGAACGAGCTGCGTCGCCGGCTACGTGCCTCGGGGGATGACGCATCGCGGATCGTGCCGGTCACGTTCGACTCCTTCGCAACTCGGATTTTGGCGAATGTCGATCCTGACGGGGAGTGGACGACGAAGTCATTTGATGGCCGCATTGAGGCGGCGATCGGCAAGATCGCTCAGATTGGTGAGTCGTTGGACGAGGTCAAGCACGTTGTGGTTGACGAACTCCAGGACCTCGTCGGCGTCCGGATGCGTTTCGTTCGGGCGCTACTGAAGGAGTTCGACGCTGGCTTCACGCTGCTCGGTGACCCTGCCCAGGGCATCTACGACTTCTCGCTCGAAGACGAAGCAGATCCTGAGGTTGATGGCTCGCCAGCGCTGTACTCATGGTTGCGCGAGACCTACGACGGTTCGCTCGTTGAGCGTTCGTTGACGGTGAACCACCGGGCCCGTTCGGAGGTTGCGAAGGAAGCAGCGTCGCTGGGTGCGACGGTGGTTGACGCTCCTGCGGAGGCAGGTGAAAGGCTGTGGTCGTTGCTGCGTGCGGCGCCGGAACCGCCTTCGCTGAAGCTCATCGGTATGTCGCCGGCGCGCACGGCGATTTTGTGTCGAAACAATGGCGAAGCCCTGTGGGTGTCGCGAGCGCTTCGTCGCAACGGGGTCGATCATCGACTCCAGCGACGTGCGATCGATCGCGCTGTCGCTCCCTGGGTGGCTCGGTTTGCTCGTTCGGCAGGCCCAATGCTGCTAAGCCGTGGCCAGTTCGAGACGACGTTGGCGAACCTTGAAGGCGACGTTCCTGACCCCGACGAGGTTTGGGGAGCGCTTCGTCGGGCGGCGCGAGCGGATGCGGGTATCGATGTTGAGCGCCTCGTTCGTCGCCTGAGGGAGGGGATCGTGCCGGATGAGCTCCATGCCACCCCCGACTCATTGATCACGGTGTCGACTGTCCATCGGGCCAAGGGCCTTGAGTTTGATCGGGTTCTGGTGGTTCGCAGCGGCTGGAAGACGCCGTTCGACGACGACGGTGCGCGCACACTCTTTGTGGCGCTCTCGAGGACGATCGAAGACCTTATGCAGCTCGATCTTCCAGACGTCGGCGGCCGGCTGAAGAAGCACTGGTCGGATCGTTGGCTCTGGACAGGGTGGAACGGGTGGCCCACGCATGGCGTCGAGGTCCGTCCCGACGACGTCGACGTCGTGAGCCCGCCCGGTACCGGGAGGGCAGATACTGATCCAAACGAGGTTCAGCTTCGTTTGGCATCGGAGGTGAAGCCCGGTGATTCGGTCGTGATCGAGCGGGTGCGGGCGGTTGTTGGTGGCGGAGCGATCTACCGGATCGATTCGGATTCGGGGCCGCTCGGGCTCATGAACGAGCGCTTCGGTGAGGACATTGGAAAGATCACTCGAGGGAAATACCCGCGCCGGATCGAGGGCGTCACTGTTGATTCGGTGCGTTCGGTCGGTGGGGATCCGCTCGTAGCGGATCAGGTCGGTCTCGGACCTGCCGGCGCCTGGCTTGTGCCAGCGCTGTCGGGGCTCGGACAGTTTGAGTAAAGAGGAAAGCATGAGCAGGTTTGACGATCACTACACATTCCGTGACGGGCTGAAGAGCGCAGTGATTCGCGATTTGATCGGTCCCGGCCGAGACGATGTCGTTGCTGAAAACGAGCAGCTGCTGTCGGAGGCGCCGATGACGCGCTACATCTCCGGCGTGCTGTACGGCCGCGCTCCTGATCCGATGGTCGATGCGGTGGAGGACAACGATCACGGCGATGCACTTGCGCACGGGATCGAGGAGGCCGCTGCCGACACCCCGGTGTCGATGGCGAATGTTCGTTATCCATCGGCGATGGCGATCAGCTTCGGTGTCGATGCTGATGCGGTCTCGACGCTCCAAATCCACGTGACGGGAGGCATCTACGCCCTCACGAGTGATGGGGACGCTGCCGGGCAGTGGGAACGCACGGCAGTGTCATTGGTGGAGGAGTACGAGGTCCTCCGCTCGGGAGAGGACACGACAAGAGACCTCGAGCATGGACTCCAGCTGTTCGTGAGGGAGCGGCCTGCCGGTCCGGATGGCGGTGCTGCGATCACCGTGGCGCTGGTCAACACCCGTGAGGTGCCAGCAGGGGAGTGGCAGAAGGATCCTTACTCGCTGTTCCAGGCTGAGTTCGTCGTTACCTCCCCCGAGGGCGACATCTTTGTCGACCGCACCAAGGTTGACGTATCGGGTGCTGACGAAGACGCCGATTCCTTCAACCTGCTGTACCGCCATGCTCCCACGTTCGCTGTCGGCCATGGCTGTGGCGCCACCTGGACTGAAGCCACGGGTGGGCGGGCATCAGACGTGCGGACGACGTTCGCGCCTGAGCACGAGTTGCTGCTGGCTGACAATAACCCGGATATCGACTCGCCCTACTTCTCGATGCGGCGGTTGGCCGAGGATGATCGCGACGCTGTAGTTGCGGGCCTACGCGAGTTTGCGCAGGGGTATCGGGACTGGATCGGCGAACGTATGAAGGAGGTGGCGGCAGTGCCGGCGGGTCTGGTTCCGACGGCCGAGGCCCATCTTGCCGATTGCGTTGTCGCTGCCGATCGGATCGCAGCTGGCATCGACATGCTCGAGCAGCGTGATGATGTTTGGCTGGCGTTTCAGCTCGCCAACCGCGCAATGCTTGTGCAACGTGCCCGTTCTGACTGGATGGGTGGTGATCGTGAGGCGGAACCTTCGCTCGACTCCGACGATCACCGATGGCGGGCGTTCCAGATCGGGTTCGTGTTGATGGCGCTTCGGGGCGTGGCCGATCCGGATCACGACGATCGCGAGCTGGTCGACCTCCTCTGGTTCCCGACGGGTGGCGGCAAGACCGAGGCCTACCTCGGGCTGATTGCCTTCACTATCTTCCTGCGACGTCTTCGGGCGGTGAAGGGAGGCGGCACTGGTGCTGGCCTTACCGTCATCATGCGGTACACCTTGCGGCTGCTGACCCTGCAGCAGTTCCAGCGTGCGGCGATCCTGATCTGCGCTTGTGAGTGGATCCGTCGGTCGCGGAGCGATCTCGGCGACGCAGAAATCTCGATCGGTCTGTGGGTTGGGCAGGGGTCGACGCCGAAAAGTCTCAAGGACACGAAGGCTGCCTTGGCGGCGCTTGCAGGTGGCACAACCCCCGAGACGAAGAATCCGGTGCAGCTGCTCGAGTGTCCGTGGTGCGGCGATCCGCTGTCCCACAAGAACTATTGGGTTCGAGACGTCCCGCCGAGGCGGCTGGTGATCCAGTGCAAGAACGATGGCTGTGATTTCGGTGAGGGAGTTCCTGCGTACGTCGTTGACGAGGACATCGACAACTATCGGCCGACGTTGCTGCTGGGCACGGTCGACAAGTTCGCCTCACTGCCGTGGCAGGACAAGGTGAGTTCTCTCTTTGGCATCGATGATCCGGAAGGGCCGCCGGAGCTGATTATTCAGGACGAGCTGCATCTGATTTCGGGACCGCTCGGCACGATGGTCGGGCTGTACGAGACCGCTATTTCATGGTTGTGCACCGATGGGGGCGTCGGGCCGAAGGTGATCGCCTCGACGGCGACGATCAGGCGTGCCGATGATCAGATTCGTCAGCTTTACGCTGCGGAGGGTTTCCAGTTCCCGCCTCCGGCCCTTGACGCGAGGGATTCCTACTTCGCCGTTGAGGCTGGCAGGGATAGCAAGGGCACTCGCACGTATTTGGGGCTGATGGCGCCGGGTTCGAGCCATGCCACGCTGATGATCCGGGCCTACGCCGCTGCGTTGCAGTCGGCTTCGGAGCTTGACGGCGACGATTCTGTGCGAGACGCCTATTGGACCTTGCTTGGCTACTTCAACAGCCTTCGGGTGCTCGGTGGCGCGCTCCTGCAGGTTCGCGACGACGTTGTCGACCGAGTTGCTGTCAACGCAACAGCAAGCGGACATGAGCCCCGGTTCACGGACCGAACACTCGTGCCGCCAATTGAGATGACGTCGCGTGTTGCAAGTTCCAAGATTCCGCAGCACCTCGAGCTGATGAGTACCCCGCTTGGTGAGCCCAACGTCCAAGATGTCGTGCTCGCCACCAACATGATTTCGGTCGGCGTCGATGTCGATCGGCTAGGGCTGATGGCCGTCATGGGGCAGCCGCAGTCCTCGAGTGAGTACATCCAGGCGACGAGCCGTATTGGGCGACGTCACCCGGGTTTGGTGATGACACTGTTCAACGCAGCCCGGTCGCGAGACCGCTCGCACTTCGAAGACTTCGTGGCGTTCCACTCGAGCTTGTATCGCCGGGTCGATGCTTCGAGCGTCACACCGTTTGCGCCGCGAGCTCGTGATCGTGCGCTCCACGCTGTCTTCATCGGGCTGCTCCGAGCGCGATCGCCGGAGTATCGCCCCAACACGTCGGCGAGTCAGACGGAGAATCTCGACCTGGCCGCTGAGCCGGTGATCCGCTTGATTCTTGAGCGAGTGGCCAAGGTGGACCCGAACGAGGTCGGACCGACAGATGAGAGTCTGCGCCGCCTGGTGAAGAACTGGAAGCGACGCGCGGAGGAGCAGGAGGGCTTGGTCTTCAGCAATCCCTTCAAGCCCGAGCTTGCGTTGTTGGCCGACGCCAGCCGTCCTGAGATTGCTGAACAACACGATGCGCTCGCCACGATGTGGAGCATGCGAGCGGTCGACACCGAATCCGAGCTCTACCTGATCTAAGGAACGACGATGGCGAAGAATCCTGGAAGTGTCCGTAGCAGCCAATTGGTGACGACCTATGGCGTGGGGTCGCTCGTGGCGGCTGGCGATGAGTCATTCATCGTGGCCGGCATCGAGGATTGGCCCGAGAACGATCGGTTCACGATGCATGAGCCCCGGCTCGAGCGAATTTTGCACGTGAATCGCTTTATGCGTCCTCCGTATTCCGATCAGGACGGCAGCCGCGATGTGCCGGTGCGCCGGTTCCCTCGTCAGCATTCGTGCCCGCAGTGTCATCGGCTGAATGACATCATGTTTTTCAACAATCAGTTTGGCGAGAACACGTGCACGCGTTGTGAAGGGGAGCCGAGGCTCGTTCCGTCCCGTTTCGTTGTGGCGTGTGCGAACGGGCACCTCGACGAGTTCCCCTACTTCGGGTGGGTTCACCAGCAGAAGCCGCATCCGGAGGGCGAGAAGCCGAAGCTGAAGCTGGAGACGCGCGGCGAGTCAGCGGGCCTCGACGATGTTGTGGTGTCGTGCTCTTGTGGCGCTCGCCGGAGTTTGCACGGGGCGTTCGGTGGTCAGGCGCTGCAGGGGGTGAAGCGATGCGGCGGGAAGCGGCCGTGGCTCGCTTCTGATCAGACGGAGGAATGTGATCTTGTCCCGGTCGCTCTTCAGCGTGGTGCGTCCAACGTCTGGTTTGCTTCGTCGCTCTCAGCGATCTCGATTCCGCCGTGGTCAGATGCTGCGTTCAAGCTGATTGCGAGGCATTGGGAGATGCTGCGCGTTTTCCCACCTGAGCAATGGCGCAATGCTCTCGAGGTCCTCGACAAGCAGAAGCAAATCACCGATGAGGAGACGTCGATCGAGGATCTCTATCAGGCGGCGCTCCACCGTCTTCGCCAGGAAGAAGGCGACGGCGACGACCCCGATGTGAAAGCTGAGGAGTATGAGGCATTGATGAAGGGTGCAGTTGAGCGGCCGGAAAACCATTTCGTCTGCATCGATGCTCCTGATTCGGGTCCGACGGTTGCGTCGTATTTCCCGACGGTCAAGCAGGTCACCAAGTTGCGCGAGATTCGCGTGCTGACCGGCTTCTCGCGGCTTGCTTCGCCTTCTGGTGAAGACGAGAACGGGGAGGGCGGAAATGTCATTCCGCTCCCTGGCCCACAGCTGGGCTGGTTGCCTGCAATTGAGGTGATCGGTGAGGGCGTGTTCTTGGATCTTGGCGGAAGCCGTCTGGAGGCGTGGGAGCAACGAGCAGATGTGCGTGCCCGAGCTAGCCGCATCGGCGAGTACGCGCCAGCAACGAGCCCGCATGATCCGATCATGAAGGTGACGCCGCGGCTCGTGCTCCTTCATACCCTTGCTCACGTGTTGATCGACCAGTGGGCGCTGGAGTCGGGGTATTCGGCGTCAGCACTGCGTGAGCGGATCTACTGCACCCCGGAACGGGCTGGTCTCTTGATCTACACCGCGTCGTCGGATTCGGCCGGCAGCCTTGGCGGCGTGATCGGGATGACTGAGGCGGGTCGTCTGGAGGCATCGCTTGTCGAGGCAATGCATCGTGCGTCGTGGTGTAGTGCTGACCCGATCTGCATCGAGTCGGCGAATCAGGGCGTCGATTCGATGAATCTTGCGGCCTGTCACGCGTGTGCGCTGCTGCCGGAGACGTCGTGTGAGCTCCGGAACCAGGTGCTCGATCGGGGTCTCCTCGTGGGGACGGCGGACGATCCGTCCATCGGGTACTTCTCCGATCTGCGCTGATGGCGAGGTTCGTTCCCGAGCTCGAGGGCAAGGTTTTCCCGAGCGCTGCCGAGCGGAAGGTGGCGGCGAGACTGCGGGCCGGGCTCGATGATCGGTATGTGGTGATGCATTCCGTCGGCCTTGCCCGGCATGCAAGGAAACGCTGGGCCGAGGCTGACTTCGTGGTTATTGGTCCCGAAGGTGTGTTCTGCCTGGAGGTCAAGGGCGGCCGGGTGTCTCGTCGTGATGGAATGTGGTCCTTCGTCGATCGCGATGATCGTGAGACGTTGAAGCGCGAGAGCCCGTTTGATCAGGCGGGTGGGGCGGCCGGGGCGTTGGCTGCGTACTTTCGCGAGCTGAGACTGACGGCAGCCGATGGTCGGCCTCCCTTGACTGGGTATGGGGTCGTCACGCCGGATTGTGTTCTTCATGCAACCGGGCCGAACGAAGACCGCGAGTTGATTCTCGACCAGCGCGACCTCGGTGAGTCGATGACTTCGTACCTAACGCGTCTGCACGAGCATCACGCGGCACGGCTCGACGAGTCTGGTCTCGATCCGTCCGATGTCGATGCTGTGGCCGACGCCGTTCGCGGGGACTTTGATGCGGTCGTGCTCCGCTCGGCTCGCACCGACCGGATCGAGAGCGAGCTGGTTCGTTATACCGAGGGCCAGCGCCGGCTGATGGAGGCGTTGGCTGGGAATGAGCGGGTGATTGTGTCTGGCACCGCCGGTACGGGGAAGACGCTGTTGGCGCTCAACGAGACGACCCGCCTGGCAGAGCAGGGGCGCAGTGTCTTGCTCACCTGTTCTGCTCCTGGGCTTGCAGAAGATTTGGCACAGCGGGTCGATCCGGGTGTCGTCGTGCGCCCATTCGGTTCGCTCGGTGCCGAGGGTGGCACGTTTGACGCTCTGGTGGTTGATGAAGGGCAGGATCTCTTGACCGACGGGTCTGCTCTCGACACGCTCGATCGAGTCCTTGACGGTGGTCTTGCGCACGGGACGTGGCGCTTCTTTCATGATCCGAATCAGGCATTGTTTGGTTCTCCTGCGCCAGGTGCCCTTGATCGTCTGGAGGATTCCGGGGCCACGAGGGCCGTGTTGACGGTCAACTGCCGGAATACGAAACGCACGATCGAGGTGATTCGTCTGCTTTCAGGTGACGTGAAGGTGGCGGCAGGCGATGTGTATGGCCCGCCGGTCACGACGTGTACGTCGTGGGAAGCGCCGCACATCGAGCGGATCTCCGCGCAGTTGGATCGCTTGCGGGCGGCTGATGTTCCTGACGCTGAGGTCGTTGTGCTTGTTGAGGATGAACGGAGCAGGTCGGAGATCGCGGCAGCGCTTGAACTCTCGACGACGCCGGCTCGGGCAGAGACGACGCGGTGTCTCACGATTGCGGAGTTCAAGGGGCGCGAGAGTCCGGTGGTGGTTCTTGCTGGCCCATCGTCGCTCGACACTGTGGAAGGGCGACGTCTCGCCTACGTAGGTGCGTCGCGTGCGCGAGTCGAGGTGGCTGTCGTTCTTCCTCCGGAGTGTGAGGAGTCGTACCTGCGTCGATCGGCTGAGTTTGCTCGTCTCATTGTGGAGGCGATGCTCGGAGGGGAGAGCTGATGTCGGAGCAGTTTCTTCGGCAGGGCGAGGTGTACCGGTATCCGAGTCCTGCGTCGCCTCGGCCGGAATCGATCGACGGCCTGCCGAATTTCTATGCCCGCACGTTGACCGAGGGCGAAAAGATGGCGCGTCTCGAGCGGGGGATCACCCGCCTCGCCCCTGTTCCCGACGGGGCAGGTGGACGGCGGACGCCCGCAACGCTTGTCCGGTCTTCGCCGTGGAAGGCGGGAACGTCGGCAAACCCTTGGCATGACACGTTCGATCCGGACCGGGCGGTAGCGGCCTATCACGGCGACAACAAGATCGATCAGAAGCTGCAGGCACCGAGGCTCGACGATCCGTCGGCGAGTCAGGGCAATGGTTACCTGCTTGAGTCCTTCTGGGCCCACGAGTCCGATCGGCCGTTGGAGCGTGATCGGGGAGGCCCGGTGTTGGTGTTCACCGGGGTGACTGTTGACGGCAGGCACAAGGGCAATGTTCGTTTCGACGGGATCGGTGTCGTTACCGGCGTCTCGTTCATTCGCCAG
>Ga0181573_10002795_pt1 | contig 15934 bp, 10 predicted proteins | sample 101ome_25_FD_148643 | JGI IMG/M metagenome (GOLD analysis project Ga0181573, IMG submission 148643) | Coastal salt marsh microbial communities from the Groves Creek Marsh, Skidaway Island, Georgia - 101409BT metaG (spades assembly) | ecosystem: Environmental > Aquatic > Marine > Intertidal zone... | reverse complement strand
GGTGCAGGGACAGCCGGGGTGGGTGCGGCGGTACCTCGGGGGGATCACGGCCACGTCTTCCTCTGTGGCGACGTCTGTGTGGAGTCGGCTTGTTGGTGGACACCGGGACCGAGATCGGGATCGGGACGGGGATCTTCGGGGGAGTGTAGAGCCGAGGAGTGCGCAGGTGTGGGACGGGGGCGTCGTCGGTGGGTGCGATGGAGGGAAGGAGCGGCGGTTGCACCGCGTGGATCAGTTTGGTCGCCTGGATCGGTATGATGCGAGTCGGGGGCAGCATGACGAGGTGAGCGAGTTTGCGATGGGGGAGGACGACTACGGGGTGTACCTTGCCAAGAAGAAAAGTCACAGGAGCGGTCACGGGAGGAAGGGGGAGGACCGGCTCGACCGGCCGGACGGCTCGGGCGACTCGGCGTCGTGGCCCGACTTTGGCTTGGCATTGAACGAGCGGTATAAGCGGCAGCTGAGGACGTACGATAAGGATAAATACGGGGTACCGTTGCCGTCGACGGCGAGGAAGTTTAGCTTCTTTGCTTCGCCGGAGAGCATCTCCGAGGTGTGCACGGGTCTGGGCGTGTACCTGGTGAATATCCGGGCGGCCATCTTCCTGGCGTTTATGCTGTGCGTGCTGATGATCTATCCGCTGGTGGATAACGTCACGACGCAGAACTGGGCGTCGCAATACTACCTCTACACGGGGCCCAACGAGCCGGCGGCGACATGCCAGAAGGGCTACTCGAACTCCGTCTACGCGTCGTGGATCATCAAGACGTCGGTCGGAGGGCATTGCGATTACGGGCCATACACGAGCGTCTACGGGTGCTCGAGCAAGTGCGTGTGGGAGCCGGCCAAGCTGCTTCGCGGGCAGTGCGCGGGCTCGCCCGTGCTCGGCGCGGGCTACTTTGCGTCGTACAACTCCAGCAAGACGTGCGAGATGCATCTGCCGTGTGTGCCGAGCTCACAAGATATCATGGCGCCTGACGGACCGTGCCTGTGCTGCGAGCTGGTGGTCGAGGCGCCGGCGGTGAGAAACTCGACCGACGTTGTCGTGCTGGAGAACAACCAGGAGCGGATCGACGCCGGGCGGTTTTGGGTGCTGTTCTTGACGCAGATTGTATTTATGGGATGGTTGCTGGCGCTGGTCCACTTCCAGGTGAAGATCGTGCAGTCCAACGGGAACAACGTCGTGGGGCCGAGCGACTTTTCCGTGTGGATCAGCGGCATCAAGCCGTCGAGCTCGGCAGACTCCTACCTGCGCAAGTGGTGTCAACAATGGGGTCCGATCATGGCGGCGTTCAACGTGCCTTCCGTGGGAGAGGGGATACGGATCGGGAGACAGGTGGAGGACATCCTGGCGAGGAAGGAGGAGGCGGACGCCGACCCGGGTCACTCGTCGTGGAACCCGTTCCTGTGGATCTATCGGAGATTCATCGTCGGGAAGCCGCACAAGCTGTCCGACAAGCTCGAAGATAGCAGGATCAAGCTCAAGATACACGAGAAGCAGGAGAGGTTGCCGACTGGGTACGCGCTCGCGACCTTTCGGTACACGGACGCGGCCGCCGAGTGTATCAACACGTTTGATACCAGCCCGCTGGGGCATGCGTGTGAGCTGCTCACGTGCGGCCTGACGTCCACGAAGCCGCTCCTGCACGGGTCTGCGGTCGAGGTGGTCCGCGCGCCAGAGCCGTCGGACATGATCTGGGAGCACACGCAGTGCGGGTCGTACGAGGTATGGCGCCGGCGGATCATCTCTTGGATGGTCACAATCTGCGTGATCGTGGCCGGCGCGGGCATCCAGTACGGCCTGGCGTCGGGCGCCGAACGCCTCCGGGAGGACCGGTACATCGCCGACATTGCGGCAGGCAACGGCGACGAGTCGTCCGAGCGCGAGGCGTACGTCAAGACGACGCGCATTCGTGTCGTTACCATCATCACGGGCATCATGGTCGTCATCATCAACTTTTCGACGATGCTCACGGTCCGCTTCCTCAGCTGGTACGAGCGGTGGACCACGAGGTCGTCCATGGAGCGGTGGGTGCTGCTCAAGCTGTCCTTCTCGCAGCTGATCAATGCGTTCGCCGCGCCGCTCATCGCGGCCTATGTCACCGGCAACAAGTCGGGGTGGTACGTGCGCGGTGGCCTCATGGAGGCGGCATTTTTTGTGCAGTGCTCCAACGCGCTGCTGCCGCCGCTCGTCCACCTGCTCGGCATCGGGGACAAGTTCAAGAGGTATCTCCTGGCGCCACACGCCAAGACGCAGAAGATGCTCGACAGGATGCTGGCGCCGCCAATCTTCCCGATGGCGGAGCAGCACGCGGCCAGCGTGACGTCGATCGGCCTGGCCATGTTCTACATGCCGGTGTTGCCCATCTCGCCGTTCATATCCATGCTGGGTTTGATCCTGTCCTACTTTACCAACAAGTGGATCGCCCTCCGGCGGGCGGCTGCCCCGCCGAACCTCAACGGCATGGTGACGTCGAGCCTCAACTTTCTGCTGCGGCTGCTGCCGCTGGTGCAGCTCATCCTCATGAAGTACCTGTACTTCGTCGGGTACTCGAGTATCACGCCCGTTTTCTGGACCGGCATCTCCTTCTGGATCATCTTCATGATTGCCCCGATCCGTGCCGTCCTGGGAACTGTCAAGCGGTACCGCCGTCCGCCGGTGGCCGTCGGCCTCTCGTACAGCAGGCTCCTCGGTGGGTATTTCTGAACCCGAACTGAACCCGAACGGATGGCCGGCGTCGCTCGTATGTTGCTCCTCCATCTCACTCCTCGCGCTCTGTGCTTTGCGCTCCGCTCGTTCCCCAGGTGGCATGCGCCTCGGCGTTGGCGACGTGTACGCCCCAGTCGTCCCGAAGACTTGCAGCCGGAAGTTCAAGCACCAGGTTGCAGAGACGTTCGCCCAGCTGGCGCCCGCAGCGTTCGACTCGATCGTGAATGGGGACGAGGTCGCGCAGTGGATCAACGCGGACGGGGGCCTCAGCATGGACGTGCCTTGCTCCGCGCCGTGGACGCCGTCGTCGTTCGGCGGCAACAACGTCAGCTCCAACGGTATGCCGCACTCTGCTCAGCGGGATGACCTGCAGCGGCAACAGACACGGCGGATAGCCTCGCACACAGACCCGTCCCGTGTATCCTTCACGGGAAGCATCGCGGCCGGCCTGCACGAGACGCTCAATCTGCTGTGGCGCCCTCTCGACCCAGACCATCCCGAGGACGTCTTCTTGCGGCGATCGAGGCACGGACACGTTGCCAGGGCGGGTATGGAAGTTTCTGGCGATGTTGGCGGAGCGTACGACGCCTATGGGGTGGACGACGATATGCCCATTCGGGCGGTGTACGGGTCGTCGATGGAGCGGGGTCGGGGCGACGGGCGCGGACATCATGGCGGGGATACGCCTGAGGATGCGCTGTTCGCCCCGTTGGGTAGCGGGCTCGTCAGATGATGTCGATTTTCTCGTGAAAGATTCTACAGCACCAGCTTCGACTGCGGGAAGGCTTTCCGGAGCTTTTCCTCCTCTACAAGGCTCCAGCAGCCATATCCCAACCCCTCCGACCCGAGGAGTCGCCTTTTCATCTCCATGGCCTCCTTGACGTCCTTGGCGGCGCTGTCGTCGCCGGCGATAATCTTGTCGAGGGCCGCGATAGCTTTCGCGTGGCGGCCGTCGTGCGTCTCCTTCTTGGCAGAAAGCATGAGAATGCTCTTGTCGGTCGGCCCGACCCACTCGGTCAGGAGCTTCCAGGAGGCGTCCGAGGCGCTGCCGACGTCGCTGGCAATGTCCAGGCGGGCGAGGGCCGTGAGGGCGGCGATGAGGGCCTCCTTCTTGGTCTTCATGTCTTGCTTGAGCTTGTCGTCCTCGCCTTCGTGAGACTTTTTGGCAACATAGATGGCGAGCTGGTCCCGGTCGATGGACGCGACGATGGCTTCAGCGGCGGCCCGCTGCCTCGGCACGTCCTCGGCCTTCTCGGCACGCTTAACCTCCTCCTGAAGAACAGGAAGGTGCCCGGGGTACTCGGCGATGAGCGCATCTTTGAGCGACGCGTACTCGGCATCATCCGTGAGCTTGGTGAGGACGGAGACCTTGGCGTCACGGAGGCGGTCGGCAAGCGTCGGCTCGTCCTTCGACTTGCCGTCCTTCGCGTCCGGCTTTGCGTCGTCCGACGTCGACTCTTTCTTTGGAGGACCACACGTGAGGGCGACGCGGACGCCTCCGGGGGCCTGCTTGCCGGTGCTCGTGGAGGCAACGTGGAGCGACCCGGTCAGCACGGCGCCGGGCTTGGCGTCCTTCGGCAGCTCGTCCGTCACTCGCCCGATGAAGATGGCCGCCTTCTCGCCGGGAGCCAGGGCCAGCTTCTTCAGCTCGTTCTTGCCGAGCAGCGCGTCCGAGTAGCTGCCGTACACGGGAAGCGAGATCCCCGAGTCGAGCTTCCGTTCGACCTGGAGCAGCTGCTGCTCGAAGGTCTTGAGGAAGACAGGATCCTCGTGGCGAAGGCAACACACCACGCTGTAGTCGCCCTTCTTGACCTTGAGCTTCTCGCAGTAGACGTCGCCCGTGCCGATGACCTTCCCACTCGAGTCGCTGACGACCGTGAGCTGTCCCGAAAGCTCGCCGTCGTATACGTAGTTGTTGATCGATGACATCCTGCAGGTGATGCTCGACGCCTCGGAGACCGACACGCCCTCGTAGGTGAGGACAAGGTCGTGGATCAGACGGTTGCCGGGCAGCTGGTTGCGAGGATCCGACGAGACCTTCATCTCCGACTTGGTGGGTCTCACGAAGGACGAGATGGCTCCAAGCTTGCACGAGGGCTTGAGCTGCTCGCTGCGGATCGGCGCGTGGACGACCGCCTTGACCGGCAGCGACGATTCGTTGAATGCAAAGGAGTGGCCTTTGCCTGGAGCCACGGTGCATCCGTGGAAGGTGAGGTCAACGTTCAGCTTGTTGGTGCCGAACGAGCTCCAGAACTGGGCGATGGTCAGCTCCATGGTGGTCCCGCCCGCCACCGCAAACGCCGCATGGTGCTCGTCGCCGTCCGAGAGACTGGCGTAGCTGCGATACTCGGTGTCAGAGTACCGCGTGTGTGGTTGGAGGCAGGTCGCACGGATCATGGCCCCCATTGTCGTCGCGACATCGCTCGGGCGGATGGTCAGCTCCGCCCACGTGGCCGAGTTCGGCACCGTGACGTACTCGCGGTCCTCCGCGCCAGGCACGAACGACTTTTCGTATGACAGCGTCGTGGAGCCGCCCATCGACTCGTCGAGACGACCGGGTCCCTCTCCCAACACGCGGGGCTTGACGACGGTGACGGGCACGGAGAACAGCGCGCCGGCCGTCGGCGTCGAGGAGCAGTAGGCCAAAACCTCGGCGTGGTGGAGCCCATAGTCGAGCTGCTCGCAATTTACCTCGATCTCGAACTGGCGTCCGTTGTGGTGCAGCATGAGATTTGACGGCGCCACGAGCCAAGAAGCCGTCGACGTGATCCTTGGCGAACGAGCGAGCGCGCAGCGCGAGTGAGAGAGTCGGGGCGATCGAGGGATCGGCAAGCGGGCGCGCGTTGGGCGAGTCCAACCACCCACCTCAGCTTGAGATCGACGGCGAGCTTAGACTCGCGCACGTCGGCGTCCTCGTGCACCTCGGGCTTGACGAACACGGCAAAAGTCCTGTTCCTGCTCGAGTCGGCCGCATCACGCAAGTACACCCCGCGACCGCTGAAGTGCCCGTTGGAGGCGCGCACCACGGTCGAGAACCGGAGATCGGGCAACGTCTGCACGAGCTTGGTGGTCGAGTTCTCACGCACGTAGTCCCACGCGGCTGCCACCTGCAACATCCCGGCGCCGTACGTCAGCGCCGCCACATCGCCATCCGCTGTCTTCATCGCCGAGTTCTCCGCCGCGCGCCGCACCAGACTCGGCGTGACGCGCATGCCATTCGCCTTCATCGCCGATATCAACAGCGCGAGCCCCCCGCAGGCGTTCGGAGAGCTCATACTCGTTCCGTTCATCAGCTGCTTCAACTGCGTGCTCGACTGCGGCACGGAGGTCACCGCCCCGCCGGGCGCACTGATGCACACGCCGCGTTCGCCGTCGGCGGTCGGGCCGCGTGACGACCACGTATACTGCGCGCCGTCCCCTTGGATCGGCTGCCTGACAGAGTGGCCAGTCTTGGCGAATGACGGCGCCACAAACGCCCCCACGGAGATAATCGAGTCCGACGTTCCACCGGGCGCCCCGACCGTACTCAACGCCGGCCCGGCATTCCCAGCCGACGCGACGAAGACGACATTATGCTTGTACACGAGCTCCTCGGCCAGACGCACGAACCGCCCTCTGTTGGGCGCCGACGCAGCCTCTCCGTAACTCATGTTAACCAGGTCACATTTGTTCTTGATGATGGCGATGACCGCACGGGTCAACCCGGTCATCGTCTCCATGCTGCCCAGCCGCGTATCCCCGATCTTCAGCGACACAATCTTGGCACCCGGCGCCGTCCCGTTCATCCCATCCTCGCCCGGAAAGTGCCCGGCAGCGATCCCCGCCACGTGCGTCCCGTGCGCACCTGCATCCACCACGATCGACAACGTCTTGCCCTCGTCATAGATGTTCACCGCAAAGTTGCACGCGTCAAACGGCGTGAATGTTCCATACTGCAGGCAGTCTGCATAGTTCGTCAACGGCGAGAACGTCTCCAAAGACCCCCGCACCGCCTCGCCCTCCTCGCCCTCCTCGCCCTCGACATGATAAAACCGATACAGCTGCCTGGTATCCACCGCCGCCATCCACCGCTCCCCATCGTGCCACACCACACACTCCACACTCGGCCCCGCGTCATCAAAATCCTTCAACAGCCCATTCAAAAGGTCCCTCCTCGCGACCAGCTCCTCCCTCCACTTCCTCTGCTCCTCCGCCTTTGCCTCTGTCGCCTCTGTCGCCTCTGTCCCCTGCCCCCCGCCCTCCTCCCCCGCTGCACGCTCCACGGCTGCCTCCGCGACGAGCTGCTGATGCAACACCGCCAGCTTCTTCCTCCGCTCCTCCTTCATCCTCGCCACCAATCCCGCCGGATACAACTCAAACACCCGACGAGTGCCCACCCGCCACTTCCCGCTCGGGTTCTTCCACCCCTTGCCCACCCTCAGCATATCCCCGTACACCCCCTTCACGCACCCGTCCTCCAGCCCCTCCCGCTCCGTCGACATGTCGATGTCCCCAGACCCCTGGGGGGATATCAAACGAGCAAACCGAGCATGAGCGTATGAGCGTATGAGCGAGCGACGAGCGACGAGCGAGCGACGAGCCTGGGCGTGCGAGCGCCCGGCGGTCGGAGCTCAATACCTACCGTACAGTCGACGACATCGATGATCTTCTTCGAGCCGTCGGTCGTTACCTGGAGACCGGACGCACCCGGGTCGACGCCTGTGTCGAGGATGGCGATGACGGTACCACGCCCGTCATACGACGGGTTGGCCTCGACGAAGGACAGGGCCTGGATCTCAGTCTTTGGCACCGCGGCGCTCCAGTTATCCTCAGGAAACGAGGAAGCGGACATGGCTTTGGGTCCGGCTCGAGGGTTTGAATTCGCTTGCGGGCGGGAATACCTGGCTGGTGAAGAAGAAGGTGATGACGACGATAATGACAAGTAGTTCCCACGGCGGATAGTGGCGCCAAACGGAGGCATTCTTGTTTTTGTTTTGAGGTTTTCGAACGCTCACTCGCCACCATGGGTCTGCTGCTGCTGCTCCACGACCAGCAGCGACCGGCCGGATCCGTACACGACATTGTGGAGCAGCGGACATCACGGCGGCACGCCATCGTTACATCCCGGCGGCGAGAGAGCGCGAGCGCGCAGCGCTCGTTCGCGATCCGCAACCCAACCTCGACGACGAACCTCGACGACCGCGCCCCCCTCCTCTCCCGCTTCACGAGCTGGCTGGGTGCTTACGAGTACGCCGGGGACTGGAACCTGTCTCCGGAATGGTGGGGGACGCAGGGCAACGGGTGGGGGCGGACCGAAGGCGAGACGGTCTTCTCGTCGGCGTCGGCGCTCTCGGGAGCGGTCACCGTGACGGCGCATCCTGCCTCGGTGCTCGGCGACGAGCGAGAGGCTTCGTGGCGGGTGCTCCGGTTCAATGACGCGACGAGGCAGAGCGTGGTCCGGTGGGTGTTGACAATCGATGGATTGACCGATGGATTGGCTGGCGAGCAGACGTGCACTCACTCGCGCCCCGAGGCGCTCGCTCACTCGGCTCGCCAGGATCGCGGACGGAAGGGTGGATACGACGACATTGGCGACCGAGTATTTGAAGACGGTCGTTGCCGTGATCGGGGCCGTCGTCTTTGGAGAGGAGGCCGAGGGAGCCGAGGGAGCCGAAGAGGCCGAAGAGGCCGAAGAGGCCGAAGAGTTTGCCGCCTACCCGGCGTTGTGCATCGGCGTCGGCGGGGGCTCGATCGTGATGTTCCTCGAATCGTACTTTCCTGAGCTCGATATCGACGCTGTGGAGGTCGATCCGGTGGTGGTCGCGGCGGCATCGGCGATGGGCGTCGCCCCGCCGGATGCCATCCGGAAGCCGATCGTCGTGCAGGATGCCGCCACGTACGTCGGGTCCGCGGCGTCCAAGGGAAACTATGAGCTGGTGTATATTGATGCGTTTGACGGGGATGACTGCGTGCCCGAGGCGTTGTGTGGAGAGGACTTTGCTCGGAAGGTGGCGGACGACCTGTCGGCGACCGGGACGCTCGTGATGAATCTGCACGAGGACGATGGGAACTGGCGAGAGACGGCCAGGGTGTTCGCCGACGCTGTTGTTGGCCAGCGAGGTGAGGGCAAGCGCGGTGAGAGGGGCGTGGCGTTTACCTGTACGTGCAAGCGGCAGGGCAACGTCGTGCTCGCGGCGTCGCGCCGGGCAGTCGGACTGCCCGAAGCCGAACTTTTGCGGTTGAGAGCGTCTTATTCATATTTCTCGCGCGGTCTGCCCTTCCGGATCGGCGATCGGGTCGTCGAAGGTCTGTCTGACGTGCTGTAACAGGACCAGCGCGGGCGGAACCAGGAGCAACGCGAGGCGCGTCTTTCGAAATTTCGATCGCGAACGACCATTTGGACATGGATCCCGGTCAAAACGATCTCCTCGAGGCCATGCGGCGTTCCTTGCGCGCAACCGTCCAGGATATGATGTCGCGACATGACTACCGCGGTGCCATCTTCATGTCGTCGAAACTCGCGACACTCTCGAACTACGCCCCGAAGGACGTGTTCCTCTTGGCCAACGCGTTCTACCTCGACTCGCAGTTTGCGCGCTGCTTCGAGCTCCTCGACTCGCGGGGTCTCGCCGCGGTGGACGTACGCTTCAGGCTGCTGGGCGCTCAGTGTCTCATGGCGCAGTCGCTGTACGAAGAGACGGTGGCCTTGCTGGACGACGCGTCGGCGGGGGGCGTTGCGGGGCTGCCATACGAGACCGGGAACGCGAAGATGGCGTCGGCGATATGCGGGGTGCTTGGAAAAGCGTATGAGATGTTGGAGAATTTCGAGCGGAGTAGTCTGTGGTGGCGGGAGGCTGTGGCGCAGGATCCGACAAACTGTGAGGCGTTTGGGAGTATGATGCTGGGCGGGCGGTTGAGCGAGGAGGAGGAGGTGAGGTTTTTGGACGAGGTTCTGGGTAGGTTGGATGCGTTGGGTGAGCTGGTGGGGTGGCTGAAGGGGGTGTATACGAGCATGTTGAGCGGACGGAGTGACGTGAGTGTGGGGCGGGTACGGGGTGCGTTGCGGGAGCTGGAGGGCGGGGAAAGTGCGAGGGGGCGCGTTGTTGCCGTCGATGGTGCTGCGAGGCAGGCGGGATCGAGCAAGATGGAGACGAGGAGCACTCGGCGGCGGCAGTCGCAGGAGCAGTTGCCGACGGCGGGAGGGGAGCGCGATGGGGCGACGACGAGAACGACGACGGGAACGACGACGGGAACGACAACGACGGAGGCGTTTGCGGCGCTGTCCCAGGACAGCGACGTGGTGTGCTCGCGGGCGATGCTCCTCTCCCGGGAGGGCCGGCACCACGAGGCCTACGCGTTGGCCAAGTCGGTGCTGGACAGGGACCTGTTCAATATGCGGCTGCTTCCGGTGTATCTGTCGATCGCTGTCAAGCTCAGGAAGAAGAACGACGTGTTCATCCTGGGCCACACGCTGATGGAAAAGCGGCCGGAAGACGCGGAGAGCTGGTACGCTGCGGGGTGCTACTACTTCATCACGGAGCAGTACGCGTCTGCGCGCAACTTTTTCGGCAAGGCCACGTCCTTGAACAAGATGTTTGCGCCGGCGTGGGTCGCCTTTGCGCACGCGTTCGCCATGCAAAGCGAGACGGACCAGGCCATGGCGGCGTATCGCACCGCCGCCCGGCTCTTCCCGGGACTCCCGCAGCCCGTGCTCGGCATGGCGCTGGAGTACGCCCGAATGAATAACTTAGGATTGGCTCAGAAAATGTGCTCCATGGCGTACGCGAAGAACCCGCACGACGCGGCGCTGCTCCTCGAGTCTGGCGTGATTGCCTACCGGAACGCCAAGTACGAAGAGGCCCTGCAGCTCCTGAAGAAGGCTGTGGACGCCTTCCACGAGGCCGATGAGGACCGGGAAGTTGCGCTGGTGAATCTCGGCCACTGCTACCGGAAGCTCGGCATGTTTGGCCAGTCGATCGAGATCCTCACCCGGGCGCTCGCCCTCGACGCCTACCAGCCTGGCACCTACAGCGCCCTCGCGTACGCGTATCACCTCGCCGGGGACCCCATCAATGCGGTCGACGCGTATCACAAAGCTCTGTCGCTCCACCCCGAGGATCCGTTCGCGACGAGCATGCTCGAGATCGCGCTCCGTGAGTCGGAGCCACTGACACTCGACCGCCTCGTCGTCGCCGGCGACAGTACGACTTCCGGGATGATGATGGATGACGACTGATGAATACGGTTGTATATATATAACGGGGTACACATCACATCACATCATCATCGTTCTCTGGGCAACGCGTCATACACCTTGACAAAGTCGACGGCGTTCAACGCCAAGGCCGCCACCAGCGGCGCCGCGAGATCTCCCGTCTCGAGCCACAACATCCCGAGGTAGAAAATCTCGAACGACGACAGGGCGCCGGCGAACCGCGCGCTCACTTGCCGTCTCGCCAACCACATCAGCGACACGCTTTTGAACGCCTCTTCGCTCGACTTGTTGTTCTCCCCCGGCCCTGCCATGACTTTATAGTAGCGATCCGCATTCTCCAAAGCGTCCTTGATCACATCGTACTCCTCCGGCGACGGCCCCTGGTCGATGAGCTTCGAGACGCCGCTCAGCAGCGCCACGATCGACAGGGCGACCAGCGGCGGGAGCGTCTCCGGGACCGAGTTGGCGAGCGCCTCGGAGCCGGCCCGATACCCTTCCAGCATAGATGCGATGCCCCCAACGAAAGCCGGATAGACGATGAACACGGTCGGCACGACCTCGCACGCCAGGATGATGCCGCATTGCACCGGCGAGAGCCCCGTCAGGATGGGCGTGAAGTCGTTGATCTGCGTCCGTTGGAGCTCTTTCAGGAAGGGCAGCTGCGCGTCCGCGTCTTCCGTCCAAAGCGCGTTCTTGAAGACGGCGAGGGGGACGCTCACCAGCGCCCCGGTCAACGCGGCGACGACCGTCGACAGCCCCAACCGCATACCACCAAACGGGTCGAGGTCCAGGAACAGACAGCACGTCACGGACGCGACGACGACCAGCCCGCCCGCCAAGGCCGCCAGCCCGACCTTCTTCTCGACGGTCTGTTCGCTCAGCATCTGGTCCAGCAGTTCATCTTCCCCGTCGCCCAGGCCCGAGAGGAGCCGGTCCAACCGCTGGCCTGCCTGGAAGAAGGGGTCAGTCGTCGGCGCCGGCTTCCCGTACGGCACCTGCGCGTCATCTGCGTTCAGAGCGCGCGGTGGCACGACGAAACGAGTCCGAGGCCTGCGGCGGAAACCGAGCGGTCTCTTCACGCTCCATGCGGCTGTTGTTTCCGTCGTCGTCCGCCGCTGCGTCGCCGGCCTCCCTCTCGCTCCTACTGCTACTGCTACTGCTACTTCTACTGCTACTATCCGAGTGCTCATGCGTGCACTGCACCGTGTAAATCAACTCGTGTGGTCTCTTTTCGCTTTGTGGCGGACGTACAAGCTTTTCCTCCTAGGAGCCTCCTCCTCATAGATACGGCATTTGCGCCACCGATGGACTCGACAGGGTCTCTTCGCTCACTGAATGAGGCGCGGGCGGCCCTGAACTCCGCAGTGTGCGTCACGTCACGTCACCCTAACTCAATTCGCTGCGTCCGGACGCAGCGTGAGGATCCTCACAGCACCACTTCACTCGCCCGCTTCGTCCGGCAGGTCTCGCGGCCGCCCGAGAACTGTCCTCGGTCTGCGGTTATCGCCCGCTGCCGACAGGGGTGACCTCCCGCAGCCGCTCGCGCGGCACTCGGTGGAGAACTGGGAGCTCGTCACGTCCGACGCGGAGCACTCGAGCCAGGGCTTCCTGCCGTTCAGAGTCGTCAAACCGTCGCCAGACAGCGACGAGAGAGAAAGGAGGCCGTGCGTCATTATGCTGCATCCGACCGGCGCAGACAGGGACTATCATGTCGAGTGGGAGGCAAGCCTGGTCGCGCGGGGGTACATGACATGTGCTCTTGACCTCCGCCATCATGGCGGTCGCGTCGACGGGGGCATGACGTACCAGCAGGCGATCGCGCGGAGCTACACTGACCACGAGACGTTCAAGGAGCGACCGTTCCTTCTCGACAATGTCTGGGACCTTCAACACCTGCTCGACGTCCTCTCTGAACGGCCAGACGTCGACGAACGGAGAATCGGCATCACCGGGCTGTCTCTGGGCGGGATGGTGTCGTGGTTTCTCGCGGTGATCGACGAGCGCGTGTTTGCTCCCGTTCCCCTATGCGGCGTGCAATCCTTCTCGTACGCTCTGCTCAATAATAAGTGGCACGGTCGCGTCATGTCGATCCCGGACGTATTCCGAGCGGCCGCCCCGGGCGGCAAGCTGTCCGAGCTGTCCTCTGAGACCGTGGCGCGCGTCTGGGAACGCATCCTGCCCGGGCTCCTGTCGACGTACGACGCGACGTATTCGCTCGGATGCATCGCGCCGCGTCCGCTGTGTGTCGTGACGGGAGGCCGCGACGCCAAGAACCCGGTGGAGGGCGTGCGAGAGGCCATCGCGGCGGCGCAAGAGGTGTACGCAGCGCAAGGCGTCGGCGACCGGATTGAACTGTTTGCGCCGGGAGATGCCGACCACGAGCTGACGCCTGCCATGCGCGAGGTGATCGACGAGTGGCTAGACCGCTGGTTGTTGGTGCCTTGATGATCATAGGTTGCAACTGTGAGTGATCACTCGTCATCAGCGTCTTCAGCGTCGTCGGCGTCGTCATCCTCCTCGTCGTCGTCATCCTCGTCGTCGTCGTCATCCTCGTCGTCGTCATCCTCGTCGTCACCGAATTGGTCCGCGAACTGCATCAACATGCCCAAGATGTGGTCTTCGCCGAGGCTGAGCGCGAGGCCCCCAAAATCTCGAATCCGCTCGCGTTCGGGATCAGTCTTCCAGAACTCGGCCAACGAGGCCTCGTCGGTGATGACGCGCTCCGAGGTCCCTGCGCCCGACCGCGAGACCATTGGCGACCATATTTTGATCGAGTGGTCGATGCCGCTCGTCGCCAGGAGTGGCAGTCGGAGGTGCGGCCGAACGCAGTTGGCGATCATGGAGTCGCTCTCGAGGGCGCAGACGAGTTCGCCGTCCTCGCTATACACACAAACGGCACCCGAGTCGGACGCCGCCAGGACAAACGCATCGCCGAACGCATCACCGCCAAACGTCGCCTCCTTGATGTCCGTATTTTCGTTCGAATGATAGCAGTAGAGCTGTTTGAACGAATCGGAGGGATACCCGAGCAGCGTCACGGGCGTGTTGATTGCGTTGACCGCGCTGCTCGCGATGTTCCCACCCGCCGCCCGGACCCTGCGGAAATACTCGATCCACGCCTCGATAATCCCCGCCTCGACGAGACTGAGCTTCAAGCCAAAAACCGCCTTGCATCCCTCGCCGGTCCAGTACCCCCGATTAAACTTCCCCGGCCACCGCTCCTGCTCCTCGACGAGCTTTCGGATCAGCTCGACGAACGTTTGCTCGTACCGCGCGGCGATCGTTCGCTCCTTTCGCCTCGAGTCACAGTGACGGTTCACCCAGAACGTTGTGCTGAGACGCGTGACCGCCCTGGCATACCCACTGATCTCCAGCTCCGACATCCACTCGCCCTCTGGCGGGTCCGGGTCGTCGTACGACAACAGCGGCCAGCGGTGATCCCGATCCGGGTGGGCGACCTAGCGGGCGAGCGAAGCGCGTAGTGAGAGTCCGGGCGTGATAGCGCAGGTCAGTCGGAGCTCCATACCCACCATCGACAGAATAAAGGCCCCGGCCACCTCGAAACTCATAGACACGAGCGGATGCGCCACCGAGTAGAGGAGATCACACGCTTTGGTCACGCTCGTCCGCACCATGAGCTCGCCCCACAACAGCAGCAGAAACTCCTTCTCCATGTCCGGTCGCCCCGGGTCATCGGTCAGCCACCCCCCGTACTCGCTGGCGATCCCCCGGAACAGCTCGTCCACGTCAACATCCCCCACAATGTCCTCCCACGACAGCCGCCCGAGAGTCTGCTTCAGCGACCGCAAAGAGTCGGAGGCGTTCGAGGCGTTCGAGACCGACGTCGACACGGGCGTCGTCCGCACCCTCGACAGGTCGGACATCGACCGCTCCACGTCGAACGGGACCGTTTCCTTGTACCGCGCCCAGTACGAATCGACCTGCTCCGGGTCAACATCGTATACCGACCCCCCGCTCCGCCTCGCCTCCACCACGCAGTCCTCGCCCGCTTCGCCCGCTTCGACCGCTTCCCCTGCACTCCAGGACCACGTAACGCAGGGTCCGGAAGAGTAACTGGCCACCAGCAAATCCCCCCGCTCCCCCCACGACACGTAGCTCGGCCGGATATCGACTTCAACCTCGGTCGGCATCGCCCGCTGCAGCATCAGCTCTCTCACCGGGTACACCAACACACCCACCGGCCCCGCATGCCTCGTCGTAAACCCCGTCCGCAGACTCACCCGCGGCGTCTCCTCCAGCGCCCCCAACGACACCATCCGCCGATCAAACACGTGCACGTGCGGCGACTGGCTCGCCACGGCCATCAACTCTGGCCTCACCGGATTGACTCGGATCGAGTTCACCCCTTGATACTTGACATACCTCGCAATGTACGACTCCCGAAACGGCGTCGACGCCGGCGTCAAGCCTTGCCCGGAGGAGCGCCGCAACGCCGGCGAATACCGCAGGTTCGGCGAGTGCAACAACACGTTCCGACTGCCGCTCGCATTCTGATCCCCATTCCGCATCCGAATGTCGAACTGCCGCACCGTCCCGTCTTCACTGCAGCTCCAGAACACGCTCGGCTCATGCCGAGAAACCTCGACATCCTTCACCCGATCCGTGTGACAGGCAAACGTCTGCGTATGCGAAGCGACCAGAAGCGGCCCATCTCGGCGCGTGCCCGCCTCGACATAATGCACACTCCCGCGCTCCAACCGATGCAACTGCACCGTCCCGTCCATCGAACCCGTCACCACCAACTCCCCATTCGACCGCGGCAGGAATCCAACCCCAAAAATATTTTGAGAATGCAACGTGTCCACCTGGAACGGCACCTGGCCAAGGAACGAGTGCGAGGGTGAGCGAGCGAGCGCGAGCGAGCGCGAGCGAACGACGAAACGTACCCCGGCCCGCCCGCCCACCTCCCGGAACGGCCACACCAAGACCTTGAGGTCGTCGCTCACCGACGCCAGCAGCGTGGAGCACCCGGGCACGTCGTCGCCGTCGTGACTCCACGCGAGCCTATT
>Ga0181573_10002794_pt1 | contig 15938 bp, 16 predicted proteins | sample 101ome_25_FD_148643 | JGI IMG/M metagenome (GOLD analysis project Ga0181573, IMG submission 148643) | Coastal salt marsh microbial communities from the Groves Creek Marsh, Skidaway Island, Georgia - 101409BT metaG (spades assembly) | ecosystem: Environmental > Aquatic > Marine > Intertidal zone... | reverse complement strand
GTCGAACCGGTCCATGCCACGACAAAAACGCGTCAGGCAGTCGTCGATCGCCTGTCGGTTCAGTAGCTGATCAATTTGTTCGTCGCGACTCATCATGGTGTCGGCTCCTGTCCAATGGGTTGCCATAGTGGCGCCCCGCGGCTATCGCGTGCCGAGGCGACACGATTGCCATCGATATCGGTGAGGCCGTACTCGTCGCCAAGCTCTGCGGTAATAAACGTCCCGCCGCTGCGTGCCATGATGTCGGGGTCGGTGGCCATTGCCGCAATCACCCGACCTGGGTGTTCGACGGAACTCCCGGTCTGGTTCGTGATGCTTGAGGTCATTTTGTCGGCGACGTTGGCGAGGTTGTGTCGGGCGCGCTCGGTCAGTGTGAGACCTTGCCAGAGCGAGATCGAGGCCACGTTGTAGGGTTGCAGTTCAATCGCCATGTCACGTGCCATGCGATCCACCGCGGTCTTCGCAGTCCCGAAAATGGTGCCATACGTGTAGGTGCGCCCGGCATAGCCACTGAGCGCGACAATCAGACCAGAGCCCTGCGGTGCCATGAGACGCGCCGCATGCCACGCCGCGACGTAGTTCGAGGTCACGCCGCAGTGCCACATTTGCAGGTCCTCAAGGGGCTTTTCGAAAAACGGATCGGGTTCGAGCAAGTGGTCGGTGAGTTGGAAGGCGTTGTTCACCAAAATATCGAGTCGCCCCTGTTCCGCTTTGATACGCTCAAACAGTGCGCCAACGGCGTCGTTATCGGCGTGATCGACCACCGCAGCATGGCCCGAGCCGCCGCTCTCGCGGCCGCGCTCATTGCACTCCTCAGCAGTGGCAAACACCGTGCCGCCGAGAAAATTATCCTCCTGTGCTTTGGAGCGTCCGGTGATGTACACGGTGGCGCCTTGCTCGGCCAGAACCAGCGCAATGCCGCGACCGATGCCTCGACTGGCGCCAGTGACCAGGGCGACTTGTTGATGTAATGGACCCATGGCGGTGTCTCCTGATTTTTTGGCTAATACCTCAGCGCATTAGACCCAAGCGCTGCGTGTTTTTCTCAGGGCTTGCGAGTTTGCCTCGCGCTCTGCGCTGTTTTTATTGGAGCTCAGGGCTGTTTTCCTCGAGCTCAGGGCTGTTGTTTTAAAGCTCAGTGCCGTCGCCTCGCGCTCAGATTTTTGGTCTCGACGATGGCTGACTGCAAGACCACAGCAGCGAGTGCCCCCTCGTTGATCGACTCGCTGCGGACAAGTTGAGTCTGCGCGAGTGCGCGTTCGAATTCAACACTGCTGTTGAATGGGTTCGGCGTCCGCAAGGCTGTCGATGATGTCAGGTGATCCCTTAAGAAGCCGAGAAAAGAAGCCGAGAAAATAATCATTCCAATGACTGCATTGACCGCCAATGAATGACTTTGCAGGGTATACTGGTCCCCGACATCAGGAGGTGTGGTTTGCGCAGTTTTGTAAAGCGATTGGGGCATTGGATGAGTGCCATCGGCGCCTCGCTCTGGTTGCCGGTTGTTGTCGCGCAGCCCGATGCCTCGACCATTGACCTCCAGCTCTGTGAGCTGCGTGTACCGGGCACCGTCCTCACCGCGTCGGCGCGCTGTGGAACGCTCGAGGTGCCTGAAAACCCTGCAGAGCCCGACGGACGTCAGATTGCGCTGCACATCGCAGTGGCGCAGGCGACCGGTTCCGATATCGCGCCGGATCCCGTGTTTTTCTTTGCTGGCGGGCCGGGTCAGGCTGCGGGCGACACCTGGCCGATGATCAGCTCGACCTTTAACCAACTCCGCAAGTCACGCGATATCGTGCTGATCGATCAGCGGGGTACGGGCCGGTCCAACGCGCTTCGGTGCGAGGCGGTAGAGGCGTCCTTCGAGGATGAGGTGCCGCTTTCTTTGATCCGCAGTCATGCTGAAGCCTGTCTGCAGGGATTGTCCGGCGATCCACGTTTCTACACCTCGACCATCGCCATGACGGATATTGATCGGGCGCGCGCGGCACTCGGATACGATCAGATCAATGTTGTTGGTGGCTCCTATGGTAGCCGCACAGCACAGCTTTACACGCGCATGTACCCCGAGCGTGTGCGGACCATGACCATCGATAGTGTTGTGCCCATGGATCTTCCGCTGGGGACAGAGCACGCCGGGAACCTTGACCAAAGCATTCGCGCTGTTTTCGCCGCTTGTCATGCCGATACGCGCTGCGAGGCCCTTTTTGGTGCCGAGTTAGATCAGCTCTGGAATGCTATCGAAGCGTTGCGACAGGTGGACGGTCGTTTGGCGATTGCCGATCCGGTGACTGGCGAGACTGTAGACACACCGCTTTCGGCCGATCTGGTGGTATTGGCACTGCGGATGCTGAGCTACAGCAGCGATACGCAGGCCTTGTTACCGATGTTGGTGAGCGAGGCCATCCGTGACAACGATTTTTCTCGCCTGACTCAGCAGGCGATGATGGTCGCCGCTGAACTCGGCGAGATGATCTCCAGTGGCATGGAGCTCTCGGTGATGTGTGCTGAAGATTATCCACGCTTTGCCGACTATGAGCCGGTCGTAAGTGCACGCGATACGCTGATGGGTGACGCATTTATGGAGCGCGTCATTGCCGCCTGCGAGGTGTGGCCCAAAGGCGAGGCACCCGCGGACTTCGGTGAGCCTTTAACGCGAGATACGCCCACTTTGCTCTTATCCGGGGCGCGTGACCCGGTCACGCCGCCACGCTATGCCGACGCGGTTGCCTTGGGTCTGATGAATTCACGCCACCTGATTGCCAATGGGCAGGGTCACTCCGTCATGGGCATTCCCTGTCTGCGCGAGGCGATGACCGATTTTATTGTCGCAGGAACGGTCTCTGCGATTGATGACAGTTGTCTCGAGACCATTCAGGCGGCACCCTTCTTCGAGACGCTCACGGGGCCCGCGCCATGATTGTTGCTAAAAATCTCAAGAAATTTTTTGGCGCAGTTGAGGCCGTGCGCGATGTGACATTCGACGCCCGCGACGGTGAAATTACCGGTCTACTCGGGCCCAATGGGGCGGGCAAAACCACCACCTTGCGGATGCTGTATTCAGTGCTTCCAGCGGATGGTGGTCGTATTTTGATCGATGATATCGACCCCGTTGTCGCACTCCAGGCGGCGCGCCGGCGGATCGGTGTGGTGCCTGACGGACGCGGACTGTATCCACGGTTGACCGCGCGGGAAAATATCGATTTCTTCGGGCAGCTCCATGGTCTGAGTCGCACTGTGCGTCGCGACAGAATTGGGATTTTAAGTAAGACACTCGACATGGGTGAGATTCTCGATCGCCGTGTCGATGGATTTTCGCAGGGGCAACGCGTCAAAGTCGCCATCGCCCGCGCCATGATCCATGACCCGCAAACGGTGATCTTAGATGAGCCCAGTAATGGCCTTGACGTGATGAGCACGCGTGCTCTGCGCGGTTACTTACAGCATCTGAAGGCTGAGGGCCGCTGCGTAGTGTTATCGACACATATCATGCAAGAGGTTGCGGCGCTGTGCGATCAGGTGGTGGTGATTGCCGGTGGTGAAGTCGCAGCGCAAGGCTCGCCCCAAGGCCTCATTGCGCAGTCGGGTCAGGCTACGCTCGAGGATGCATTTGTGTCGTTGATTGGTAGTGACGAGGGGTTGGCGGCATGAATGCGCTACAAGCGATCAGTGCCGTACTGCGCAAGGAACTCGTCGAGAGTGTTCGCGATCGCAAGGCGACCCTGAATACGCTCTTGTTGGGGCCTATTTTAATTCCAATACTGTTGTTGGGGTTGGTCTGGTTTACCGCCTCATCGCAGATGGAAAAGGTCGAGGCGACCCTCGAAGTGAGTGTGGTCGGCGCGGAGCTTGCGCCCAATTTGATTCAGTTCCTTCGCCAACAAGAGGTGGAGATTTTACCGCCGCCCGATGACCCCGAGGAGGCCGTGCGTTCACAAACACTGCCTTTGGTACTGCGAATCCCTGAGGAATTTTCTGCGCAATGGGCTGCCGGCACACCGGCGGAAATTGAGCTCTTAAATGATTCCTCTCGTCGCGAGAGCTCGATACCAGTGCAACGGTTGGAGGGATTGCTACATCAGTACAGCCGAAAAATAGGCACCCTGCGCTTACAGTTGCGCGGTGTCTCGCCGACTGCCACCGTGCCGATTCTGGTCAGTGATGTCGATCTCTCAACGCCGAAAAGTCGTGGTGTTTTACTTTTTGTTTTTTTGCCCTACGCGCTCATGATTACCGCGTTTACCGGCGGTCTGCATCACGCTATCGACTCGACCGCTGGCGAGAAGGAGCGTTGCTCCCTCGAACCGCTGGTGATTAACCCGATACCCCGGTGGCAGATTTTGCTCGGTAAGATGTTGGCAACCGCTTGTTTCGGTTTGCTGTCGTTATTGTTGACGCTTGTGACCTTCTCAGTGGTACTGCCACAGATACCCGCCGGAGCGCTTGGCGCCGACCTGACTTTTGGCGTTGCGCAGTGGTTTCGAGTCCTCGTAGTGGTGGGCCCCGTCGCGATCCTCGCGTCGTCGATGTTGATCTTACTGGCCTCTTGGGCCAAGACGTATCGTGAAGCGCAGTCCTATGTCAGCTTGGTCATTTTGATACCGATGATTCCGAGTATGATGCTGATGAGTAATCCGATAAAAGCTGAGACTTGGCATATGGCCATTCCTATGTTCTCTCACAATCTACTGGTTGCAGAGGTCGCGCGGGGCGAACCGCTGAGTGGCTTATGGTGGCTGATCGCTACGATGAGTACTGGGGTGTTGGCGGCGCTGTTTGCTCTTGTTGCTATCTGGGCATTCTCGCGACCGAAAATGATTTTTGCCGACACTGAATAACGCGGGGATCCCATCACATGGCACAACAAACGCAGTACAACGTTTTTGGTGAGGCGATCGATCCCTGCTGTTTCGATCCGGTGACGGGTTTCTATCGCGACGGCCATTGCCATACCGGACCGCAGGATCTTGGCACGCACACGGTGTGCGCCAAGATGACGGACGAATTTTTACGCTTCTCAAAGGCTGCTGGTAACGACCTCAGCACGCCGAGACCCGAGTTTGGCTTCCCGGGGCTGAAGGCGGGTGATCGCTGGTGCTTGTGCGCGCTACGTTGGCTCGAGGCGTTCGAGGGCGATGCGGCGCCTCGTGTTTACCTACGTGCGACCAATGAAAAAACCTTGGAAATGATTCCCTTGAGCACGCTCAAGCCTTACGCTTTGGACTTGACTTAACTGACCACTGACGAGAACAGCTGCCATGAGCAAACCGACTTCGATTCGCGAATGTATGCGTCGCAACCCCATCACGATTTCCAAAGATGCGCCTTTAGTTCAGGCGGTTGAGCGCTTGGTCGAGTTCAAGCTCACAGGCCTGACCGTGATTGATGAAAATGGCAAGCCCTGCGGCAAGCTCACCGAGCTCGATTGCATCAAGGCTGTGCTCAATGCCATTTATAACGACGGCAATCCCGATGCGACGCCGGTCGCGATGGCGATGGAACACGATTTTGACACCTGTCGCCCGGAGGAGTCGATTGTCGAGGTTGCCCAGCGCATGATCGATACACGTCAGCGTCGCAACGCCGTGGTCGATGATCAGGGTCGGCTCGTCGGCCAGGTCAGCTCGAGCAACATTCTCTGGGCGCTTTTGGAGCACTCGCGCGCCAACGTCTAAAAGAACCGCTCTCGGTCTGCAATGAGCGCAGCTGAGGCTTTCACTGTCGGAGGCTTTGGACGCGTGGATTGAATGCATGCACGACCTAAGCCTGAGCGCAGGTCGTGTGTCAGAATCCTAAAGACTCATGCTTTCGCTTTGAAAAAACCGCCCAACCACAGACCCGCGATCATCGCCGCAACGAAGATGAACGAGGATGTGGCACCGTAAGCTAGGCTCGCAATGGCAGGACCCGGGCAGTAGCCCCACAAACCCCAGCCGATCCCGAATAGTGCGCCGCCGCCAATCAAGCGCCTATCGATCACGGTGCTAACGGGCAGATGAAACATCTCTGCGAGCCACGGCTTTTCACGTCGCAGTACGAAGGGGGTTGCGATCAAGGTGACGGCCAGTGCGCCGCCCATGACAAACATCAAATCGGGCACCCAATCACCGGCGATATCGAGAAAGCCAATCACTTTGGCCGGGTCCGTCATACCCGACAGCGCCAAACCCGCGCCGAAGATCATACCGGTTAGGAGAGCAGGCCAGATTTTCATAGCGCACCTCCCAACATGTGGCGAACCACGAAGACCGTGATCACACCGGTGGCCATAAAAGTGAGGGTCGCGGCGATCGATCGACCCGAGAGTCGACCAATGCCACAGACACCATGACCGCTGGTGCAACCACTGCCAACGCGAGTGCCAACACCGACGAGCAGGCCCGCGCTCACAGCGAGCAGCCAACCACCCTCGTGGGGCAGTGGGTTATCTAAACCGGTGACCTGATGGGCGATGACAGTGCCGAGCACGATACCGACGACAAACAACCAGCGCCAAGCGCGATCAGGGCCGCTCAACGCGCCCCAGGTAATGCCGCTGACCCCGGCGATCCGGCCCATTGCAGCGAGTAAGATAATTGATGCGACACCAAGCATCAGTCCGCCCACGAGGGGCATCGCAAACTGTTCCATAGCATGATCCACGTTGAGATGAAGGTCGCTATGTTAGCGCATCTCTTAAGAGCGGCGATACTCACTCGCGCATTGAGGTGTGGGTAATAGCTTTTCAAGCGGCTGCGGGCGGCCGCGCTCATCCACCATGAAGGCATGCTCGCGAGCGAGCTTGTGTGGATCAACCACGCCGCAACTGTGCGCCATCACCTCGACTTCGTGTTGCAGGTGTTTCGCGTACTCAGCGACCCGGTCCGCCTTGGAGATGGGTTCGAGGCCGCGCTGTAGTTTGCTATCGTGGGTGGTAATACCTGTCGGACAGGTGTTCTGGTTGCACTGTAGCGCCTGAATACAGCCGAGAGAAAACATAAAGCCGCGAGCGCTATTGACGCTGTCGGCGCCCAAACAGAGCGCGGCGGCGACTGCGGCAGGGGTGATCAGTTTGCCCGAGGCAATCACACGAATCCGCTCGCGCAGGCCGTAGTGACAGAGTTGATCGACCAGTTGCGGCAGGCTACTGAATAAGGGCAAGCCCACGTTGTCCATCAGACTCTGCGGCGCTGCGCCGGTACCACCATCGGCGCTGTCGAGGCTAATAAAATCGGGTGCGGCATCGATACCGCGCGCATGAATCGCCAGGCACAGCTCCTCGAGCCATTCCGCACGACCCAAAACAAACTTGATACCCGTGGGCTTTCCGGTTAGGTCCCGCACACGCACAATCATGTCGAGTAGCTCTTCGGTATTCGCAATATCGACGTGCCGATTGGGACTGATCGAGTCCTCGCCGATGGGGATGCCGCGGGCGCTGGCGATCACGTCAGTGACTTTGTTTCCAGGCAGGATGCCGCCTTTGCCTGGCTTGGCACCTTGAGAGAGTTTGATCTCAAACATTTTGATCTGAGGATGACGCGCGATGTCCTGTAGCCGCTCCTCGTTGAGCGAATTATCAGGATGGCGCACCCCGTACTTCGCGGTACCGATTTGAAAAACGAGGTCGCAGCCGCCACTCAAATGAAACGGCGATAACCCACCTTCGCCGGTGTTCAGCCAGATACCGCTTTTCGCCGCGCCAGCAGACAGCGCTTGAATGGCAGGCCCAGATAGTGCGCCATAGCTCATCGCAGAGATATTAAAAAACGCGTGTGTTTGGAAGGGCTCTCGCGCTACCCCTGCGCCATAGGTGATCGGCGTTCGGACTGCCGACTCGCTATCGAGCGGCGGGAACATGCTGTTCAGAAAGAAAATACTGCCGGGTGTATTCAGCGGCTTAGTGGAGCCGAAGGCGATGGTCGCATCGACGTTTTTCGACGCGCGCGCAACCCAGGCGCGTTCGGCGCGGTTAAAGGGCAGTTCCTCGCGATCCATGGCAAAGAAATACTGACGAAAGAACACGCCGAGATGCTCAAAGAGATAACGCAGGCGGCCAATGACGGGGTAATTGCGGCGAATCGCCTGCTGGGTTTGTGTCCGGTCGATGATATAGATCACGGCGACAGCCACCACAGCGATCAAAATGAGCATTCCTAATGCCAGACCGCTGATATCAAGGACTTTGGTGATGAGGCGTTCTAATGGATCCACGGGCACTCGCTCTATCGCAGTGTGAGTGATCAGTATATCGTTGCCGGTCGTGAGGGAGAAATCCTCGTCGCGCCGCGGTACCGGCTCAAACCTGTCTCTGCGGCCACGCAGGTGATCTCAGGTCGACTACAGTTGATTGCAATGGGCGAGAGTGAGATCAGTGTCTGCGCGCTGTTGCTGTTATCTGGGACGAAACAGTCTGCAAAATCGGCGCACCGATCACTGTGTTCTGCAATGGGGTCAATTGATGGAAGCTGAAGTGTTACTGCTGTTTGTGCCGACGATCGCTGCGGTCTCGTTAACCCCGGGCCTGTGTATGACCCTCGCGTTTAGCCTCGGGGTGACGATAGGCTTTCGTCGCACCTTATGGATGATGCTCGGTGAACTGTGCGGTGTTGCGACGGTGATTATCACCACGCTGGCTTTGTTGTCCTGGTTGCTCGCGCTCAACCCGGTTTATCTTCAGATCCTGGCGACGATCGGGGTGGTGTATTTGTTGCGGATCGCCTGGCAACTGTGGCATGAGGACAGTCGATTTAACGCTGAGCAAACCGAGCGGGGGCTCGGTGCGAGCCAGCTGGTGGCATTGGGTTATGTCACTGCGGTCATGAACCCCAAAGGCTGGGCGTTTCTGATTGCTTTGCTGCCGGGCTTTATCGCACCTGAGGCGCCTTTGGCGCCGCAGTGGTTGACGATGCTCGCGATCATGTTAACCACGGAACTGCTTTCTATGAGCCTTTATGCGGGTGGCGGTCGTTGGATGCGGGGCTGGTTGCTTTCGAGACTGTCGCTCAATCGACTCAACCGCGTGGTCGCGGTACTGATGGTCAGCGTGTCGTTAATGATTGTGCTGGGTCTGTAGGGTGTGTCGATTGTGCGCGAGGCGTACGCGAGTCGGTCATGCTAGAGTGTTCGGGTCGGGCGCACAGGCCTCCAAATAGCGCGCTTGCGGGGACCTTAGGGCGGGCTTGAGATAGCACAATGAAGAGCGACACGATCATGTATCGATTTCCATTTCCAGTCAGGTGGTCGCTGTCGTGATCACGCTGGCTGTCGCCTGCCACCGCGAGGATCCGCTGCTTGTCCAGTTACGTGAGGCACTACCGCTTGTTGACTGCCAACTGATCGCAGAGATGTCGGCCGATGCCCTCGCAACGACTCGTATCGCGGTCGGCGAGCCGGCTTGTTTGGCGACCTATGTCGAACAAATGCCCGCGCTCGAGTGGGTGCAGTCGACCTGGGCCGGGGTGAAACCGCTGATTGATAGCTCGGCAAGGCATTATCGACTGACCGGGGTAAAGGATGTATTCGGACCCGCGATGTCCGCCTATGTGTTGGCCTGGGTGCTATCAGCAGCACGCGATGTGTCGGCGCGGCTGACGCATCAGCGCTGGCATCCGGAAGAGGAGCCAGCACTGCAAGGTCGACGTATGGGGATTATGGGGACGGGATCGATTGGTTTGGCCGTGGCGCAGAGTGCGCGTCAGGTGGGGCTCGAGGTGGTGGGTCTAAACCGAACCGGGATATCTCCCGGAGACGCCTTCACAGCGGTGTATTCCCTCGAGGACCGACTGGCGTTTGCCAGTGGCGTGGATTATCTGGTCGCGCTGCTGCCCGATACGCCCCAGACGACGGATCTCATCGATGCCGATCTGTTGGCGGCGCTCAATCCTGACGCGATGGTGATCAATGCAGGGCGGGGTAACTGCCTCGATGAGTCCGCTTTGCTCACGGCGATCGAGGGGGGTCACATTCAGCAGGCCGTGTTGGATGTGTTTCGCGAGGAGCCACTTCCGGAAGTGCATCCCTTCTGGCACACGGCGGGTGTGGTGGTGACATCACATACGGCTGCGCCGACACCGGTGAGCGCTGCCTTGGCGATTTTTCTCGATAACCTGACACGTTTTCAAAGTGCAGAGAGTTTGCGTTACGAGATTGACTGGGCGCAGGGATACTGAGCATGAAATGTTTACTGCAACGAGTTCATCACGCCGCTGTGAGTATCGATGAGGTGACGGTGTCATCGATCGGTCCGGGACTACTGGTTTTGCTGGGTATCGAGCAGCATGATGACGCAGCGGCAGTGGCGCGGATGTCCCAACGCTTACTCGGTTACCGTGTCTTTGCCGATGCCGAAGGGCGGATGAACCTGAGTGTGCGCGATGTCGGCGGCGAGGTACTGGTGGTGTCGCAGTTTACTCTGGCGGCCGATACACAAAAGGGCGCCCGCCCGAGTTTTTCATCGGCTGCAGCGCCGGCCATGGCGCGCACGCTGTACGATGATTTCGTCGATGCGTTGCGTGCTGACCTCGGTCGCGTGGCGACCGGACAATTCGCGGCCGATATGCAGGTGAGTCTAGTCAATGATGGTCCCGTCACTTTTTTATTGGAGAGTTAGGACATGCTGCACACTGTGTTGCGGTTTACCGCGGAGCGACGTCGATATCCACTGATGGTGGCGCTGTCCTGCGCCGTATTGCTGTGTTCAGGCTTGATTTGGCACCCCACGGCGAGGGGCGCTGATGCCGACGTATCGTTGAGCGAAGCGGGCGGGGCATCAGGCTCGGCATCACCCTTGGTCTCGACCCCCATGGGTGCTGCGCGCGGTGTTGACCTCTCGGGTGTTGCGGCTTTTTTCGGACTCCCTTACGCGGAGCCACCGATCGGATCGCGTCGCTGGCAGGCGCCTAGCGGACAGCCGACATGGGGGGCTGTGCGTGACGCCTCACAATTTGCCGCTCGTTGTATGCAGGCACCGATTTTCCCAGACATGGTGTTCCGCAATAGCAACGTCTCTGAGGACTGTCTGTATCTCAATGTTTGGACGCCAACACTCAATCCCGAGCAGCCCCTGCCGGTGCTGGTGTACTTTTACGGTGGTGGCTTTATGGCCGGCGATGGCTCTGAACCCCGCTACGACGGCGAGAGTATGGCGCGCCGCGGTATTGTCACGGTGACGCTCAGTTACCGATTGGGTGTGTTTGGCTTTCTCGCGCATCCGGCGCTGAGCGCGACATCGCCGTCGGGAACATCAGGTAACTACGGCTTGCTCGACCAACAGGCGGCGTTGCGCTGGGTGCGCGATCATATCAGCGCCTTTGGTGGCGATCCGGCTCGTGTGACCATTGCTGGCGAGTCTGCGGGCTCCGCCTCGGTCAGTGCGCAGGTGATCGCACCGGGATCGCGAGGGCTATTTGCCGGAGCGATTGGTGAGAGTGGTGCTGTGTTGGGTACCCTGTCTGCCGTGCCGCGCGCGGCCGCTGAGCGCGCGGGTTTGGCGCATTTCCCCGATCAAGACGCGGGTGCTGCCGAGCGCATGCGGGCGATACCGGCAGCAGAGCTGCTGAGCCGTTTGGGCACTGAGCGTTTCCCGCTCAGTGTCGATGGCGACTTTTTTAGCGAGAGTCCGGAACAGGCCTACGCCTCGGGCCATGTTGCACCGGTGCCGTTGTTAGCAGGTTGGAACTCCCTCGAGATGCCAGTGCAATGGACCATGCCCGGCGTTACCATCACCCCAGACGTATTGCGCTCGGTTGTTTTACAGCGCTATCCAGAGCATGCCGAGGCGTTACTGTCGGTGTATAGGGCTGAAACCGACGCAGAGGCGGAACAGGCACTCAATGATTTGCAAGGGGACGGATTTATCGGTCTCAGTACCTGGCGCTGGTTGGAGCAGCACGCGCGTCAGACCGAACAGCCGACTTATCGCTACTTGTTTTTCCACCCGCGCCCTGCGAGTCGTGCTGATGTGATCGCCTTTGAAGCATCAGACCAGTCGGGGCCCGCCCCCAAACCCATGTTGCCCGGTGCCGGTCACTCCTTTGAGATTGAGTACGCCATGGGCAATCTCGCCAGTAATCGGGTCTACGATTGGCAACCGGATGATCAACGCGTATCCCAGATCCTACAGGGCTATTTTGAGAACTTTATTCGCACAGGGAATCCCAATGGTGTGGGCTTACCCGATTGGCCGCCATATCAACCCGGCTCAGAGGGATTGCTGATGTCTATCGGGATGCCCACCCGTGTCAAACCTGATCCTCATCGAGCGCGCTACGAACTGATTGATCGCATTCTGTAGCGGTGGGATCGCAGTCACCCTTTACGTTACTCCGCTACGCATCGCGGTGCTCATCATAGAATCAGTCGCTATCACGCGAAGGGACGTTGCCGTGTCGTCTCGTTTTGCCCTAGTCTGACTAGCAAGCCCTATTTCTCGAGGAATGGATCTCATGACAGCAACGATTGGCTACGCTGGCAATTTGACGGGACAAGCAGTGCTCATCACCGGTGGCGGCACCGGTATCGGCGCGGCCTGCGCCAAGGCACTGGTGGCTGACGGTGCGCAAGTGACCATCAGCGGACGTCGCATGGAGGTGCTTGAGGCGGCTGCGGCATCCATTGCAGCGCATGCGCAGTACGGCGGAGCGATTCACTGCGTTGCCGGCGATGTCACCGATGAGGCGAGTATGGCTGGGATGGTTGAGGCTGCGCTGACCCCGACAGGTCAATTGCAGGGCTGCATCGCCAACGCGGGCGGTGGTGGCATGCTGTACGACTACAGCGATATGGATCTCGATGAATTCATGCGCGTGGTACAACTCAATGTGATCGGTACGATGCTCTCGATTAAACACACTCTCCCGCACATGAAAGCAGCGGGCGGCGGCTCATTTATCGGCATGTCCTCTCTCGCAGGTTTTGTGACCCACCCCTATATGGGCGCTTATCCCGTAAGCAAGGCGGGTATTGAGGCCATGATTCGCAATGCTGCTGATGAAAACGGTGCCCACAACGTGCGTTTTAATGCCATTCGCCCTGGTTTTGTCGCCACTGAACTGATGGAGGGTATCCCGCGTGAGAGTGACGTCTTTCGATCCTACGTCGACAACACACCGATGAATGATGTTGCGCAACCCAACGACGTCGCCAATTTGGCGCGCTTTTTATTGAGCCCTGAGTCGCGCTGGATTACGGGCCAGTGTATTGCTGTCGATGGCGGGCACGGCCTGCGTCGCGGCCCTGATTTCTCCAGCTTTCTCGGCTAGTTGTTTGCGCTACTGCGGCTCGGGCATGGTGATGTCTAGGCGCAGTCGCGTGACCCGCTGTGTAGCGATCCGCCACACACCGTCTATTTTTTCGTAGGTCTCGTGGTAGTGCCCAAATCCCTGCAACACCATGCCGTCTTCCTTGGGGCCGTTGGCCGGCGTGATGTGATCGACAAAGGCCCAAATCCCCTTGGCCTTTGTGTCCGATAGCAATTCAATCTCTGGCATCGTACCGTGGTGGACCGTGGTCATGCCCGCAAGGCGCTCCGCGACAAAGGCGACAAACTCTTCCCGAGGGCCGTTAATCTCTTGTTGCTCCATTTCCATAAAGTGATCGAAGTGGGGCGCGAAGACCTCGGTCCAACCGGCAAAGTCTTTGGTATCTAGCAGGCGGAAATAACGCGCCTTGAGTTGCTTGATAGCCTCGATCTCCAGTAATTGCTGTGCGGCGTCCATGTTCTTGGCTCTCCTTATTCGGTCGTGTCGGTTTGCAATGTGCCATCGTCGATGATTGACGCGATGGGGCGCGCGTCTGGGCGCTGTGCTCGCTCGTTGGCATCGCGCATCGCGATATCGTAGCGTTCTAGCGCATCATTGAGATCACCATGGGTGATGATGTAGGGATGCCCAGCCTCGAGGTCGGTCAGCAGATGGCGCACTGCATAGTCTGCACTCTGAACGTCCAGTCCGCTAAAGCGCTCGAGCGAGGACTTCATCGCTTCGACGTCCTCTGGATCGATGTGTGCCGGCGCGAGCGTTGCGGGTCGCGCGGCCATGCTGGACTCGATGTGGCGGGTGATCATGCCACTGGGGAACATCAGTGCGACGTTGATGCCTTCATCGGCAAGTTCCTGACGCAGAACTTCTCCGTACCCGGTGACGGCATACTTGGAAGCGACATAGGCACCGATCCGTTCGCAGGGTGTCAGCACGCTGGATGAGGCCGTGAGTACAATATGACGGCTACCACGGCGGCTGCGTATCAACGGCAGACATTGTTGCACCGTCTCGATCATACCGTGGACATTGACGTTGAAGACCCAGTCCCAGTCCGCTCGAGTGAGCTTATCGAGGGCGCTGATATGCTGCACGCCAACATTGGCTGCCAGTACATCAATACCATCAAAGCGCGCCGCAATCGCGGCGATGGCTTCAGCAATGTTGTCGCTGTCCGCTACATCCAATGGAAAGTCCAGGACCTCTGTACCCGCATCGCGCCACTGTTGTGCGGCCCTTGCCAGCGCATCGGCGTCGATATCTAACAGTGCCAGATGCGCGCCAGCGCGAGCAAAAACGCCGGCCATTGCCGCTCCGAGCCCAGATGCTGCGCCGGTGATGACGACCACCTTGCCTGTGTAGTCCATGTCGGTTTTTCCTTGTGTGGTAGTGCGGGCTGTCGACGACGCGCTTGTGGGCATTAATCGGGTCAACGAGTCCGCTATCACAGTCTCAAAGGACAGTCTTTCCGAACAGTCTCTCTCGGCACGCTCAGTCGCTTTCATGGAGCGCCTTGATCGACGGTCAAGATCATGAGGGTAGCATTTTGGCCTCTATCTAGGGAGATCAATAGAGAGAGCACTTGAGAGAGGTCACTTGAGGGAGGTCGCGGCACCCGCGCCTCAGCTCGCCAATGTGGCTTCGTCTGTGGAGATATCTTTGGCCTGCGCTCGCGCAAGGGCGGGCAGCACACGGGGCAACGCGGCCATTCCCGATAACGTCACACCAGAGAGGTTACGAAGAACACGACGGACCAGCGTTAGCCCATAGAGACTATGAAGTGCCCGACATCAGGAATTACAATGCGATCACAATGCTTTACCTCCGATTGGCGGAGGGCGATGACCGATTGAGGGTGTGATTGTGGATCAAAAAAGTCAGTTACCTGCGCTAGGCTATGCCGCTTTTGACGCGGACCATCATTATTATGAGGCAGAGGACGCGTTTACTCGACATCTCGATCGTCGTATGCGTCGACGCGCAATGGACTGGGCCGATATCAATGGCCGGCGCTGTCTCTTAGTTGGCGGTAAGGTGAATCGCTTTATACCCAACCCCACCTTCGATCCCGTCGCGAAACCCGGTTGCTTGGACGACTACTTTCGCGGTCGTAACCCCGAAAACAAGAGTATTCGTGACCTATTTGGTGACCTTGAGCCGATTCATCCGGGCTACCGTGATCGCGATGCGCGCATCGCACAGCTCGATGCGCAAAATGTTGAAGGCTGCTTGATGTTTCCGACGCTTGGCGTCGGTATGGAAGAAGCCCTGAAAGAGGATATCCCAGCGATGCTGGCGGCTTTCCGAGCCTTTAACCGTTGGATGAATGAGGACTGGGGCTTTGCCTATCAGAACCGCATTTTTGCCGCACCATACCTACTGCTCAGCGATCTCGACTGGGCCTTAGAAGAGCTTGAGTGGGCGTTAGAGCAGGGCGCTCGCGTGATTGTCATGCGTGCCGCACCGGTGATTCTCAAAGGTGAAACGATCTCACCGGCGGATCCATCACTCGATCCGTTTTGGGCGCGGGTGAACGAGGCGGGGATTACCGTGGCGTATCATTCAGGTGATGCAGGCTACTTAGATTATTCAGCGCAGTGGGGCACCAGTGACGAGTTCCAATCCTTTGACTTTAATCCAAAGAGTCTGTGCATGTCGGCTACGCCTATTCAAGACCTGTGCGCGACGCTTGTTTGCGAT